>SXGQ01105614.1_pt1 | contig 11023 bp, 13 predicted proteins | sample 3178371 | NCBI WGS metagenome assembly SXGQ01 (sample SAMN11356859, study PRJNA531348) | freshwater metagenome | isolation source: freshwater sample F1-20 | place: China: Fuxian Lake, Yuxi | collected 2017-12-25 | reverse complement strand
CATTTACAAAAGGTAGTGAGACCATTACCGAGTTTTTTAAATATATGGATTCATTACCTGAAGGAGTTAAAGGGTCAAAAGGTGATTTTTTTGTTAAAATAGGAAAGCTCGAGAAAAGAGGTAATAAATATTTTCTTAAGGGTACATCGCAATCAAGAGAAATTGGAGGATATTATTCCGACACCTTTGCAGCATTGAGAGATGCAGGAATCCTTGATCCAAATGTAAAACAAGGGTTTGTCAAAGGACCAAACTATGAAAAGTACAAACAAAGGTTACTTTCCAACCAAAAATAAAATTTTTAAAAAAAGTTTGAAACTATTGAACTTTTGATATACCTTTGTTGTCACAAACGATGAATGTTATGGAAGATAAAATTATCAAAATAGACAAAACTTTTCAAATTGAACAAGATTTGGAGATTAAAGTGGGTGATATTATTGGAAATACAATTCAAGGGTTTGATTTCGAAGTAATATCTTTGTCAGGGGATAAAATAAAAGTCAAAAATACAAAAACTAGAAAAGAGTTAGAAACATATATTGGTAATATGCGTCATCCATCTAACACCATAGAAAATACGATTTATCATGGAGATTGTCTGAAAATTATGAAAGATTTTCCTGACAATTTTGTGGACCACATAATTTGTGATTTACCTTTTTATCAAGTGGTAAAAGATGAATGGGATAATCAATGGAAAGACGAATACTAATATATTTAATGGTGTAGAAGTATAATTACTGAGTATAAGAGAATTTTGAAAAAAAATGGAAATATTTTTTTATTCACTGGAAGACAATTCAATAGAAAAATTTCAATAATTCTTGATGAATTTTTTGTAGAAAAAAGAATAATAATTTGGTCAAGAAAAAGAAATTTCAACAATACAAGAGGTAAAGCATTAGCAAGTGGTTATGAACCTATATGTTATTATTGTAATGGTGAAGATGGTATTTTTAATAATATAAAAATTAAAGTAGATACAAACCGTAAAGAATACGTCAATGGAATTTTGAAAGATGGGGTGACTTTGAGTGATGTTTGGAGCGATATTCCCGCGTTACCTCATAATTCCAAAGAGAAACTCAACCATACCACTCAAAAACCACAAAAGTTGATTGAAAGAATTATTCAAATGGGTACTAATGAAGGTGATTTGATATTAGATAATTGTTGTGGTAGTGGAACATTAGCCATAGAGTGTATAAAAAACAATAGACGATGGATTATGATTGAGAAAGAGGATGAGTATTTCAAGATGTCATTAGAAAGAATTGAAAATTTTCAAAAAAGTTTTCTATAATTAAAAATTATACTTTATCTTTGTTGTCACAAACGATGAATGTTATGAGTAAACGTATTGAGAATTTTTTGAACAATCTTGGAATAGACGAATTGATGAATGTTCGTGATATTGTCAATAGTTTAATTAATGAATACAAGGATGGGTTTGTTTATGAATGTCACGTTCGGTCCTATGGGCGAAGGTGGACTGAAAGTCACTCAAATCCATTCACATTGCAGGAGTTACTCTATAGTTATTCGGGTGATGATGGTGTTGTGGATGTATATACCAATAACCCAAACCTGACCGTAAGCAACTACGGAAATACCTTCTATTTTCCTACGATGGAGGATGCCGAAGTTTGGAGAAGATATACCTACATTCAAAACAATATTCCCATTTGGGAAAAGGATTTGGAGGAATGGAAAAATCGTGACAACGTTCCGTTTAATAAACGTCCTTTTTCTGAACCATTCTATAAAGAACAAGATATTATTAATTTTGTATTGGAATTGGATACTATATCCAAGACACTCATACAACCAGTTAACCTTGGCGGTTATGTTGAAGTAGATGACCAAACAAATACTCAATCTTAATTAACGACCTTAAACAAAAAATAAAGAATTATGGTAGTAATCATTTTTATGTTGTTTCTCATTATGATGGGACTCGGGAATATGAACAAGAAGTTAAACCGACACAATAGAAAAAAATAAAAAAAGTTTTGAAAATTGAAAATTCTTCTTTACCTTTGTTCTGTTGTTGTAATAAAACAGAACACTAAAACTAACTTAATATGGTACATGATCTAGAAATTGGTAATCTTGTTGCTTACTTTGAAAACCCGTGGATGAGAGAAATTAACATCACTAAGATTGTTGATTCCGAAGGTAATATCGTTTATCTTAATGATCGCGATTTAATGGTAATTAGACGGGAAATTTACAACCATTGTGACTTGAATGATTGGTTTGGCAAACCTAATAAGATTGAAGTTGATATGACAGGTTGGATGCAACAAAATAATAATTTTGACAAACAACGTGGAATTATTTAAACAACGGTAAAACAACTAGTCAGGTGGCGTAAGTTAGATAACGCCCTATATTGGTATAGGAGATACAGGAGCATAACCTGTCCTGACTACAAGTGTACCTTCAAGCCTCTCAACGATGCGCAATGTGAAGAGTTCCTTGCACATGAGCTAGACGTGATTGCAAGTAGCTGTGTTGGATGGTTCTCATGCTAACACATAACACCAAGCTAAAGTCGGGTGTAAATAGTCAGGTGGCGTGAAAGGTTACACGCATTTAGGTATTAGTAGGTGTACACTATGTTTGAAATACCTAAAAGATTGCAGGTTCGATTCCTGCCCTGACTGCAATGAGTAAGAGATACTCAGCAGTCTTTGGTCCAAGACTCATTTAATAATGGACTAGCAGAATGTCTACGGCTAGAGTGGGACATCGTGGGATAAAGGGACTGACACAATCTCTCCCAGTAGTGTTGGATGTTTTTATGAGGGATGCCTCGGAGGTTTTTAAGAAATAGAAAACCCAAATAACTACTCACCCGTAATCTCAAGGTGGGGGAAATAGGTCGGATAGTTTAGTTGGTAAAACACTTGACTTGTAATCATGAGTCCCCAGTTCGAACCTGGGTCTGACCTCTAATGAAACTAACAGAAGATGAGATTAGCACTCATTGAAAGAGACCACAGCTTCAGAGGAGTCATGACCTCAACGAAGATTAAATGACCTGTGGTATTCTGTAAAGGTCCCTGCTCTGCTGTGCACGGCAACAGGTTGCGAGGAACAAACCGCAAGTCAAAACCTAAGAATAGTTTCATTTATGCCCCTTTGGCGGAATTGGTAGACGCGCTAGTTTTAGGCACTAGTCTTCGGGTGAGAGTTCGAGTCTCTCAGGGGGTACAAAATATTAAACATATGAAATACACACCTTTTGATTTTGCATTCAGGATATTTGGATGTACAATCTTTTCAGTTTACCACACATTAGGGTTCGGATTTGTTCGGATCTTAGGGATTGGTTTTGATTGGAAAAACACCAAAATTAGACCAATGACTTTTTCTGAAAGAAATGGATATAAAAAATATCTAAGAATTAGAAATTGGGTCTTTACTTACCTACCTTACCGATAAATTACCAAGATGTTTAAATTTAAACTTTTACCCACTTCAAAAGAGTGGGTTTTTTATTTTTCAACATATTTATAATAAAAAAAATATGAGATTTACGTTAAACGAATCGGAAAGAAATGCGATTAGGGATCTTTATGTAAATAAAGGAATATTAACTGAACAATCTGATCAATCAAAAAAATTATACATATCTTGGGCTAATAAAAAAAGTGGTAATCCTGAAATGGCAATGTCCATAATGGATGATGTGTTGGCTTTACAAAAGTCGTTACCAAAAAAGGATTTTGCTAAATATTCTTCTTATGATGAATTGAAGAAAGATTTGGATATGGTTATAAGTGGGAAAAAAGAGAAAGAGGCGGTTAAGATATACGAAGATAAGGATTTGTTGGTAATTCAGGCTAATACTTGGGAAGCGAGTTGTAAGTATGGTGCGGGGACTAAGTGGTGTACTGCGGGTAAAGACACTCCGGTGAATTGGAAAAGACATAATCAAACAGGTACCGAATTTATTTGGATTTTTAAGAATAAACCAAATACTGATCCTGGTTATAAGTGGTCACATCATATTAAAATAAATAATACTGACGATTGGTGTGATGCGTTAAACAATTGTAGAGAAAATTTAAGTGATAATTCATACCCAAAACAACATCCAAAGTATAATGAGATTATTGAAATGCTGAAATCAATAAATACCGAAAGAAAACTTAAAGATCCTTATGAAGATCAGAGAAAAATGGACAACCTTATTATTAATTGGATTGGTGGACATTTTGATGAATTAATGGAACTTTTTGAACAGAGGTTTGATATAAACAATTTGTGGAACCACATTTGGGCAGAGACTAAAAATATGGATTTATATGATTTAGAAATAGATAGAGAGATTGACCTTAATATGTATGATTTTGGTGAAGATGCGGATGATGATGATGTTTATGATATTATTAACAATATTATTGATAGTATTACAAATGGTTGGGTACCAGAAACACCAAATTTGACTGAATTTGATGTTGATTTTAGGTGGGATATTGAATTCGAGTTTCAACGCATTGGATATTCTTCACCCGAAGAATTAGAACAAATTATTAACACTGTTGATCCAAATACTATTTATAATCAGATAACTTTTAATAGTGCTGAGGAATACGTTATAGAAGAAATGAACAATTATGCTAAAGATTTATTATTTGATGAAGTCAAAAAAGCATTGGATTGGAACTTTCGATAATCCCCCAACTCTAGACATAAATGGATTTAATCAGATTTTCAACATATTTATAATAAAAAAGATATGAGATTTACATTAAACGAATCGGAAAGAAACGCAATAAGAAACCTGTATATTGAAAAGGGAGTATTAAGTGAACAAATGAGTAATATATTTGGTGACAAAGATAAAGTTAAACCGGGAACACCGAATGACCCAATATATACCGCAAAGGGTACTGACATCTCAATTGGTGGTAATTATGTTGTAACGGCACCTGGTAGTAAAACCCCATTGGGTATTATGTCACCGAGTGTGACGTATTATTCTGACGGATCGGGTGATTCTTATGCTGAGATTAAAACCAAGGATGGTATTACGTTATATGCAACCTGTAATAATAAAACAAGTACTTTGGGTGATGCTTATGGTCGTATCTATGTTAAAAGTGGTGATGTTGATAGAATACCTTCAGAAAAAACAAAAATCTCTTGGGTTAAGGATCAACAAGTCAAAATTGGTGACAAAACAGAAAACGTTAAAGTATTGGATGCCAAAACATTATTGGGAACCTTAAATTCAAAATTGGACAAATATAATAAACAATTTTGTAGATCATACGAAAGTTTATTCAAATAATTTAGACCCCATCTTAAAGGTGGGGTTTTTTAATATCTTAGATTATGCTCATTGATAAAATTTTGGAGATATTACCATTGGTATCTGCCGTTGCGGTTGGATTAAAATGGGTTTTGGATTATTCTGAAACTAAAAAATGGGAAAAGAATAAATTTTTATTGGATCGGTTGGAGCAATTTGAAATGTTGGATTCAACTAAAAAAATTCATAAGATGTTGGATTGGAATAAATGTAAGATTGATGGTGAAACTATCACGGATGAGATTTTAATATCTTCATTGGAAACACATAATAATCGTTCAACTTTTACATTAACAGAATCAAAGATTAGGTCATTGTTTGATGAGTATTTTGACAACTTGAATAAGTTAATTGTGTTGTGTGAAACCGGCTTGGTTGATGAGAAGAATTTAAGAATTTATTTGAAATATTGGTTTGATATTATATCAGGAGATAAAAGAAACAAACCGAAAGAATTTATAACAAAATTACATAGTTATTTAGATTTTTATGACTATGATAAGGTTTTGACTTTTCTAAATGTGACAATTTGACATACTGAAGGTTTTTGCATATAATTTGATTGTAATAAAAAAAATAAATAACAAAATTAAATTATTATGGGAAAAATTATAGGCGTGGATTTAGGTACTACTAATTCATGCGTTGCTGTTATGGAAGGAAATCAACCCGTTGTTATTGCGAACAGCGAGGGTAAAAGAACAACACCATCAATTGTTGCGTTTATGAAAGATGGTGATCGCAAAGTTGGTGACGGTGCTAAACGTCAAGCGGTAACCAATCCGAAAAACACCATCTCATCTGTTAAACGATTTATGGGAACAACATTCAAAGAATCGGAATCTGAAATTAAAAATGTTGCTTATTCTGTGGTTGAATCTTCGGGATCACCTCGTATTGACATTGATGGTCGTATGTATTCACCTCAAGAATTATCCGCAATGATCCTTCAAAAGATGAAACAAACCGCTGAGGATTATTTGGGTCATGAGGTAACTGAAGCGGTTATTACCGTTCCTGCGTATTTTAATGATGCTCAACGTCAAGCAACCAAGGAAGCGGGTGAGATTGCGGGATTAAAGGTTTCTCGTATCGTTAATGAACCAACTGCAGCGGCACTTGCTTATGGTTTGAATCAAAACAAAGAAATGAAAATCGTTGTATTTGACTGTGGTGGTGGAACACACGACGTTTCCGTTTTGGATTTGAATGATGGTGTGTATGAGGTATTATCAACAGATGGTGATACACACTTGGGTGGTGATGATTTTGACCAAGCAATTGTTAATTATTTGGTAAATGAATTCAAATCATCTAATGGTGGTTTTGATCTGACCAAAGATCCGATGGCTCACCAACGATTAAAAGAAGCTGCGGAAAAGGCTAAGATTGAATTATCTTCATCATCTAGCACGGATATTAACTTACCTTATATCACCGCAATTGATGGTGTTCCTGCTCACTTAAATATCAATCTTACACGTTCTAAATTTGAACAGTTGGTTGATGATCTAATCAAAAGAACAATTAACCCTTGTGATACGGCATTGAAAAATGCGGGATTATTACCATCAGAAATTGATGAGATTATTTTGGTTGGTGGATCAACTCGTATTCCGGCAATCCAAGAAGCGGTTAAAAAATTCTTTGGTAAAGAACCAAATAAAGGTGTAAATCCTGATGAGGTGGTTGCTTTGGGTGCTGCAGTACAAGGTGGTGTTCTTGCCGGTGATGTTAAAGACGTTCTCTTAATTGATGTTACACCATTATCATTGGGTATTGAAACTATGGGTGGAGTATTCACAAAATTGATTGAGTCTAATACTACCATTCCTACCAAAAAGTCACAGGTATTTTCAACAGCGGTAGATAACCAACCTTCAGTTGAGATCCACGTCCTTCAGGGAGAACGTGCTATGGCAAAAGACAATAAAACTATTGGTCGTTTTCATTTGGATGGTATCCCACCTGCAGGAAGAGGTATTCCACAAATTGAAGTTACGTTTGATATTGACGCTAACGGAATTATCAAAGTATCTGCGATGGATAAGGGAACTAACAAACAACAAACAATTAGAATTGAGTCTTCCACAGGGTTATCAAAAGAAGAGATTGAAAAAATGAAATCTGAGGCGGAAGCCAATGCGGAATCTGATAAGAAAATTAGAGAAGAAGTGGAAGTAATGAACCAAGCGGATTCTTTGGTATTTCAAATTGAAAAATCAATTAAAGAGTTTGACGATAAGATCACTATTGAACAAAAAGAAAAGGTTGTGGATAATCTAACTGAGTTGAAGGATCATATTGCAAACCGAGACATTGAAAAGGTTAAGGTTGCTATGGATACCCTACAAACCAACTTTAATGAGATTATGCAATCGGTATATTCCCAAACAACGGAACAATCCGAAGATAATGGTATGGATGTTGAATTTGAAGAAGTTAAAACTGAAGAATAATATGAAATTCAAGAAAACGTTACAATACTCAGTTCAGAAAACTTTTGAAAGTGAGGATATATCAAATAAGACCTTAAAAAAATACTTTACCTTTAATGATTGTAATGGTGAATGTTTTGAGGAGTTTATTAAAAAACAAATGATTTACCGGACCGATGAATGGGTTAAATTTGAGGAAGAGGTATTAACAGAGGTTAAACGAATTGATAAAAACAGAAAAGGTCAAGAACTTAAATGGGATTTGATTTGAAAAAGTGGGGTTATTAACCCCACTTTTTTGTTGTTAAATTATTTATTTTGCATTATATTTGTGGTATGGGAGATTTATCATATTTTGGAGAAAACATTATTGGTTCTGAGATCATTAAGATCGCACAGAAACTAAAAGAGATTTCAAAGACAAGAAAAATTTATAATTACACCATTGGTGATTTTGATTCGGAGGTTCATTCTATTCCTAAAGAGTTAGAAGAATTGATCGGATCATATTACTTAATGAAAAAAACCAACTACCCATTGGGTAAGGGTGAAGTGAGTTTAAGAGATGAAATATCGTTGTATTTGAAAAGAGAACACGGTATTGATTTTTCACCTGAAGAGGTTCTAATCGGTGCAGGGGCACGTCCTTTGATCTACTTGTTATATAAGACAATTTTGGATCCGAACGATAAGGCGGTAATTCCTGTTCCCTCTTGGAATAACAACCACTATTCAACGTTACATAATACAAATGCGTGTTATATTGAAACAAAACCTGAGAATGACTTTTTTCCGACATTTGAGGATATTGAACGTGAGATATCTGATGCTAGGTTAATTTGTTTATGTTCACCACAAAATCCGACAGGTAAGGTAATGTCACCTGACTTGTTAAAAAAGATTTGTCAATTGGTGGTTGATGAAAACAAACGTAGAGGTGATGGAAGAAAGGTTTATTTATTCTTTGATCAGATTTATTCTGAATTATCTCAGGTAGGTTTCTTCGGTCCAACACAATTGGTTCCCGAATGTAAAAAATATGTCATACATATTGACGGAATATCAAAATCATTATGTGCGACCGGTGTTCGGGTTGGGTGGATGTTTGCTGATGAACACGTAATTAAAAAAGCAACGGAGATCTTTTCACATATTGGGGCGTGGGCACCAAAACCAGAACAACTCGCCGTTGCTCAATATTTGAAAAACTATTCTAAGTATCAATCGTTCCTCGCCAAGAAAAAACAAGAATTCGGTGATGTGTTTGATAAATTTACAGAATTTTTATCTTACTTAAAATTAGAAAATTTTAGCATTGATTATTTGAATCCCGATGGTGCGATCTACATATCAATTTATCTTCAAAAGTCTTTGGAGTTTGATACCACAGAAAGATTTTTAGATTTTATTATTGATAACTATGGAATTGGTTTGGTTCCATTTGAATACTTCGGAAGTAAGGAAAATAAGGGTTGGTTTAGATTATCCATCGGTACTTTAGATATTGACGATATTGATGAACATTTGTATAATTTTGAATCAATGATCCGATTTTTGGAAACTTTGTAAAAATCAAGATAATTATTGATATATTTTTAATGATATGCCAAAGGTAGATTTTAGAATGTTGGATTTAGAAAATGAAGATTTGAATCCTAATAGCAAAAACTTAAAGGTTTTTGAAAAGAAAGAAAAATTCAGTAATAAAAAGGGGGGTACAAATGAAAGAAGAGAAGACGGATCCAAACGAGATCCACGAAGAGAGTGACTTCGGAGATTTAATTATGTTTTGAGTATATTTATATATTAAAACGTGCTCAAAAAATGGAAGGATTGTTAGAGATTATTAAAGTTGTACTTACGTCCGTTACTTCTGTAATTGTTGCCTTGATAGCTGGAGGATATTTTAGAAAGTATCAAGATAAACAAAAAGATAAACGATCAAGATCAAAATTGGTTGAACAAATTCAAAAAGATGAATTGGTTCATTTTTCACTTCGTGAAATGAGAAGAAAATATAATTGTGATAGATTGTATATTATGCAATATCACAATGGTGGAAACTTCTATACCGAATCACCAATGCAAAAAGCATCAATTACGTATGAAAGATGTTCTGATGGTTTGGAAAGAATTGCGGATAAATATCAAAATGTCCTTATCAGTAATTTTGCTTGGTATCATAATAATTTATTAAAAGACAATTGTTATTTCATTGATGTTAATTTAATTGATGATATTACAATGCGTTCTTGGATAAAATCTTTCGGGACCCACGCACATATAGGAATACCTGTTTATGATAACCAAAAACATTTGGTGGCTAACATCGGATTAGATTGGGTGTTTTCAGATATTCCTGAAAATTATTTGGAAAATAATCAGTTCTCACAAACTATTGTTTCCGAGTTAAAAAGAGATATTGAATCAATTAAACAATATATCTGATGAATTATAAAATAACAAATCCAGTAAAAGGTACTGTACCGTATCCTACAAATGGTCGTGAATTTGGTGCTAATAGACCAAATCGTAAACATAAAGGTATTGATATACCCGTTCCATCGGGATCAAATATAATAGCACCCGCTGATGGTACTGTGGTTAATGCGGAAAATTTAGATAAGAATGCATGTGGTGGTTTTATTAAAATAAAACATGAACAAGATGGTGCATCTTTTTATACCAAATATTGTCACATGAAGGTTATTAAAGTTAATAAAGGTGATAAAGTAAAAACTGGTCAGGTAATTGGTTTAAGTGGTGGTGGGAAAAATGATCCACATAGAGGTTCTTCTACCGGTCCTCATTTACATTTTGAAATTGTGGATATTGCCGGAAATGCCTATAATCCTTGGCCATATTTGAATAAAGGTAGTGCACCACCCACAATTGATACACCGAAAGAATCACCGATTGATATGGATATGATAAAAGATTTAATAGATCCAAAAGAATTATCAAAATCATTAAACCCATTTAATTCTTTGGGGGTATATAGAGGGTTATTTAGTAAATAAAAAAACGTCAGATGCCGTTAAAAAAATGAGTTCTTCGTTTAAATTAATGAAATAAATACCCCGTCCCCACATTTTTTCCCTATTCCACATATTTATATTTATGGGTAGAAAATTAGTAAGTTGTGTTTGTAATTTTTGTGGTAATACATTTGACAAACCAAAAAGTGAAGCGGATAGGAATGTAAAATTCAATAGACCAAATTATTGTAACAGAACGTGTTCCGGTAAATCAAACT
>SXGQ01061813.1_pt1 | contig 11023 bp, 11 predicted proteins | sample 3178371 | NCBI WGS metagenome assembly SXGQ01 (sample SAMN11356859, study PRJNA531348) | freshwater metagenome | isolation source: freshwater sample F1-20 | place: China: Fuxian Lake, Yuxi | collected 2017-12-25 | reverse complement strand
GCTGTTTTGCCATAGGCATTTGCCACGTTCCAGACCACGTACTTCAGCACCTGAGTCCAGTCGGCGCGCTGCACCAGCGTGCTGAAGCGGGTGCCAATCTCGTTTTGGCCAGCGCCTGCCACCTCATGGTGGAACACCTCAACCGGGATGCCCAGCGACTCAAGAATGAGCGACATTTCAGCGCGCATGTCTTGGGTGCTGTCGACCGGGGGCACTGGAAAGTAGCCGCCCTTGACAGTGGGACGGTGGCCGCGGTTACCGCCTTCGAGCTTGGCACCCGAGCTCCAGGGGGCTTCGTATTCGTCGACCTCAAAGAACACCTTGCCTGGCTCATTGCTCCAGCGCACGCTGTCAAAAATGAAGAATTCAGGCTCGGGGCCAAAGAAGGCAGTGTCGCCAATGCCGGAAGCCTTGAGGTAGGCCTCGGCCCGCTTGGCAATCGAGCGGGGATCACGGTCATAAGACTTGCCGTCGCTGGGCTCAACCACATCGCACTGCATGAACAGCGTGGTTTCTTCAAAGAAGGGGTCCAGATTGGCGGTGTTGGGGTCTGGCATGAGTTGCATGTCTGAGGCCTCAATGCCTTTCCAGCCAGCAATAGAGGAGCCGTCAAAAGCATGGCCGGCGGTGAATTTTTCTTCCGTGAAATGGGACACCGGTACGGTGACATGCTGCTCTTTGCCACGGGTGTCAGTGAAGCGGAAATCAACAAACTTGACCTCGTTGTCTTTCACCATTGTCATGACGTCTGCGACGGTCTTGGCCATCAAATACTCCTGTGTATGTCGTTGTTAAAAAAGTTGCCTAGTCTGTGAGTGCAGGTTTTGTGCCAAGCCGGCAGCTAGCGAGCAGTCAAGCCAGTATTTTGCCTTGTGTTCTAGGGGCTTAGGCGCCGGGCGTTGGGGCGGCTCAATGTTTGGCGAGGTTGATGCACTTTTTTAGATCGTTGTCATCGCACTAAAAAAGTGCATTTATTTTTGCACCAATTCAGGGCCAAGTTTGACCTCAAAACCTCGCAAGCCGGTCAACAGGGCCGAATAGGCCTGACTCACCAGTTCGGGGCGGCCTTTCACCCCAAGCTCAATATGACGCCCATATTCAGGGTGATCGACACTGGGCAGACTGAACACCTTGATGCCAACAAAATCTATCTCAATGGTTTCCATCAGCGGCGTGAGTGTTGCCTCCATGGCGCCAAAGACGATCACGGACTGCTCGATCCAGGCCGCGTTTTGGAACAGGTGCGTGTAGTGGGTGTCTAGCACCCACTCCATCATGGGCCAGGCCATCACCGGAAAGCCGGGCACGAAATACACCGAGCCGCAGCTGAACCCCGCAATCTTATTGTAGGGGTTTGGAATAATCCCAGCCCCGGCCGGGAACAGTCCCATGTTGAGGCGGTGCAGGTTGTCCGGGCGATCGGGTTCATAGACCAAGCCCTGCTCGAGCGCCACATCCTGCATGCGCTCACGGATCATGGCCGCGGCCTGGGGGTGCAAAACCAAGTCCAGGCCCAGCGCACGGGCGGCGCATTGGCGGGTGTGGTCATCCGGCGTAGCACCAATGCCACCACAGGAAAAAACCAGGTCACCAGATGCAAAGGCGCGCCGCAGGGTGGCGGTGATGCGCTCGGGAGAGTCGCCCACATAGTCGGCGTAATCAAGCGCCAGACCGCGCGCCTTGAGCAGATCTATGGTTTTGGGCAGGTGCTTGTCGGCCCGCTTGCCGGACAAGATTTCATCGCCGATGATGATCAAGCCGATGGCGCAGGGCGGCGTCGGCGTGGTTTGCAGTGGGTTGGGCTTCATTCAGAACAGACTCGGTTGGATGGTGACGCCGCAGCGGCAGCCGGTGCGCCAAGTTTCGCATCCCGCCGGAGGCCGCGGGCCAGGGCTTGGCCGCGTCGCTTCATTCAAGCCCGGCCAAGCGCTTGAGACCGAGCCATTGCTGGGCCCAGAACCCCCGGCCATAGTCTCTACCCTGAGTAAGCTGGTCGCGCACGCCGGTGGCTTCGTAGCGGTGCTCGAAGTTGGCTGTACCAAACAGCATGTCCCAGCAGGGCAGCAGGACTGCAAAATTACAGTTTTGGCGCTCGTCAGAACCCACCGCATGGTGCATACGGTGAAAGCGCGGGCTGACCCACAGGCGCTCGCCGAAGCGGCCAAACCAGAGGCGAAGATTGGCATGCTGCAGGTTTTCGCTCAGCTGTGTCAGCGCCACGATCGCCACATACTGGCTCGGCGCAATGCCGATGCACTGCGCCACCACAATCAGGGTCAGGTCACGAATCAGATCGTCCAGCAGATGGTTGCGGTTGTCGCTCCACTGGGTCATCTGCTGCTGCGCGTGGTGCAGGGCATGCAACTGCCACCACCAGTGCCACCGGTGTTGGCCGCGATGCAGCCAGTAATTCAAGCCGTCAAGCAGCAGCAGGTAGAGCAGCAAACTCACCAGGGGCTGATCGCTCACGCCGGGCCAAAAGGCATCGAGGTGCAGCGTGCCAAAACCAGCGACCCGGGCCAGGCCAAAGAGCTCGCTGAGCAGGGGTTCAAGGGCAAAAAATACCGCCACGCGAAACAGGCCCAGCCGGTGCACCAGGGTGTAGATGACATCGGTGCGCAGGCTGGCACGGTCTTTCAGTGGCTCAACCGGGCGCCAGCGTTGCAGCGGGCCAATCACTGAGACCATCACCAGCAGCTGCAGCAGGCCCACCAAGAGCCAGCCGGTGGCATCAAAGCCATCGCTAAGCAGCTGCCCCAGGCCAGCAGCAAACATCACCGGCTGCAACAGCTGCTCAAACAGCAGGCCTTGCAAGCCCGAGAACATCTCGGCGAACCGCTCCATGGCGCTGCCCGAATCAGCCGCTGGCGGCCACCCAGGCCCGGTAGGCTGGGTGTTCGCGCAGTGTGGCAAAGCAAAAACCGCGGGCCTTGAGGCCCAGCAACAGGGGCTCCAGCACGGCCGGGGCCCAGGGCTCCTGGCGCGACCAAATGCCCAGATGCGCAACCAAGATGTCGCCGCTGCGGATATCGCGCAGGGCCTTGGCCAAGAGCAGCGGATTGCTGAACTTGTCGCTGGGCAGTTCGTCACCCAAAAAACCGGCTGCCGCCCAGCCCACATGGGCATAGCCGCAGGCCTTGGCAGCGGCCAGCAACTGCGGCGAAGTCTTGCCGCCAGGGGCACGGTAAAGCGGCAGCGGTTTTTTGCCAGTCAGGGTCTGCAGCCGGTCGCCAGCCTGCTGGATTTGCTGACAGTATTCGGCTGCTCCCCAGTTCAGCAACACCCCCTTCTGGGCACCGGCAGAGGCCTGCACCTTGAACCGCAGCGCAGTGCCGGGCAGGTCAGCGCGCCAATACACATGGCTCCAGGTGTGAGAGGCAAATTCATGGCCCTCAGCGGCCCGCTCGCGCCACCAGGGTGCCCAGTGCTCGCCCAGGCTGCCATCGCCAACTTTGGTGTGCTCATTGGCGGCAAAAAAAGTCACCCGCACCGCTTGGCGCTGCAGCACGTCGGCGATCAGGGGGGCCACCTCCATGTGCCCGGTGTCAAAGGTCAAATAAACCGGTTTGTCACAGGCTGCCTGCGCCACCGGACCGGCCAGAGCAAGGGGCAGCGCAAAAGCTAGCGCCGCCGTCAGCGCTGCCCGACAGGGCGGCGCGGCGGATCTACTGGCGCGGCGCATGGTCCAGAGTCCAGACACCATGGGGCGACTTGCCTACCCGCACCTGGCGCACCAAACGCCGGGTCTGGGTATCGATGACGCTCAACTTACCAGCCCAGCGCGAGGCCACATAGAGCCAGCGCCCGTCGGCCGACAGCTCCAAGCAGTCCGGCCCGCCAGGTGCTGCAAAACTCTCCACCACGGCCAGCGTCTGGTGGTCGATTTTGCTGATACTGTTGGCTACCCGATTGCTGACATACACATGCCGCTTGTCGCCCACCGCCCGGAAGGCATGGGCGCCCTCGCCAGTTTTGATGAGCTTGACAAACTGCGCCTGTCCGGCGCTCAGGTCATAGACCTCGACGCCGTCGCCACCGGTCAAACCAATTAGCAAGAACTTGTCATCTGGCGTACCAAACACATCGGCCGGCAGGGCGCCGGTTTTACGCCGCCATTTGAGGGTCTGGGTGGGCAGGTCGATGGCCACCAACTCGTCGCTGTCCTGCATGGTGGCATAGACTGTGGTGCTTTTGCTGTCAATCCAGAGGTGGCTGGGCGTCTTGCCGGTGGCCAGTCGCTTGGCCAGGGTGAGCACGCTGCTGTCCCAGCGGTAGATATCCACATGGTTGAGCCGGTTGGCAGCGGTCACAAACCACTTCATGTCAGGGGAAAAGCGCAGCTGGTAAGGGTCGAGTATGCCCTTCACGGTACGCTGAACTTCGGCTGTGCGGGGGTCGATAAAGGTCAGCGAATCGGAGGCGGCGTTCGCCACAATCACCGACTTTTCATCCGGCGTCAGGTACAGGTGGTGTGGCTCTTTGCCGGTGGATATGCGCTTGGTCTCTTGCCAGCTCAGCGGGTCCAGTACGCTGACGCTCGCAGACAGGGAATTGAGCACAAAAATCGGTGCTGCATACGCTGGCAACAACAGACTCGCAAGGTAAAGCAGGCTCAGCCTCAACATATTGGCGGCGTCCCGCCCTGGCGAGCCTGGGTGCCTGCACAGGCGCTCAAGGCAGGGCCCGTTACGGGCAATCGGTTGCAGGGTGTCATTAAGCGTCACGGCAGGGCCTCAGGCAGGGGGAAATGGCAGTGTAGTGCGGCGACAGTCAGGGCTGCAGCAGGCCCAGCTCAGCGGGACTGAGCCAGCGCCAGGCGCCCGGCGGCAAATCGTCTGGCAAACTCAGCCCGCCGATCTGCGAGCGGTGCAGCGTTTCAACCCGGTTGCCCACGGCCGCGAGCATGCGCTTGACCTGGTGGTACTTGCCCTGGGTCAGCGTCAGGCGCAGTTGATGCTCGTTTAACGCCTCGCAGGCGGCAGCGCGCACCGGTGCCGGATCGTCGTCGAGAACCACCCCGGCGAGCAGTCGGCTGAGTTGGCCGGCATCTAGCGGGTGCCGCACGCCCACTTCGTACACCTTAGGCATGTGGTGGCGCGGTGAACTCATGCGGTGTATGAATTGCCCGTCGTCGGTCAACAGCAGCAAGCCGGTGGTGTCCTGGTCAAGCCGCCCGACCGCCTGCACGCCCTGAACCGCACTTTTTTGCGGCCGCAGGCGCAGAGCTGACGGCAATAGACTGTAAATGCTGGGGTAGGTGGAGGGCCGTTGGGAGCATTCGGTGGCACTGGGCTTGTGCAGCATCAGGTAGGCCAAACGATGGTAAGGCCAGTCGACCCCTTGCACCCGAATTCGCAGTCCAGCAGGGGATAGCTCGGCTGCTGAGTCATAAACCACCACCGGCACGGCGCCGGATTCTTGGTAAACCTGAACCAGGCCCTGCTGAATCAAGCCAGCACAAACTCGCCGGGTACCAAAACCTTGGGAATACAGAATGTCCTGCAGCTGCATGAGGCGCTGGTCAAGCAGATATTGCTCGGTGCAAAAAACCGGTGCCAGCCTGCCCATGCCAGTGGCCCTGGCCTGCCGAAAGCCAAGGCCGGTGGCGCTATCAGCCCTTCTTGACGTAAGAGTTGCACCAGCCTTTGCCGGCCACCAGCTTGCCAGAAAACAGCGGGCAAACCCCTGATACATCGGTCGCCTTGCCTTGAAACAGCACGCAGTTACCGCAAATTTGGCCAGCGGCAAATTTCGGGAACTTGGCCTTGTCAACTTTGCTGGCATCAGCCTTGTAGCCCAGCGCCGCTGCCTGGCCATCGGCCTCATTCACCAAGGGCGCTTGGGCCATGGCACTGCCGGCTACCAAAACACAACTTCCCAAACTGACTTGCATCATAAATTGACGACGGTTCGACATGCTTTACTCCAGAGTTAAAAAAATTAGCGAGGGCAGCTTAACAAACTAACTGCCGTCACGTTCACGGATCGTACCCGATGCCCGAAGTCTTGAGCCGGGCCATGGGGACTGTGGCGCGCGCTCAGGGCACATCCTGACCAGCGGCCAGAGTCCACAATTCAAACCAGGTTTCGCGGTCAATCGAGACCTTGAACGCGTCCGCCAAGTGTGCCAGGCGCTGAGGATGCCGAGTGCCAATAATGGGCATGATGCGTGCCGGATGCGCCAGCAACCAGGCCAGCGCCACCGCATCTGGCGCCACCCCATGCTGCTCGGCGATGCGCTGCAGGGCCGGGCGCAAGCGCCGGGCGGGCTCACCATCACCGAGTACCGCACCACCGGCCAGGGGCGACCAGGCCATGGGCGGCAGGCCGAGCCTCTGGCTGTGCGCCAGGGTGCCGTCCTGAAAGCTGCTGCGCTCGAGCAGGCTGATCTCGATCTGGTTGGTCACCAGGGTGCTGCGCATGGCCGACTGAAGCAGGTCAAGATCCCAGGGTTTGAAGTTGGACACGCCCACCGCGGCTACCCGGCCCTCTTGCACCAAAGCGTCCAGGCAGGCACCGGTTTGGCCAGCATCCATCAAGGGATCTGGCCGGTGCAATAGCAGCAGCTCAATTTGCTCTACGCCCAGCCGCTTGAGTGTGTGGGCCACCGAGCCGCGGATATGCGAGGGGCTGGTGTCGTAGTGCTTGAGGCGGCGCTCCGGGTAGGCATCGGACATCAGCATGATGTCGCACTTGCTGATCAACTGCATCCGCTCACGCAGGCTCGGCTTGAGCTTCAAGGCCTCGCCAAACAGGGTCTCGCAGCGGTAATCCCCGTAAATATCGGCATGGTCGAAGGTGCTGATGCCCTGCTCGAGGCAGACCTCGATGATGGCCAGCGTGTCCTGCGCACAAGGGCTGGTGCCATCAGCGAGGCGCCAGGCGCCATAAATCAGACGGCTGAAGGCGGGCAGGGAGGAATGGATTTTGAGCGAAGGGATCATCTTCTTACTCCTTGGCCCAGCGGGGTGGCCGGGCTGGTGGCGGGCACTCGTGCGTAAACATGGGGCAACGAGCAGGTGCTCAAATGCGGCAGCACCTTGGTGCCGAAAATTTCGCACTCAGCCAGATGAGGATAACCGGAAAAAATAAACGCCCGTATGCCCATTGCCATGTAACGCTCGATCTTGCTCAACACTTGGTCAACGCTGCCCACCAGCGCCGCGCCGCAGCCTGAACGGGCCCGGCCCACGCCGGTCCAAAGATGGGGCTCGATAAAACCCTCGGGGTCGGCCTTGTCGCGGTTTTGCGCCTGGATGGCCACACCAAAATTTTTGGCATCGAGTGCACGCTCGCGGATTTTTCGGCCCTCCTCGTCGTCAAGTTGCGACACCAGCTCGCGCGCGTATTCCCGGGCCTCGGCCTCGGTGTCGCGCACAACCATGTGCACCCGCAGACCATAATCCAGCACCCGGCCATAGTGCTTGGCGCGGGCATGCACAGTGCGCATGCGCTCAGCCAGCGCGTCTTCGGTTTCGGGCCACATCAGGTACACATCGCAGTGGGCGGCGCACAAATCAACCGCCTGCGGCGAGTAGCCGCCGAAATAAAGCAGCGGTCCGCCCTGCTGGTAGGGCCGCACAGGATCGGTATTGAGTCCCTTGAATTGGTAAATTTCTCCCTGGTAGTTGATCTCATCCTGGCACCAGGCCTGCTTGAGTATTTCGACCACTTCCCAAGAGCGGCGATAGCGGTAGTCGTTGCTCGCCGTCTCACCGGGAAAATCAGACGAGATGACATTCAAAATCAGGCGCCCGCTCAGCATGTGGTCCAAAGTAGCCACGGTGCGCGCCAGCATGATGGGTTGCATTTCGCCACAACGGATGGCAGCCAGAAAATTCATGCGCGTGGTCAGGGGGGCCATGGCGGCCACAAAGCTCAAGGTATCCTGCCCCACCTGGTAGGAGGAAGGGCACAAAATATTGCGGTAGCCAAGCGCATCGGCCCGCGTGGCCACCGCCCGGGTGTTTTCCCAACTGCTGCGCAAATCCCCCTCCGGCACGCCTAAATGCCGGTAATCGTCTGAACACAAAGGCGCGAACCAGGCTACTTCAGCAGCATGCAAGTCAGCGCTTTTAACCGGGACAATCATGACAATACCTTTTTACAAAAACATGCTGCAGACAAGCCGGATATAGTGTATGAATAGTGTATGACTTTGTCAATTCAATGCAGCGACATTCGATGCAGCCACATGGCTAAAAACAGACTGGGTGCCGTATGAGCAAAAAATATTACGGGCTGCTGGGCTGCGGCATGATGGGGCAGGAGCACCTGCGCAATATGGCGCTGCTGCCAGACATTGAGGTCGCCGCCATCTTTGAGCCCGATGCGGGTATGCGCGCGCTCAGCCAAGCCTTGGCGCCGGCCGCACATCAACTAGAGTCTCTGGCAGCACTGCTGCAACACCCCGGGCTTGATGCGCTGGTCATCACCAGCCCCAACCATTGCCATGCCGAGCAGCTGCTGCAGATCGCCGCGTCCCGGCCCCTACCACTGCTGCTGGAAAAACCGGCCTGCACTCACTTGGCGGCCGTGCGAGAGCTGCGTCAACTTGCCCTGAGCTACCCGGCGCCGATTTGGACCGCCATGGAATACCGCTACATGCCGCCTATAGCCCGCCTGCTCGGCGAGGTGCGCAGCGCTCAGGCCTGCGGATCAGCGGTGATGCTGTCGATCCGTGAGCACCGCTACCCCTTCCTGGCCAAGGTGGGCGACTGGAACCGGTTTAATCGCAACACCGGCGGCACCCTGGTAGAGAAATGCTGCCACTTCTTTGACCTGATGCGCCTGGTGATGCAGGCCGATCCGATTCGCCTGTATGCCTCAGGCGGACAAAACCACAACCACCTCGATGAGCGCTACCCGGATGGCCGGCCAGATATTTTGGACAACGCCTTTGTGGTGCTCGATTTCCCCGGTGGGCGGCGCGCGCTGCTCGAACTCTGCATGTTTGCCGAAGGCTCGCGCTACCAAGAAGAAATCAGTGTGGTTGGGCCCAAAGGCAAACTCGAATGCAAGGTACCGGGTCCGGGCCGTTTTTGGCCAGTTGCGTTATTGGGCGAAGCCCCGGTGGCGCAGCTGATCGTTAGCCCACGCCAACCGGCCGGGCCGCGCCTGCTGGAAATCCCGGTCGACCCGCTGCTGCTGGCCGCCGGCGACCACAACGGATCCACCTTCTACCAGCACCAAAAGTTTCTGGCAGTGTTGCAAGGCAAGCAAGCGGTGGAGGTCAGCCTGACCGACGGCCTCAAGGCTGTGGTCATCGGCCTGGCGGCAGAGCATTCTGCACAAGGTGGCGAGCGCATTGACCTGACCCAGGGGCCTTGGTCGCTCACGCCTTGGCCAGCTTGAAGCTTGTTACCATTCAGTATCAGTTGACCCAACCCTGCCAGCTGCAAAAACATCTTTTAACTGGAGCGTCTCATGTCGCAAAACTCAATCTTCGTAGACGGCTTTGACAACATCACACTGGTCGATGGTGTTGTCCGCTTTGACCTCATCACTGTGGCCCAAACCGCCGCCAACACGCCCCCTACGCCAAGCAAAGTTGGCAGCATGGCGATGTCGATCCAAGGTTTTTTGCGCTCGGCAGACCAATTGAACCAGGTTATCAACAAAATGGTTGAGCAAGGCATCCTCAAACGCAATGATCCAGCGGCAGCAGCACCCGCACCCGCGCCGGCACCCGCGCCGGCAATAGCAGCACCATCAGCCAGCAACGCCAAAACAACCAAAGCCTGACCTCGGGCCCCTGTGGGCTGATAAGGCCGCAGTTTGTCAACGCGTGAATATTCTCTTCATTCACCAAAATTTTCCCGGGCAATTCAAGCACATGGCGCCAGCCTTGGCTGCCCGGCCGGGGAACCGCGTGGTGGCCATGCACATCAACCCCTGCCCGCCCTTGGCCGAAGTTGAGATGCTGCCCTACGCCCTGCATGAGCAGCCCGCAGGCCAAGGACACCGCTGGTTATCTGACCTACAGACCAAGGTGTACCGGGGAGAGGCGGCGTACCGTGCCGCAGTCCAACTTCGCCAAACCGGCTTTGCACCAGATCTGATCGTGGCCCACCCTGGCTGGGGCGAGAGCCTGTTTTTGAAGACTGTCTGGCCCAGGGCCAGAATGGGGATTTACAGCGAGTTTTATCACCACACCCAAGGCGCCGACAGGGGCTTTGACCCCGAGTTTGGCCCCGTGCAAGAGGGCGACGCCTGCCGCCTTTTTTGAAAAACGCCAACAACGAGTTGCATTTTCCGATCAGCCAAGGCGTTCTTTCGCCCACGCACTGGCAGCGCTCGGTGTTTCCTGAGCCCTTTCGCGCCAAGATTGCCGTGATGCACGACGGCATCGACACCCAGCAGGTTCGCCCTAGGCCCGAAGTCAATATGGTCTTGGGCACTCGAAAGGGGCAACTCAAACTCACGCGCGATGACGAAATCGTTACCTTCGTCAACCGCAACCTCGAGCCTTACCGCGGCTACCACATCTTCATGCGCGCCCTGCCTGCAATTCTCAAAGCACGCCCCAGGGCCCGAGTGCTCATTGTGGGTGGCGATAGCGTCAGCTACGGCGCGCTACCGCCGTCCGCTGCCAATACCGCACCAGGCACGGCCAACAAAGGCTGGCGCCATGTTTTTTTGGATGAGGTAAAAGCGGATGTAGACCTTGACCGGGTCCATTTCTTGGGCAAACTGCCTTACCCGGATTTTGTGCAAATGCTGCAACTCTCTACGGTGCATGTCTACCTGACCTATCCCTTTGTGCGGAGCTGGAGCCTGTTGGAGGCCATGAGCGCAGGCTGTGCCATTGTGGCAAGCGACACCGCGCCGGTGCGAGAGGCCGTCGTGCACAACGAAACCGGCCGCTTACTTGATTTTATGATGTGGCGGGCTTCGCTCAAAATGTCATCGAACTCTGCGACAACCTGCAGGAAAGGCAGCGGCTGGGCCAGGCAGCACGCGAGTTCGCCATCAGCCAATACGACCTACGTAGCCACTGCCTGCCTGGGCAACTGGCATGGGT
>SXGQ01040309.1_pt1 | contig 11024 bp, 9 predicted proteins | sample 3178371 | NCBI WGS metagenome assembly SXGQ01 (sample SAMN11356859, study PRJNA531348) | freshwater metagenome | isolation source: freshwater sample F1-20 | place: China: Fuxian Lake, Yuxi | collected 2017-12-25 | reverse complement strand
GGATTTTGTTTCGGATGACGCCTGGACGGCGGCGGTCGGGAAGGCGGCGCCGACGGCCGCGTATGAACTCGGCGGAGTGGACCTCGCGCCGTGGCGCGTTGGCGGACACTTCCTCGAGCTCGCGGCTTCGCACAGGGACACGCTTGCGGTGGAGCGCGCCTCGCTCGTCGCGGCCGATCCGCTGATGGCGGCACTCGGCCGTCCGAATCGCGAGCAAGTCATGACGGTGCGGCAGGGCACGGCCACGACGTTGCAGGCGCTCGAGCTGACCAACGGAAGCACGCTCGCCGTGCTGTTGAAAAAAGCGGCGGGAAAAATCCTGGCCGATGCTCCGGTGCCAACGACCCCTGCAACGCTCGTCACGGCGCTCTACCGGCACGCGTTGAGTCGACCGCCGACGTCGGTCGAGCTGTCGGCAGCCGAGCCGCTCGTGGGTTTGCCGGTGAGTTCCGAAGGCGTGCAGGATTTGCTGTGGGCGCTGGCGATGCTGCCCGAATTCCAACTGATCAAGTGAAATGAAATTGAGCTGGATCGCCGCGCCGCGTTGCTTCTCGCGATAACAAACTAGGGTCCCCCCGCCATGAACCTCCACCGACTCACCGCGCAGCATGATTTCTGCCGGGCCAACCCCGCTCTCCGGTCGCGGCGGGATTTTCTGAAAACGGCCTCGACTGCCACGCTGGCCGCGCTCGCTGCGGGTGCGCCGCGCTCGCTGTTCGCCGAACAGGTATTGGAGAAAATCGCGCCGACGGCGGACCGCGTGATCGTCCTCTGGATGGCCGGTGGTATGGCGCACACCGAGACGTTCGACCCGAAGCGCTACACCCCTTACGCGGCCGGCCTTGATCCGAACGAAGTGCTCAGCACGTTTCCCTCGATTCCCACGGCGGTTGATGGCGTCCGGTTTTCGGCGGGCCTCGAAAATCTCGCGTCGGTGATGGACCGCGGGACGCTCGTGCGCGGGATGCAGGCGGCGGACCTCGGGTTTATCCTGCACTCGCGGCACCAGTTCAATTGGCACACGGGCTACGTGCCGCCGCAGACCGTGGCCGCACCGCACCTCGGCGCGTGGATCGCGCGCACCCGCGGCCTGCTCGATCCGGCGATGCCGGCGTTCATTAACATCGGGCAGCGTTTCGACCTCGGGGAAGGCGAGGAGCTGAAGGCGTTCACGACGGCGGGATTTCTCGGCAGCGAATATGGCCCGTTCAACGTCGCGTTTCCGGAGCAGGCCGCCGATGCCGTGCGCCCGCCGGCGGGGATGAGCCCGGGGCGGTTTGAGAACCGCGACGCGTTTTACCGCAAGCTCCTCGAGGCGAGTCCGCTGGGGCGGGAAGGGAGCGGTTACCAAAAGGAGTCGCTCCTGCGGGCGATGGATAATGCGCACCGGTTGTTGAGCTCGCCGGCGGCGAAGGCCTTCGACCTCGCGTTGGAACCGCTCGACCGCACGCGCAAATATTTCCCTGCGTTTGAACCTGGCATGCGCTTCGACGCGCCGCGCGACCGCTTCGGGGCCAAGTATGAAGAGAGCATGGTCGGTCGTTTTGGCCTCGGCTGTCTCCTCGCGCGGCGTTTATGCGAAGCCGGCGCGCGTTTTATCGAGGTGACGACGGAATACATTCCGTTTCTCAATTGGGACACGCACGAAAACGGCCACGCTCGCCTCGTGGGGATGAAACAGATGATCGACGCGCCCATCGCGCAGCTGGTGCGCGACCTCGACGAGCGCGGGTTGCTTGACCGCACACTCGTCGTAGTCGCGAGTGAGTTCAGCCGCGACATGATGTTGGAGGGCAAACCGGAGAAAGCGGTGAAGGATCAGGTCGTGGTACCGACGGTCATCAACGACGAAAAATTCTACGGTATGCACCGGCATTTTACGGCGGCGGGCAGCGTGTTGTTATTTGGCGGCGGGATGAAACGCGGGCACGTCCATGGTGTGACCGCTGACGATCGGCCGTGTCGGACGCTTAAGGATCCGGTGACGATTTCCGACTTGCACGCGACGATCTACCGCGCGATGGGCATTCCGCCCAACCACGGCTATGACGTGGAAAAACGGCCCTTCTACGTGACGAGCGACGGCAAAGGAAAAGCGGTGCGGGAGTTGTTCGCGTAGTTCACGGTCGGGTTCGTTAATCGCCCCGCGGTGCAAGGTCAGGACGAGTGGTGCCTGTTCCAGAGCGCATCGCCGGAGTCGGTGGGCGCCGGCTGATGGGCATTTTTCTGGAACGCGGCTTTCGCGGCGATGGCGTCGAGTTCCGGCGTCCGCTTGAGATTCTTTGCCAAATACTCGCCCACGCTTGTTTCAGCCGGACCTAGATTGCGCTTTTCCAATTTCGATCCGTGGATTGCGATTTCTCCGAACTAAAGGAGACCCTCATTCCCGCAAATTTCGGCGCCGGAGGGTTTTGATCCCCCCGCGACGCCTGCTCTTAACTCGGCTACGACCGCAGCGCCACGGGTGGCCCCAATACTTCACGCAGCACCATCGCGCGCCGCAAGCTGCGCGGATCACGTAAATCATGGCGCAGTTCGTTACTCACCAGATCACGGCGGACGACGACAGCTTCGCCCTCGGCCACCACCGCCGCACGACGCGCCGCAAACACACGCTGCTCGTTCAACGAATGCAGCTCCAGCGCGAGCTGCTCTTGCTGCACCAACGAAGCCTCCCTCGTCTTGGTCGCGCTGGAGTGGGCGGTCTCGGCCTGCCGCGACGGTCCGGGCGGCTGCAAAGGCGGCGGCAGTGCCACGTCGGGCGGTTCTGCAAGCGGCGGCGATCGGAATGACCGCTCCTCTTCCGGCTCCGGTGGTGTGGTGGGGGCGCTCCACTCCGGCGGGACCGCGTCGCCACGCCGCTCAGCGATCATCCGTCGAACTGTTTCACGCACCTGTTCGTTCCGGATCTCGCTTTCGGCGTCGGCATCAGCCGCGGACAGCGGGGCCGGGGGTTGGGCTCTGCGCAGCGCGGCCGCTTGCTCTTCCGCCGCCTTGGCCGCGGCCTCCCGCTGGGAATTCAGCCAGAAGGCAATCGCACCGGCGACGGCGATAATGACCTGAATATTATCGATAATCCATTTCATGACGGGAAAAAGTTGAACGGATCACCCCGCGTTCGCCGAAGCGAACCCCGGGAGCGACGCGCCCGCCCGATCATTTTTTGCCCTCGGGCGTGGCGATGCTTTGGCGCATCGCGGAGTCGGCCTGCACGTTTTCCATCTTGTAGTAATCCATGACGCCCAGCCGGCCGGAGCGAAACGCTTCGGCCATGGCTTTCGGCACTTCGGCTTGGGCGCGCACGACTTCGGCCTGCATCTCCTGCACGCGCGCTTTCATTTCCTGCTCGACGGCCACGGCTGCCGCCCGGCGAATTTCCGCCTGCGCCTGCGCGATGCTTTTGTTTGCCTCGGCCTGCGCTTCCTGGAGCTTCGCGCCCACGTTCTCGCCGACGTCCACGTCGGCGATGTCGATCGAAAGAATCTCGAACGCCGTGCCGACATCGAGGCCGCGCGCCAGTACGGTTTTTGAAATTCTATCCGGCGACTCAAGCACGATCTTGTAGGTTTCCGACGTGCCGATGGTGGAGACGATACCCTCGCCGACGCGCGCGATAATCGTCTCTTCTTTGGCGCCGCCGACAAAGCGGTCGAGGTGGGTGCGCACGGTCACCCGGGCTTTTACTTTCACTTGGATACCGTCCTTGGCCACGCCGTCGATGGTCGTGCGACCGCTCGCGGGATTTGGGCAATCAATCACTTTTGGATCGACGGAAGTGCGCACCGCTTCGAGCACGGATTTGCCCGATCCCTTGGTTGCGAGATCGATTGCACAGGCGCGGTCCCAGTCCAGCTCGATGCCGGCCTTGCGGGCGGCGATCAGCGCCTGGATCGTCGGCACCACATTGCCCCCGGCGAGATAGTGCGCGGCGATCGTGTCGGTGGATAGCTCGATGCCGGCCTTCACCGCGGTGATGCGGGCGTCGACGACGAGATTGTAGGGCACGCCACCGAGGCGCATACCGAGCAAGTTGGTGAAGCCCACGGGCGCGCCGTTGAGCTTGGCCTTCAGCCAAGTGTTGATGAAAGCGATGACGATAAAACCGATGATCAGCGCGGGCACGCCGATCAGCGCGAGGAGGAATAATGAAGGCATGGCAGGATTTAGGTTTTGGTGACGATGAGACGGAAATTATCCAGGCCGGTGACGCGCAACGCTGCGCCTTTGGCCACAAATCCAGCGGGCGAAAACGCCTCATAGCGCTTTCCCTCCACGCGCACGAACCCCGTCGGCATCAGCGGGGTTTCCGCTTCGGCGTTTTTGCCCACGATTTCAGCGGCCGCCAGCGGTGGTTGACTGGTGCCATCGACGGCCGTTTGCACCGTCATGCTTTTGCCCAGTCGCGTTTTTGGCAGCCAAACCAACTCTGTGTAAACCGTCAGACCGAGCAGCAAGAGCGCCGTGACCGTGGCCACGAGGCCCCCGCTCGCGCCCAGCTTTACGAACGCCACGCCGCAGCCGGCCGCCATCGCCAGGCCGCCGATGAAGCCCAGCACGCCGCCCGGCACGAAGACCTCGGCCGCCAGCAAAATCACTCCGACCAGAAAAAGGAGCGCAATCGCGTTCATGCGTCGGCCTTTTCCACCACCAGCCCGAAATCCGTGCGTCCGCGCACGATGACCGGCGCGCCCGCGTCGATGGAGCCGACCGCGACCGATGCTTCGTAGCGTCGTCCGTCAATTTCTACCTGCCCGCTCGGAAATAATCCCGTCGCGGCCACGCCACCTTGTCCAACCAAGGTCGACAGACCAACCTCCGCAGGCGAGCCGCCCGAATTTTGCGCCGTGCCGTCAATCACCGCTCCCACCGCCAGCCGATCCCAGAACCAGCCGTCCGGGATAAAGCGGATCAACGCCAAGCCCAGCCCAACGGCCAACGCCAGCCCAAGTCCCAGATTCTGCAACGGCCCCACGAACACATCGCCCGACCATGCCACCGTGATCGGCTCGTTCGGCCAAAGATCGGCCATCGCCCACACCAGCGAGCCCAGCATCAGCAGCAGGCCAGCCAAGGCCGCCACGATCACACCCGGGAAGAAGATCACCTCCGCCAAGAACAACAACAGGCCGAGCGAGAAAACCAAAATTGGCTCATGCCCTGAAAGCCCGGCGACGTAGCTCCCGAGAAACACCACCCCAAGCAGCAGAAACCCGGAAATCCCCAATATTCCGAAACTAGGACTCTTAAACTCAATGAACAGTGCCAGCAGTCCCAACCCCATGAGGATCGGCGAAATCGTGTTGAGCAGCACCGCCAGCCGTTCCGACCACGTGATCTCCAGCCGTTTTACCGTGTAACCGCCGGCGCCAAACTTCTTGGTCAAAAGCTCTTCCATTGTCTTGGCCGTGCCGGCGGAGAGCAGCGCCCGGGGCGGATGACCGTAGGCCTTGGCCGATTCGCTTGCCGTCAGTGAGAGCAACTCACCCTTGGCCTTCAACACTTCGCCCTCGATCTTCAATTCATAATCCGAATCCACCATCGCCGAAATCACCTGCCCTCGGTAGCCCTTCCCCTCGGAGATCGAGCGCAAGCGGGCTTTCAGGTAGCTCACGATTTTCATCTTCACTGTTGCGTCCACTTCTTGCCCCGTGCCCGAGACCGGTGCGGCCGCACCGATGATCCCGTCGGGCGAGAACCAAATTTCGCCGGTCATGGCCGAAATAAACGCTCCGGCCGAAATCGCCTCGTTGTTCACGTAGGTCACTGTCTCGCTGGGAAACTTCCCGAGCGCTTCCATGATTTCGAAGGTCACGTTCAAAGCGCCGCCGGGGGTTTTCATGTCGAGGACAACCGCATCTGCTTTTTCGTCGATCGCCTCCTTGAGACCGCGCCGCAAGATGTAGAGCACGGGCGACGCGATCTCGCCCTCCACTGGAATGACGACGACCCGCTTCGGCATCGTCGCGATCGCCGGCACCACCGCATCGGCCGGTACCGGTGAAACGGCTGGGGCCGCCGAGCCGTCCACCGGGCCCGAAACCGGCACGGGCACCGCCCCGAACGAGAGCGTGCATCCGGCGAGCATTAAAACTAAACTGCGGAGAAACATCTTACCTTACGGATAGGCGTCCGCTTGCCCCGTGCAAGCGCCACCCGCGTAAAGTCGCCGTTATCTGTTTCCAGAAATCCCCCGCAAACGCGAGGGCCTGACCGGAGTGCCCCATGATGTAGGCCGGCTTGGTGTTGGCCTCACCGACTGCAGCAGGAGTTTGACGGCCGGTACGTGCCGGTCGCACGTGGCTTTCTTCAAGCCGTCGGCGAGGACGACGAGCCGGCGGTGACAGAGCGCGACGCCAAAATGGATTTTGAGCACGCGGCGGCTCCAGAGGCGGGCGAACGTGTCGGGGCAGAGCGCGGGATTGTGAAAAATTCCAGCGGGCAGCCGTCGCAGCGGGCGCGCAGGCCTGCGAGGGCGAGGACCAGCCGGTAAAAAGTTCGGAAGCGGGGACACGCGGAACGCGGTTGCGACAGGATCGACCACCCGTGGAACTCAAGCGGGCTAGGGAGGGTGGAGCCCTCCCGCACGGTATAGCACCTAGATACTATCGGCCTATCGTCTACCGGCCCGGAAGAAACCCATCGCCGAGGGCCCCGACCACGCTCGACTTGGCCGCGCCGTGAGGGGAGCCGCTGCCTCTTGCCAAGTCCGCCGCTCGTCCGCTGGCAGGTCCAGCTTGTCCAAACCCAGACGGACCTCCTTTATCTCGGACCGATGCGGCCCGATTCGCTTAGCCGGTAATACGAGGATCCTGCGGCCGCGACCGGGGCCGATGGGCAGCTCAGTTACGCCGATCACATGCGCAGCCGCACTCGTTATGTCCGGCCCGAAGCGGTGGCCCACCTCCAACCCCTGCTCGCCAACTTCCGGCGCTTCCATGGGCTGGTCGACCGCTGCGTCAATCTTTCCCTCAAAGATCTTATGGTCGTTTTGTTTCCTCATCCCGACTCCATTGCAGCCTGTTTTGCGCGATTTAGGGTGGCAGGAGGTGTGGGCTCGGCGGTGATCTCTTCCCATCGGGAATATGGCCAAAAAATCGGTGACCAAAGGAGCGGGTGGCTCAAGGCGAATGGTCCGTCGGTCGAGCAAGCGTTAAAGGGTTTGGAAACGATCCCATTGCTGGCTGATTTGACGAAGTCAGGTGCCGGACGAAACGAAGATTTACGGGCGGCGGAATACGCGCTGCGAAAGCAGCCTTGCCGTCGCGCGGGGCTTGCGGGCTAACTCTTCGCCCCTCTATGGCCGACCCTTCGCCCAATCTTTCGTTTCCCATTACGCTGCAGCATGAGCACCGGCTGATTTTTACCCGCGATGTCTTTGCGCCGGACAATCTCACGCTCGCGCAGACGCTGACGCCACGGGAGCCGGGCGAAAAGGTGCGGGCGCTCGCGGTGTGGGATGCGGGGTTGGAGACGGCGTTTCCGGGGTTTGCGGAAAAAATCACGCGCTGGTTCGCGGCGCGCGGTGAAGCGTTGCAGCTCGCGGCACCGCCCTTGGCGTTGCCGGGCGGTGAGAGGATCAAGAATGATTTTTCCCAGTTGGAAGTCGTCTGGAAGGCCATCGAGGCGGCGGGACTGTGTCGGCATTCGTATGTCGTCGCGGTCGGCGGCGGCGCGGTGCTCGACCTCGTGGGCTTTGCGGCGTCGACGGCGCACCGCGGCATTCCGCTCGTGCGGTTGCCGACGACGAGTCTGAGCCAGGGCGACGGCGGGGTGGGCGTGAAGAATGGGGTGAATTTCTTCGGTAAGAAAAACTGGCTCGGCGCATTTGGCGTGCCGCACGCGATTATCAACGATCTTTCCCTGTTGCACAGATTGCCCGTGCGCGAGCGACGGGTCGGGCTCATCGAAGCGTTGAAAGTCGCGCTCATCCGCGATGCGGCGTTTTTCGAATTTATCGCGGCGCGTGTACCGGCGTTGGCGAAGTTTGAACCGGAGGCATTTGAGGCCGTGATTCGCGAGAGCGCGCGGCAGCACATGGAGCACATCGCGACGGCGGGCGACCCATTCGAGCGCGGGTCGGCGCGTCCGCTGGATTTTGGACATTGGGCGGCGCATAAGCTGGAGCAGCTCTCGGAGTTTCGGGTGAGCCACGGCGAGGCGGTCGCGGTCGGCATCGGCGTCGATATTATCTATGCGCGGAGAATTGGGCTGCTCCCCGAGGCGATGGCGGAGCGGATTCTCGGCGTGATTCAGGGGCTCGGTTTCGAACTGTTTGCGCCGGTGAAGGAGATTCGTAGCGCGACGGGCCGGCAGGATATGCTCGATGGACTTGAGGAGTTTCGGGAACACCTCGGCGGGCGCCTCAGTATCCCGATGATTCGTGCGCCGGGCGTGCGACTGGAGATTCACGAAATCGACGGTGCGGTGGTGAAGGCGGCGTTCGATGAGCTGCGGGAACGCTATGGGTGAAGGACGGATTTTTTTTAACCACGGATGAACACGGATGAACACGGATGAACACGGATTCGGAGGGGATTGCGCAGGGTGGTCATTATCCGTGTCTACTCGTGTTCATCCGCGCTTAAATTTTTGGGGGACCGACGCATGAGTCGCACCGCGATCCTCAACGTCGTCGGGCTCACTCCCCGTGTGCTCGGTCCGGATACGCCGCGGCTGGCGGCGTTGGCGCGGGCGGGCGGGCTCATTCGCGTGAAGCCGGTGTTGCCGGCGGTGACGTGCACGGCGCAGAGCACGTACCTTACGGGGCGCACGCCCGCGGGGCATGGCTGCGTGGCCAACGGCTGGTATGAACGCACGCTCGCGGAGCACCAGTTTTGGAAGCAGTCAAACCACGTCGTCCAAGGGCCGAAGCTGTGGGAAACGTTGCGCGCGCAGCGGCCGGGGTTCACCTGCGCGAAACTCTTTTGGTGGTATAATATGTATGCGAGCGCCGACTGGTCGATCACCCCGCGGCCGATGTATCCCGCCGATGGCCGCAAGGTCTTCGACGTTTACACGCACCCGATGGGGCTGCGCGATGAGATCAAAAAAGACCTCGGACCGTTTCCGTTTCCGGCATTTTGGGGTCCGCTGGCGGGCATCGCGTCGTCGGAGTGGATTGCGCGTTCGGCCCAATGGGTGGAGGAGAAAAGCCAGCCCGACCTGTCGCTCGTTTACCTGCCGCACCTCGATTACAATCTTCAGCGGCTCGGGCCGGATGATCCGCGGATGGCGGCCGACTATCGTGAGATCGACCGCGTGGCGGGCGGGCTGATCGATTTTTATGCGAAACGTGGCGTTCGCTCGGTGGTACTCTCGGAATACGGTATTACGGCGGTGAAGCGGTCGATCTCGCTGAACCGGATGTTTCGCGCACGCGGCTGGATCACGATCAAAGAGGAGCTGGGTTTGGAGCTGCTCGACTGCGGCGCGAGCAAGGTCTTCGCCATCGCGGATCACCAGATCGCGCACATCTACGTGAACGACCGCTCGTTGATCGACGCGGTGCGCGCCGCGGTCGAGGGCGTCGACGGCGTGGCGCGGGTGCTCGATGCCGACGGACAGCGCGCCGAGGGGCTCGATCACGCGCGGTCGGGTGATCTCGTGGCGTTTTCGGCGGAAGGCGCGTGGTTTACTTACTACTATTGGCACGACGACGCGAAGGCGCCGGATTTCGCGCGCTGTGTCGATATTCACCGCAAGTACGGCTACGACCCGGTGGAGCTGTTCATCGATCCCAAGATCGTGCTGCCGAAGCTGAAGGTCGCGGGCAAACTTCTGCGCAAGGCCCTCGGTTTTCGGATGCTCATGGACATGATCGCGCTTGATCCGTCGCTCGTGAATGGCTCGCACGGCACCTGTCCGGCGGATTCGCGCGAATGGCCGGTGCTGATCGGCACGGGAGTGACGCCCGGCGATGCGCCGATCGCGGCGACCGACGTGCACGGGCGGTTGATCGCAACCTGTCTGACGTAGGAAAAAATTGAGGCCAACGGGTGGCTCGTGGTGGCGCGCGGACGCGACGCTCGCCGCGGCGGGCCGACGAGCGGCAGCCTTCCAGGGTGAAGGCGAAGGTGAAGGCGCACTCGACACGGGCCGTGCAACGGGCCAACAATTTCCCTCGATGAAAACACGCATTGCTTTCCTACTCCTCACCTCGCTGCTCGGCCTCTTGGTCGCGCGCGCGGCCGACAAAGCCGCTGCTTGGACTTCGATGTTCAACGGCAAAGACCTCTCCGGTTGGAAGACGAACGATGAAGTGCCCGGCGCTTTCTCGGTGGAGAAGGGCGAACTCAAAGTCAGCGGCGGTCGCGCCCATATTTTCTACGGCGCGAACGGCGACGCCTCGTTCAAAAATTTCGAGTTCAAGGCCAAGGTGAAGACTACCAAGGGCGGCAACTCGGGCATCTATTTTCACACGGCGTTTGAGCCGAAGGGTTGGCCCTCGAAGGGCTACGAGTGCCAGGTGAATTCGACACATACCGACGTGAAGAAGACGGGCGGTCTCTACGGCGTGAAGGACGTGCTCAACAACGCGCCGAGCACGGACGACGTGTGGTTCGACTACTACATCAAGGTCGAGGGCAAACACATCGTCATCAAAATCGACGGCAAGACGACCGTGGATTACAACGAGCCGGCCGATTGGGATCCGACGAAGTCGCTGAAGAACATGAATGGTCGCAAACTCAGCTCCGGCACGATCGCGATTCAAGGGCACGACCCCAAGAGCGTGACCTACTTCAAGGACATTTTTATTCGCGCGCTGCCGTGAGCGCCGCAACGGCGTAGCTGAGAGTTGAGAGCTGAGGGTCCGAACCGAGGCCGGTCGTGAGACCGGCCTTTTTCGCGGGCGCTCTTATGGCCCCGGCCGGTGGCCGACGACGAGCAAGCGGGGCCGTTACTTTACGACGTCGCCGGCCTTGAGTTCGCGGAGGCGGATGTTTTTCCAGCGGACTTCGTAGGGACCTTTGCCCTTGGGGATGCTGTGGACTTGGAGGCCGATGAAGCCGGACGCGTCGAGG
>SXGQ01689782.1_pt1 | contig 11026 bp, 18 predicted proteins | sample 3178371 | NCBI WGS metagenome assembly SXGQ01 (sample SAMN11356859, study PRJNA531348) | freshwater metagenome | isolation source: freshwater sample F1-20 | place: China: Fuxian Lake, Yuxi | collected 2017-12-25 | reverse complement strand
CAAGATCAAAAATCATTAGATGAAACTCGTGATGAAAAATTAAATGAAGTTTTTGGAGAAGTTAATTGAAATATGGAAAAATGATTTAGAGAATATTCAAGTTGATGGATATACTAGAAAAGTTATTGAAGTTAATTCTAACATAACTGGTAGAAAAGAATTTGATGAAAAAATATTAACTTTTCAATTAGAAGATCTAAAAAAAGATGATGATATTATAGATGATTACGGTCATAAATTTTATTCAAGATGGGGATATAACGTAATAAATCTATTTATAGAAAAACTTAAAGGTGATGAAGATTTTACAACATCTTCAAATTGGACTGAAATAACTTTTAAAAATGATTTTGCTGATTGGATTTATTACAATAGATATACATTTAGAGTTTCAGTTTTTAACACAGTTAAAATTTTAAGAGACGAAAAATTAAGAATATTAGGTTTATAAAACTTTTTTTATTATATTTGTTAAAATATTTTATATGAAATTATTATTAATAACTTTAATTTTTATATCAACACTATCTTACTCACAAGATACCACTAAATATATTGGTGGAGTTTCCATAACTATGGATCAAAAAATAGACTCCTTAATTAAATTAAGATGTTTAAAGAAAAAATATTGGAGAGTACAAATGGATTTCTCAACTGAGAAAAAGGATTTAATACCCACCAAAGAAAAATTCTTAAAATATCATCCAGATATGGAAGCAAAAATATACTTTGACGCACCATATTGGAAATTAAAAGTTGGAGAATTCGAAACAAAACAAGAAGCAGAAGATTTTATCGATACAATTAGAAAGTATTATAAAGATAAAGGTTTATTTCCAGTAAAAGAAGAAAATGAGCACATTCGGAAAGAAAGCACTAAATAATTGGGATTATACACATACAAAAGAAAATATGATGAGGTTCAATAAAACTCCAATTGAACTCCAGTTACAAATTTTAGAAAAATGGTATCCAATTGGAACTATTTGCCACAAATGGAACTGGTTACTAAAAAGATATGAAGCGGAGTTAAACATTAAAAATTATACTCTAATGGTAGGTGATTACTATAATATTGAAACTAGTAAAGATGTTAAACTGGGAGATCTAAATTATAAGATGAGCGAAACATATCACCCTCTACAATTATACCCAAAAGAAAATGATCTTAAAAGAATTTTAAGAGAAGAAAAATTAAAAAGATTAGGGATATAATTTATATCATGATGTTACATGTTAAAAATAATTCCGTATATTTGTAAAATAAACTAATAATATTAATATGGATAATCTAGAAAAAGAAGTTGAAGAAACTAAAGAACCAATCATCGGCGAATTCAAACCTAAAAGAAAGTTTCTAAACTTTATATCATCTGTTAATGGAGCTAAAGTTCGCTTCATTAGAGACATTGCTTTTGTTGAAGGTAAAAAATTATCTGGGATGCTTGAAGGAGCAATCTTTAAGATCACAATTTGTGATGAAGGAACAATTAAGTTTGAAGAACAAGTTGAAGAAGGTAAAGAACCTCAATCAAATCCAGAAATGATTAAACGTCTAATTGCAGATATTGATGATTTAGATGTAACTGGTTATGCTCAAAAATTTGTTGTTAGTGGATTACCATTCAAAGATATAAACGGAGATTTATGTTATTTAGAAGTTGAACATAAAAAACCAATTGATTTACTTGCATCAATTTTTAATGACGAAGAAGAAAAAGAAGAAAATATGAATTTATCAGAAAAAGGATTATCAGTATTAGATCAGTTATTTGCTGAAGAAGAAAAAGTAGATAAGGTTACATCAATCTTAGACGAACTATTTCCAGATAATGAAGATGAAATAGAAACAACTGAAGAGGTTGAAGTTCTTGAAGAAGTAGAAGATACTAAGTCAGTATCACTTTCTTATATGGAAGAGTCATTCCGTAAAATGAATGAAGCTAAAGTAAAAGAATTAGAGTCTAGAATTGAAGAAAAAACCAAAGACATTACAAAGTTTAATATTGATATTAAACAAGCTGAAACCAAATTAAAAGAAACTGAAGAACAATTAAGTGTACTTCAAACTCGATTGGAAACTATGACACCTGGTGAAGAACCTAATGGATATGTTTTTCATGTATCTGAAGAGCAAAAATTAGAAACTGGTTTAGATGAAACAACTAAAAATATCGCAGATAAAATCGCTGATATTATGAAATTGAAAAAAGATGTTCTTTTTAAATACTTAACTGGTGGATATTACAATATTTCAATTGGTAAAAAAGATGATATAACATCTGAAATTGAAGATAAAGAGTTAACTAAATTAATATCTGATAAAATATTAGTTATTGATCCAAGTGGTAGTTTTTCATTAGATGAAGTAAATGATAGACCAGTTATCCAGTACAGAGGAGAATTAAATTGGCATCAACTTACTTCTAAGTTAATTAGAAAAGGATTTGAACAAGATGAAGAGTTTGATAAGTTAGCTGGTTCTAATTCTTATGAAACAAAAGAAGAAGAGTTTAGTGAATTAGATACTCCAGTTAAAGATATTGACTTTGATGAAGTTAAAAATGAAACTGAAATTAAAAAAGAGTTTATTACTCCTAAAGAATAAGATATTAAATAAAAAATAAAACCCAGATAATTCTGGGTTTTTATATATATTTGTGACATGGAAAATTATATAAGAAATAAAATAAAAAAACATTCTGATAAATTTAGTATAGAGTTTACAGAAGAAGATATAAAATCTGTTTTAGAAGAAACTAAAAAGGGTATTTATGCATTCCAAATAATTTATACACTTACATCATTATATAATGATACGTCTATAGAACACCCTTCTAAATTTAAATATAGGTTCGAATTAGCAAAACCACTAGATGTTAATAAACTAAAAGTATGGGAACATGCATATGGAAATATTGGAAATACACTTTGGTCATATGATGGTGGTAAAAGTTACAAATATAATGATGCTGAAACTCTAAAGTTTGATCTTAGAGTAATTAGAGAAATTAAATTAAATGAAGTATTAAAATGATAAATTTAGATCTTTCACCAAATAAAATTAAAAGATTACTAATAGTAAGAAATATCGATTCATTAAAGAATAATTTAATAAATAATAATGATATTGCATTACTTAGTGATATTATTTCAATTGATCTTAACTTGGTAGAAGATGGCGAATTTATTGCTTGGGAAAAAAAGATTATTACAACAAACGGTTTTAATAATTTAGACTCAAGTTCTATAAATACTTTAAAGAGATTAGAAAAAGAAAAAGACACTTATAAATATATTTTAGAAACCACAGATAACTATGAGAATATATCATCAGTTAGATTTAATGGTAATATTAAAAAAATAAGAATTTTTAATATTGTAGATATCGAATTAACAGGCGGTAAAAAAGAATTAAATGATAGAACAATAAATGGTGAAATTGATATTACTATGCCAATGTACACCAAACAAAAATGGACTTTAAAGATTAAACGTAATAAATATATTGAAAGGGATTTAGATATAAAGTATGGAGTAGAATTAAGAGACCAACTCTTATCACTAATTACACAAATGGAAAGAGATAGTAAACTAGATGATTTAGGAATATGATACCAAAAATAGAAGATATATTAAAGGTTGCTAAATTACATCCAACTAGAGTGTTTAATATCTATTTATTTGGTTCTAGAATTTATGGTACACATACAGATAATTCGGATTGGGATATAATTATAGTTGCTAAAAACTCAGTTGAATCAATTGAAATTAAATCAGATATTTATAATATTCATATTTATACACCTGATAAATTTAAACAAGATTTAGATTGGCATATGCCTAAAAATTTAGAATGCCTTTTCGCACCAGATTGGGCTAAATTAAAAGAAGATATAAAATTTGACTTCAATTTAAACATTCCTAAGTTAAGACATGCTACATCACATGTTAGTTCTAATTCTTGGGTTAAATCAAAAAAGAAATTAGAAGTAGCAAACGAATATGGTATTGGAGTTAAATCTCTTTTTCACGCCATACGCATACCGATGTTTTCTACTCAAATAGTTAACTTTGGTGAGATTAGAGACTTCGAATGCGCTAACTGGATATGGAATAAGATTTTAGAAAAAGAATGGAACTGGGAAGAATTAGATAGTGAATTTAGATCAGTTCATAATTCAGTCCTTTCTGATTTTAGAAAAGTAACAACAAAGGAATGATAACAAATGATATTATGCTTTCGATAAATAGAAGTGTTGGTGTTATAGAACACACCATGAAAATTCAAAAAACAAGACCGATATGGAGGATAAGGATTCAAAAAATAAAAAAAATTTGGAAAACTGGAAAACAGTAAATTTTGATTTTGTTAGTTTATATCCAAATACATTTACTAGATTTGATATTAAAAATTTAACAAGACAAATAAAAATTAAAAAAATATGGACACTCTAAAAATTATATCAGCATCATTATTACTTTTATTGGGGAGTTGTTATCACCAAAAATCTAAAACTCAAGTTAGAGAATGTAGAGTTATGAATGTTAAAAAAATTGAAAGATCTACAATCGAAGTGGAAAATTGTTATAAAATAACAACTAGTTGTGGATTTATATTTGTGGATAAAGACAGATATAATATAGGTGATACTATAATTGTTGAGTTTCGTTAATCTCAACAAATATAACTATATAAGCACCTTCTTTTTTAAACTTTAATTCACCTCTGTAACCAGTTGAATTAGCCTTCTTTCTATAGAAGTCAATATAGTAATCAGTATTTTTATCAAATACTTTTACTTTTTCTTGTCCTAATTTTCTAACTAAACTACCCATATATAATATATTCTTATATATTAATAAAGTTAAACTTTTTTTTAATTTTTTATAAAAAATTAAAAAATTAAAAAATGAGAATTTTATCACTTACTATACCACAACACGATACTAGTGTTTCACTAATTGATAATGATAATATTTATTGTTACGAAGAAGAAAGACATAACAGAATAAGAAGTTATAAAAACTATCATAATAATTTTATCGTATTCCCAAACAAATCTTTTAGATATTTAAATCAAAAATATAATATAAATAATGATACAATCGATTATGTTACTTCTTTTAATAGTGATATTATACAATTTATAAAGAATCAATATAATATAAATATTGATGAATCTAAATTCATTAAAGTTGACCATCACGAATCACATGCTGGATTAGCTTATTACTGGAGTAATTTTAAAGAAGATACTTTAGTTATAGTTTTAGATGGTGGTGCTGATAATGACCTTTATGGTAGATATTATATTGGGTGTGATGGTAAATTAACAGAGATTGGTAATTTACCAACTAAAAATATATCATTTGGATTGTATTATATTATGATTACTGAGTTTTTAGGATTTAAAAGAGCTAAAGATGAAGGTAAAATAGTTGGAATGTCATCACACGGAAAATATGATGAATTTTTATATAACTTATTCACAGAATATCTAAAAGTAAATACAGAAACATTACTTACACCAAAAATTGATTATCACTCAATGGTTAAAGATTTTTATAAAAAGTGGTTTGATATGTTTGGTGGTAATTATTGGAAAAATAGATCTAATGATATTGCTTATAATGCACAATTAGTCTTTGAAGATCAAATAATTAATTTAGTCAATGGTCTTAAAAATAAATTTCCAAATGTTAAAAATGTTGCTTTAGCTGGTGGAGTATTTGCTAACATAAAAGTTAATAAAAGAATTAATGATTTAGATTGGGTTAAAGAAGTTTTTATAGCACCACCAATGGGTGATGAAGGATTGAGTTTGGGTTCAGCTTATATTGCTAAAAGCAAATTAATTCCAGACTTTAAACCATTTGAATTAAAAAATGTTTTCTTTGGTAGTGAAATTGAAACACATGAACTATATAATTTTGATCATAACCTATTTGAAACACAAGATTATAATCCTGAAAAAATTGCAGAACAAATAGCATATGGTAAAGTTGTTGGATTTATTCAAGGTAAATATGAGCATGGTCCTAGAGCGTTAGGGGCTAGAAGTATTTTAGCACATCCTGGATTAGATTCTACATATAAAAAGGTCAATGATAGATTAAAAAGAAATGATTTTATGCCATTTGCACCATCAGTATTATCTGAAAAAAGTGATGAAATATTTAATTGTAATAAATCAAAATATACAGGAGAGTTTATGACTATGTTGTATGATACTAAACCTGAATGGCAAAATAGAATTCCAGCAGTTGTTCATCCAATTGATAAAACTGCTAGAGCTCAAATTGTAGTTAAAGAAAAAAATCCAAAATATTGGGAGATTATAAATCACTTTTATCAAAAAACAGGTATACCATTATTATTAAATACATCATTTAATACACACGGTGAACCAATTGTTAGAACCTTAGAAGATGGATTGAAACATTTAAATAATGGAATTGTAGATATATTGGTAGCAGAAAATAAAATATTTTTAAAAAAATAGTCATTTTTTAAACTTTTTTATTATATTTGTATATAAAATCAACAAAGAGAGAATAAAAATATAATATATACATTTAAATCGCGGGGTAGAGAAGTGGTATCTCGTTGGGCTCATAACCCAAAGGTCGGTGGTTCGAATCCATCCCCCGCTACTAAAAATAAATTAAAAATATAAATACTATGAGAACAATAGCAAACATATCTATAGAAGCGATAGGCCAAGTGGCTTATGAGGCGGGGTATAGTTTACCTATTGTCAGTGAAATTGTATTGTAATAATTTTAAGAATTATAATATAGACCCAACTGACAAAATCAGTTGGGTTTTTTTATGTTCAAAAATTTGGGAGGGGTTATGGTGACAGCCGGATCTGTAAAATCCTAGCAGGTGAGTTCGAGTCTCACGTCTCCCACAAAAATATGGTCCGTTAGTGAAGTGGCTTAACACGTCTCCCTTTCACGGAGAAGATCACGGGTTCGAATCCCGTACGGACTACCATAACACTGGAAGGTGGCAGAGTGGTTAAATGCGGCGGTCTGTAAAACCGTTCCCTAACGGGTACGGGGGTTCGAATCCCTCCCTTCCAACACAGGTAGTAAGTGGTCTACTGGTTATCAAAATCCACCGATTGATTCACGAAAAGAATCAAATTTTGGTAAGTAGCTTAGACGGTAGAAGCACAAATCTTATACATTTGAGATAGTGGGTTCGATACCCACCTTACCAACAATTGCGAGATTAGCTCAGTTGCTTAGAGCGTCTGCCTTCCAAGTAGAGGGTCGTGGGTTGAAATCCCACATCTCGCTCAAAAAGACTTAAAAGTCCCTAAAGTACACAGGACATTAGAGGGTTAGTCTTCCTTCTATTTGGGGGCGCATGTACCAAGGTTGGCGAATGACACTTGCAATGTCGTTGGGGGATTTCGATTATCCTCGTCTCCACGAGTCGATAGGGAAACTCTCCACTTTAATATATACTTAAAACGTAAGTATTAAAGATGAAGTGTAAGAATATTGAATGTGAAAATGAGACTATTGGTAAAAGAGTTTATTGCTCTTTAACTTGTAGAAATATATTTGTAAATAAGTATTTAAGAAAATATGATAAAGTTTCTGATACTTTTAAAAAAAAGAAAAAAGAAAAAGAAGATGAGTATTTAAAAAATTCAAAAAAATGTAAATATTGTAATACTGAAATACCATATGATAAAAAAGATAATGATTATTGTAATCATTCTTGCTCAGCATCACATAGTAATAGTTTAAGAGATGTTACATATAAGGATAAAATAAGTAAAGGTATAAAAGAATATATTAAAAAAAATGGACTATTTGGAGCTCTTTTAATTAAAAGAGATCCAAATAGTCCAAAATTTAGAATATGTAAAAATTGCAATACTGAGTATATAAAAAAGACCATATTTTGTAGTAAAAATTGCTTAAATGAGTATAAAAGAAAAGATATGGATGAATATAAAAAATATAAACAGGATACTATATTTAAATTTTCATTAAATGATTATCCTGATTATTTTGAATTTGAATTAATAGAAAAACATGGTTGGTATTCACCTACAAATAAAAATAATAATTTAAATGGTGTGAGTAGAGATCATATGTTATCTGTTAATGAAGGATTCCATTTGGGAATAGATCCATTTCTATTGGCACATCCAGCAAATTGTAAATTGATGATTCATAATGATAATATATCAAAAAATAAAAGATCATCAATAACACTAAATGAACTTTTAAAGAGAATTGAAGAATTTGAATTAAAATATGGTAAATATTAAATAAAAAATAAAAAGAGAAAATGAAAGTAGAAACAAAACAAATAATTTCTGGTAGCTTTGAATCTAGTAAGATCAAACTTAGACCAGTTTATGATAATTTTTCTCTATTAACGGCTTTAATAAAAATTGTTAAAAAGAGAAAAGAAAAATTAAAAAATAATTAAAATTATGGAGTTGGAGGCGATAAACTAACTCGAATCAATGAATCGGTTAAGGTTATTGGCTCGAGAAACGACAGAAAATTAAAAAAATATTCAGATAAGTTTAACAAAATGTTCCACTTTTATCTGAAGATTTATAGAAGTGGATTAATAACATTTTGTGGATCAATCGTAGTTATAGACTATGAAAAAGATGGATCAGATGGAAAGTTTTCATTTAGAGAATATGATAATGGTAGATTTAAGTTTATAAATCCAAAATCAAGACATCCTAATCTTCTTAAAGCTGTAATATCTGGTAAGAAAGGTTGGGGCCTTTGGGTTAAAACTTGGTCAGAAGGAATAACTGAATGGACTTTTACAAAAGAAGAAATCTTAAAAGAGTTTGAGGAAAGAGGTATTGAAATACCAGAACCTCTTATGATTGAGTGGGATAAATTAATCGATAAAATGAAAAATATAAGAAATCAAAAATATTTTGATGAATTGCAGAAAAATAAAAAATAATTATTATATTTGTATAAATAATAACTATCATTTTTCTTTGTCAAAAGGTGGTAAAAAATTTCAAAGAGATTTGAAAAAAAAGAAAAATATAGTATGAAAACAAAAAATGATCAGTTTGGTGACCGTATGAAAATGTACGAAAACCAAACTTGTGGAATCAAAATGATCCCACGTATTCCAGTAATTGCAAGACTTGATGGTAAAGGATTTTCAAAATTCACTAAAGGTTTAAAAAGACCTTATGATGAAAGACTTTCAAACCTTATGGTTGAAACCGTTAAGTATTTAGTTAAAGAAACTAATGCTAATTGTGGTTATACACAATCGGACGAAATCACACTCCTGTGGTATACTGATAAGATTGAATCTTCAATTTATTTTGATGGTCGTCTTTTCAAAATGATTAGTGACTTAGCTTCTATGTGTTCAGTATTCTTTAATAGAGAATTACCTAAGTATCTTCCAGAGAAATCCGATAAGATGCCAAGATTTGATTGTAGAGTTTATAATGTTCCAACTCTTGATGAAGCAGTTAACTCATTTCTTTGGAGAGAACAAGACGCAACTAAAAACTCAATTAGTATGGCTGCTCAATCTTTTTTCTCTCACACTCAACTAATGAATAAGAATGGATCTGATAAACAAGAAATGCTTTTTCAAAGGGGTATTAACTGGAATGATTATCCATCTTTCTTTAAAAGAGGTACTTATGTACAAAGAAAAAGAGTTGTAAATCCTTTTACAATTGAAGAAATTGAAAAGTTGCCAGCTAAACACAATGCTAGAAAAGATCCTAACTTTGTAGTTGAAAGATGGTTAGTTGATAGAGTTGATCTACCACCGCTTTCAAAAATTGAAAACAAAGTTGATGTAATTGTTTGGGGTAAAGATTATATTAAAAAATCCGATATTTAATATCGGATTTTTATTTTTAATTCTTATATTTGTAAAATGAAAGCACTTTATATACATGGGTATCAATCTTCACCCTTACCAGAGAAAGTAAATATCCTAAAAGAAAATTTTAGTGAGGTTATCTCACCACAGATTGATTGGGATAATGAAAATGAACGTCAATATCTTTTTGAAAACTTTGTTTCTCTTATCAAAGAAAAAGAGATAACTCACGTTATTGGATCATCTATGGGTGGTCAAATGGCATTTTATTTAGCATCATTTTGTGGACTTAATTGTTTAGTATTTAATCCAGCATTTGGATTAAGATTTAATGACTTAAACTTATTTTTAGGATCTAAAAGTCAAAAGAAAACAATTATAGTTTTAGGTACAAATGACGATGTTGTTCCAAATGAAACTACAACAAACTTCCTAAAAGTAAATAATATAACAGGTGTCGATATTCAATATTTAGAAATTGGACATCAAATTAATTTAGAAGTATTCCAAAATTCAATTAAAAATTTAATATCATGAGTACAATAGAAGAAAATAACAAGTTAAGAATTCAACAATTAGGTGAAGTACGTGCTTCTGAAATGACAAAAAGAGAACAGATGACATTGTCGATATTAGAAGGTTTATTATCTAATTATGACTACAAAGGTCTTGAGGAATTTTATGTTGATGAAGCTATATCATTAGCTGATATTTTAATTGAAAAACTAAATAAAAATATATGAAAAGTTATGTAATTCTACAAAAAGGATTTGAGTATAATGATGAGATTTATAGCGAGACCGATGGTGGTGGTGGGCACCCACAATTAATAACATTCTCTGTTGATGATGTTAAGTCAAAGATTAAAGAGTTGAACATAAAAGAATATAAAACAACATCTTTAACTGACTATACTTATGATTTAGAGGATATTATTAATGATTTAGACGAGTTTAAGAAATTAAATGAAAGTTTAATACAAAAGTATGGACCAATTAAAAAGAAATATAATTGGGAAGATACTGATTATATATTACATCCAATGGCTAACGAAGAAGAAAGTGATAAATACGCTTCATTAGTTTCAATTGATTTTTATTATGCGGTTGAAACTGAAATTGATACTCAGTCTTTCCGAAATGAAAGAATTAATGAAGTCTT
>SXGQ01431874.1_pt1 | contig 11026 bp, 10 predicted proteins | sample 3178371 | NCBI WGS metagenome assembly SXGQ01 (sample SAMN11356859, study PRJNA531348) | freshwater metagenome | isolation source: freshwater sample F1-20 | place: China: Fuxian Lake, Yuxi | collected 2017-12-25 | reverse complement strand
GGCCATGGCCGACCGCCTCATGGAGCAGGATCCCGGGCCAGCCCGGGCCAAGCACCACAGTCATCTCTCCGGCCGGCGCGGGCCGCGACTTCAGGTTGGTCAGCGCCGATTGCACTGCCTCGTCGACATATTCGCTCACCAGGGCGTCGTCAAAATATGCCAGGCCAAAGCGGCCACCGCCACCGGCTGATCCCATCTCGCGCCGGCCCTTTTGCTCGGCGATCACCGTCAGGCTCAGGCGCACCAAGGGCCGCACGTCGGCAGCCAACATGCCGTCGGCACGGGCCACCATGACCACGTCATACTCCATGGCCAAGCCGGCCATCACCTGCACGATGCGCTTGTCCTTGGACTTGGCCATCTTTTCGACTTTTTCAAGCAAGGCCACCTTGGCGGTGCTGTCAAGCGTGGTGATCGGATCGAGCCCCGCGTACAGCGATCGGCTGGAGGCCACCTTGACACTCGGGGCCCGCGCCTTGACGCGGCGGCTCGCGCCACAGGCGGCTATCGTGCGCACCGTTCGCGCCGCATCGAGCAAGCTCGCCTCAGAGATATCGTCGGAATAAGCGAACGCGGTTTTCTCACCACTGACCGCACGCACGCCCACCCCCTGGTCTATGCTGAAGGAGCCGGTCTTGACGATGCCCTCTTCCAGGCTCCAGCCTTCGCTGCGTGTGTACTGAAAATACAGGTCGGCGTCGTCAGCGCCATGAGAGCTGATCTGTGCCAGGGCCCGGCCCAGGTGCGCTCGAGTCAGACCGAACGGCGCGAGCAAAAGCTGCTCTGCCACGCGCAAGCGATCCTGGGTGCTGCTCTGACTGAGTCGGGCATGAGGCAAGGACGCCGGGAGCCCGGCAGCATGGGAATTGAGGGTATTCATAAGGCCATTGTAGGAAGACATCCCGCAAGGCTGCGGCCGAGTCGAACAAAGACCACCTTGGGCAATGCGCTCAGGTTTGCACCAGACGCTTGGCCCGTGCAATCGAAAGCAGCATGCCCAACGCCAGCCCGAGCGTTACCATGGCCGTTCCCCCGTAGCTGATGAACGGCAGCGGCACGCCCACCACGGGCAAGATGCCGCTGACCATGCCCATGTTGACAAAGGCATAGGTGAAAAAGATCATGGTGATGGCCCCGGCGAGCAGTCGGGAAAACAGGGTGGAGGCATCCAAAGCAATGGCCAGGCCCCGTAATACAAGAAACACAAATCCTGCCACCAGGGCCAAGGTGCCCAGCAAACCGAATTCTTCGGCGTAGGCGGCAAAAATAAAGTCGGTGGTGCGCTCAGGGATGAATTCCAGATGGGTCTGGGTGCCAGCCATGAAGCCTTTGCCAAAAAACCCGCCGGAACCGATGGCAATCATGCCCTGGATGATGTGAAAGCCCTTGCCCAGCGGGTCGCGCGTTGGGTCGAGCAAGGTGCACACGCGCTGCCGCTGATACTCGCGCAGCAAAGGCCAATCCACGCCAGGGGCGCACCACTGCGGCTCCATCAGGACCAACAAAAAGATGCCCACGAGGGCCAGCACGATCGGCGGGATGACCAGACGCCAACTGAGCCCAGCAAAAAAAATAACCGACAGGCCGGCGCCAAGCACCAGCAACGCGGTGCCCAGGTCGGGCTGCCTCATGATCAAACCCACCGGCAAGGCCAGCAACAAGGCGGCCGCCAAGAAATCGAGCGGCCGCAGTTGGCCCTCGCGCTTTTGAAACCACCAAGCCAGCATCAAGGGGGTGGCGATTTTCAAAATCTCGCTCGGCTGTATCACCACACCCACATTGAGCCAGCGCGTCGCCCCCTTCTTGGTCAGGCCAAACAGCGCCACAGCCACCAGCAGGGCCACACCCAGCCCGTACAGGGGCAGGGCCAGATTCATCAGCCGCTGCGGAGGTACCCGAGCCACCGCAAGCATGATGGCGCAGGCCAAAAGCATGTTGCGGCCGTGGTCAACAAACCGCGTCCCATGGTCATAGCCCGAGGAATACATGATCACCATGCCGGCGGCAGCCAACATGGCAACAGCGCAAAGCAGAGGCGCGTCCAGCCCTTCCCACAGAGGCGAGAGGCGCCGCCACAGCGAAGGCTTATCAAGCACAGAAGACATGGCCACATTATCGTCCTGCCCCGCTCAAACAGGCCTCGAGTCCACTGGCTTCGAAGCAGCGTAAGCTTGCGGCATGGAACCTCTGACCCATCTGCTTTACCTTCATGGTTTTCGCTCCTCGCCGCAATCCGCCAAGGCGCGGCAGATGGCGGCCTGGGTGGCCGAGCACCGGCCCGATCTCACCTGGTGGTGCCCGCAACTGCCACCCTCACCCGGGCACGCAGCGCGATGGCTTGACGAGGGCACGCGGGCGTGGCCCTCGTCAACCATGGCCATCGTGGGGTCGTCCTTGGGTGGCTTTTATGCAACCTGGCTGGCCGAGCGGCGTGCTTGCCGGGCGGTGCTGATCAACCCGGCGGTCGATCCGGCGCGCGATCTGGCACGCCATATCGGTGAGCAAAGCAGCTGGCACGATCCGGCCGAGCGCTTTTTCTTCGAGCCATATTTTGTAGACGAGCTGCGCGCCCTGGAGGTCGGCGATTTGCTCCAGCCCGAACGTCTGCTGGCCGTCATTGCCACCGGCGATGAGGTGCTCGATTGGCGCGAGATGCATTCGCGCTATGCCACCTGCCACCTGCGCATCGTCCAAGGCAGCGACCATGCCCTGAGCGACTTCGAGCAGCACCTGCCTGCCATCCTGACCCACCTGGGGCTGCACGCTTGAAACCTGGCCGTGGTCGCCGCGGCCAAAAGCCTGAAGCGGCAGGGGGGCCACTACACTAAAGCCCCCACAAAAAGGTGCCCACTTGTACGTATTGTTCGAAGATGCCGGCAAGTTTCTTGCCGGCCGCATCCTGACTCAGGCCGAGGCCTCGCTGCAAGTCGAGCTGGACTCGGGCAAGCGGGTCAAGGTCAAGGCCGCGCATGCACTGATCCAGTTTGACAAACCCGCGCCGGGCGATCTGATGAAAGCGGGCGCGCAATTGGCCGCCGAGATCGACCTGAACCTGGCCTGGGAATTTGCCGGCGAAGAGGAGTTTGGCTTTGCCGATCTGGCCCGTGACTATTTTGACCCGGATCAGGCGCCCTCGCCGGCGCAGCAAGCCGGCGCGCTCATGGCTTTGTACGAGGCGCCGCACTACTTTCGCCGCGCTGGCAAGGGCCGCTTCAAGAAGGCACCGCCCGAAATCTTGCAGCAAGCGCTGGCCGCCATCGAAAAGCGCAAACAAATCGCAGCTCAGATCGATGCCTGGGCCAACGATCTGACCTCTGGCCATTGCCCGGCGCCGATCGCCGAGCAACTCTATCGCATCTTGTTCAAACCCGACAAGAACAGCCCGGAATACAAGGCGGTGGTGCAGGCAGCCCAGAAAACGCACAAACCGCCACTCGATTTGTTGCAGCAAGCCGGCGCCATCACTTCGGCCTACCAGTTCCACTGGCGCCGCTTTTTGTTTGAGAATTTTCCCAAGGGGGTCGACTTTCCATCGGTCCAGGCACCCGACGTGGGGCAGGATCTGCCGCTGGCTCAGGTGCAGGCCTTTTCAATCGACGACTCGAGCACCACTGAAATCGACGACGCGCTGTCGGTGCGAGGCTTGGGCTCGGGCACGGTCACGCTCGGAATCCACATCGCGGCGCCGGGCCTGGCCGTGCAGCCGGCCAGCACCATCGACGCGCTGGGTCGCGCACGCCTGTCGACCGTCTACATGCCTGGCCACAAGCTGACCATGCTGCCAGATGCCGTGGTGCAGCACTACACGCTGCAAGCGGGCAGGCCCTGCCCTGCGGTGTCGCTGTATGTGACGATCGACGAGGCGACTCTGGCGGTCAAGGCCAGCCATACGCAGCTCGAGCGCGTTCCGATCGCAGAGAACCTGCGGCACGACCAGCTCGACCATGTTTTCAACGAGGATTTTTTTGCCAGTCCTGCAGCCGCCAGCGAGCCCGCCTGGGGCGCCGAATTGCGCTTTGCGCACCGCCTGGCCAAGCGGCTCAAACTCGAGCGCGAGCAGGTGCGCGGCAAGCCCGAAAACTTCAACCGGCCCGACTACAACTTTCGCCTCGACAAGGCAGCCGACGCCGAGCCTGAAGGCAGCGAAACGGTACTCATCAGCGTGCGCCAGCGCGGCGCGCCGCTGGACCTGATTGTCGCCGAGGCCATGATCCTGGCCAACAAGACCTGGGGGCTTTGGATGGCCGACTTGGGCGTTCCGGGCATCTACCGCAGCCAGGCAAGCATGGCGCCAGGCGTGAAGGTGCGCATGAGCACCAAAGCCCTGCCGCATGCCGGACTGGGCGTGCCGGCCTACGCCTGGAGCACCTCGCCGCTGCGCCGATACGTGGACCTGGTCAACCAGTGGCAGATCATTGCGTGTGCCAAACACGGTGCAACCGCTGCCCTGGCAGCGCCGTTCAAACCCAAGGACACCGAGCTGTTTGCCATCATCTCGGCCTTTGATGCGGCCTACACCGCCTACAACAGCTTCCAGGCCGGCATCGAGCGCTACTGGACGCTGCGTCACCTGAAACAAAACAACACCACCGAGCTGACCGCCAGCGTGATCAAAGACGACCTGGTGCGCGCCGACGACCTGCCGCTGGTGCTCTCGGTGGTCGGCGCTCAGGGCCTGGCGCGGGGAGCGCCTGTGCGCATCAAGCTCGCAGCGATTGACGAGATCACGCTGCACGTCAGCGGTACGGTGACCGAGCGCCTGAACCTCGCGCCGGGTGTTGCCGTGGACGAGGAAGACCTCGAGGGCGGCGAGTCTGAATTGGCGGCCGGGCCGATCTCGATCGCGGTGGACGTGAGCGATGCGCAGGACAGTGATGCGCAGCCGGGTGCACCCACCGATTCGGCGACGGCGCAGCCAACGCCCTGAGCGTTTAAAGGCAGTGCAGATCCCATGAAGACCGTGCTGCGTCTGCTGGGCTTGTTGCTGTTGGCCTTGCTGAGCCTGCAAATTTACTTTGCCGCTCGCATCGTGCTGATGCGCTGGGTCGATCCAGAGTCGACCAGTTTTCAGCGCAGCGAAGCGGCGCGGCTGGTGAGCAGCACCGGCCGCTTGATGTGGCGCCAGCAATGGGTGCCTTACAGCAAAATCGCCCATACGCTCAAACGCGCGGTGATCGCCTCGGAAGATGCCAGCTTCACCGAGCACGATGGGGTGGACCTTGAAGCGCTAGAAAAAGCCTGGGAAAAAAATCAGAAGGCAGAACAACTCGCCAGACAGCAAGCCGAGCGACTGGCCCAACAGGCCAAACGCAAGGCCGCCCAGCAAAAAGCCCAAGGGCAGGTCGCATCCACACCGCCGCCAGCCCCCCCGCCTGTGCCGGCCGCCAAAATCATCGGCGGCTCGACCATCACCCAGCAGCGGGCCAAAAACCTGTTTCTCTCGGGCGAGCGCACGCTGGTGCGCAAAACGCAGGAGCTGGTGCTGACCTTTATGCTCGAGGCCTTTTTGAGCAAGCAGCGCATCCTGGAGATCTACCTCAACAGCGTGGAGTGGGGCGAAGGTGTATTCGGCGCCGAAGCGGCGGCGCAGCACTACTACCGCAAAAGCGCTGCCCGACTGAGCGCCTACGAAGCGGCACGGCTGGCCGTCATGCTGCCGCGGCCACGCTACTTTGAGAAGCTGCCCAATTCGCCCTACCTGGCCTCGCGGGCACAGACCATCACCGTGCGCATGAACCAGGTGGATCTGCCATGACGTCGGCCAGCAGCTTGCGCATCCTGGGCATCGATCCGGGCCTGCAGGTCACCGGCTTCGGCGTGATCGAGGTACAGGGCATGGCGATGAGCTATCTGGCCAGCGGCACCATCCGCACACAGGCCCAGCGCAGCCTGCCCGAGCGGCTCAAAGTGCTGTTCGAGGGCGTGCGCGAGGTGGTCGAGCGCTATCAGCCCCAGGTCTGTGCGGTTGAAATCGTGTTCGTCAACAACAACCCGCAGGCCACACTGATGCTCGGTCAGGCGCGCGGCGCCTGCGTCACCGCCCTGGTCAGCGCCGGACAAACAGTGCGTGAATACACGGCCTTGCAGCTCAAGAAAGCAGTCGCCGGGCACGGGCGTGCCGGCAAAGCCGAGGTGCAGCAAATGGTGATGCGCCTGCTCAAGCTGCCCGGTTTGCCGGGCCCGGACGCAGCCGATGCCCTGGGTCTGGCCATCACCCATGCGCAGGTCGGCGCCGCCATGGACCGCATGCGCGCAGCCAGTGCCAAGGCGGACCCGAGGGGCAGCGGTGCGGGTCTGCCGCTGTCTGGCCGCTACCGAGACGGACGCAGCCGCTGAGGGCCTGCTTGACCCTCGCCTCTGGCAGTCGGTCAGACGGGGGAGTTTTTTAAACCCAACTCACGCCAGAGCCTGAGTGCCTACAGGTTCGACGATCAGAGCGCCTCGGCGCAGCTGGTCACGCTCCATCGATTCAAAAAGTGCCTTGAAATTGCCTTCGCCAAAGCCCTCATCGCCCTGGCGCTCGATGAACTCGAAAAAAACCGGGCCCAAGACAGTCTGCGAGAAGATCTGCAGCAGCACGCGCCTGTTGCCGGCGTGCGTGGAGCCATCGATCAAAATTCCGCGCGCTTGCAGAGCAGACACATCCAGGCCGTGTCCAGGCAAACGCTCTTGCAGCATCTCGTAATACACCGCATTGGGAGCAGTCATCAGGGGGATGCCAGCGAGCTGCAGCTCATCGACCGTGCGGACCAGATCGTCGGTGACCAGTGCCACGTGCTGTATGCCCTCGCCCGAGAACTGCATCAGGAATTCCTCGATCTGCCCGGCGGTCTTGCCCGCCTCTTCGTTGAGCGGAATGCGAATGCGCCCGTCGGGAGCGGTCATGGCCTTGGACGTCAGGCCAGTGTGGTCTCCCTGAATGTCGAAATAGCGCATCTCCCGAAAATTAAAAAGCCGCTCGTAGAACGCCGCCCAATGCGCCATCCGGCCACGATAGACGTTGTGGGTGAGGTGGTCCACGGCCTTCAGACCCACGCCGCTGGGCTGCCGATCCACCCCGGGCAGGAACTCAAAATCGATGTCGTAAATGCTCCGGCCTTCTTCGAATCGGTCGATCAGGTAGAGCGGCGCACCGCCGATGCCCTTGATGGCCGGCAGGCGCAGCTCCATCGGACCGGTTGGGATGTCCAAAGGCTGGGCGCCCAGATCGAGTGCGCGGGCGTAGGCCTGGTGCGCGTCCCTGACACGAAAGGCCAAACCACAGGCCGACGGGCCATGCTCGGCGGCAAAGTAAGCGGCCAGTGACCTGGGCTCGCGGTTGACAATGAAGTTGATCTGGCCCTGTCGGTAGAGCAGCACATCCTTGGAGCGGTGCTTGGCCACGAGCGAAAAGCCCATTTTTTCAAACAAGGGCTCCAGAACATTGGGGGTGGGGGAGGCAAATTCGACGAACTCGAAGCCCATCAAGCCCATGGGGTTGTCAAACAAATCAGTCATGGCGATCGCTCCAGGGTGTTGATGTCGGTTCCACTCACTTTAGGTGCGACATCACGCATCGAATATGCAAATTTCGGTTTTTTAATTCATAAAAACGCATTAATCGTGCAAAATAAAGCCTATGAATAATTCATTTGAACTCGATTCGATCGATAAACGCATCATCGGTGCTCTGCAGGTGCAAGGGCGGCTGTCCTATGAAGACTTGGGCAGCCAGGTTGGCCTGTCGGCCTCGGCAGCACTGCGACGCGTGCGCCGGCTCGAGGACTCGGGTGTGCTGGCAGGCTACGTGGCGCTGATTCGCGCCCGAACGGTGGGGCTGAACCTGACGGCCTACATCCAGGTCCGGCTGACCAAGGCAGCGGGCAACGACAAGCGCAGCCCCTTGGACCTGTTCGCCGCGGCCGTGCAAGGCTGGAAGGAAGTGATCGAATGCGCCGCGCTGACCGGCGAGATGGACCTGTTGCTCAAAGTGGCGGTGGCTGACATGGACCACTTTTCAAGATTCATCATGGACACGCTGCTCAAGCATCCGAGCGTTCAAGACTGCAAGACCAGTTTTGTCATGAAGCCGATCAAGACCGGGGTGAGCCTGCTCTGAGGTCGCATCCGCTGGGCGTCCTGTTGACGCATTGATTGGCCGCGCCTGTCAACTCAGAGCACGCGCTCGAGAATCAGCACAGCAAAGAAGCCCAGGCCTGCGATCAGCGTCCACTTGAGAATGATCAAGCCCCAGCGCCGGTAATGCGGCTGGCCGGTACCCAGGTACGTGGCAAAGCACACGCCCGCGGCCAGCAGCAGCAAAAAAATCAACCAGCGAAACAGCAACATGCCCAGACCTACCAGGCCGGCGCCAGTTGCGCCAGACCCTTGGGCGCGCGGCGCTCGTCTTCGAAGGTCACGACCTCATAGGCTTGAGGGTGGGCCAGCAATTCGCGCAGCAACTTGTTGTTGAGTGCATGGCCGGATCGGAAAGCGCTGTAAGCGCCAATGATGGGCTTGCCCAGCAAGTACAAGTCACCCATGGCGTCGAGGATCTTGTGCTTGACGAATTCGTCGTTGTAGCGCAAGCCTTCGGCATTGAGCACCTTGTAGTCGTCCATGACGATGGCATTGTCGAGTCCACCGCCCAAAGCCAGGCCGTTGGCCCGCATCATCTCGACGTCCTTGGTAAAGCCAAAGGTGCGGGCCCGCGCGATGTCGCGCACGTAAGAGCCGGTGGCCATGTCAAATTGCACGCGTTGGCCGGTGGAGTCGACCGCGGGGTGATCGAAATCGATCTCAAAACTGAGCTTGTAGCCCTCATGCGGGCTCAGCGCGGCCCATTTGAGCTGAGCGCCCTGCCCTTCACTGACCTTGACCTCCCGGAGGATGCGTACAAAACGCTTGGGTGCATCCTGCAGCGCAATGCCGGCCGACTGCAGCAAAAAGACAAAGGAGGAGGCCGAGCCATCGAGGATGGGCACCTCTTCGGCCGTGATGTCGATGTACAGATTGTCCAGCCCCAGGCCGGCACAGGCCGACATCAGATGCTCAACCGTGAACACCTTGGCCTGTCCGGCTGAAATGGTCGAGGCCATGCGGGTATCGGTCACGGCGCTGGCCGACACAGCGATGTCCACCGGCTGCGGCAAATCCACCCGCCGAAACACAATGCCGGTATCCGGTGCGGCAGGACGCAGGGTCAGCTCGACCCGCTGGCCGCTGTGCAGGCCCACCCCCACGGCTTTGGTCAGGGATCGAAGAGTGCGCTGAGCAAGCATGAGGGGATTTTAAAGGGCGATCGATCCCCAGCGGGCGTTTGCAGGAACTGCCGGCTTGGCTGGGCGCTGTGGCTGATGCCAGTTTGCGCCCAGAGTCTGCGCCCGACAGGCCAAAGCCTGAGGGGACACAGACCCTGGGCCTGCAAACGCTCAGTCGGCCTGCCTGCGCAGGAAGGCCGGGATCTCCAGATCGTCCATGCCGCCGGCGGCCAGGGCATCGACCTTGGCGGCCGCCTGACTGCGGTTGTTGCGCCAGACGCTGGGCACCGACAGCGCTTCGTAGCTGGGCTGACCGGCAGCGCCCGCGCCATTGCCCATCGGACCCACATTGACCGGCAGGTTGTCCGTACCGGTGCGCTGGATCACTTGCAAAGGAGGCGCTGCACGGCGGGCACCCTGGCGATTCAAACCAGTGGCCACCACAGTCACCCGCAGCTCGTCAACCAGCGATTCGTCGTAGGCGGTACCGTAGATCACGTGCGCATCGGGCGCAGCGAAGGCGCTGATGGTCTTCATGGCCAGCTTGGTCTCGTTGAGCTTGAGCGAGCCCTTGGCGGCGCTGATGAGCACCAGCACCCCCTTGGCGCCGTTCATGTCCACGCCGTCGAGCAGCGGGCAGGCAATGGCCTGCTCGGCCGCGATACGGGCGCGGTCCGGACCGCTGGCGCAGGCCGTTCCCATCATGGCCTTGCCAGGCTCACCCATCACGGTGCGAACGTCTTCAAAGTCTACGTTGACCAAGGCCTTGACGTTGATGATCTCGGCGATGCCGCCCACGGCGTTTTTGAGCACATCGTTGGCATGGGCAAACGCCTCGTCCTGCGAAATGTCTTCGCCCAGCACCTCCAACAGCTTCTCATTGAGCACCACGATCAATGAGTCGACATTGGCTTCAAGCTCGGCCAAGCCGGCATCTGCATTGGCCGTGCGGCGAGGGCCTTCAAACTCGAACGGCTTGGTCACCACACCCACGGTCAAAATGCCCATCTCCTTGGCGATGCGGGCTATCACCGGCGCAGCGCCAGTGCCGGTTCCACCGCCCATGCCAGCGGTGATGAACAGCATGTGTGCGCCGTCGATGGCCGCTCGTATATCGTCTGCCGCCGCTTCAGCGGCCTCGCGGCCCCTGTCGGGCCTGCTGCCAGCGCCCAGGCCGGTGCCGCCGAGTTGAATGACCTTGTCCACCGCAATGCGGTTGAGCGCCTGCGCGTCGGTGTTGGCGCAGATGAACTCCACGCCCTGTACCTGGGTGGCGATCATGTGCTCGACTGCGTTGCCGCCGCCGCCTCCAACACCGATCACCTTGATCAGGGTGCCTTGGTTGAATTCCTCGATTTCCATCATTTCGATGCTCATGTGAGCCTCCTTCTTGTCTGCAGTTGCCTTGAATATGAATCGTTCTTCGTATCGAAACCCATGCGTTCATCATGAAGGGGGGTCGGCACCTCCTGAATGGGTCAGGCCATGAAAACGGGTGTAGCTTGCGCGGTGTTCATTCATCAGAAATTCCCCACCAACCATTCCTTGATCCGACCAAAAGCGTTGTGCACGCTGCCCGCTTTCTGGGCCACCTTCAGGCCGCGCATGCGAGCCAGGCGGGCCTCTTCCATCAGACCCATCACAGTGGCCGCCCTGGGCTGGGCCACCATGTCGGCCAGCCCGCTTGAATAGCGGGGCAGGCCCCGGCGCACTGGCTTGAGAAAAATGTCTTCGCCCAACTCCACCATGCCCGACATGACCGCGCTGCCACCAGTGATCACAATGCC
>SXGQ01393125.1_pt1 | contig 11027 bp, 11 predicted proteins | sample 3178371 | NCBI WGS metagenome assembly SXGQ01 (sample SAMN11356859, study PRJNA531348) | freshwater metagenome | isolation source: freshwater sample F1-20 | place: China: Fuxian Lake, Yuxi | collected 2017-12-25 | reverse complement strand
TTTTGCAAACCCTTTTTCTTTTTAAAAAGTGGTTTAATGCCCTCTTTGTGACCCAACTGTTTCATTTTGCATCCACCATCAGAACAAGCCAGCGCTGCCATTGACATCGTTTACCTTTGGGTCAATGGCAACGATGCTGAGTGGCGTGCCAAACGCGATCAATTTGCGCGAAAACTAGAAGCCCCAAGTAACTCAAGCTTTGCCAAGTTTGGCAATGTTGAAGGCCGGTATCGCGACAACGAAGAGTTGCGATTCAGCTTGCGAGCCCTTGAGAAGTTTTTCCCCGATCACGGACACATTTACATTGTGACGGATGGCCAAGTGCCCGATTGGTATCAAGCTTCAGACCAAGTGACACTGGTCGATCACCATGAGTTAATTCCTCGTTCAGCTTTGCCTACATTTGATTCGGGCAACATCGAGTCCTACATCCATCACATTCCCGGTTTGTCTGAGCGCTATTTTTATTTCAACGACGATGTGTTTTTTGGTGCACCGGTCTGTTTAGAAAACTGGTTTTTTGACAAAGGTTTTTATGTGTCTTGGTCTGATGAACCTGAGGTGAAGGGCAATCAGTTGCAAGCCGACTCCACATCCCTTGAGAATGCCAGCCGTCTTTCCAAGCAATGGCTGGAAGCCAACCAAAGCTCCCGGCCCATAGATCCCAACTATCAGCATACGCCCCGAACTTTTTCACACTCGCCCAGGCCCATGCTGAAGTCTGTCATGCGAGAAATTGAACGTGAAGCGCCCGAATTGTTTGAGCGGGTGAGGTCAACCGTTTTTCGCACGTGGAGCAAGCCCACCATCATTTCTGACTTTGTATTGCGCTGGTCTTTGGCGCACGGTTTGGCCAAAACAATTGACCACTCGCATGTGTACATTGCCACGGACAAAACTTTAGAGTCGCCATCGCTCAAGCACCTGCAAAATCTGTTTGGCAAGTTAGATTTTTTTTGCATCAACGACACCACCGACGATGCTCAGGACGGCGATCCTCGTTTGCTTCAAGTTCGCAAAATGTTGAATACACTGTTGCCCCATGTTTCACAAAATGAGTCGCTGCACAGCCCTGTTGAAACCAGTTTGCAAACAAGTGTCAATGTTTAAGTTTGGAAGGTTCTAAATCCAATGCACCATGATCGTCTCAATCAGGCTCAAATTGAAGCCCGCATGAAAAGCATCCCACAGTGGCGCTGCGACTTGTCTGAGGCCTTTATTTCTAATGAATGGCAGTTTGAGACTTACAAAACGGCCATTGCCATGTTGGTCAAAGTGAGTGAGTTGGCTGAAATTCAAAATCACCACCCAGAAATCACGTCGGCCTACACCCGCATCCGAATCAAATTGTGGACGCACGATGCCAACGGTTTGACAAACAAAGACTTTGAACTGGCCCAAGCCATTGATAAACTGGTGGCGCAAGAATTCTGAACCCTGCAATAAAGGACCTGATAGAGATGGCTGCACTGAAACCCAAATCCAAACCCACGTCTACTCCCACATCCACTTCCACATCCACTTCTAAAAAATCTCAAAAACAACTCACCGTTGAGTTGATGTGGCAACTTCAACGCTTGGGTGCTCCAAGCATCAGCCCAGATGGCGCACAAGTGGTGTGTGCTGTGGCACAACCCTCCGTCAAGGAAAACAACATTCAAAGCGCCATTTGGTTGCTCTCCACTTTAGGCGGTGAGCCCAGACAACTGACGCAATGTGGCGACAAAGACGGCCGTCCTCAGTTTTCACCCCAAGGCGATTGGGTGGCTTTTGTGGCCAAGCGAGAGCAAAACGGCAAGAAGGACGATGAGCCACAGCTCTACCTCATTCCACCCGATGGCGGTGAAGCCAAGCGGGCAGGTGAGGTGCCAACAGGCGTCGTCGATTTCAAATGGTTCCCAGATGGCCAACGCATTGCGTTCATTACCTGGGCCTGGCCTCAGCTCAAGGGCGTGCAATCACAAGCCGACAAACTCAAAGAAACCAAAGCCCGCAAAGACAGCGCGTACGCCACAGAAGATGCGGTGTACAGGCACTGGGACCACAACTTGCCCATGGGCCGTGTCCCTCACTTGTGTATTTTGAATTTGGCCAGCGGCCGTGTGGTGGATTTGCTTGAAGGTACCCACTTCGAGTTGCCGCGCCGCGATCCCAGCGCCAATGAGTTTGACATCTCTCCCGATGGCCAAAAAATCACTTTCGTCTACGACCCCGACCAGGCACAGAATGCAGCGCCTCGCATGGCCTTGGCTGAAATTCAGTTGAAGGGTGACAAAGTGCTTGCCATTCGAGACTTGGTCAAAGACCGAGATTGGGACCTTTCAGGGCCAGCCTACAGCCCCACTGGCGATCAATTGGCTTTTTTGGCCTCTCACCAAGCCCTCAAACACACGCAGCCCAATCACTTGGCTTTGCTTGAATTTAACAAGCCAACCAAGTCCAAATCTAGCAAGTCAGTAACGCCTTGGAAAACCATCAGCGCCAAATGGGACCGCGAACCTCAAATGCCACTCAAGTGGAGCGAAGACGCCACGGCCTTGATCTGCAAGGCAGAGGACAAAGGGCGTCAACACGTATGGCGCTTCGACATTGCGGCATCACAACCCACGGTCATCAGTGAGGGCGGAACGGTGCACGCCTTTGATGAAGCGGCTGGCCAATTGGTCACGCTCATGGACAAAGCTGTTCATCCTGGCCGTATTCAGGTTGCCAAAGTGGACGAGTCGGGGCGCTCTTTGTCCGCAGAGCCCATGCGCATTGAACATTTCAATGACGATTTGCTCAAGGACGTTGCTTTAGGCCGCACCGAAGAGAACTGGTTCAAAGGCGCCCAAGGGGACGATGTGCAGGTCTGGTTGCATTACCCACCTGGCTTTGATCCAACCCAAAAATACCCCTTGCTTCACACCATTCATGGTGGCCCTCACACGGGCCCTGGCGATGTCTGGCATTGGCGCTGGAACTACCACGTGTTTGCCGCACAAGGCTATGTGGTGGCCAACGTCAACTATCACGGCTCGTCTGGTTTTGGTTTGAAGTTTCTCGATGCCATCACGCACAAATGGGGTGATTTGGAATTGCAAGACATGGAAGCCTGTACCGATTGGCTGCGCAAAAAATCTTGGATTGCCAAAGACCGCGTGTTTGCCACCGGCGGAAGTTATGGCGGCTACATGGTGGCATGGATGAATGCGCATGTGAAGCCAGGTCGTTATCAGGCATATGTTTGCCACGCAGGCTGCTATGACTGGGTGGGCATGTTCTCTGACGATGCTTATGGTTGGCATGCGCAAGAGTTGGGCGGCTGGTATTGGAACGACATGAAGAAGGTGCACTCACAAAGCCCGCATGCCTTTGCTTCCAGCATGCAAACACCCACCTTGGTCATTCATGGTGCCAAGGACTATCGCGTGCCAGACGCACAAGGCTTGGCCTACTACAACACGCTCAAAGCCAAGGGCGTCGATGCACGCTTGCTTTGGTACCCCGATGAAAACCATTGGATCTTGAAGCCAGCCAACAACGTGATCTGGTACCACGAGTTTTTTGACTGGATCAAGCGCTACGACCCCGCCTTTAAAAAGAAAAAGTAAAGACTCAGTTGACCATCACCAGCTTGCCCATGACGCCTCTGGAGCCCATGTGGGCATAAGCGGCCTTGAGCTCGCTCATGGGCATGGTGCGGTCAATCACAGGTTTGACTTTGCCTTGGGCATACCATGTGGCCAATTCGGCCATCATGGCGGCGTTGGCTTTGGGCTCACGTCTTGAAAAGTCGCCCCAGAACACGCCCACAATGGAGGCGCCTTTGAGCAAAGCCAAGTTGAAGGGCAGGGCAGGAATGGGGCCTGCGGCAAAGCCAACCACCAAGTAGCGACCGCGCCATGCAATGGAGCGGAAGGCCGGCTCGGCAAAGTCGCCGCCCACGGGGTCATAAATGACGTCGGGTCCTTTGCCTTCGGTCATGACCTTCAAGGCCTCGCGCATGTTTTGCGTGGTGTAGTTGATGGTTTCATCGGCGCCCAAGGATTTGCACAGGGCGCATTTTTCGTCAGTGGAGGCGGCTGCAATGACGCGAGCGCCTGCAGCCTTGGCTATTTGAATGGCCGCCGTGCCCACGCCACCGGCAGCGCCCAATACCAGCACAGTTTCGCCCGCTTTCAAAGCCGCCCGATCGATCAGGGCGTGGTGCGATGTGGCATAGATCATGATGAAGGCTGCCGCATCGACAGCGGGAAAGCCAGGCGGCAGTGGCATGCACAATTTGGCGGGTGCCAGGGTGTGGGTGCCAAAGCCGCCTGTGCCCGATAAACAGGCCACCGATTGGCCCACTTGGAGGTGCGTCACACCTTCGCCCACGGCTTCAATGACGCCCGCGTATTCCGAGCCAGGCACGAAGGGCAGGTCGGGTTTCATTTGGTATTTGTTTTGAACGATGAGCAAGTCGGGAAAGTTCAAACTGGCGGCTTCAATTCGAATCAAAACCTGGCCCGCTTGGGGCGCGGGCGTGGGTAATTCTTTCCAGGTTAAGGCATCAACACCGACAGGGTTTTCGCAAAGCCAAGCGTGCACGGAAATTCTCCTCAAAAATCATTCAATGGATTGAATATAAAGGGCAATCTAGACATCGGGATGTCTCGGTAGCGACCTACAATTGAGGCCTAGGACTCACCCATGAAAATACTCATTTCCAATGACGATGGCTACCGTGCTGAGGGCATTGTGGCGCTTTACCACGCCCTGAAGCAAGTGGCCGAGGTGGAAGTGGTTGCACCCGAACACAACAACAGCGCCAAGTCCAATGCCCTCACGCTGCATTCCCCCCTCTATGTGCGGCAAGGCGAAAACGGCTTTCGATATGTCAACGGCACGCCCGCCGATTGCGTGCACATTGCCCTCACGGGCCTGTTGGGGTATCGCCCCGACTTGGTGGTGTCTGGCATCAACAATGGCGCCAACATGGGCGATGACACCCTGTACTCGGGCACCGTTGGCGCCGCCATGGAGGGCTACTTGTTTGGTATTCCCGCGCTGGCTTTTTCTCAAACAGAAAAAGGTTGGGCCCATTTAGATCAAGCGGCTGAGTTTGCCAAAAACATGGTGGCTCAATTTGCAGAGGCCCAGCTCATTGGTAAATCGCCTTGGTTGTTGAATGTCAACATTCCCAACGCCAATGCGCAATGGAAAAACGCCAAGCTGTGTCGATTGGGTCGCCGTCATGCAGCAGAGCCGGTCATCACTCAGCTCAGTCCTCGCGGCGAAACCATGTATTGGATTGGCAATGCTGGCGAAGCCATGGACGATGGAGAGGGCACCGATTTTCATGCCGCCAAAAATGGACACGTCACCATCACGCCTCTGAAGGTCGACCTCACAGACCACGACAATGCGGGTTTTTGGGCTCAAAACTTGTCCAAGCTCAAAGTCTGGGGGGGCTGATGGCGCAGCGCCCTGGTTTTCCTGTCAAGCTTCAAACCAAAGACAAGGCGCCTTCGGTTAAAGCGCCTACGGTCAAAGCGCCTGGGTCTAAGCCAGCATCCACCAACCCCCAAGGCTTGGGTTTGGATTCCAGTGCGGTGCGCCAGCGCATGGTGCAAAAGTTGGCTGCCCAAGGTTTGAAAGATCCCATGGTACTGCTGGCCATGGGCAGCGTTGAGCGACATCGCTTTGTCGAAAGCGCCTTGGTCAATCAGGCCTACGAGGACACCAGCCTGCCCATCGGATTGGGTCAAACCATTTCCAAGCCCAATGTGGTGGCGCGCATGATCGAGCTGCTGCGCGAGGGCGCCGAGGGCAAGCTAGGCCGCGTACTGGAAATTGGCACGGGCTGTGGCTACCAAGCCGCTGTACTAAGCCATGTGGCCACCGAGGTTTACAGCATTGAGCGCCTCAAAGGGCTGCATGAAAAAGCCCGCGCCAACTTGCGCCATTTCCGTTTGGCCAATGTGCACTTGCTGTTTGGCGATGGCATGCTGGGCTACCCCAAAGGGGCCCCCTATGCCGCCATCATTTCTGCCGCAGGGGGCGAAACTCTGCCCCAGGCTTGGCTAGATCAATTGGCCGTAGGTGGTCGCTTGGTGGCACCCACTGTCACTGCCAATGGCCAACAAGCGCTCATGGTGGTAGACAAAACCGACCAAGGGTACAAACAAAGCGTTTTGGAAGCGGTTCATTTTGTCCCTCTAAAATCGGGTATCTCCTGAAGGATTTTGAATGACTTTGTTGAAAAACCGTCAGAGCTTGGCCCTTGTCTGTGTGCTGGCCGTTTGCGTCTTGGCGGCTTGTAGCAGCCGGCCGCGGGGTCCTATTCCGGTTGAAGATCGGGTGGCAGGCCCAAGCACTTCGCGCCCCAACCAAAATTCGCAGCCCCAAGCGGCCAAAGCACCTGCATCCAAAGCCCCCATGGGCAGTCAGCCAGTGTCCAGTGCACCAGTGGCTACCAGCTCACCCATTTCGATGGGCGGTGCATCCTTACCAGGCTCAGAAAACGCTGGCAAGCCAGGCTACTACAGCGTGCGCTCTGGCGATACGCTGACCAAAATTGCTTTAGACCATGGCCAATCATGGCGCGACATTGCCAAGTGGAACGGCATTGAGAATCCCAACCTCATTGAGGTCGATCAGGTTCTGCGTGTTGCACCACCCATTCAAGAAGCAGCTGCCAACAGACCCAGCAAACCCGTTGTTGCTCAGAGCCAAGTGCCAGGGAGTGTGACAACTCCCCCTGCCAATACGGCGGCAGCACCAAGTTCAGCCAACGCCAATGCAAATGATGAAGGTCTGGCCTTCGCCTGGCCACACCCCGGCCCCGTCCTGGCGGGTTTCGATGAAGCCAAAAACAAGGGTCTGGATTTTGCGGGCAAAGCGGGCGACCCCGTGCTGGCGGCAGCCGATGGCAAAGTGGTCTATGCCGGTTCAGGCTTGAGAGGTTATGGCAACTTGATCATCATCAAGCACAACAACACTTTCCTCACGGCCTACGCGCACAACCAAGCCCTGTTGGTCAAAGAAGACCAAACAGTGACCAAAGGCCAGCGCATTGCCGAGATGGGCAGCTCGGATGCCGACCGTGTCAAGTTGCATTTTGAAATTCGCAGGCAAGGCAAACCAGTCGATCCTGCCAAACTGTTACCAGCCCGCCCATGAGCAAACAGAGCGACACCACACGAGAAGAGCAGACACAAGAAATTATTTTTGGACGTTCTGATTTACCCACAGGTTGGCTGCACATTGATGCCCTCGACATGGAGGCACAAGGCATTGCCAGAAGGCCAGACGGCAAGGTGGTTTTTGTAGAAGGTGCTTTGCCCTTTGAGCAGGTCTCGGTCAATGTACATCGCAAGAAGAACAACTGGGAAGCCGGCGTGGTCACGGCGGTTCACCGAGAATCCTCGCAACGGGTCAAGCCGGGTTGTGCGCATTTTGGTTTGCATGCGGGGGCGTGTGGCGGTTGCAAAATGCAACACCTCGAAGCCAGTGCGCAGGTGGCCATCAAGCAACGCGTGCTTGAAGACAACTTGTGGCATTTGGGCAAAGTCAAACCTGAGAATTTGTTGCGGCCCATGGAGGGTCCGAGTTGGGGCTACCGCTATCGCGCCCGCATGTCGGTGCGCTATGTTCACAAAAAAGGCGAAGTGCTCATTGGTTTTCACGAGCGCAAGAGCCGCTATGTGGCCGACATCAAAACCTGCCGAGTTCTGCCGCCCAACATCAGCGCCATGTTGTTGCCATTGCGCGAATTGATTTTTGGCATGGATGCCCGCGAGACCATTCCGCAAATTGAGTTGGCGCAAGGCGACACAGTCACGGCCTTGGTGTTGCGTCATTTAGAACCCTTGAGCCAAGCCGATCAAGATCGACTGCGCGCTTTTGCAAAACTGCATGCCGTGCAGTGGTGGTTACAAATCAAAGGCCCCGATACGGTCAAGCTCATGGACGAAGGCGGCCCAGAGTTGTCTTATGACTTGCCCGACTTTGGTGTGCACATGCCTTTCAAGCCAACCGATTTCACGCAAGTCAACCCGCACATCAATCGCGTGTTGGTGACACGGGCTTTGCGTTTGCTCAAGCCTGAAGCGCATGAAAGGGTGATCGATTGGTTTTGCGGGTTAGGCAATTTCACCTTGCCCATTGCCACCACAGCCAAAGAAGTGGTGGGTATTGAAGGCTCTGAAACATTGGTGGCCCGCTCCCTCGAGAATTTGGCCCGCAACCAAGGCCTGCGTGGCCAGACCAAGACCAAGTCCAAGCCATTGGCACCCACCACCTTCATTGCGCGCAATTTGTTTGAGATGACCCCCGAAATGCTGATGGCAGATGGCATTGCAGACAAGTGGCTCATTGATCCACCGCGCGAGGGCGCATTCGCATTGGCCAAGTCTTTGGCAGAGCTGCATGAAAATGCAGAGCTCAGAGGGGCCTGGCAATTTCCAAAACGCATTGTCTACGTCAGTTGCAACCCCGCTACCTTGGCGCGAGATGCAGGCCTCTTGGTTCACAAAGCAGGCTACCGGTGTCTCAGCGCCGGCGTGGTGAATATGTTTGCGCACACGGCCCATGTTGAAAGCATGGCGGTTTTTGAGCGCCTATGAAAAAAGCACCTGAGCTCTTTCGAACTCAGGTGCTTGGATGAAGTGCCCACACCAGTGAGCTGCGTTCAATTAGTTCGATGAGCTTAGTCGCGCTCACCACCCCAAAGGCCAAGCAAGGCCAACAGGCTTTGGAACACGTTGAACAAATCCATGTAAAGCATGAGGGTGGCGCTGATGTAGTTGGTTTCACCACCGTCCAAAATTTGCTTCAAGTCATACAGCATGTAAGCGCTGAAGATGCCGATGGCAGCCACAGACAGAGCCATCATGCCGGCGGTAGAGCCCACAAAGATGTTGACGATGCCGCCCACCATGAGCACCAAGGCGCCCACAAACAACCACTTGCCCATGCCAGACAAGTCGCGCTTGATGACGGTAGCCAGAACAGACATGACTGCAAACACACCTGCGGTGCCGGCGAAGGCCGTCATGATGAGGTCAGGGCCGTTTTTGAAGCCCAAAACCATGGCAATCATGCGAGACAGCATGAGACCCATGAAGAAGGTAAAGGCCAGCAAGACCAGCACGCCAGCAGAGGAGTGTTTGGTTTTCTCAATGGCGAACATGAAGCCAATGGCGCCACCAAAGAAAATGAGCAAGCCTAAGCCGCCACCCATGGACTGTGTGATACCCGTTGTGACACCGATCCATGCCCCCAAGACGGTAGGCAAGAGGCTTAAGGCCAACAACATGTAGGTGTTGCGCATGACCTTGTTGCGTTCAGCGGGCGTGCTGACTGTGCTGCCCCAGCTGGGTTGTTCGATGTTTTGAAGATCGCTCATTTGTGAACTCCTGATAAATGACCCTGTATCGGGTTGGCAAATTGTAGAGCTTGTCTGGCCAAATGCCCAATTTGCCAAAGATTTCAGGGTCTTTTGTCTGCTACCTCTCCAGAAACCATTCTGACGACCCGACTGGGGTATGCTAATTGGTCAGTTTTTAAACCCGAGTCATTGAAATCTTAGACATCATGAAAACCCAATCTATCCTCGAATTATCAGACGTTCAAACCATTGCCGCTGCCGCACAGGCCGAGGCTGAAAAAAACAACTGGGCTGTGAGCATTGCCATTGTGGATGCGGGTGGCCATTTGTTGCATTTCCAACGCTTGAATGGCGCGCCACCCATTTCCTCTCACATTGCGCCAGCCAAGGCCAAAACCTCAGCCATGGGTCGCCGTGAAAGCAAAGTTTATGAAGATGTGATCAATGGCGGACGATACTCATTCTTGTCAGCGCCCTTCATTGAAGGCATGCTGGAAGGTGGCGTCCCCATTCTGAAAGATGGCGCGTGCATTGGCGCAGTGGGTGTGAGTGGCGTCAAGTCCACTGAAGACGCGCAGATTGCCAAGGCGGGCATTGCCGCCATTGGCCTCTGATCAAAACAAATCGAGCACAGCACCCTTGCTGGCGCTAGAAGCATTGAACACAAATTTAGCCTGAACACCGCGGGTATAGCGAGGTGCTGGCGCCTTCCACTGAGCGCGGCGTTTGGCAATTTCTTCGTCGGGTATGTTCAATGCCAAAACCAGCTTGTGCGCATCGATGGTGATGGAGTCACCTTCGTGCACCAAGGCAATGGTGCCGCCAGCAGCCGCTTCCGGCGCCACATGTCCCACCACCATGCCCCATGTGCCGCCAGAGAAGCGGCCATCGGTAATGAGGCCCACGCTCTCGCCCAAGCCAGCGCCAATGAGAGCGCCAGTAGGGGCCAACATTTCGGGCATGCCAGGGCCACCTTTGGGGCCAAGGTAACGCAAGACCATGACGTCGCCAGCTTTGATCTTGCCATCCAAAATGGCTTGCAAAGCCGATTGCTCGTCGTCAAACACGCGGGCAGGGCCGGTAATGACGGGATTCTTCAAGCCCGTGATTTTGGCCACAGCACCCTCGGGTGACAAGTTGCCTTTCAAAATTGCCAAGTGGCCTTCTGTGTACATTGGCTTGTCGATGGTGCGAATGACGTCTTGGTCGGCGCGGGGGGTGTCTGGAATGTCCTTCAAGTTTTCGGCCTCAGTTTTGCCGGTGATGGTCATGCAGTCGCCGTGCAGCAGGCCCGCCTTCAACAAGACCTTCATCACTTGTGGAATACCGCCTGCGCGGTGCAAGTCAACCGCCAAATATTTGCCGCTGGGCTTCAAATCGCAAATGACGGGAATCTTTTTGCGCATGCGCTCAAAATCGTCAATGGTCCAATCGACATTGGCGGTGTGTGCGATGGCTAAATAGTGCAGCACGGCATTGGTTGAGCCGCCCGTGGCCATGATCACAGCCACAGCATTTTCGATGGCCTTTTGGTCACGATGTCGCGGGGCTTCAAATCGTTTTTGATGGCCTCAATCAAAACCTTGGCAGATGCCTTCGCCGAATTTTTTGTTTCGTCGTGCGGGTTGGCCATGGTGGAAGAGTAGGGCAGCGACATGCCCAGCGCTTCAAA
>SXGQ01618360.1_pt1 | contig 11028 bp, 8 predicted proteins | sample 3178371 | NCBI WGS metagenome assembly SXGQ01 (sample SAMN11356859, study PRJNA531348) | freshwater metagenome | isolation source: freshwater sample F1-20 | place: China: Fuxian Lake, Yuxi | collected 2017-12-25 | reverse complement strand
GCTGCTGGAACTGCTCGAGCGCGAACACCCCGCTTCTCATCCCCGAAGCCCTTCTTTAGCCGGTCAGTGAACCTACTCACGTCTGTACAACCCATTTCCTGCAAATAGAGGCCTTACTGATGGGGCGCAGAATGTACAACTGCTCGCCCCCACTAAACTCACGGATCTGACTAGAGCAGAACGAAACTCGCTGTCAGACCTCAGTATTTGGTAACCGTGTCCACCTGCCCGGCCACAATGTTCGTCATACCACCTTGCCAGACATCCATGACATTCGGATCCTCTTCGTCTCTGGCCACAGAACATACAAACGTTGTACGACTCAAGAAAAATGCGAGAAATGAAACTGCGAAGAACGAGATTGCATTCATCGTCTGACTGGGACAGACAGATTTGCCATAAGCCATTAGGAAGTCTTTTAATTGAACTCTGCCTATCCGGCTTTACAGCACACACAAAATTTGTCTGAGCAAGTACTCCGTATTCACTCATTTTGTCGTAATATCTTTCAATCTTTTCGACGTACTTTGCATCAAAGACTGCCAACTTCTTAAATTGATCCGAATCCGGACCGCTCAAGCTTCCAATAACAAGATCCGGTGTCTTGTCGTTTTCGACACACTCACCTCCAACGGACACTCCACCCTTAATGTGGGACCGCATCGGTGGCTCATAAGCCAAGGCAACAGTTTCAATCCGATCCGTTAGAACTAACCATTGCGTCTTGGGAGCCGGCGCGGATCCTTTTCCGGCAAAGAAATCTCGCAGCGACGGTACAGTTCCGACAGGCAGGACTCCGGACTCCAACAGATTTCTCACCACTAGAGCTACAAACCACTTCTCGAACACTTTGGTGTCATCATCGAATCCGCTCTCGTGCAAACAATCTGAAAAGAACGTATCTGACCCCAGGCTAAACCAGTCTTTGGATTCATTATGGATACGCACTGAGTCGAGTCGAAATAGACTTCGGATTCGTTCACGCACATCGACCACTTTGTCAGGAACTTCATTCTCCTTGCCCAACAGAAGAAGCTCGTGATCAACACGATCCAATTCTCGCCAAATCCGATCTAGTGAGGTGGTGACATCATCTAGAAGCTTCCCTAAAGCTTCCTTTTTAAGAAGACCGGAAGAAGAAACATTTGCGAGTGCATTGATATCCAATTTGCTCTCTATGAAAATGGTGTTCGCAGAGTGATCACTTACAATTCTTTGGAGGTCTTCCCGAACCTTTCTCAGATCATTTCTTAGTGGGACGACGACTTCCCACGGATCTCTTTTTTCTTGGGATCTAATCGGTCCCGAAACGAATCGCCTTTCGTCATTTCGGCTCACCAAGTAGGACGACAAACCCTGACGAGTAAGGTCTGAAGACCGGACCTTTCCTAACGCTAGATTCACAAAACTTTCAACAGGCCTCGACTCTTCAAATACCAAATCTTCAATTTCTCTCAAGATGAATGAGACTTCAAGCAAGCCAGATAAAAGTTCAACCTCTTCCTCACGGGAGAAGACCCGCTTTCTAACACTCGCTCGAATCAAAGACTGTGGGTCTGCGACGAGCTCGTACAACTTCTCAAACAGCGTCAGGATGAAGTCGTTTTCAAAATGGTTGCTCGTGACTAGGAGTTTTGGAAAGAGGGCAATAGACATTCTTGAATCAGAAAAGAACTCGAGTGAACCGACTCGACGTTTTGTGCGACCTATCAGCGGCTTAGGCAACTCAAATCGTCGTTTCTCTTCAACATCTTCACAGCGAACCAGCGGAAAAGATTTGTTGCCAACTCTGACATACGGAGCCGTCGCCAATTCGCCATCGGCGGTCACAACTTCAACCGACCAATCATCCGTGGTCAAAACATTCGCGAACTTGCCGTCTTTGCTGGAGGTTGCAGGCCCATGTTTGGTGAAAAAAATCAATCTTGTCATTCGAGATACACAATTCTTCGTGTACTCCTCGCAAGTAGTTCCGCAATTTCAGAAGCCACACTCGCAAAGCCCGCCGCATCAAAGCGTTCTGCCAGTCTCTTCAGACGCTCCTCATTTTCTGCTGAGCGGTCCATGTCAATCCATGGCAAAAGCTTCATACAGATTAGGTCTTCCACGAGAGATCCAAGGTTGCGGAACGTTAACTCTGATACGAGTGGCAATAGTGCAAAAGCGTTTGCAAATCGGTGGCTCACGTGCATTTCACTCACCTCGCTCTCGTCCAGCACGCCCCTGAGTTTCTCCCACAATGAATTGATCTCGCCTCCTGATCGATTTGCCGAGTCCCGCAGACCAAGTACAGCGCCAACAGGTAAAGGAACCAGTTCATCCATCACTGGTTCGCCAATTTGGCCAAAACGCAGTCCATCAGTCCTCGTCCCAATGCGAACAAAAAGGCAACGGTCCTTCACCTTTGGACTGAGCGAAAATGTTGTTCGATCGTGGTTGAGAGTTCCGGCGACAACGAGGTTGCCAGGTACAGCAATACGGGAACGAATCCTTGTCCTCTCCATCTGATCGGAGACAAGTGCCTCAGCTGACGTTGAGAACAAACGTATCTCCGATGTCTCATCATCTCGCCGCGACTGCTCAAGCTTCGTAAGAAGGTCGGCCGCATAGTTCTCTACCCGCGCGATGTTCATCTCATCCAAAACAACTGAGTGAAATCGATTCTGCTCAAGTTGCCTCAACGCAACATCAATTGCATCGACAAGAGGCCCTTGCTCGAAGAATCCCCGGCGCGTGTCCAGGTAACCGATTAAGTCACTACTGTCCAACCACCCCGGTCGCACCGAGATAACCGTCGTTGTCATATCGAAGATTTTTGGGAACCACTCTCCGGAAGTCGACTTTCCCGATCCAGGTGGTCCAGCAAACAACACCTGCTGGCCTTGCATCATTGCAATCAGGTATGCCACCACGATCCGCCGGATCTCGTCAAGCGAGAATGTCAGGCCGCAACGGATGGCGGCTTGTTCAATCTTGGTCAAGCTAATCCTCAACGGCCCAGTCTCTATGCCCGGCTCAAGATGCTGAGCCTCGGCGTCTCCTTCAGATGCAATCCCAGCTTTGTGCTGTTCAGTTGACAGACGCATTCGAGAAATCTGATTGTGCAACACGGACATCTGGTGCGTGATTTCCATGTTCTCCTGGGCTAGTTCTCGCTTTTCAATCTCCGCTGCTTCGGATCGACGTTCAGACTCGGACAGCCTCTTTTCAAATTCCTTTATCTTTTCTGAGAGCTGATTGACCTGCTGCTCCCGATCCTCCACTTGCTTTTCAAGAATCAAGACTTGAGGATCCGGCAGGGAAGGACGTGCAATGTCGTCTTCGGACTTGTGTTCTGCCTTCGAGCTACCTCGACTTTGACTGTCTAGAAGTTGTTTCCATTCCCGAACTTCTAAATGAATTTGGAACTGCCCGAGATCTCTCTTCTGACCTTTGGGTACTGGATCCATACCCCCACCCATTGCCTCAAAGATCAGGCCCGTCCCCCAAGGATTGACACGTGGGTCGAGATTTTTCAGTATGACGTAGAAATACTCTCCAGGGGGGTACTTCTCTCGCTCTTCTGTATTCACTAGCGAGTACTCCGCCCAGACGAAACGATTCTTGGAGCGGCTCTTGGTCCGACCTATATCTAAGCGGATCTTCGACTCGCCTTTGTTGTGTTCCAACACTCTTCCAATCAGACGGTGTTGAGATACCTCACGGGAAAAGGAGATTGCCTTTGACTCCACGATGACGACGACCTTTCATAGGATTCGAAGCCGGCTAATTAAACAGGGACGCAGTAAGTGGATTATGTCTCGACGGACTGAAGAGGCGTTTCTGCCGAGCTTGAACGTGAGCTGGCACTCCACTCTTGATCTCGGGGGACTCAAGCACAAAGTCGAGTTCATCTGCCCGAAAAATCGCAACTTTTCCATCTGGAACGAGTTTTTGGAATCCGGGCTTCTTGGTGTACTGAGCTGCGAGAGCACGTCGTTTGATCCTCGCCCCGAACGATTCACTTCCGCTCGTCAGGGGCAGATAGGCCAGATAGGACAGCCTCTTGTTAAAAGGTTGGTCTGGGTCGCGTACATCAAAGAGCGCGTAGTCCGCGTGGTTAATACGAAGCGTGGTCTTATTGTCGACAAAGACCGTGACACCCCAGGTGGCACCTAGTTCTGCGGTATCCAAATTCGCGAGTTGAGCAACAGCGACAATTTGCCATTTCATCTCATCGAAATGTGCGTCCTCACAAAAGCGCTCCCACCTTTTCGCATTGGCCTTCATGGCTGCAACCGAATATGCTGGTTTGTCACTTTCAATTTCCCCGACCATGCATCCACCTTCCCTTCACCGGACCCTAAAGCCGAATGATCTTCTGTTTTAAATGGCTTTAACAGTATAAAGCTGAACTTTCCAACCCTTCTAAGATAGGCCTCTGGGGGGATCTTTATGTCATCAATATTGTCGCCGTCCGCGGTCACTGCCTGGTTGTCTTGCCCGCACTACTTGACGCTCAGGCTTACTGGTGCTTCAGGAAACGGAGGCTCATCAGGTTCGTCATTCGCGGACATTCTTCGTCGTCGTGGAGATGAGCACGAGGCCAATGCATTGCGGTCTCTTCGAGCCACTGGACGAGAGGTGCTCGACTGCACCGATACGAGCCTCGATTTGGATGCGCGAATCGCAAAACACTCGAAGCCCGAAACTCTTGAAGCCGAGGTTGTCTATCAAATGCCGTTCGCGCACGATGGAATGCGCGGCATTGCCGACTTCATCATCAAGCATGAAGGTGGCCATCTTCCGGTGGACACAAAACTGGCACGCAACGATGCAAAGCCTGGTCATGTGCTCCAACTCTGTTTCTATGCCGAAGCGATCGCAGAACTCACTGGCAGAACACCCACTCACATTGAGATTTGGCTTGGAGGAGTCGAGGATGACGGAACTCCTAAAGTCGAGAAACATCGCCTCGACGAAGTACTGCCCTATTGGCGCAAGATACGTGGATCTCTCCGGGACGCAGTCCTAGAACCTGCCATGACGACGCCGGTGCCATGCGACCACTGCTCATTCTGTGAGTATTCTGCACTCTGCGAGTCCGAGTGGCGGCAAAAGGATTCGATCCATTTCGTATCTGGGGTCACCAAGCGAGACCAGGACAAGCTTTCCGATGAAGGAATCACGACACGGGCGGCACTGGCCGCCTCAACGCTTGTCGAGGTTCGAGGACTCAACTCTGATCGCCTCGTCAAGATTCGAAAGCAGGCATCTCTCCAGGTTTCTGCCCGACCGGACCTCACGAAAGACTTTGCGCCGAATTCAACGTTGCCCGTTTCTCTCCTTCCGTTGGTTCCAGATGCACCTTGGTCGACCGGACTTGGTTCGCTCCCCCAACCTGACGACGGAGATCTGTTCCTTGACTACGAAGGACACCCATTTTGGACGGTCGAAGAGGGACTGATATTCCTGTTCGGTCTCTACCTTTATGACGGAAGTTCCTGGGTATACGAAGCCCGCTGGACCCATTCGAAAGGTGACGAGTCTCTGGCTTCGATGAAGCTTGTCGACTGGATCCGTCAACGCAGACAGGTCCATCCGCTGATGCACGTCTACCATTACAACCACACCGAAAGATCAACACTCTCAAGCCTTGTTGGGGAAGACAACCCGGTGTCAGAGGTGTTAGCCGATCTCATTACCGATGGCGTCTTTGTTGATCTGTATCGCGTCGTGAAGGAAGCTTTTCAAGTCGGCGTCGAGTCGTACGGGTTAAAGAACATTGAGCTCGTAGCCGGGTATAATCGACACACCGATGCTGACTCTATGAGCCGTGGCGCCGACGCCGTAGTGGCCTACGAAGAGTGGATGACTAGCTCGGACTCTTCTACGAAAGCCGCGCTCCTTGACGGCATCGCAGAGTACAACCGCCATGACGTTGCTTCGACCAAGCACGTCCGGGATTGGTTGGTCAGTTTACGTGCAAAGGCTGGCGTTGACAGTTGGCCTCCGCCTCCGGCACTTTCAGAACCTGACGCCATTGACCCGCTTGAAGCCTCCATGCTCTCGTATCCAGAAGGGACACCTCAGCACCTCCTTGGCCACTTGCTCGGGTACTGGCGACGCGAGAAGATCGCCGAATTGGCCGGGTTGCACGTACTTCTCGGCAGAGAGCAGTTCGAAATCATGGAGGGAGACGATGCTCTCGGTGGAATCGAGATCACCTCACGGACAGTAGATGAAAGTGGCAAGGTCTCTCTTGCCATTTCCTGGCCGGATCAACTCACTTTTCCTGAGATGTCAGACAAGGGCACTTCCGTTGCATTTCTAGATGATCTCGGGGATCTTCGTTACAGCAACGTTTCAAACTGGGACCTTGTGAATCGAAGGGCGCTTCTTGAACTGTGGGGATTCAAGGATAAGGACACCGGGACTACCACTTATCCAAACCCGGTCGCAATCAGAGCTCTCGCGCACTCGGAGTCGTTTCCATTTGAAAAGCGACTTGATCAACTCAGAACGATCGCAGCCTCATGGGCCAGTGGTGGGGCTGGTCCGTCTAAATTGTCCCAGACTCTTCTTGGATCCATCACATTAAGCCTCCCGGAACATTTGCAACACGATGTCCACGACACCGATCAATTGGTTTCCAACTGGGCTTCATACATTGCAGAACTTGACGGTGCAGTTATTTCAGTGCAAGGCCCCCCTGGTACAGGAAAGACCTACACGGCCGCACGCTTGATCAAAGAACTGACCGACTTTTCGAGCTCAATCAATATCGGCGTCGCATCCACCTCGCACGCTGCTGTGGACAACCTGTTGGAAGAGACCAAGTTCGTCATTGGCGAGCAAAACTGGTCTCGCCTCGGCCGGTTGGGTGTAAAACCAGTGCCTGCAGATCTCAACAACAGAAAGTGGGGTGGACAAAGCAAAAGACAAGTTGTTTTCGGAACCGTCGCTTACTTTTGCAACAACGACACCGCCGACCGCATGTTCGACGTCGTCTTCATCGACGAAGCGGGGCAGATGTCGCTAGCCGACGCTTTGGCGATTTCAGGTCGAGCCCGAAATCTTGTTCTACTGGGCGACCCACAACAACTCCCGCAAGTATCGCAGGCCAGCCACCAAGCTGGTGCTGGACTTAGCGTCCTCGAGTTCGTCCTCGACGGAGCACCAACTATTCCTCGTGATCGTGGATTGTTCCTGTCGAGGTCGTTCCGAATGCATCCCTCGATTTGTTCGCATATTTCGGAATGGCTCTACGAGGGTCGACTGACGAGCCACGGGTCATGCGACAAACTGTCCACTACTGTTGATTCCTTGACGTCGTCCGGCACCGGCTTGAGGGTCAAACTGATGAATCACAGGGGCAACAAGAGCGGCTCTCCCGAGGAGGTCGACGAAGTCATCCGAATCATTGAAAACGCACTAGGCAAAACCTGGACCGATCGCGAAGGAGCCAGCCACGAGATCGATTCGGGGGCCATTCTTGTCGTTTCTCCGTACAACAGGCAACGACGGCTTGTTCGGGAAGCGCTGGAAGCTCGAGGGGCCAACATGAAGGACGTTCGAGTCGGAACGGTCGACAAGTTCCAAGGTCAGGAGGCGGCGATCGTGATCTTTTCGATGGCAGCCTCAAGCACTGAAGACGTACGACGAGGTAGCGAGTTTCTTTTTGACCGAAATCGCCTCAACGTCGCCCTGTCACGAGCAAAGTGTTTGGCCTACGTTGTTTGCAACGAACCCCTACTCACCAGCAGGCCTAAGAGTATCGAGCAGATGAAGCTCATCTCCGGCCTCTGCTCGTTCGCGGAGCAGGCTGTGCCGATCTAAACATCCTGAGCGCCATGCCGATGTGAGGGTCAGATATTCCTGCTGGTGCAGATACGAAGACCTTGATCGAACTTACGGATATTCACTCCCTGAGGGGTTCCGTGTGGCCATCAAAAGATCCCTCAATGCCCGGCCCCAAACGACTTGCTCATACCCTCACGAACTCCTGAATCTCCGGAGGCCACTCCGAGGACTCTTGAAGAAACCGTTGCACCTCTTTCCATCCCATTCTGGACATCGCGGCTTCTGCGAGCGTTCGAAACTCTGGTTCAAGCCACGCGCTCACAACCTCGGCCCAGCCTCCAGTGACACGTTGGTCGGGCATAGCCGCTTCAGAAAACATGATTCCCTGCCGCCGAGGTTTCACACCCTTGTTAATCAAGCGGTTTTGAGACCTTGGAACCGGCATCAATTTGATTCTCCGTCCCTCTCGCATCTCCTGTACTCGACGAGCTATGAACTCCGCTTGCCGCTTTGCCTCTGCTATTGCCTGTTGCCGTGTTTCTTCAGTTAGACGTTGAGCAACTCCGAGAGTCGGCGCATTGAGATACAACACTCCGTTGACCCCGAATCCAGCCTGACGAAACACCTCCTCATTAACGAATTCCCGATCCTCGGCCCCTCTCACGCAGACAGGGAATCTCTGACTTTCGCCGAGGCACCATTGAATACCCTTTAGAACCAAGACGTGGCCTCGGAATTTCTTTGGCAAAGTGGGTTTTGTAGTGACTTGAGTAGCCATGAACCTATCCAAAAGCTGACTTCGCGCATTGTCGTGGGAATTCGTTGTGTTTCCTTCGTCCATACTCAAATACGACCTTCGTTCTACAAGCCCGCCAATAAAACTCTGTTCGCACTCAAGCAATTAGCATCACTGAGACACCGTTTGAAATCCAAGTTCCTTTGCCGTCGACCTCAGAGCCTTGGTGCGGAGATAGTTAAACGCATCACCAGGTCTTGTGTAAAACCCCAGAGCGTCCAGCAATGCGACTTCAAACGCACATGTCGTGATCATGTCAACATTTCTTGTGTAACCAGCGACAAACTTCGCCCCAGTTCGTCGACGGAATTCTGCTAGCCGGTCCGACGAAACATTTAGTGTCGCGCACGATCCGAAGTAGATGACCTTGCCACGCGCTGAAGTGCCGATCATCCCAGCTAACTCTTCGAGCGAGACGTCTTTCCCTTCTACCACAATGTGACCACGAGAGCCGTGAAACGCTAGGAAGAGGACACCAAAGTGTTTATACCGCTGCTGGCCGAACTTCTCGAGATACAGGGCCAATTCAGCGCGGGTCCCGATATCACGATGAATGTGGGAAGTTGAACCATGGGCTTCCAGCATCACCAGAATCGGAAGAACCGATCGCCTGCTTCGCAAGTCTCTATCCCATTCGCCTTCAAGACAGAAGATTCCTCGCTTGCCGATCTTCCTCGCTTTCGGAACCATCACTTAGAACCTTTCCCGTAAAGAATCTCCGATTCTCGGCAGAATCACGACAACTCCGCCACAATCGCCTCAAATCCAACCTTGCCCGTGTTTTGTAGCGAGAGTCGAACATTCTGAACACTCCTGTTGAACAGAACTCGCGGATAAAGGGCCAGATCCGGCACCACGTCGATCCACAATTTTCGTCCGCGACTTACCACAATCCACGCGTCCCTTTGAATAGCTTCCCTTACCGCATTAATCGTGAAAGCCTGAGACGGAGGGCGCAACGAATGGTCCCACCGATGGGATCGGTACCCCACAAAGTCGACGAGAGAAAGCCTCTCAGCAACTTTCCGGCTCTCGCACGTCTCCAGCACGTTCTTCAGAAGCTTCAACCGATACCAGTTAGCTCCGCTGGTGCCAATCAACGATGGATCAAGCCAGAAAATCGGTTCTCTCCCCGAGAGGTTCTCTCGCATCCTTGGGTGAGCCAGTTCTGGCAAGCCTGAATCCCGGTCGTCCCAATGTGGATTCCCACTCAAAACCAGCACTCGCGCATTCAGAAGAGGGCCACACCATGGTTCGGGGACCACTGACGTCACCAACTTGAAGTCGTCTTTTTGCGCGGACCTACGAAGTTGATAATGATGCAAGTAATCAATATCAATTGTTGCGACAAAATCATTGTTTGCGGTAGAGAGGTTTAGCCACGGATTAATCATCTTTGTTGCGCCTTCACGCTACGAAAGTCTCGGGCATGGGACTCCATCCACAATACGATGTCGAGACGGCGGAGAATTGAAATCTCCTCGGCTTCCATGGGCACTTTTAGTCGGCTGAGATGGATTGCTAGCGAATTGCTATCTGCTTGTAGTAACTCGCGCACTATCGACCACCAATCGTCGCCACGCTTTAGTTGAATCAAGGTCGAGATCATTGAGTCTCTAATTGGAATCACCTTCGGAAATCGTGCTGCGAGGAGCTTTGACGACGTTACTGATCCGATTCCTTGTTGCCGAAGCAAGTAGTACAACCTAAAGAGTGGGCCACCGAAATCTGGGCTTCGCTTCTCCCCGACGAGTATCGATTGATCACAGGTCCAGAGCGTCTCTTTGCCAGGCGCCAGTGCACTATGAGCTTCCTTCACCAATTCGTCGCGCATCTTTGACGGCTCAATAAGCCAACGCGCTGCGCTGGATGGAACATCAACCGATAGCGCCTCTGCCGCAAGCACGTGAAAGATGTCGAACAAGTCTCCGGTGCTTCGGCCGATGAACCATTCGAAATGACGCCCTTCAAAATGTTGCAAGTAGAAATCCAAGTGATCTTCAAACCGATCGGTGTTGGCATCATCCATCAACCAATCTCGAAGTCCTTCAGTTGGAATCCGCTTGTAACGCTCTGCAAGCGCCGGGGGATACACGTTGCCTCCCCTCCGCGTTCGACCGGATACCCATGGATTCTCTCGTTCCTTCATGTTGAGATCTCCTCCGTCGTATACGTGAGCAAGAGAATCCTCGCCTAAGCGCGAACGAGGAGGCGTGTTTTGGCCTCCCCATGCACTAACGGTGTAGGTGCCCACATGCGCTCGTCCCTGCTCAGGCGTAGCCCAGATTGGCCCGAGCACCACTCGCAGCCTCCCTCACCATCGGTGCAGGAATGGCCTCGACCGGGATGGCCATCAGTTCGGCATCGGTGAGATCCGCGACCTCACCTCTGGCCACCAACAGCTCCGCCTGGCGGCGCACCACCTCGAAGAACAGCTTGCGCATCTCACG
>SXGQ01007389.1_pt1 | contig 11029 bp, 9 predicted proteins | sample 3178371 | NCBI WGS metagenome assembly SXGQ01 (sample SAMN11356859, study PRJNA531348) | freshwater metagenome | isolation source: freshwater sample F1-20 | place: China: Fuxian Lake, Yuxi | collected 2017-12-25 | reverse complement strand
CGCCTTCGCTGATTGCCCTCAAAGTCGAACCGCATTCTGGACACTTGGTAGGCATTACGAATGCGCGCTCACCTCCGGTCCGCTTTGACTTCACTGGCCCGAGCACCTCAGGAATCACATCGCCCGCCTTACGAATCACTATGTGATCGCCAATCAGGATTCCTTTTCGTTCAACCTCTTCCTGATTATGCAAGGTGGCATTGGTGACCGTCGATCCGGCAACTTTTACCGGCTCCATATGCGCAAAAGGTGTTACACGTCCGGTGCGACCAACGCTCACTTTGATATCAAGGAGTCGAGTTACTACCTCTTCAGGAGCAAATTTGTATGCAATCGCCCACCGTGGTGCGCGGGAGGTCGCGCCTAACTTCTCCTGCATCTGGAATCGATCGACTTTTACAACCACTCCATCAATCTCATGGTCAAGGCTATGACGAGCCCCATCAAACTGCGCGATGTATTTCGCAACATCCTTTAAGTCTCTGAAGGTCTCTACCCTGGTGCTCACCGGCAATCCCCACTCTGCTAGCGCGCCATACACTTGCGATTGCGAGTGGAAATTCCGACCAGAAATGGCACCCACGCCATGTACCAGTAGTCGTAAAGGTCTACTAGCGGTGACCTTCGGATCCTTCTGTCGTAACGAACCGGCAGCAGCATTTCGCGGATTGGCAAATGGAACCTTCCCGCTCTCGGCAATTCCGGCATTTAATTCATTGAACTCCGCAAGCGGGAAATAAATCTCGCCTCGAATCTCGATGGTCGAGGGAATGTCTTTACCTTTTAATTGCAAAGGTACACCTTTGATGGTTTTTACATTGAGCGTTACATCTTCGCCTGTCTTGCCATTACCCCGAGTAAGCGCCTTGGTGAGCTTTCCATCTTGATAGAGGAGATTGATTGCAAGTCCATCAATCTTCAATTCACAGAGCCATGTTGGTTCGGAGACTTCCTTGAGTACGCGCCCTGCCCAGGCTTGAAATTCCGCTCCATCGAACACATTATCTAAACTCATCATGGGTTTGAGATGGTCGCTCTGTTCGAATGTTGTCTCTAGACCGCCACCAACTTCGAGAGTGGGTGAGTGTGGATCGCGAAATTCTGGATGAGCCTCTTCGAGCTCTACCAACTCTCGCCATAACCTATCAAATTCGGAATCTGAGATAACTGGTTTATCTAAAACGTAATAGTAAAACTGATGTTCCCTAATCTGCTCTGCAAGAGCAGCCATCCTTAACCGCTCTGCGCTCACTAATGCGTCCTATCGATAGTGGCAGAGCCCACTGCGCGATTGCCCTCGTAAATCACTAGCGCCTGCCCAGGCGCTAATCCGAAGAGTGGGAGATCCAGTGATGCAGTTAGACGTTGACCATCCCATCGGTAGGCGCATGGCGCGGGCGTCCCGTGTGCACGAACTTGAGCAAATCCGCGATGATCGCCATGAGGTGCAACTGGACCACACCACTTCACATCGATGCCTGAGATCTCTGTAATAGCAAGATCTTCACGGGAGCCGACGACGACGCGATTGTTTACGGGCTCGACTCGCAATACATATCGCGCACGACCATCCTCTGCTGGCACCGTCAAACCAAGGCCTCGACGCTGTCCGACTGTGTAGGTGTAAGCACCTTTATGACTGCCTAGAACTGCACCTTCTTCATCGACTATTTCCCCGGTTTCGCTACCTAAACGATCACGTAACCAACCAGCATTATCTCCCGAAGGGACAAAACAAATATCGTGGCTATCTGGTTTTTGTGCGAGAGAGAATCCGCGCTCGTGCGCCTCTTTTCGCACATCACTCTTGACCGTATCGCCCAATGGGAAAAGAGCCCCAGATAGCTGCTCTTGTGTGAGCACAGCAAGCACGTATGACTGATCCTTGTTTGGATCATCGGCTCGATAGAGCAACGGGCCGTTCTCACTATCAACGCGCTTTGCATAGTGCCCAGTAGCTACAGCGTCATATCCCATTGCTCGCGCACGTTTGAGAACTGCTTCAAATTTAATCTTCTCGTTACATCGCAAACAAGGATTTGGGGTTTTTCCGTTTGAGTACTCCGAGAGAAAATTCTGGACTACACCTTCGTGAAACTCTTCTGCCATATCCCAGATATAGAACGGGATTCCGATGATGTCTGCTGCGCGCCTGGCATCATGCGAATCCTCGATAGTGCAACATCCGCGGGCACCTGATCGATATTTCTGTGGGTTAGCAGAAAGCGCTAGATGTACTCCAATGACCTCATGACCTGCATCAGCCATCCGAGCGGCGGCAACCGCCGAATCAACTCCACCTGACATCGCTGCGATGACTTTCACTTCACACCTGCGGCTCTGGCCCGGGAGACCACATCGCCAATCACCGAAATTGCCTTATCTATCTCGTTCTCGGTTGTAGTGGGACCAATCGAAAATCGGATCGACGATCGGGCAACTTTAGCGGCCATCCCCATCGCCAAGAGCACATGGCTAGGTTGTGCGATGCCTGCGCTGCATGCCGAACCTGTCGAACATTGCACCCCTTGAGCATCAAGTAGGAGTAGGAGCGCATCACCCTCCGCGCCAGGGAATGTGAAATGTGCAATCCCAGGAAGTGTGTTCTCGCCACCATTGAGTTGAACATCAGGTACGCCACTCCTCACTCCAGAAATTAATCTTTCCCGGAGCGCTCGAATCCGCAATTGATTCTCAAGAAGGCGCTGTTGCGAGATTTCAGCCGCTGTTGCGAACGCTGCAATCACTGGTGTGTGCAGAGTGCCACTTCGTACTTCACGTTCTTGTCCGCCACCATGAAGTAACGGGGTGAGTTCCAGGTTCTTTTTTGCTACGAGCGCCGCTACTCCCAGAGGTCCGCCAATCTTATGCGCGCTGATTGTCATTGCATCGACGCCAAGCTTTCCAAAATCTAATAGCACCTTTCCGAAACTTTGCACGGCGTCGGTATGAATTGGAATCTGATACTCCCTCGCAATTGCCGCGCACTCTGCAACTGGCTGAAGAGCTCCCACTTCATTGTTCGAGTGCATGATGGTGAGGAGAGAGATGCGATCTCCGTGTTCACTCAAGATCTGGGCAACCTGCTCATGTTTAGTGACTCCGTTGCTATCAACTTCCGCTAAGTGGAGCGTTGCACCATCTTCGCGCTCTAACCACTCCAGCGGATCCAAGATTGCGTGGTGTTCGATTAATGAGGCGCAAATAGCGCTCTTGGTCGCTGACTTCGCTCGAGCGCTCCAATACATTCCTTTTACTGCAAGATTGTTCGCTTCAGTTCCGGAAGCAGTAAAGATGACCTCTTGCGGTTTAGCACCAAGTGTGGCCGCCAACTTCTCGCGAGATTCTTCAACCACTTTTCGCGCCCTTCGCCCCGCGCGATGAAGGCTCGATGCATTTCCAACGAAAGTTGACTCCCGATAAAGCACTTCGAGCACCTCGGGCAGAATCGGCGTCGTCGCAGCATTATCGAGATATGCACTGCTATCTTTGTCGGAGGCGCTCACCCCTTAATTCTAGGGTGCCCGACAAAACTACCCTTTACGCGCCTTTATTCCTGCCGTCGCCTGCGGTGCAACGGAGAATAAGTCGCCTATTACTCCAAAATCTGCGATATCAAAGATTGGCGCTTCAGGATCTTTATTGACCACCACGATGGTCTTACTCGTTTGCATGCCGGCACGATGTTGGATGGCGCCAGAGATGCCGCACGCGATGTACAACTGAGGGCTTACCGTCTTTCCAGTCTGGCCCACTTGGTGCGAGTGTGGGTACCACCCGGCGTCGGTTGCAGCACGCGAAGCACCTACCGCCGCGCCTAAAGCATCTGCCAATTCCTCGATTGGAGCGAAGTTTCCATCCGTACCGCGACCACCTGAAACGATGACGTTGGCCTCGGAGAGTTCAGGTCGTGCGCCACGAACGGCAGGTTCTCGTGAAGTGATCTGTGCACTTATCGAAACTGATATCGGGACCTTATTAATCGTTGCACTTGCTGAAGATTCCGAAGCCTCAATCGAGTTTGGACGAATGGTAATGATTGCGATGCCTTTTGATACTTGCGAATGGACAACAGTCGAACCACCAAAAATCGATTGCGTAGCGATTAATTCAGAGGAGACGTTAATTGCATCGGTGATGATTCCAGATTCAAGTCGAACAGCAAGTCGTCCGGCAATCTCTTTTCCACGTGCAGTCGACGGCAAGAGAATCGCTTTTGATGAGAGGGATTGCGCCATTTCGGCAATCGCTCTGGCGATAGCAGAACTTGGGTGATTATTGATCTCATCAGATTCCAAGAGAGTGATGGCTTGAGCGCCAAATTTGTTAATGGCTGGAACCGCTGCATCTAAATCAGAGGAGGTGCCCGCAATAATCGCGTGTACCTCTCCTAATGAACGAGCGAGAGTCAAGAGTTCCGATGCAGTTTTTGCAACCGAGCCGTTTCTGTGATCGATAAAAACTAGGATTTCACTCATCAGATCAACCTTTTTTCCGCAAGAAAATCAACGAGCGCTGATCCACCGTTACCTTCATCGGCGATTTTCACACCAGCGCCTCTGGCCGGAGCTAATGCAAAATCTTTGACCTCACTCCACGCGCCGCCATTTCCAACTTCGCTGGCTGCAATTCCCAGATCTGCAAGTGCCAATTCTGTTATTGGTTTCTTCTTCGCCGCCATGATTCCCTTAAACGATGGGTAGCGAGGCTCATTGATTTTTTCGATCACCGTGACGATGACCGGCATCCTTGATTCCATCGCCTCTACGCCTTCATCGGTCATTCGCTTTGTCTTCACAATCTTCGCATTGACATCGACCACCACAACTCCCGCAAATGAGAGGTGCGGTAATTCCAGTCTCTCTGAGAGCATTGCAGGAATTACACTCATACGTGCATCTGTCGATTCCGTTCCCGTAAGAATCAAATCTGGGTTCTCGCGTTTGATAGCTTCGGCTAAAACTCGTGAAGTAGTCAGCGCATCAGAGCCAGCGAGCGCATCATCTGTGATGTGGAGCGCCGCATCTGCTCCCATCGATAACCCCTTACGAAGGGCCTCCTGTGCACGCTCTGGTCCCATGGAGAGAAGAGTGATGGTGTGCCCTGCTTCAACGCCACCATTAGCCTCGACAATTCGCAGCGCTTCCTCAACTGCATACTCATCAAGATCATTGAGGACGGCATCTGCGCTGGCGCGATCGAGCACCTTCTCAGGCGAGAGTTTCTTCTCGGCCCAAGAATCTGGAACCTGTTTGACGCAGACGAGAATCTTCATAGGTCAGTATGTTACCGAGCAGTAACTCAAAAGACTCGGCGAATTACTCTTTAGTAACCGATTTCACCCTCTACCCTGAACCAATGCTCGCACTCGTTGCTCCTGGCCAAGGGGCGCAAGTTCCCGGCTTTCTCTCCCCCTGGCTTGACCTCCCTCGGGCGCGCGAACTCCTCACCTGGTGGAGCGCGGTGGCAGGGGTGGATCTGATTCACCTTGGCACTACCGCCGATGCCTCTGAAATAAAAGATACGGCCAACGCCCAACCGCTCCTGGTATCAGCGGGTTTGCTCGGCGCACTCTCACTTTTTCCGCACCCCTCCGATGCCTTTGGAAAAGTAGGCGTCGTTGCCGGCCATTCGGTTGGTGAGTTCACTGCAGCAGCAGGTGCCCGCGCGATAACTGCAGAGTCGGCGATGGTTCTGGTTCGTGAACGCGGACTAGCGATGGCAGCAGCCTCTGAGCGTTTCCAAAGTGGCATGTCAGCGATTCTTGGTGGCGAACGTGAGAGCGTCCTGGCATCCATCGCTGCGCAGAACCTTGTTGCGGCAAATGAAAACGGTGCAGGACAAATAGTTGCGGCAGGACTCCTCTCAGATTTACAAACTCTGGAGGCTAACCCTCCCGAAGGCGCACGAGTTCGCCCGCTCGCTGTGGCCGGCGCATTTCACACCTTCTACATGGAGAGCGCTCGCGAGCATCTGGCAACACTTGCCCGATCAGTAAGTGTGCGAGATCCGCGAACCAAAGTTCTCTCCAATGCTGATGGCACGGTCGTCCACTCTGGACGAGAAATCCTCAATCGAATGGCCAAGCAGATATCCGCCCCAGTCCGTTGGGATTTATGTATGAATACCTTTGCTGAACTTGGCGTGACTGCGGTGATCGAAGTCCCCCCTGCTGGCACTCTGATTGGTTTAATCAAACGAGCACTTCCTGGAGTGGAAACTCTTGCGCTAAAGAGTCCAGAGGATATTCCTGCTGCAATGGAGATAATCGCCCGCCACGGTTTCCCTAGTGAGATAAGTGATCAGCCAACATGGCGAATGATTGTTGCTCCATTCTCAGGAAGCTTTACTCATCATGGCGTGGAGGTTGGTGACGAGATAAGAGCAGGCAATAGCGTTGGCATGATCGCTAACCGGAGAGAGAGCATTGAACTTGTTGCAGATCATGATGGTACCTTGATTGAATTCATGGTCGAAGATGGGGATCCCGTCTCCCCCGGCCAACCGATTGCGCGGTTACATCCACTAGGACAGGGAGCGCATTGATGGTGCACATCAAAGATCGCGCAATCGCGCGCCACTCTCGCATTATGAGCGTCGGGGTTTATCGCCCAGCGCGCGAAGTGCCCAATAGTGAGATCATCGAAGCAATAGATTCGAGTGATGAATGGATCAAAGAACGGAGTGGAATCCATTCACGACGCATTGCAGGAGATGACGAGAGCGTGGTCAGTATGTCTGTTGCTGCAGCGCGCACAGCGCTGACAGACGCGGGAATCTCAGCGGAGCAATTAGGGGCCGTCATCTGCGCGACTGTCACTTATCCTTTCCAAACGCCAAGTGCAGCGACAGATATCGCGATGCAACTTGGTGCTCCAAAAGTGCCGGCTTTTGATATCTCTGCTGCATGCGCGGGCTTCTGCTATGGGGTTGGCCTTGCCAGCGATATGGTCCGTGGTGGTAGCGCTGATTACGTCCTCTTAATAGGGGTAGAGAAACTCTCAGACTTCACAGATCCCACAGATCGCGGAACAGCTTTTATTTTTGCTGACGGTGCAGGTGCTGTAGTTATCGGTCCATCAGCAGAACCTGGAATTGGCCCCACCATTTGGGGCTCAGATGCCACAGCGCGCGATGCCATCATGATGGAACCTTCATGGGTTGATCTTCGTGATCCTGATTCGCTGGGTTGGCCAGATATCAAAATGCAGGGTCAGACTGTATTCCGCTGGGCGGTTTATCAGATGGCCCCCGTGGCTCAAGAGGCTCTCGCTGCCGCTGGCATCAGCGCCCAGGAACTCGATGCATTCATACCCCATCAAGCGAATGAGCGAATCATCGACGCTATGGCCAAGGCCATGGATCTTCCAACAGAGGTTGCGATAGCACGAGATATCCGTACCTCGGGCAATACATCGGCAGCTTCGATTCCCCTTGCTATGGATACGCTCTATCGCCAGGGGCAGATCAAATCTGGAGATACCGCGCTGCTCATTGGATTTGGCGCAGGTCTTGTCTATGCCGCACAAGTTGTTCAACTACCGTAAGTAAGCGAAAGAAAAAAGAGAGATAGAGAGGGAGAGGAAAAAGATGGCGCTATCACAGAATGAGGTACTCGCAGGTATCAAAGAGATCGTCGAGGAGGTTGCGGGAGTATCACCTGACACGATCGAAATGAGCAAGAGCTTCACTGATGATCTGGATGTTGACTCACTCAGCATGGTTGAGGTCATTGTTGCTGCGGAGGAACGTTTTGGTATCAAGATTCCTGATGATGAAGTAACAAAGATGGCTACCGTCGCAGATGCCGTCAATTTCATCGTCAGTGCAGCCAGGTAGAGAGTGAAAATTTCCATACATGTCTGATAGGTCTAATCGTCGCGTAGTCATCACAGGTCTAGGCGCTCTCTCACCACTTGGTGAGAATGTAGTCTCTACGTGGAGTGCGCTCCTTGCGGGAACCAGTGGAGTGCGAAGACTCAACGAAGAGTGGGCTGCGGAAATCTCTGCGCAGATAGGAGCTCCTGTAGCAAAAGAACCAAGCGAGATGATGGATCGAGTGGAACTTCGAAAACTTGACCGCTCAGAGGCATTTGCATTGATCGCTTCTCGAGAGGCTTGGCAAGACGCTGGCGCACCTGCAATTGAAAGTGAACGACTTGGCGTGGTGATTGCCTCAGGAATCGGCGGCGTATTGACTCTGCTTAACGCGTACGATGTTTTAAAGGAGAAAGGCGCTCGATTAGTCTCGCCGCATACCGTTCCCATGTTGATGCCCAATGGGCCAGCTGCACATGTGGGGATCGAGATTGGGGCACGCGCTGGAGTTCACACTCCGGTAAGCGCCTGTGCCTCTGGTGCTGAAGCCGTTGGATACGCCTTTGAAATGATCCGCAATAATCGAGCGGATGTTGTAGTTGCCGGTGGAACTGAAGCTGCAATACACGCCCTTCCGATGGCAGGTTTTGCCAATATGAAGGCGCTCTCCACACGTAACGATGAACCAGAGCGCGCATCGCGCCCATACGACCGCGACCGCGATGGTTTCGTCCTAGGGGAAGGATCTGGAGTGCTTGTTCTGGAATTGCTCGACCATGCCATCGCTCGTAAGGCAAAGATCTACGGTGAGATTGTTGGTCAAGGCTTGACCTCAGATGGATTTCATATTGCAGCGCCCGATCCTGAAGGTACCGGCGCTACTCGTGCGATAAAAGCTGCGATTAGTTCCTCTGGAATTTCCGTAAAAGAAATCGTCCATCTCAATGCACATGCCACCTCTACCCCCGCAGGTGACATCGCTGAAGCAACTGCAATAACCAATGCGCTCGGTGGGGATGTGGATCATGTTTCTGTCTCTGCAACCAAATCGATGACAGGACACTTGCTCGGTGGCGCTGGTGCACTTGAGTCAATCTTCACTTTATTGGCGCTCCACCATCGCATCGCTCCCCCCACCATAAATATCGAGAACCTTGATGAGAAAATCTCTTTGAATGTGGTTCGGGATCGTCCTCGAGAACTGCCAACGGGAGATGTAGCAGCAGTAAATAATTCATTCGGTTTCGGTGGTCACAATGTCGCACTAATCTTCACCTCATACGGCAATAAGAAATGACAGAGGACTCACGAGATCCTCGAGATCCACAACTGAGAATAGAGAAAATCCTCGATAGGGGTTCTTTTCGCGCTCTCACTGAACGTGATGAGTCGGGAATGCTCGCGGGATTCGGAACAATCTCTGGTACCCGAGTCACCCTCTTTGCCACCGATGCCACCATTCAGGGTGGTGCGATGGGTGAAGCGGGAGCGCACGTCATCCTTGCGGCGTACAGCGATGCGATGGAGCATAAGAATCCAATTGTCGGAATTTGGCACTCTGGCGGTGCACGTTTGCGCGAAGGAGTGAAATCGCTCCACGCTTTTGGTCTGGTATTTAATGCAATCACCCAAGCAAGTGGAAAGATTCCGCAACTCTCGCTGGTGCTTGGCCCGGCAGCTGGTGGTGGCGCTTACGGTCCGGCGCTTACCGATGTGATCGTCCTTGCTCCAGAAGGTCGGATATTTGTCACCGGTCCTGATGTTGTACGTAGCGTCACCGGCGAATCGGTAGATATGGCTCGGCTAGGTGGGCCAGAGCCGCATGGGAGGCGAAGTGGCGTCGTTCATGTGATTGCTGAGAGCGAAGAGGGTTCTTTTGAATCGATTCGCCAACTTGTTCGACTCTTGGGTAATCAAGGTTCAATCAACTCAACTGCTACAGATATCGACCTCGCCCAATTTCTTCCAGAATCGAATAAGCGGGCATACAACGTCCATCCTTTAGTTACCGGAATGTTAGATAGCGGCGGCGATATGCAAGAACTTCATCCTAAGTGGGCGCCGAATATCGTCACCACATTGGGCAGATTAGATGGCCGAACGGTGGGAGTCGTTGCAAACAATCCCCTTCGACTGGGTGGATGTTTAGATTCAGCATCAGCGGAGAAAGCTGCGCGATTTGTTCGCATGTGTGATGCATTGGGAGTGCCAATCGTCGTGATCGTGGATGTACCTGGCTATCTTCCTGGTGTAGGTCAAGAGTGGGATGGAGTCGTTCGTCGCGGAGCGAAACTTCTCCACGCATTTAGCGAGGCGGTAGTTCCGCGCGTCACGCTAATTACACGTAAGGCATATGGTGGCGCATATATTGCGATGAACTCACGCGCCCTCGGCGCTACCAAAGTTTTTGCCTGGCCGACCGCAGAGGTGGCGGTGATGGGCGCAGTAGCTGCAATCCGAGTGCTCCATCGAAGAATCCTTGCTGACCTGCCTGATGATCAACGTGCTGCAATGGAGTTAGAGCTTGCTGCTGAACACGAAAAGATTTCAGGAGGAGTTGCCCGGGCAATCGAAATCGGTGTAGTCGATGAAATTATCGAGCCAAGTGCATCTCGTAGCGCGATAGCACATGCGATTGCTGCTGCATCACAGCTTCGCGGAACGCATAGCAATATCCCTCTTTGATTATCCAGCTATATGTAGCCAACGCATTCCTTCTTGTCCTATTCGAAAGGGAGTCAACTCCTCCTCCCAAGAGCTTCCCAGCGCGTCTTCGAGCGCACTTTCAATATCTCTCCCATTGCGAAGAGCAGAATCCACTACAGATCGGATTCGGTGCTCAGAGAGATAGATATCTCCGCTTCCACCTACATATGCATGAAAGAGGCCAAGGGTAGGCGTGGCCAGGTAGCGCGATCCATCGCAGCCAGTGCTTGGCTCTTCGCTAATGTCGAAGCGAAGGTAGTGCCAACCGGCGAGCGCACGGGCGATCTCGCCAGCAACTCCAGGCGATCCAGAAAATCGCAATCGACATTGACCACTACCTGGAGCAAGAGGTTGAGCACTCCACTGCAGCGAAACTTCAATTCCTAATGTTTGGGAGATGGACCACTGAATGTGGGGTTGGAGCGCGGTAGGCGCTGAGAAAATCTCCAGCCAACCGCTTACCTGTTTCGATGTAACTTTGGTAGACACGAACTTCCTCCGGGGT
>SXGQ01313009.1_pt1 | contig 11030 bp, 22 predicted proteins | sample 3178371 | NCBI WGS metagenome assembly SXGQ01 (sample SAMN11356859, study PRJNA531348) | freshwater metagenome | isolation source: freshwater sample F1-20 | place: China: Fuxian Lake, Yuxi | collected 2017-12-25 | reverse complement strand
TCAATGCCATCATTTTTTTCATCGAATCCACCTGTTGTTTGTGAGCAAATTCCACAATTTCAGAGTATGCTTTTTGTGCGGCATACAACTCAATGATTTCTTCTTTAATTTCTTGTTTGGTTTTCATGTGTTCTTCTCCTTTAGCTTGGCTTCAATGGCTCGGGAAAACTCAATCACCTCATCCGGCGAGATATACATAGCTCGTCCTTCTGACCGATCACCACCAAAAATACTGTGCCCAGTAATGCGTTCCCACTCATCCTCAACTTCCTCATCCGTCAGCCCAACCCATTGCTTCAGTGCCAATCGGCGCAGTTCGGCAGCGGCTTTGTGCTTGTAATCAGTTGGGCCATCGTATTTAGCTTGATGTTCAAGGATGTTTGCCCAGCGCAAGGCTTCGGGTTGTTTCATAGCTTCTCTGCTCATCGCTCCCTCGCTTTCAGCATCGCGTCTGCCATTTTGTAGTAACGCCTTGCACTATCTTCCATCGTTTCCCCGTTGGCTCCAGCAACTTCAGCAGCCCAGTCGCCCTGCATCGCCTTGGCTGCAAGGTAGTCGCGCAGGGACATGCCTGGCTGGATTAGGTACGAGTGTGTAACGGGAAATGCTCCCCCACCATCTGTTGGTGTCTTTGCTGTTTTGTTTTCACTCATATTCACCACCACTTTTGAGGTTCAAGAAATAAAGCAGCGCAAACTGCTGCCATCGCAAACCACCCGCCCGCCGCCATTGCCATCGAAATGCCCAGACCGAGCAGGGCGAACACTCGGAACCACATATCAATTTCACCTAGCTTCATGCCCTATCCCCCGCATGTTGTTTCCATTCTTCCTTCTCCTTCATACGTTGTTCGTAGACTTCCATCAGCAGTTCTGCTGCTTCTTTTATCTTGAACTTTTCAGCAGTACAATAATCAGGCAAGCCCTCGGCGTAACCCTCAAGCCATGCGGCAAGCATGGCAAACCTATGCGCGGGACTCATTCTTTTTCCCCATTCAGTATCCGTGCAATCTCACGGTCGATATACCACCGAGCCTTACGCAAGTCTTCAATCTGCTCACCTTTCAGGCCAGCTCTCCAAAGATATTTAATAGCATTGCCTACGCAGAAATTCATGTGCTCGGTAATCTCTATACACTCGACACCGCTTGGGTGCTCGGTGTAATGCTTGGGGTGGTTGACGTTGTCATTCATGATTTGTTTCCTTTGTTAGTGGTGTCCACGTAATGTGATCCATATTGCTATGTTTAGCCCATACACGTACAAAATTACAGACAGGACGTTCTGAACATGTAGCGCATTGTTTGTTATTTTTTTGTGAGTTTTTTGAATGACATCTAAATCTATAAAGTACAAAAGGTAAGTGTATATAAGGGGTGCTATCTACTATCTGCATAAACAAATCACCGTCTTCACACGCGCTAACTAGCGAGGTGTTATAGCCTTCGGTATTTTCGTATGCCCATCTTCTATAACAAGTAAAGTGCCTCCATCCTAAATTATTTAACTCATTTTTGTTTTTTAAATAGTCAATAATTTCGTCTTGTTCGTTTATCCAAACAAGGTCTGAATAAGCTAACCCCACGTTCTCTGGCATGTGTTGGACAACAGTACTCAATGTGTATGGGAACAACATGTCGTCACCATCTAGGTGTCCTATAATATCTCCAGTAGTCATATCAAATGCTACCTTTCTATTTTTAGGTATACCTAATTGAGTTGGGTTTTGATTGACCTTTATTCGGTTATCTTTACTAGCAAAATACTCAATGATGTCCCAAGATTCATCTGTAGAGTTGTCATCAGATATAACTAACTCCCAATTTTTATAAGTCTGGGCGAGTACACTTTTTATCGCTTTGAATAGGTAATTACTGCTATTGTAAGAAAGCATAATTAACGAGAACAATTCATTAGTCATTTAAATTTACCTTTTGGATGTACGTTCTGCAACTTTGGTTCTCTTGTTGCTCGTGACTCGTTTCCGATGGTCTGGTTCTCTTGCCCGACATGACTCGTTCATTAGGGATGGTTCTCTCTATTTGCTTGACTCGTTCTGAACGATTGGTTCTATCCGTTAACTTGACTCGCTTTGTCTGCATGGTTCTCTCAATCTAGCTGGCTCGTTCTTATGGGTTGGTGCTCTTTAAGGTAGTGACTCGTTCGCTTTCAATGGTTCTCTCGTACTCACTGACTCGTTCCTCGTTCATGGTTCTCTTCAGTGGTTTGACTCGTTCCACGACGACGGTGCTCTTAGCTCATGTGACTCGCTCTGGATTTTTGGGTTTCTCTGGGACCATGACTCGTTCATTGTCCTTGGCTCTCTCGTCTTCCTTGACTCGTTTACCTCATATGGTTCTCTTTTATCCGATGACTCGTTCTCGTGATATGGATCTCTCGAGTCCCTTGACTCGTTCTCATATATTGGTTCTCTCGCAACTGATGACTCGTTTAATCTCCTTGGTTCTCTCGATGCTCGTGACTCGTTCTCGTGTTATGGATCTCTCGGGTTCCTTGACTCGTTCAGCAGTTATGGTTCTCTCATGGAGCATGACTCGTTCTCGTGATATGGATCTCTTGGGCTTCTTGACTCGTTAATATGATTTGGTTCTCTCCAACATGATGACTAGTTTTAGCGTCTTGGTTCTCTTTCCACTCATGACTCGTTCGCGCAGTATGGTTCTCTCTCAGGATGTTGACTCGTTCTCGTGGTATGGTTCTCTTAGGCTTCCTGACTCACTCTCATCTTTCGGTACGCTTACTTTCTTTGGTTAAACAGGTGCAGGGATAAAGTGCGCGTGGCCCATGTGTGCAATCGGGTAAGGCAGTGGAGGCTTCGTGCCAAAGTGCACCTCGTACCACGCACCATGCAGATGAGATAAGAAAAGCTTCACTGCATAACGTCTTGCACGGGCATCGATCTGTGCAGGGGGCAGCACACCATTGCTAAGATGTTTGTATGCTTCAGTGCTCTTGTTATATTTACTAAGAAGACTCGTTGCCAAGTCCTTGTTATCACCCCGCTCATTACGTGCGATCTCGTACGCTTTACGCTCTCGGTATACGTGCCCGTAGTAGCAGTCATCACGCCCACTGAACTTCATAAAGCTCTGCCCTGCTTTCCAGCACAACGTCTTTAAGCCTGCGTTCCAAGGGCGCTTCTCACCTTTCTCCCATTTGCTTGTGGGATCAAGCCCTGCATACCTCCAGATATGACCGACCGTCGGTGCCTTGTTAATATCAATATGTGCTAACAACCCTGCACTAATAACAGGACCGATACCGACAATCTGACGCATCCACGCACCCATCACATGCGCTTCCGTATAGACATCGAGTGCCTTCTTGATCTGACCCTCAAGACTTTCCGATTGTTCGGCAAGCCAACCTAAAACGGCATTGGGTTCATCAGACTCACCCAGTGCGCGTACTTGATTTGTACTACGCTTCCTATCTTCTTGACAGATGTAGTAGTAATCAACAAGAAACCGTGCCTCGTCGTCAGACAACCTAGTCGCTGCTGCCTTGAGATCTTTTGTTAATTTTTGAATTGGGTGCATGTTTGATGTTGCGTCCGCACGGGAAGCCGTGGGTAGGGTACTTGTCATGATAGTCATTCGACACCTCCATTTAGTCTGAGTTCAATACGGGCTCTATCGAGTGCTGCGATACGCTTGCGTTCGGCTAGCACCTTGGGGTCTTTCCACGGGTAGGGTTGCTTGAGTATCTTCCACTGCCTCATAAACGTTTGTAATACGTTCGTACTTTCAGACGTTGTCTTTAGTTGCATCACTCTTCCTCGCTAAGTTAAATGGGTCGTTGTAAAAATTGTACTTAGGCTTCTTGGGTTTGACTGGTTTGGGCGGGTCTGCAAGCGGTGAGTCCGGCATCACATACCTACGCTCGGCTTTCATACCTTCAATCTGTTTAAAGATACTTTTGATATATCCCTTACGTACAAGGCTTGTCAGTAATCGGTGTGCGTTCTGTCGAGATGTTGGTATGTACAGTGCTATCTGTGCAACCGACGGCGGCATCGTTCGCTCCTGTATGTAATTAACAATCTTCTGATCGCGTCGTGATAGTGTGTCCATTAAAACGGTGCCTCTCCAACAGACTCACGTGTTGCTTTTGCTTCGTATGATTTGTTTCGCTTCGCCCACGCTGCGATCATTGCCCGTTCTTCGGATGACCTGAAAGGCCATCGCATCTGCTCGGGGGTCAAAGGGAACGGATCGTGCGTTGTGCTCAACGTAGTACTTGATTTTTGTTTGCGTGATGGCATTGACTTCTTCCTCCGTAAAGTAAAGATAAAACACATCGGTGCCTTGACGTTTACCAACATTCGCTAGCCGCTCACCCTTGGGCAGCAGCCTAACTACAGCAAGCCTCTCTCGCACAAGCTCAGGCATCGGGGGAAACTTCATGTCAAGCTCTGAGTAAATACTCACCATGCGTCCCTCCTCGGTGCTGCCCACTACCATCTCTACACGTGCGGCAATACTGCCTGCTGCTTGCTGCTCCATCGCAATCCTATCTCTAAGAAATATAGCGTGCCTCGGACCTCGTGTTACATAGTAATCATCATCGCTATTATCTGAACTCATATTACTAAATACTCCTAACATCGTCAACTCGTTTGTAGATCACGTACTCAAAGTCAGATATACGCTTGCCCACCCCATCGATCTCTTCTGAAGGGTTCATCATCTTGAGCATGGCATACTCACTCTTAAGATATTCAGGCAAGAACTCATCAGATGTAACGTGAGTTTTCCTACCTTTATCCAGTGCATCGAAGGGCGTGTTGCCTTGGTGTATATCGTTTGACCAAGCGTAGTCAATGTGTCCCTTCGCATTCACGACCATGTAAAACAAAATCATGTTTGCGTTTCTGCGCTCCACGTTGTCATTGCCCATCTCAAGCGCATCGACCATAGCCCTGAACTCGGGGGTTTTGAACTGCACACCCATCGCATGCAATGCCTTAACTTCTTCATAGATAACTTGATGGTCAGGGCTGAACGTTGCATAAGCCTTATGCTTGAACTTGTCCCTCCATTTGGTAAGCACATCAGCCACCACGTACCGACGACCATCGAGAAACTCCATCGGACTCCAAGGCTTAAACGTATCGATCATGATGCTAAGCGCACGATCAAAGTTGGTTGTCTCACGAGTGTTGTAGTTCGATGAACTCTCGTTGTATTTTTTATTGGTAATGAGTCTTGAACTCAGCGAAAACGTAGACCCACCCAAAGTAACAGATCCTATCTTCTTCTTAACTTGTGGATAGTTGCCGTCGTAAACACTGAAGTGGTTATCGAACCTCTCGCTTACTTCAAAGATAAGTGGCTTCCCAGGTTGGAAACGATAAAACGCAACAGCAAGCTGCCGCAACTTACTCTGAAGTCCCGATATAGTTCTAAAAAATTCGTCATACGTCATGGTTCACTCTCCTCTTTGTTGGAAAAAATCTAACAACATCTTCAGCATCACGCCGCACCTCGGCATAGCCATCAGCCACGGCAAACAAACCCTCGGTCAATACCTTAAGTATCCCCGCCAAGCGGATCACCTGATACCCAAGCATCAGGATCACCACACCCATTACTGCAAACAACAGTGCATATCCGTCCATACTCACCTCAAAAGTTAAACGCACCCAGGATGTCATCGACCTGCTGCTTGACATCTTTACGTACTTGATCGCTATCACGCACAGACTCGGCAGACAGACCCGAGATCGCTTGCTCAAGACGCTTACGTGCAAACTCAAGCTGCGGATCATTTGTCACGTTGAGTCTAGTAAGCAGGTCGCAAAGATCAAACGCATTGGTCATAAGCGAATCACGGAAGATCTGCGTATAGTTCTGAGTGCCATCCTTCGCCACACGTGGGGTCTGAGCATCTGCAAGCTTGTCACTCATGTGCTTCAACACATCATGAAGTCTCGTCCACAGGTCTTTCATCGCATCCTGTAACTTGTTATTGAATGATTCTTCGTATTGTTGACGCAGTTCATCGATCACTTGCTGACCGGCACGAAGGCGAAAGTCATTGGCAGTTGCAAGTGGTGTGATGTTGTAACGAAAGCGGAACTTCCCACGCAGTTGTTCTGCATCGGGATACTCGTCGCGGTCAAACAAATCGCCAAGCTGAAAGGCTGCTGCTGATACCAGTTGCGGATACTCTACTAAGAACTGATCCACCGCATCTTCAAATTGTTTCTTGTAGGCGTCGAGCGTCGGCTTGTACGTAAAGAAGTTAGCGAATGGCAACAGACGTGAGCCGCTGTCCGACCACAGCATCGTCTGCTCATAGTGCCACGTGCGGATCGTACCGACGAGCTTGTTAAGTTCATCGAGCTTCTGCGTACCGGCAAGTAGGTGCTTGTTGTAGTTGCCTGCTTTGACCTTGGTGTTCTTGTTGTGGTCAACCTCCTGCGAGACTTTCTTATCGAGCTTACGTGCAGTCCACAGGCTGATGTTCAGATCGACAACGACTGCATCAGATACATCGACAACCATAATATCGTTACTCATATCACTCTCCTGTTAGTAAAAGAATCTGTGCTGCATGGGTTTAGGGTCCATCAAAGCAAGGATTGCCTTGAACTCTTCTTCATCGCTCCACGGGATAACAACTTCTCGTGCGTTGGTTACAGTCTTACGTAATAGTCGGTAGTGCTTCCTGTCATGCGTGATGTGGTGAATCTCCTCGATGATGTACTCGTACTCGGGATCGTTCATGACCGCCCCATCATTTTGTTAAGTCGTACTTAACATCTCCGAGGATCTCCTTCTCAATAAACACGCGAGACATCAGCAGTACGAACTGCGTGTAGTTAAGATCAAGCCCTGTCTTTTCTTTGTACAAGTCCTTAGCTTTGTCGATTGACTTGCGAGCGTCGTCACGGATGAGTAGTGCTTTGTATGATTTTGCGCTTGGCATGATTAGTCCTCAATATAAACAGATGTGCCAACGTCGGCAGTGATACTTCTTGTAGTGATACCCCACAGCACGGGGCAGGTCCAACCCTCACCCCAGGTCGGCACATAGCCATCGGTCAGCACCACGCAGCACTCGGCTTTGATGTTCTGCGCTTTGATGTAGTCCACGATACATTGCGGTCTAGTGCCACCACCACCGTTAGGCTTAGTTGTCGTAAGCAGTGACTCATACTGATCCGGTTCATACTTCTCGTGCTGACATACATGTGTGTCCCAGTACAGCAGATCGATACCCTCGGGTGTCACGTTGCGACAGATCGCCGTAAGCTCGCCAAGAAACTGTCCGATGTCCTCCACACCGATAGACCCTGACATATCGAGCGCGATCACAAGCCTACCAACAGACTCACCGATAAGCGAGGGCATGTAGATATCCCGATCCACCCACCGTCTATTCGGCTTGCGCCACGTGGATACATCTTTATCTGCACAGTAAGATGTTATGAAGTCACGCAACACCTCACGCCAATTCACCTTGGGTTCCAGTGCTTCGGTAACCTCACGTGGGACGTTGCCTTTCATCTTCCCTGCTAGTAGGGCACCTTGTCGCAGAGCCTGCTCAATCTCTCGACCGAGAGCTTCTCGTTCTTCTCGGGACATCTCTTTTGCTTCATCCCATCCATGATCGTCGAGCACGTCCTGTCCACCCGCTTGCGAGCCATCCTGACCATCACTTGGTGTCTGACCATCACCTCCTCCGCCGTTATCTTTAAGTAATCGAAACACCGTCCCCGCGTCCATGCCACGATACTGCTCATCGAGCAGCCCACACTCTGGCACTCGCACCTCCGCACCTTTAGGGTCTGAGTCGTAGATCATGAGATTAATCACGTAATCGCAAGCATAGTTAGCCCTGCGAGGGTTCTGCCTGTGAAGATCTTCCCAGATAGTCAGATGCCTGAACGCCTTGTGCATGTTCTCGTGCAGGATCAAACCTTTCAGCTCGGCATCGGTCAACCCATCCACAAACTTGCGTCCATACCGCACGTTACGACCATCGGTGTACGCAGTAGGGCAACCCGTATCGAGCACCTCATTCTTACCCATGAGAAAGATGCCTGAGTACAGGCAGTACTTGGGGTTGTTCATCAAGGCAATGTGTGCCTTCTGTATGCGCTGTTCAGCAGATAGTTTCTGTGTCATATCACTCTCCTTGTTAAGTACTACTTAATTAGAAGGCCCATTGATTACGCACGGCCCATGCTTTGAACTTACTGTTACGAGCGAGGATGCCTTGCTTGGACGTGGACCGCATACCAGACTTGGCAAAGAGTGCCTGCATCTCCATCTCAAGCCGCTCGGCATAGTCGAGCCACGCATCGAGTGTCTTCTCATCAACCCGTGTGAGTGCACTGAACACCACGAGAATCTTAGCCACCACGTCATGCTCCCCAGGCAGCTTAGCGTTCTTAGGGTTAGCGATGATCTGCTCCCACGTCGGCAGCTTGTCCACCACCGTAAAGAAAGCCTGCATGTCACGTGCTGCACTCTCACCGATAGTGCCTGCCATCAACGTCTGCGTAACCATGTCGCCCAAGTGATGCCGCTGCTTGGCAATGTCCGAGGCTTTCTCCAACGAGCGAGGTGTAACAAACGCTGTCGCAGGTTTGGTCGGGTGAAAGATGTACTGATTCTCACGCTGTGCAGGGTCGGTATAACTCTCAAGCGATTGTGGTGTCTGCTTAACCCACGCAATAACTTCTGGTGCGATGTTGTTGTCCAATGCCCAGGCACCCCACGAGTCAGTGTCCACACTCCCATCTGCCGTAAACCCTGCGTGTGGCTTGCGGACCTGCACAATACAAGCACGGTTACGAGCATGCGCTTCGAGCAGATCACCCACACCATCGGTTGATAAGTTAGTGGTGCCGAACACAATAGAGTCTTTGTGCAGATAGTCCGAACCGATACGCTTCTCCAGCATGAGCGTAAGCAGCACGTTCTTAACAGACTTCATTGCCTTGCCGATTTCATCAAGCATAACGATCACGGGCTTGTTAGTGTGCAGCTTGAACCGTGCGTTAGGGGCGAACCGAGTAACCCGCACACCATTCTCCTCAACGGTAAAGGGCAGTGCGAAGTCAGACAGATCGAGCAGGGTGCAGTCGATGTACGCAGTCTCATACTCAGGCATGATGTCCTTGAGCGTACGCAACACACTAGACTTGCCAATCCCAGGCTCGCCTTGACCGATCACCGTAACATCTTTACCCACAGTTGCAACGGACAATGCAAACTCACGCAACGACAACGAATTACCTAAACTAATAGAAGCCATATCACTCTCCATAAAGTTAAGTACTACTTAACAACGTTTCCCAATTCACATCTTATAACTACATTATATCACTAAATTATTTCTATGTCTAGTACCTACCTCGATGTCACGTGTGGTGTAGAAGTCTCTCTGCGTACGCACCACTGCACCGAACCATGTAGCCATGAAGTCAACGGGCACGTGATACCCTTTTGAACTTTTTGTAACGGTTGCGTTACCGTATCTCAGACGTTGTAATAGTACGGCTTCCCACTTCGACTCATCCTGCAACAACTCAACCAATGCCTCGTAGCGATCACGCGTCGGTATATACGTACGCTCAATCGCGTTCGATAGTTCTTGATTTCTCACAGCCTCAAACACACGATCCTTTGCAACGAGCCCATCGCTCAGGCTCAGCATCACACGGCAGTAATCAAGGAAGGGCTTTACCCGCTCGCGTTGTTCTTTAGCTAGTTTGCGGTCCACCACCCACTGCTTAGCGTGTAAGAACTTATCCGTTTTGTATTTACGTGACTCGGGGTCGTATTCAATCTCAAGGGGTTCTGAGTCCGGCATTGGCACGAAAGTATTGCATGTGCCATGAGCAGCGAGATACAACCATATCTTGCTCTTACTTATGTGGGCAGATGTTACCGGACAGTGATTGTGAATAAACTCTCTCGTGGTCGGTGTGTGCCACCCATTCGAATTAAATATAACGTTACCGTTCGGTCGAAACAGAAACACATTAGTGTTATGAAACTTCCCACCGTACAGCACCTCACCCGTAACCCTATCCACCACACGCACCACTTGCTCCCAGTCCCTGCGTCTCGCACCGATGGGTCGCACATCGATAGACCGTCCACGTATGGGCGTGGTGTTTTCGTACTTACGCTTTAGATCTTCGTAGTTGTGGTTAAGTAATGTCATCATTCACTCCTTGTGTTAATTTAAATAACGTATCTATCTCTGCTTCAGTACCTCGGGCAACTTCTACCCACGCATCTAAGTGCTGCTCGTTAGGGTCATCGCCTAGTGGCACAACGATATATCCAGCGTATAAAACAGAAGGTGCTACCGAACCTTCAAGCAGCTCTCTCCATATCAGCAGCGCATGTGTATCCATGTTAAGTACTACTTAACTTTCTCAACTAATTCCCACCCGCGTCGTATCAATCCAGCATCGCTATACACGTGATCGAACTTGTCGAAGATACGCATAAACGCTTTAGCTTCACCAAGCGTCAGCCCAACGAACCTAATCAGAAACTCATTCCCGTCTTGGCACATCTGCACATGTGCTGTGTACTTGTCACTCATCTCGTTCTCCTTAATCAAACTCAGCACCGTCATAACATCCGGCAAAAAAGTGCGGACCAACGAAGGCTCGCACGTACCCCACTGTCTGTCTGCGTGTGGGTTTGGGCAGCGACTTCAGCCACTCCTTCTCAGAGCGATTCTTTGGATGGCCTTGGAACCCCTCCTTCTTCAATGCCCATGCAAATATCTGACGGATGGTCCGTCGCTTGTTCTTGTAAAAAGTTTTCTTGATCTTCATTTCATCCTCCAGTTAAATGTTATTTAACAAGGCCACCCTTGTTGTTGAGACCTGCGAGCAGGTCTTTGCTCGTGATGAGCATGTAGTTGGATTTGTGCATGGGGGCAACGCACCAGAGCTTGCGGGCTTCGATGCTGTTGAGTTCGCGGCAGTCCCAACAGAAGCCGTTCAAGGTATCGACGGGGTCGAGCAGATCG
>SXGQ01573162.1_pt1 | contig 11031 bp, 9 predicted proteins | sample 3178371 | NCBI WGS metagenome assembly SXGQ01 (sample SAMN11356859, study PRJNA531348) | freshwater metagenome | isolation source: freshwater sample F1-20 | place: China: Fuxian Lake, Yuxi | collected 2017-12-25 | reverse complement strand
TCTAGGGGAGATCGCGGATAGGATCCCTAGTCCCCTTAGGCGGCAAAAACTCCAAAATGATGTATCCGCGGCCTCCGCGCCTGTCCTAGTCCCTCTCGACAAGAACTTCATAGAAGGCCGCCGCTACCGGGCGGCTGGCGTCACTGAGGCTCGAACCCGTCTCGAGTTGTACGTCGAGGATCCGAAGGGTGCCTGGAGGCGAAGCCACGGGGTGCTAATCGCCGTCGAGCCCCGCAAAGACTGAGGGTTCCTTGCGAGGCACCATCCCCCGACCCCTCGAAAACCGCCCGTTCAGATGTCCTCCGCTCTATGCCCAGAAGCCACCACGTCTCCACCACCACGCTCGTCAAGATGACCGCCGCGGCCGCCGCCAACCTTTCCCGCCGCAAGATCATGGCCACCTACCCGGAAGCCCCGGAAAGGCTCGTAAACGCCATTATTCGGGCCCGGCTGAGCGCGGAGGAGTGGCAGGAGCTGATCGGCACCGAACTCCGTTCCCTGGCCGCGGAAGTGACCCAGCAGATCCGTCAGGACCTCCGGTCCGACAAGGTGGGGCCGAACCACAAGGCCCTGCTCCTAGGCATCCTGCTGGATAAAGCCATCGCCAGCGAGAACCGCTCGGCCGTCCGGAGCGCCAATATCTCGATGCAGATCAACAACTATGGGGATCTCAGCCGGGAGGAGATCATCGCCCGGCTGCAAGGGCACCGGCTCCCCACGGAAACCAAGCCAGCGCAGCCAATCTTGGCGGAAAAGGCTGGTGACATATAACCGGTACGCGGCACCATCCGCACCGGCCTCAAGCGCGAAAAGCCCGGGTGCTCATCGAGGGGAAACTCCCGACTGCAGCCATTCTGGGAATCCAACACTTCGAAACAACTCATTCCCGGCTGAACGGCTGAGGCGAAGGTCGAGTCATCCCTGACCGCCAAAACGCTTGCGCTAGACAATCGCAGCCCACCGGGATTACCGTCGGCAAATTCAACGGGCCGTCACGTCTCCAACCCTATGACTTCGACCAAAATCGGTTTGCTCCTGATTCTAACTACGCTTTTCGGGTGTCAGAATCCATATAACCAACTCAACGAGCAGTACGCTCGTGGAGCGATCACTAGGACGCAATACCTCGATTTGTGGGCAGCGCAGAAGAAAAGAGATGAAGCGAACGCGCAAGCGTGGGCAGGCATCAATGCCAGCCTACAGACTGCCAACCAAAATATGCAGGCGCAGACCCAGCAAAACATCGCCCAAACTCAAGCGATGATGGAACGCCACGGTCAACGAATGAATCAAGCTTGGGAGGCCTTCAACAAAACCGACAGGGAAAGCTCCCCTCTCCCAACCGCCATTCAATTAGCCACACCCGGATACTGGACCGGGAAGACGCGGTACGCTGCTGATGGCACCATGTACAAAGAGTATCAACGGCCTGATGGCTCGATCTATTGGAGCCCGTGACACCGAATACAGCCCTGGTGGCACTAGTGGCGGATAGAACGCTTACATCGTAGCCACCTCAAAATCATCTGCCGCTCGCGCCCGGCGAACTACCCCGCCCAGAAACGCTTGGCAATCCCCGCTAACCCAGGCAAACCTCCCGCCGTGAAACGACTCGCACTCCTGCTCGGCGCGGTCGCCTTCGCAACCAACGTCGCCACCGCTGCGGAACCAGTCGGGGAGCTTCGAGCCAAAGCGGAGGCCGGAGATGCCGAAGCCCAAGGGATCTTGGGATATTTCTACTCTGACGGCCACGAAGTGACGAGGGACAAAGTAGAGGCGATAAAATGGTATCGCCAAGCGGCGGAGCAAGGAAACGCCATAGCTCAGTTCAATCTTGCCGTATGCTACGATCAGGGAAATGGCGCGGAAAAGGATAGTTTTAAGGCTGCGTACTGGACCCAAAAGGCAGCGGAACAGGATTTTGTTCCCGCTCAGTACAACCTCGGAATCTACTTATGCAAAGGCCTCGGTATTACAAAGAACGAGGCTGAAGCAGTGAAGTGGTTCCAAAAGGCGGCGGATAATGGTTACCCGGACGCACAGTACATGCTTGGCTTTTGCCATGATCAAGGGATGGGAGTTCCGAAAAATGCTGCCGAGGCAGTAAGATGGTACAAGATTGCAGCGGAGCAAGGCAACCTGAGCGCGCAGTTCAATCTTGCTATCTGCTACGAAGAGGGCACCGGTGTGCAGATGAACGCGGTCGAGGCCATACGGTGGTATCGCAACGCGGCTGAAAAAGGGCATACAAAAGCCCAGTCCAGTCTTGGGTTCAGATATGCACTAGGGATCGGCGTCGATCAGGATGGGCGAGAAGCCGCAATGTGGTATCGGAAGGCGGCAGATCAGGGACTTGTCAGCGCGCAAGTTAGTCTCGGCGTACTATATATGAAGGGCGCCATTTTGCCGAAGGATGACATCGAAGCCTACGCCTACTCGAATCTAGCAGCGTCGTCCTCAACTACAGCCCGCAACAACAGGGAGACCCTCGAAAAAACCCTCTCCCGCGAGGAAATCGCCGCTGGCCAGCGACGCACCCGAGAACTCCAGCGGGAGATCGAGGCGAAGAGCCCAGCCGCCGCCGCTCCTGCGATTCCGCAGCTGGGCCTCGTCGCGACGGGAGCGGTGCAGGTGACCCTCCGCCGCAAGAACGCGGACGACTCGGTGGGAGAGATGGTTTACACCGGATTCCTCGCCGCGGGTGAATCGCGTTATGTGCCGCGGCAAGGTGCCCTCTTTGTTGAGGCTAGCGTGGCCGAGAACCTCGAGCTCGAGATCAACGGCAAGCGGTACAATCTAGGCCAAATGCTCGGCACCGGCCCACGCCGGGGCAACCTGCCGGCACCCTGAGTCGGTCCACCAGCCCTACGCCGCCCGGCGCCCCGGCCTCGCCACCCCACCCCGATGCCGCGAGTCTGCTCTCCCCCGATCTCCGAGCTCAACCGGCTGCGCACTCCCCTTACCCCGGGCGAACGTCGCGTCTTCGATTGGCTGGACGCCGAACTGCACCCGGGATGGGCCATCTACATCCAGCCCCACCTCAACGGGCTCCGCCCCGATTTCGTCCTCCTCCACCCGGAAGGCGGCATCATCATCCTCGAGGTCAAGGACTGGAATCTGGCCTCCGGGAATTACCGCACTCGCGCTGACTCCCCCCGGCCGAGCGCACTCGGTATCTGCAAGGTCCTCCTCAGATAAGGCATCGCTTGAATCGCGCACCAGGACCCCATCGAAGACCACCGCGCACTGCCCGGCGCCCGTAGGACTATCTCGCGCAAGTGGCTCTCCCATAATCAGGTCCGCGACCTAAACTCCGGGGTGAACTCGGCAGATCACGAGTACTCTGCAGGATACAGCTCAGCGATGGAGGCTTTCGCCCGGCCTAACTGGCCAAGAACTCCATCGTAATAAGCCCCGCCTCCCCAATCGCGACCTTGCCTCAGGTTGGCATCAGGACCACAACCATTGTCATTTCCCGAGCTGGGCGCTCCAACGCGAGCGTCTGCCGCACCGCAGCCGCCTGCTTTTCGCCCATTCATCATGAGTGTGAACTCCGCATCCCGGGCATAGAAGATGCGCATTCTTCCCGTGATGCGACTGTGCTGGCTGATGGGTGGTCTCGCCATCGGGCTCGCCCCAATCCGGGACAGAGCCCTCGGCATTTTTACCAGCGAGCCTCTGCTGGGGGCGGATGCCGAGTGGTTCAGCGGCGACTTCCAGAACGGACGGGCGTATCCTTCCACGAGTCGTAGCCTGCTGCCTTCCGACGTGCGGACAACGGGCTCATGGGTGGACAGCGACGTTTGGCAGGGCTCGGCGGTCACGCGCTGGGCGAAAGTTACTCGAGGGCCGGTGCGAGTGGGCGTGGCGGGATATCCGCAAAAGGAGGGTTGCCGGATCTGGGCCGAATTTCATCACGAGGATGGCGGTACAACCCGGCTACTTTGTCCGATTGCGGATCCGAAAGAGACTTGGACGCATTGGGACTTTCAGCCACCGCCGACTGCCATAAACCTTCGCATCTTGGCCGAAGACCGATCCATCCGCCATGGCGGATGGATCGCTTTCTCCGAGCCCTACCGAGCGCCGGGAACCCTCTGGCCGGCTGCGTATATGGGACTGCAAATCGCAACCACGCTCGCGCTGGCGCTCACCTTGGTTTGGGTCCCTGGCATTCTGCTGGCGTCGACGCGCCGAGGCCACGCGGTCAGGGCCGCCGTTTTGGTGGGAACGGGGCCGCTGGCCCTCGCGGCAATCGGCATCGCGATCTGGCTGCTGAACGCGTGGCCCGCCAAAACAGTCGCAACGGCGTTCGTGAGTCTTTGGTGGCTGGGGCTAGGTTGCGGCCTCTTGCGACGCCCAAGTGCCGATGATGGGCGGGCTGATGCGAACGCGGAGCCTGACCACAAGGCCACCATAGTTATCGCCAGCGCGCTGGTGGCGATCGCCGCGGTCGCCAAAGCTTCCTACAGCGGAGGGCCGGAAGGAGAGTTGTTTGCGGGAACCACCTCCCGCACCTTGGCCGTGGGCGACCGCTCGGACGCAGGCATACCCTTCACCGCCGCGCAAGTGGCGGCAAATCGTCTCGCCCCCCACTCCGCGGAAGCCGAACGCCTGTTCACCCCCTGGACGTTCTTCAGTCGTGGTCCAATCGCCGGGCTGGCCGCCCTGCCGGTCGTACTGGTCACAGCCGGAATGCTCCCGGCGGATTTCCAGCTGACCGCGTGGGAACCTTTTGACGCGACGGGTTACGCGGCGTGCCGGATCGTGCTGGTGGTGCTGGCGAGCACCGTGTTTGTCGCCCTGTACTCGGCGTTGGCCCGTTTCACCGATGCATCGTGGGCGGCCATCGGAGCGGGGCTCTTGGCGCTGTGCCCCTTCGGGGTCCACGAGGTGATGTTCACCTGGCCGAAATGGGCGGCAACCAGCGCCTTGGTGCTCGCATTCCTGCTGGCGCATGACCGACGACCAGCGTTGGGCGGGGTTGCCCTCGGCTTCGGCTTCCTACTGCATCCGCTGGCCGGCCTTTGGGCACCGTTCCTTGCCCTATGGGCTGGCGCGAGAAGCGCGGCTCCGGCCCGGGAGTTCGTGCGCTCGTCCACGGCGTTCACTTTGGGTGCCTGCTTGCTGGTTCTGCCTTGGATGCTGCTCGGAAAAATTCCTCCCCAGCTTCCAGGCACCATCTATGCGGGACAAGGTGGGTTCCTCGAATACTTCCGCCTCGCTGAGCTACAGCGGACCGACTGGCCGACGTGGTGGCAAACGCGCTGGATGAATTTCGCCAATACGTTCCTTCCCTTCTGGCTGCACCTTTTCCATCGCGACCACCCGGTGCTCAACGCCCATGGGGCGCAATCGGGGGATTTGGTGAAGTTCGCCTTCGGCTGGTGGAATACCCTGCCACTCGGGATGGGGCTTCCGTTCTGGGGAACCGCGATGGCCTGCCTCTGGCAAGCGGCTCGACGACGTACCGCCGTGGTTTCGTTGCTCGTGCTGGGTCCGGCGTTGCTGCTCATCGCTTATTGGGGTGCCGCCGCGACAGGACTCATGCGTGAGTGCGGTCATCCATTGTTGGTCGCGATCGTCGGACTGACGATTGTGACGCTGGCGGAGTCGGATAGCCCGCTGCGCCGCTGGGTTGCTCACCCAATCACCCCTTGGCTGCAGCTACCGGAGGTTTTCCTGATGCTTTGGCTGACCACGCTCGTCAGGACACCCCGCGCTGGAGATACCACCGCAAACCTTGATTGGGTCTATGCGGGAGTAAATGTGCTGGCCGTGGCAGGCTTGGCTTTTCTCCTATCGAGGGTGCGATCTGCGGGTCGAGCTCTGGCGAGTGGTTGAGCCACTTTTTCGGTTTGAACCTAGGGTACGGCGTGCGACCCGGAGGCAGACTGCGCCCGTTGGAGCGCCCTGCAAACACGACCGCGGGTCCTGCAAAGGTCCGCACTCGGCAAGGCCTGCGATTAGCTGCTCTCGGAATTGGCTCCCCTGCCGGCCCTCCTACATCGGGGCGTGAGCCGTCTCGACACCAACACCCTTGAGAACACACCGAGTTCCTCCTGCATGCGGAAGCAGAAATGGCTGTTTATCGGGCCTCCGGCGCCGCCCAACTCTTGTCGATCAATCTCTCGCTGGTTATCCCCTGCCAGCGCCAAGGCGAGGACCTTTTGCACAACTCACCGACGTCCTGCGGCGCCTTCCAGCCCTGCCCAATCAAAGCGATCTGACGCCTCTGACCCCGGCGGCCTGGCAGCCAGCGTAATGGTCACCTCTCTGCAGAGGCCCTGCGCAGAACCGTCACCCTTCTGACGATTACGCAGGCCCGGCCTTCGCGAAAATGGCCTCGTCAAGGTCAGAGCGGGGTACGCCCGCCGGACGCTTACACGATTACGCTGCCAAGCCCTTCACAAAAGCGGCGCCGTCTAGGCTAGGATGATCGACGCCGTCCGGACGCTTACTTTTGAACGAGCGTACGTGGGTCCGTATTACGCGGGTGCTGATTAGAACCGTGCCGCCGTCCGAGCCCCTAAAGATAATGCGCCGCTGACTTCTCCCAGCAACCTAGCTCCCTAGGGACCCTGACATGCCAGCGCGCCTCGCAGCGATCGCGACCCCTCTGAACAACTATGCACGCGCTCGTGAGGCATCAATCCTAGACCGGACTTAACGACTTTACGGCACCTCGTAGACCTCGACGATCGCGAGGCCCTCGCTTTGGTTGTTACCCGACACGACCGCTGTGTACGCACCGGGAGCAAGGTTGAGCAGCAGTACCGCATCCTTGCTGGCAACATCCGCTATCTCGAAAGCCCCGACTGAGGTGAAGGTTGACCTTATGGTCCCAACGGACACCCCCCCCGACTGAACGCCCCAATTATCATTCGACGCTACCTCCGTCTGGCCCCTAAATACGGCGAGCGACGGGTCTGCCATCACTCCGTTGATATTGAAAGGGCTCGAGGCCAAACGCGGGCCTACCGCCCGAATCAGAACCCGCTTCGTCGCGACGCCGGGCCCTCCGATAACAAAACCCGCCGTAAGGGTTGCGCCAGACGGAACCCGCTTGAGCACGGAGACATTGACCAGACCTTCATTAGGCGCCGGTGTCGCATCGTAAATCTCCGCCAGCACCGTTCCACCACGCCGCTGAAATTCCCGAATCTCGGCAGTATATGCTGAAGGCGCGAAGAACCTTTCTCCAAAGATTGCCGAGTCAAGCGATTGGAGGGACGAATAGGCAAAAGCCCCGACAGACCTAAACGCGGCACTGAGTGCGCTCGCACCGCCCCAGTCATCATTTTCGGTCACAAGCGAGGAGCCGCGGTAGACGCTGAGCATCGGATCGGCGGCGAAATCCCGGATACCGAACTGTGCGAGCGAAGGTCCAGCCGCCCGGAACAGCAAACGCTTGCCGGGCGTGGAGCCGCGGGTGACGGTTCCGAGGGTCATAGTCTCGGACGGCTCCAGTGGCGCAAGTATCGAAAGGTTCATGATCCGGGAGGCAGGCGTGTTCAGGACCGAAAGTGTCGCTGTCTCACTCACCACGGATCCGCTTGGGTTAGAGATCGCGACTGAATAACCGCCCGCGTTGGCTGAGGACACAGTGCTTATCACCAAAGAGGAGTCCGTGGCGCCCGGGATCGCCGTCCCATTTCTCCGCCACTGGTACGCCAATCCACTCCCATTCGCAGCCACGCTGAAGCTCGCGGATTGTCCGATGCTGGCGGAAAATGCCTGCGGCTGGCCGACGATGATCGGTAAGGAACTGACCGCAACCCTTATATTTGTCTGAGCACCTGTTAGTTCATCCGCAATATTGAGGGTATAAAGGCCCGAAAATTCCGGCGTTACGGCGTCTATGGTCAAAGTCGCATTGGAAGCGCCCTCAATTCGGACACCGTTGCGGAGCCACTGGTACGAGGTGGGCAGTCCGGACGTGGTGATTCGGGGTGAGAGCTGCAAGCGGCCACCGGTGGCGACGAAAGGGTCCGCCGGCAGGGCCTCAATTGAGGTCCTGGGTACGACCGTCAATACGACCTCTGTGCTGCGGAATCCTCCAGCCTCGTTGGACACCTCAAAATAGAGTCTAGTACCGTTCATTGCAGTGGTGGTGTTATTGGTGACGAGCCGGTAGGTTGACTCCCCGTTAAGAAGCACGCCGTTGCGGAACCAACGATAGGTAAGTGCCGTAGGGCTGCGGACGATAGCGTACCAATTTACAGCGACCGTTCCGGCGGCCACAGTCCGCGACCGAATCATCGGATAGATTATGGGAGTATCCTGCAAGTAGAGAGACCCACTCTGGGAACCACCTGCTCCAGTTACGGAGTATGTGGCGTAATTGGGCGCGAAGAAAGTTAGCTGGTTCGACCCCGCATCGCCGACAACAGAATCGGTCAATCTTAGAGTGGCGCTCGGGCCACCTGTCTTTTGATACGCGTAAGTTCCCGCGCTGGAAGCCACATTACCCGATATGGGCGTTACGGCATAACGGTTCGCCGAAGCATCAAGGACGATCCGGTAGGACCCGAAGCTGGAAAACACCCCGGAGCCGGCAGAAATGACAACGCGGGCGGACCGACCGAAAAGGCTAGCCGGAGCCAGATCGCTAACGGGCAGAGAATATCGCGTAATCTGGAGGAAGCCGTAGGAATCGGGATAAGATGAAGTATTGCCCGCAATTAATTCGCCTGAGGTATTCAGGCCTCGGGTGTAAATAAACCCATCCCGATCCATGAAGATAAGGTGATTCCCGGATGACGCAAACGCCAATACGCCTTCGGCAATCCGTTCCCGAACCCCGGCTCTTAGGCTCCAGAGATCGCCGTTGCGGCGCAGACCCAAGTCAGCGGACACTGCAGTAAAATCGCCAATCGCCATGTGTTCCCGAGGGGACGGTTGATTGCTCTCGCCCCAGCTGTAGACTCTCCCGCCAGGATCAATTGAGTAAGACCTGTTGCCCAACGTGGAAATCGCGGAAGTGGTGAGGCCAATGGCCACCGGCGACAGCCGGTTGGTGAGTGTGCCATCACCCAACTCACCATAGATGTTACGGCCGCAGGCGTGCAGTTGACCGGAGGTTGTCCAGTAGAACATCTTTACCCCATCGGACTCCACCCCTCTTACCAGAGTCGCGATGCGGATTGGGTTTAACGAGGGCGAAGTGGTGCCGTTACCCAAAACGCCATGACTATTTTTACCCTGCCCCCAGAGGTTCCCATCGGCGGTGATGTAGAACAGTTCCTCGGGAGTAACCGCGAACTCAATCACGTTAGTGGCGACCTGCACTGGCCGGCTCTGGAAGGTTAAGTTGGGAGATCCCAACGCACCACTCAGGTTGGTTCCCATGCCCCAAAGAGTCCTATCCCGCTTTAGGAAGAAGGTAGCCCGACCGGCGGAAGCAACGCGGTCAACGTCTTGGGCAATCGTCACCCGAGAGGAGCGCGTGGTCAGGGTGCCATCCCCGAGTTGACCGCTTCCGTTGGCGCCGCCGCCGACCAAATCCCCGCTAGGAGTTACAAAAAATGTCGTCCCCTCCCCTGCAGCCATGCTGGCACCAACCGCGGCTAGCGCAGGTTCGATCTGGAGCAGTAGAGCAATCGCGCAGATGGGAGACAGGGGTAGGGTCTTCAGATTCATAGAATGGAGCAGCGCATTCAACCGTCGCATACTAACGCCATCCGTTGTTGCGCAAGCGCAATCGGGTGCCGATGCCCGAGGCGAATCATCAACGATCAGCTGTTCCCACATCCCTGAGACAGCGCGCCCGGCTCGCTGCCACGAATCGGCCTGCAGTTAGGCAGGCGCGGGTTGCGACTACTTCTTTTCTTCGTCGAGCGTGAAGACCACCGGCACCTGCATATGGGTCGCGACCGGCTTACCATCCTTCAAGCCCGGCTCGAACTTCCACTGGGCTACAGCGGTGGAGGCTGCCGCCCCAAACTCGAGGTGGGCTTCCATTTCGACCTCATCCTTCAGTTCCTGCGCCGTTGCCACCTTCAAGACCTTCGGACCGGCGACCACGCCTTCGGCGGTCACGATGAAGTCGACCGTCACCGTAGCCTCAATCTTGGCCATCCGCATCTTCTTCGGATAGACAGGCCGCGTTTGCTCGCGGACCTTCGGAATCGCAGTAGGCGCCGATTCAACTCCCGCGCTAACCGCAGCGAGGAGGAGCTTGGCATCCACCCAGCCGCCCGCAGCGGACCTCTCGAGGAGCACCTTGGCGATCTTCGGATTCTTGGGCACGTTCGTGCCTGACCAGTAGAGTAGCGCCAAACGATACTGAGCCTGCGGGTCTCCCGACTTGGCTTGCGATTCGAGCTCGGCCAGTGCGTTCGTGGCCCTGCCGATGGAAACCGCCGCACTGAGAACCAGCCAGAGGCAGAGCAGTGGCGCGAATCTCGACCGGTGCGGGACTCCAAAAATGCCAGCGCGTGCAGCGCGAGTAGAAGTGTTCATGGGGTAAAAGGGCTTACTGCGCGGTCGCACGAGCGACCGAGGGGCTTTCAGGCGTGAGACCGTGGTGACGGCCGGGTGGTACGCCCGTGCCTGCAGCCGTCTGCCGACGAGAAATCGGATGCACGAAATCGCTCTCGGCCGACACTGGAGTCCGCACTGCTGTCTGCTGAAACCGAGGCATAACACGACTACTTCGCACCGTGTTCAATCCCACTGCAAGACGCTAAATTCAGTGGGTGAACGCGGTCGGAACCCTCTGCCTGAACCTCCGCAACTCGCGGCTCGCGAGGGGCTGGAGTCAGGAGCTGATGGCCGAACTTGCGGGCATCCCCTACCGCTACCTGCAGGATATCGAGGCCCAGCGCCGGCCTGGCATCCGACTAGCGACGATCGAAAGGCTCGCCAAGGCACTCGGGGTGGAGCCGTGGGAACTGCTCAAGCCAGCCCAGTTTCCGGCTCCCCAGAACAAACGCGGCAAATCAGCCGCGGCTTGAGGTGCCGCCGGGAGCTCGCCACTAGACGGGCCTGCCCGGCAATGGGCCGCAAATGGCCCTAGAATCGATCCAC
>SXGQ01536619.1_pt1 | contig 11032 bp, 13 predicted proteins | sample 3178371 | NCBI WGS metagenome assembly SXGQ01 (sample SAMN11356859, study PRJNA531348) | freshwater metagenome | isolation source: freshwater sample F1-20 | place: China: Fuxian Lake, Yuxi | collected 2017-12-25 | reverse complement strand
TTCACCTCTTCCCATCTCGAACAGAGAAGTTAAGCCCCGCACCGCTGATGATACTGGGATCAAACCCGGGAAAGTAAGTAAGCTCCAAGTTATTAAAAGACCGCATCGAAAGATCGCGGTTTTTTTTTGCCCTAAATACTATTACCTAATACCTATTACCTGATTTTATTATGCAACAATGTTGCATAATAAAATATTTAACTTAACTTGCAACAGTATTGCACTAATACTATTCTTAGGTCATTAATACTAAATTTGGATAATATGAGAAAGTTGCTTGTTTTTTTATGTATTTTAACTGTTTCCTTGTCTTGTAAAAAAGATGATCATGAACCTCATGATGATAATGAGCTAATTACGACAGTTGATTTGATTTTTACTGACGCAAATAAAAAAGTAAGTACCTTTTCCTTTCAAGATAAGGATGGAGATGGAAAAACTCCTCCAGAAAAATTTGATAAGATTGTTTTAGATAAAAATATGGCATATACTATGGAAGTACATATGTATGATGAGACTAAAAATCCAAAGTTAGATATCACAGAAGATATTGAATCTGAAAGTGATGTTCATCTGTTTGTTTTTAAAATAGATCCAGCGTCTTTATTTAACTTAAAGGCTTCTGACAAAGATAAAAATGGTTTACCCATTGGATTGAGGTCTTCAGGAACTACTCAAAATGCTGCGGGTACAGGAAAACTAAATCTTATACTTAAGCATCAGCCGCCTATTAACGGCAAAGCTGTTAAAACAGGGAATGAATCTGGGGGAAGTTCAGATATCGATTTAGTTTTTGACTTATTTATTAAATAATTAAATAAATGTCTAAATATAAGTTTTTAGCGATTGAGAAAATAGGTGTTTTGCTGTCAATTGTTTGTGCAGTGCATTGCCTCACCTTGCCTATTTTCATATTTTTTGCTCCGTATTTGGCTAGCTCTTTTGCGTTTAGTTCAAATCTAGAATGGATTTTAGTGATATCCAGTTTTGTATTAGCAGCTTTTATTTTAGTATTGGATTATCGGAAACACCAGCAACCGCTTCCCCTTTATTTTTTGGGAGTTGGAATTATCATAAAGGTCTTGGATATGGTTTTATCAAATCAGTCTTATGCCTGGCTTTTTGGGATCTTGTTAGGCGCAGTTATCAGCATCGCTTATTGGGTTAATTACAAGCATAAAAAATCCTGTACTTGTAAAATAAGCGCTTAGTCAAGAAATATTTACCCTTTTTAGTATCTTTACTCACTTAATTTAAATATTCTTTGTGAGTACAAATTCCCCAATCGTTTATCAGCCTGTCATCGGCCTTGAAATTCATGCTCAGTTGCAAACAAATTCAAAAATTTTTGCAAGTGACCCTGTGCTTTTTGGCCAAAATCCGAATACCTTAATTTCGGCCATTACCTTGGGCCATCCAGGGACTTTGCCAAAACTTAATGTCCGGGCGGTTGAATTTGCGATTAAAATGGGTCTTGCCTTAGGTTCTAAAATTGCCTCTTGGCAAAATTTTGACCGAAAAAATTATTTCTACCCAGATCTTCCAAAAGGATATCAAATTACTCAAGATAAAACTCCTATTTGTTTAGGGGGTTCTATTACCGTGCATCTTAAAAGTGGGGAGAAAGTATTGCCATTCCACCACATTCATCTGGAGGAAGATGCTGGTAAATCGCTACATGAGGGGGATAACCCATTTAGTTTTATTGATTACAATCGGGCTGGGACGCCTTTAATTGAAATGGTTACGGAACCTGCTTTGCATTCTAGCGAAGAGGCATTTGCTATGGTTTCTGAGGTTCGAAAACTTGTTCGCTATCTAGGAATTTGTGATGGAAACATGGAGGAAGGTTCACTTCGCTGTGATGTCAATGTATCTCTTCGTCCAAAAGGTACTGATACGTTAGGAACAAAGGTTGAAATTAAAAACATGAATTCGTTGCGGAATATCCAAAGAGCGATTGAGCATGAAATTATACGCCAAACAGAGTTATTGAACTCGGGCATACAAATTATACAAGAGACGCGAACTTTTGATGCTCATCTGGGAATAACCAATAGTATGCGCATGAAGGAATCGATGAATGATTATCGGTATTTCCCTGAGCCCGATTTATCTCCATTGGAAATTACGGAGAAATGGTTAGCCGAGATTAAAGCTAAGATGCCTTTGTTGCCATGGCAACAAGAAAAAAAATTAATGGAGGAGTATAATTTACCTGCCTACGATGCTCATTTTTTATCGGAGAGTAGGGATATGGCCATGTATTTTCAGTCGGTTTATGAGCATGCTGCTCATGCAAAGCAAATTTCTAATTGGCTCATGGGCCCTGTTAAATCCTATTTGAATGAGTATAATTTGTCGATAGACCAATTTGTGCTGAGTCCTGAAAACCTCGCTGACGTTATTAATTTAGTTGAAAAAGGTGTTATTTCGCATAATTTAGCGGTCCAACAACTTTTTCCTTTATGTATTGAAAACCCGAAACAAAGTCCATCCGAAATTGTCAAAGAGCAAAAATGGTCTCAGGAGCAATCAGGTGATGAAATGCAAGAATGGGTCAATCAGGCAATTGCTGCTTACCCTGAAAAGGTGAAGGAATACCAACAAGGTAAAAAGGGTTTGTTGGCCTTATTTATCGGAGAAGTAATGAAGCGTTCAAAAGGAACAGCAGATCCTAAAAAAGTAAACCAATTGGTCAGTGAGGCATTAAGCCATTAAATGTAACGAGATGAGGTATTTAATTATTTTGTGTTTGCTTGGTTTTATGTCCCCACATTCTTTGGGACAGGGATTCCAAGTAAAAGTGAAAGCAACTCATGTCGTTCCCGACAGGAAAATATATTTGGAATGGATTAATGGAAGAGGGCAAGCAATCAAAGTAGATTCGATGTTGCCAAATTTACAAAAGGAAGTAAACTTTAAAGGAACCATCATCGACCAAGGAGGTTTCTACCTAGTTAATTTTTATGATATCCCTAATCCGCAAAAAGTACTTTTAATTTTAGAAGGCAAGGAGCTTGTTGACGTTCAGGCCGAAGGAATCAATTTGCCTGAAAAGCCAGGCACCTATTCGGTCAAAGGAAATACACCCAATTTTACCTATATGAACCAATTGCTTCTTATTTCAAAAGAATTAGAAAGTAAAGTGACTGTGTGGAATGCAGAGATTCAAAAAAATCCTGCAGCTCAAGACCGAATTCAGAAGGAATTTTCAATGGCTCAAGCGATTACCATGAAAAAAATCAAAGATCTTATTCCTTTGATGGGTACAAATTTGGTGGCTTTATGGGCAACTAATTTTTTGCCTGCAGACTCTGAAATAGCAATATTAGAAGCGGTTGGGGCTCGATTTAAAAAGGAAAGACCTAATCACCCGCAGGTTAAACCCTTTCTTGAGAATTTAAAAAGATTGAAAGGGGTAGGAGTTGGTTCCGAAGCACCAGAAATCGCACTCAGTCAACCTTCAGGAGAACGACTCGCGCTTTCCTCTTTACGGGGCAAATATGTGTTGATAGACTTTTGGGCTAGTTGGTGCGGCCCCTGCAGGCGTGAAAATCCAAACGTGATTAAGACCTATGCTCGATTTAAAGACAAGGGATTTGAAATTTATGGGGTAAGTTTGGATCAAGATAAAAGTGCTTGGTTAAAGGCGATTGAAGCGGACAAATTAGTTTGGAAACATGTTTCTGATTTGCAATATTGGAATTCAGTGGCAGCTCAGGCATACCAAGTTTCAGCGATTCCGATGACGTTTATGTTGGACAAGGAAGGCAAAGTCATTGCGAAGGGCTTAAGAGGAGAGGCCTTGGATCAATTTTTAACAAATTTATTTTCTGGAAAATAAACGGATATGAAGATAGCTATTATTGGTTGTGGAAATATGGGTATGGCTTTTGCCAATTCATTTATTCAATATAATTTAGTTCAAAAAGAGAATCTTTTATTAATTGAAAAAAATAAGGAGCGAGGAGAAATATTGCAAGAGCAAAAAGCCGGTGTGGTGGTGGACACCATTTCTGCTAAAATTTCGGATGTTGATTTAATTATTTTATCTGTTAAGCCTCAGGATTATCCATTAGTTTCGGAGGAGTTGGCTCAATTTATATTGCCGGGCCAATTAGTACTCTCGATCATGGCGGGAATACCCATTGCTAATTTACAGGCTACTTTATCTCATGAATTAATTATTCGGGCTATGCCTAATACGCCAGCTTTATTGGGTGTGGGGATGACTGCTTTTGCTTCGGCTTCGGCGGTAGGTCTTTCAGACATCAGGAAAGTTGAAAATCTGATTAACTCGACGGGCCGAGCGGTGTTTTTGGAAGATGAAAAATTACTCGATGCGGTAACAGGTTTGAGTGGTAGTGGCCCTGCTTATTTTTTCTATTTGATTAAGGCGATGATTGACGCAGGTGTTGAAATGGGCTTCGATTCAGCTATGTCGGCTTTATTGGTCAAGCAAACGATGCTAGGGTCTTATCATTTAATGCAAACAAGTGATAAAAATTTGGATGAATTGATTCAGGCTGTAGCCTCAAAGGGTGGTACCACGGAAGCTGCTTTGAAAACGTTTAAAGAGCAGGGCGTTTCGGAGGGTTTAAAGCAAGGTATTTTTGCCGCGAGAGATAGGGCTATTGAGTTAGCTAAATAAATTAATCAAATAATCCTCGGTCATGAGCTTACTAATTTCTTCACCATTGGGGGAGAAGTTAGGATTTGAACTAGCAAATAATTGACCAATCAGGGCATTCATTTCCTCATTACTAAGTTTTTTTTGCGTGTATTTACTAGCGGTTTTATTGGCCATTGCTTGAGCAATTTTTTCATTTCGATGAGATGTAAAATCGGTATTCTCATTTTTAATTTGCTCTAGAATACCTTCAATGATTAATTGGCAATCTTCTTCTATAATTCCGGAGGGAATTCCTTGTACTAAGAAATTATGTTCAGAATCCATTTCCATTCTAAATCCAAGATCCTTTATTTCTTGCTTTATTTCTTCGAATAGCATTTGATCCGCTGGATTTATGTGAATCGTTCGAGGGAAAAGTAATTGTTGGGACGCTCCGTTCTTCCTATTTAAATGATCAATAAACTGGTCATACAAAATCCTTTGATATGCTTTTTTTTGATCGATTAATAGTAAACCATCCGTGATATGAATGGCTAAATATTTTTGAAGTACTTGGATAACCTGAAAATTGGGGGTGTTCACGGAATCGTAATTCCAGTCATTGGCTTTACTCTGAATGGTTTTTGGCTCGTCGGTCGAGTCAAAAATTTTCATGCTTTGCGTGGAACTTTGTTGCTCAAATGCGCTAATATTATTATCCATTCCTTCATAAAGCTTTTTCCAAGCGTCTTGGGTTGGTCTTGCTTTAAACGTGTCACTTTTTTCAATGGTTCTTTGTGTCGATCCAAAGGTTGTGGGCACATTGAAGTTTACATTTGTTTCAAAGTCGAGCGAAGGAATTAAATTATTAATGCTGAGTGTTTTTCTGACAGCTGCTTGGACGATGGCGTAAATAGACCGTTCATCATCAAACTTGATTTCTGTTTTGGTGGGATGCACATTGATGTCGATTTGCGCGGGATCTATGCTCAGAAATAACACATAAAAAGGAAATGCACCGTCGGCCAATAATCGCTCATAAGCGGTCATGACCGCATGATTTAAATAACTGTTTTTAATGAATCGGTTATTGACAAAGAAAAATTGCTCTCCCCTTGTCTTTTTTGCATGTTCAGGTTTGCCAACGTACCCCTTGATACTGACATAGGAGGTGTCTTCCTCGCAAGCGGCTAATTGTTCACGGTAGGATTTTCCAAATAGATCGACGATTCGCTTGCCTAATTTGTCGGGGGGCAAAGAATACGTTTCCTGATCATTTTGAATGAACGAAAATTTTATGCTTGGATTAGCCAATGAAATTCGTTGGAATTCATCTAAAATATGCCTAATCTCAACGGGATTAGACTTAAGAAAATTCCTACGTGCGGGGATGTTATAAAAGAGATTGCGAATGATGATCGAAGTCCCTTTGGCGCATTGTGTTAATTCTTGTGATTTGAGTACGGAGGCATCTATTTTAATTAAAGTGCCTAATTCGTCTTCTGCTCTTTTCGTTTTTAATTCTACTTGCGCAACTGAGGAGATGGAGGCCATCGCTTCCCCGCGAAAGCCCATGGTTTTGATGGTGAATAAATCTTCAGCCTTTCGGATTTTGGAAGTGGCATGTCTTTCAAAACACATGCGAGCATCGGTTTCAGACATTCCTAGGCCATCATCGATGACTTGAATACTTCCCTTTCCGGCATCTTTAATGATGAGTTGGATCGTGGAAGCCCCCGCGTCAATCGAATTTTCCATTAATTCCTTGACCACCGAGGAGGGTCTTTGCACCACTTCACCAGCCGCAATTTGATTGGCTATCGCATCAGGAAGTAGTTGAATAATATCGCGCATGAATAATGAAATGATTAATTCTTGTCAAATCTCAAATAAAGCAAAAAAAAGGGAATGTTGCCATTCCCTTTTTAATTAATCTGGTAATTGAATTATTTTAATTCAACTTCAGCACCAGCCTCTTCTAAAGTTTTCTTCAAACCTTCAGCTTCGTCCTTGCTTACTCCTTCTTTAACCGCTTTAGGTGCAGCATCAACTACATCTTTCGCTTCTTTCAAACCTAGACCTGTTAGATCTTTTACTAATTTAACGATCGCTAATTTGTTAGGACCACATGCTTTTAAGATTACATCAAAAGATGTTTTCTCAGCAGCAGCTTCACCACCATCACCAGCACCGCCACCAGCTGCAGGACCTGCAACCATAACAGCACCAGCAGCAGCTGGCTCAATACCATACTCATCCTTAAGGATAGTAGCTAATTCATTTACTTCTTTTACAGTTAAGTTCACTAATTGTTCAGCGAACGCTTTTAAATCTGCCATTTTTTGAAAATTTAATAGTTATAAATTAATTATTTTATGAGGATTACCCTCTTGTTAAACTTGTTGAAAATTATTCTGGTCGCTCAGACAAAGTCTTCACAATTCCAGCTAATTTCTTTTCGCCGCTTAATAATGCACTAATGACATTTTTAGCAGGCGATTGCAATAATCCGATCACTTCGCCAATCATCTCGTTTTTCGACTTGATGTTTTCTAGTGATACTAATTGGCCTTCGCCAATGTACAATCCACCTTCAATGGAAGCCGCCTTAAACTTGATTTTGTCTTTACCTGCTTCTTTTTTGAAATCTTTGATCAGTTTAGCAGGTAATTTAGCATCTCCAGGGGAGAAGATAATTCCTGTCATTCCGGTCAAAACTTCAGCATCTAAAGAACTATAATCTGTTCCAGTTTTAGCTAATGCTTTTGAAATCAATGTGTTTTTGAACACCTTGTATTCCACGCCTTTAGTAAAACACATTCTGCGAAACTGTGTTGCCTCTGCTACAGATAGTCCAGCTGTACTTGCCAAGTAGAAGTACGGAGTTGCCGCGAACTTTTCGCTCAACTCATCAATAATTTGATTTTTTTCTTCTCTTGTCATGATTACAATCCAGTTACTGTCCCTTTATCAATAATAATGCCCGGAGACATCGTCGATGATAAATTGATCGATTTAACATAAGTTCCTTTTGCAGAAGAGGGCTTTAATTTCATCAATGTATTGATTACTTCTAATGCATTATCTACAATTTTATCAGCTCCAAAAGATACCTTACCGATTGAGGTATGGATGATACCGGTTTTGTCAACTTTAAAGTCGATTTTACCTGCTTTCACTTCTTTCACTGCATTTCCTACATCCAAAGTCACTGTACCCGACTTTGGATTAGGCATCAGACCGCGAGGTCCTAACACACGACCCAAACGGCCTAATTTTGCCATCACGGTTGGCATCGTAATGATTACGTCGATATCGGTCCAGCCGCTCTCGATTTTTGCAATGTAATCATCCAATCCCACATGATCAGCACCGGCTGCTTTTGCCTCCTCTACTTTATCAGGTGAACACAATACGAGAACTCGTACGTCTTTACCTGTTCCATGAGGTAGGGCAACCACGCCACGAACCATTTGGTCCGCTTTGCGGGGATCTACTCCTAAGCGAACATCTATGTCCACAGAGGCATCGAATTTTGTATAAGAAATTTCTTTCAAAATCTCCGCTGCTTTTTCAAGCGTATACGCTTGCGTTGCATCGTATTTTGAAAGGGCTTCCTTTATTTTCTTCGTAAGTTTTGCCATTACCTTTTAATTAAATTGTTAATTTCTGATGATAAAAATCAGAACGGTTTTTCACCGGAAACAGTAATTCCCATTGATCGGGCCGTTCCAGCAATCATACTCATTGCTGCCTCGACTGTAAAACAGTTTAAATCAGGCATTTTAGTTTCGGCGATTACTCGCACTTGATCCCAAGATACTGATCCAACTTTCTTCAAGTTTGGCTGTGCCGAACCTGACTTCACCTTTGCTGCTTCCAATAACAATATGGGTGCAGGAGGAGTTTTTACAACGAAATCAAACGATTTATCCGCATAATAAGTAATTAGGACCGGCAATACTACGCCGTTTTTATCCTGAGTTCTTGCATTAAACTGCTTGCAAAACTCCATGATATTTAATCCTTTCGAACCTAATGCAGGACCGATGGGTGGTGAAGGATTGGCTTGGCCACCTTTGCATTGAAGCTTTACGTAGCCAGCTATTTCTTTTGCCATGTTAAAACATCGTTTATTTAGTGAATTAGAGGTTTATCTGCCAATAAGGGTGGAAGCTCCTTATCTGATTCCCCTCCGAGTGACCCTCCCGTGTAACATTACGATTAGGCCCAATCCCCTTTTGAAATTTTCAAAACAGAAATTGCCGCTTTTTAAACGGACTGCAAAATTAGGGCTTTTATTCTAATTTGCAAATACTTTGCACAAAAAAAGTCCTGAAATTTTCTTCAGGACTTTTTCCAAATTAAAATTGAAATCTATTTTTCTACTTGAGAGTAATTTAATTCAAGTGGCGTATTACGGCCAAATATTTTCACCATAACGGATAGCTTCTTGCTGTTCTCATGAATTTCTTCAATCGTTCCCTCAAAAGTAGCAAACGGTCCGTCGATGACATGAACAGTTTCTCCTTTGATGAATGTAACGGATGCGAATTCTTCGATGGCTGCTGACTCGTCAACTTTACCTAAAATACGATTGACTTCCGTTTGGTTAATCGGCATAGGTCTCTTGACATTAACCTTCACCTTTTTAGTTTTTCCACCTTCAACCTTCTCTTCCTCGATTACTTCATTGGTCGTTTGTAAAAAGCCGATTACCCCTGGAGTAGAAGTCAATATATGACTAACCTCCCCAGCTAAATCTGCTTCAACCATAATATAGCCCGGAAATAAGTTCTTCTCACGAATGACCTTTTTGCCTTTACGAATTTCGTAAATTTTTTCTGTCGGAATTAATATTTGAGGAACTGCATCAGACACACCTTGGCGCGCTAATTCGTTCTCCATATACGTTTTTACCTTTTTTTCTTGTCCTGAAATTGCTCTCAAAACATACCATTTAGTCTCTGCCATGGCAATTATTGTTTGTTAAGGACGGGCCTAAACCCTAAATTTAAAATGAACCATAAAATAAATCCAATCCAGTTTTAAAGGCTAAATCAACTACTCCTACCAATAAGGCAAAAATTAATGATGCAACCAAAACCAAAATAGAACTTGATTGGAGTTCAGTAAACTTAGGCCAAGTAACATGCTCCGTTACTTCTACCCAAGATTCCTTAATCAAAGATGTTATACTGCTCATATTATCACCGGATTTCCGGTTTTTAAATTATTACATTGCACGGGCACAAGGATTCGAACCCTGACCAAAGGTTTTGGAGACCTGCATACTACCATTATACTATGCCCGTAGAAAGGATTGCAAATTTAGGTAAAAAATCATAATTAACAAACCTCCTTATTTAATTAAAGCGTATCTACCATTGCGAATAGCTCGTAGGTTCCAAGAATTTACGTACCGTACGCGAATGGCTATTGGCATATTTCGCATCTCCCGAAATTCTTTTCCAATCCGGATCAGCTCCAAATTTAGCCCAATTGGCATCCCGCTCAGCCATGTTTTCAAAGGAAACCATGTAACTTAAACATGGCGTATTTTCTCCAGCTAAAACCTCACCAAAAAATACGTTATGCAAACCTACTTTATCGAAAACAGCCAATTCCGCATCATTAAACATGGCAATTTTACGTTTTAGAGCATCTTCATTATAGGCCTCATAAGTCCTCCATTCATAAATTCTGCCCGCTTGCTTGATAGGTAAAGTTAAGGTAGGATGTCCCGCAAATGACTTAGCTAAATAAATAGAAATTTTCTCAAACATTGGTTTATCTAATCCTACATGCTGGAAATATGCAGTAGCAGCTTGTTGGTATTCTGCATCTTTCTCCAATGCATCCTTATATCCAGCATAAGCGGACAGCGATGCAAATGGAATTGCTACAACTACGATCGCCGGCTCCGGCTTTCCATAATCCTTGAACACACCCACTTTTGAAACGCCGTATTTATTTAAGGCAGGAATCAATGCCTTGGATAAATAATTTTCCAAAACCCCCACTTTCCCTCCGAACTTCATTTGGTAAGTTCTGATTTCATAAAATTCCTGTGCCATACTCGCATAGGAAATGAACAACAAAAAGAATAATACTTTTTTCATTGGTAATTTTTTAAATAATAGGAAAAAAAAAGAGCGGCCAGTGACCGCTCTTTTTTACATCGACTAAAAAAATTAGTCTAAGATTTCAGTTACCTGACCTGCACCTACAGTACGACCTCCTTCACGAATCGCGAAACGAAGACCTTTATCCATAGCTACTGGATTTAATAACGTAACATCAATCGTTAAGTTATCACCAGGCATACACATCTCAACTCCCGCAGGTAACATGATTTCTCCTGTTACGTCTGTTGTACGGAAATAGAATTGTGGACGATATTTATTAAAGAATGGA
>SXGQ01200466.1_pt1 | contig 11032 bp, 20 predicted proteins | sample 3178371 | NCBI WGS metagenome assembly SXGQ01 (sample SAMN11356859, study PRJNA531348) | freshwater metagenome | isolation source: freshwater sample F1-20 | place: China: Fuxian Lake, Yuxi | collected 2017-12-25 | reverse complement strand
GCACGTGCCAGGCGGTCGCCGCCAAGAACGGGTCGGGGGTCGCCGAATTGAGGATGGTGTAGCGGTAGTGACGCCAAATCGCGGAGAACCGCGCATGAAACGAGGCCGGCACCCACGCCACGTCACGCACCGCGATGTGCGGGCCGCACAATGCATTCAGTTTCTTGGCCAGCGAATCGATCTTGGTGCGCGTCGGTAACTCGACGCTCACGACTTGCGCGCGCGCGTGCACGCCGGCGTCGGTGCGCCCGGCCACCACGAGATGCACCGGCACCTGGGTGATCTTCTCAAGCGCCTCGGTGAGCGCGCCGGCCACCGTCGGAACGTCGCGGTTCGGTGCGAAACCGTGGAACGAGCTGCCGTCGTAGGCGACGACGAGCCGGGCGTTGCGTACGTTGGCGCCAGCCGACTTCATGGCCGTTGTGGCGGCGGCCGTCGCGCGCGGCTCGCTAGACGAGTTCGATGCGCGCCATCGCGGCGCGGTCGCCGTTGCGCTTGCCCAACTTGAGGATGCGCACGTATCCGCCGTTGCGCTCCATGTAGCGCGGGGCGAGGCTCTTCACGAGCTTGGTGGTCATCTCTTTGTCGTTGAGATACGCCTGAATCTGGCGGATCTTGTGCAGGCTCGCGGCGTCGGAGTTCTGCGCGTTCTTCGCCTTGGTGATGAGTCGCTCGGCGATCGGGCGCAGGGCCTTGGCCTTGGCTTCGGTCGTCTCGATGCCCTCAGCGGCAAAGAGCGACGCGGCGAGGTTGGCCATCATCAGGCGCTGGTGGCCGGACGAGCCGCCGAAAGATTTGCTGCGTCGTGGTTCGGGCATGGTCGGTCTCCTCGTGTGGCGTCGCGCGTCAGACGCGCAGCGCGAGTCCTCGCTCGTCGAGCTTGCCCTTCACCTCGGCGATGCTTTGCGCACCGAAGTTAGGCAGGTTGGTGAGTTCTTCCTCGGTGCGCGCGACGAGGTCGCCGATCGAGTTGATCTGCGCACGCTTCAAGCAGTTGTACGGACGCTGCGAAAGCATGAGGTCTTCGATCGGCATGTCGAGCTCGGGAGAGCCGCTGCCCGTGGTCGCCGATTCGCCCAATTCGAGGGCGACCGGCTGGTCGGAGAGCGACGCCACGAGATCGAGCAGGCTGCGCATCGTGGCGCCGGCCGAGGCAAGCGCGTCGGCGGGCGTGATCGAGCCGTCGGTCTCGATGTCGAGCACGAGGTTGTCGTAGTTGGTCGACTGCGCGACGCGCGTCGGCTCGACTTCGAAGCTCACGCGGCGCACCGGCGAGAACAACGCGTCGACCGGAATGACACCGATGGTCTTGCGGCCGGCGTCACGGTCGCTGCCGAGATAGCCCTTGCCGCGTTCGATGGTGATTTCAAGCGACAGGTTGGCTTTGGCGGCGAGCGTGGCGATGTGCTGCTTGCCGTTCACGAAATCCACGCCGGCGGGCAGCGAGATGTCGCCTGCCGTCAGGTCTTTCGGGCCCTGTGCGTCGATGCGCACCGACACGACCTCGTCGACTTCGCTGCGCACGACGATGTCCTTCAGGTTGAGGATGATCTCGGTGACGTCTTCAGTGACGCCTTCGATCGTGGTGAACTCATGCAGCGCTTCGTCGAACTTCACCGACGTGATGGCCGCGCCGGGAATCGACGAGAGCAACATGCGACGCAGCGAGTTGCCGATGGTGTGGCCGAGACCCGGCTCGAGCGGCGAGACGGAGAACTTCTGACGGTTGCCGACGGCCTCCCCGAGGGCGGCGACGCTGGGGCGCTGAATGACGAGCATGTGGCTGGACTCCTGTGTGGTTGGTGGGGTTACTTCGAGTAGAGCTCGACGATGAGTTGTTCTTTGAGCGGCACGTCGATCTGCGCGCGCACGGGCAGTTCGCGCACGACCACGGCCTTGCCGCCGTCCTGCGAATCGAGCCACGCCACCGGCGCGCGGCCGAGCGTGTCGATGTTGTGCTGGATGACGATCATGTTGCGCGCCTTGTCGGTAAGGCTCACGATCTCGCCTTTGCCGAGGGTGTACGACGGCACGTTCACGCGCTTGCCGTCGACCTTCACGAGGCCGTGGCTGACGAACTGGCGGGCCTGCGGACGGGTGGCGGCCCAACCGGCGCGGTACACCACGTTGTCGAGACGCAGCTCGAGGAGGCGCAGGATGTTCTCGCCGGTCGGGCCGGTGAGTCGCACTGCCTCTTCGTAGATCTTGCGGAACTGGCGCTCGAGCAAGCCGTAGATGTACTTCGCCTTCTGCTTTTCTTGCAGCTGGTTCAGGTATTCGCCGTCACTCGAGCGACGACGCGTGCGGCCGTGCTGTCCGGGCGGGAAGGGGCGACGCTCGAGGGCCTTGGTGCCCTTGGCGTTTTCGAAAACGTTGATGCCGAGACGGCGTGAAACGCGGACTTTCGGACCGGTGTAGCGAGCCATGACTACGGACGCTTCCGCTTCGGTTGACGGCAGCCGTTGTGCGGCACGGGGCTCACGTCTTTCACGCTCGTGACCTCGATGCCGAGGTTCTGAATGGAGCGAAGCGCGGTGTCACGACCCGCACCCGGGCCCTTCACGAGCACTTCGGCGCGGCGCAGGCCCATTTCCATCGCGGCGCGCCCTGCTTTTTCGGCGGCAAGCTGCGCGGCAAACGGTGTGGACTTGCGCGAGCCGGAGAATCCGACTCCGCCCGACGAAGCCCAGGCGATCACGTTGCCGGCGGCGTCGGTGATGGACACGATCGTGTTGTTGAACGTGCTCTTGATATGCACGACGCCGGTGTTTACGTTGCGGCGTTCGCGCTTGCGCGTCTTGCGCGGTGCGGGTGTTGCGGTTGCGTCAGACATTTACTTCCTCACGGCGACTTTCTTGTTGGCGACGGTCTTCTTCGGGCCCTTGCGGGTGCGCGCGTTGGTGTGCGTGCGCTGGCCACGCACCGGCAGACCCTTGCGGTGGCGGGTGCCCTGGTACGAGCCGGTTTCGATCTTGCGCTTGATGTCTTGCTGCACGTCGCGGCGACGGTCGCCCTCGACCTTCAGATTGTTCTCGATGTACATACGAATCTTGTTCACGTCGGAGTCGGTGAGGTCGCGCACGCGGGTGTTGGGGTTGATGGCGAGGTCGTCGCACATCTTCGCCGCGGTAGGGCGACCGATGCCGTGGATGTAGGTGAGCGAAATCGCCACGCGCTTCTCGCGCGGGATGTCGACGCCGGAGATTCGTGCCATCTTCTTTGAAACCTTCTCTAACCCTGGCGCTGCTTGTGGCGCGGGTTCTCGCAGATCACCATGACGCGACCATGGCGACGACTGACCTTGCACTTCTCGCACATCTTCTTCACGCTCGGACGGACTTTCATGACTGATCTTTCTCTTACTTGAAACGGAATGTGATACGGCCTCGCGTGAGGTCGTACGGTGACAATTCGACTTGCACCCTGTCGCCCGGATTGATGCGGATGTAGTTCACTCGCATCTTCCCGGATATGTGAGCCAAGACGGACCGCCCGTTGGAGAGTTCCACTCGAAACATTGCATTGGGCAACGATTCGGTGATCGTGCCTTCCAGCACGATGGCATCTTCCTTATTTTTTGCCAGAACTGACTCCTTCGAGCCCCGCAGGGCGACTCGTAACGCTATCGGCGCGACTGCCCGTCGCCACCCCGAGCGGTGACCCCCGTGGCCGAGCCGATGGCGGAGACCAGCCGGACGAACACCTCGTCGGGGGTGCCCACCCCGTCCACCACCGCAAGCACGCCCTGGCGGCGATAGTGGGCGATGAGGGGCGCGGTCTGCTCTTCGTACAACGCGAGGCGTCGCTCGACGGCCTCGGGTGAGTCGTCGACTCGATGCTCGGCAGCGCGGCGCGCACCGAGGCGCTGCAGCACGAGCTCGCGGGGCACCTCGAGGTCGATCACCACGTTGATGGGTCTGGCGCGGGCGATTTCGTCGAGGGCGTGGGCTTGGGGCAGCGTGCGCGGGAAACCGTCGAGCAGATATCCGCGCGTGCGGGCATCGGTCTCACCGAGACGACCCTTCACGAGGCTGGCCATCAAATCGTCGGCGACGAGACTGCCCTTGTCGATCACGTCCTTCACCACTTTGCCGACGGGCGTGTCGTTGCGAATCGCGTTGCGCAACATCTCCCCCGTCGACACATGGGCGATGTCGTAGTGCACGGCGAGGCGTGCACCCTGAGTGCCCTTGCCAGAACCTTGCCGGCCGAGGAGGACCAGCCGGATGGTCACTTCAGAAAACCCTGATAGTCGCGCTGCATCAACTGGCTGTCGATTTGGCGCATCAACTCGAGCGCCACGCCGACGGCAATCAGCACGGTGGTGCCCGCGAATGGGAACGACTGCACGCCGCCGATCCAGAGCACGATGTACGGAAGGATCGCGATGAATGCGACGAAGAGCGCGCCGGGCAGCGTGATGCGGTTGACGGCCTTGCCGAGGAACGCTTCGGTCTGCGGGCCGGGCCTGATGCCGGGGATGAATCCGCCCTGCTTGCGCAACTGGTCGGCCTGGCGCACGGGGTCGAAGGCGATCGAGTTGTAGAAGTACGCGAAGGCGATAATCATGCCGAAGAGAATCGTGATGTAGAGCATGTTCTGGCTGTTGATGAGGTAACGGTCGACGAATCGCGCGATCGACCCGCGCCAACCTTCGGCGCTGCCGAGCATGTTCGACACCAGCACTGGCAACAACAACACCGACGAGGCGAAGATGATCGGAATCACACCCGACTGGTTGACCTTGAGCGGAATGTAGGTGCTCTGGCCACCGAACTGGCGGCGACCCACGACGCGCTTGGCGAACTGCACGGGGATGCGGCGCTGGCCGAGTTCGACGCGCACGACGGCGGCGAGAATCAAGAGTGACACGCTGACCAAGACGATGAAGACGAACGTCTTTTTGCTCTGCAACAGCGAGTAGTAGCTGTACGGCAGGTCGCTGACCACCGACACGAAGATCATCATCGACATGCCATTGCCGATGCCGCGCTGGCTGATCAGCTCACCCAGCCACATGAGGAACGTGGTGCCAGCGACGAGTGATGGAATCACGATGAGCGCGCGCGGCATGAACGGGTCGAGCAGCACCACGTCGGGAACCGTGGCTGCTGCGCCGAAGAACGCCGAGCCGTTGCCCTGACCGAAGATGAACGTGAGGCCGGCCGCCTGCAGCGTGGCGATGGCGACTGCGACGTAGCGAGTCCACTGCGTGATTTTGCGCTGGCCCACCGCGCCTTCTTGCTGCCACTGCTCAAGCTTGGGGATCACGACGGTGAGCACCTGCATGATGATGCTCGCGGTGATGTACGGCATGATGCCGAGCGCGAAAATCGAGAAGCTGCCGAACGCGCCTCCCGAGAACAGGTTCAAGAACCCGAGTGCACCCTGCGAGCGCGACGCCTCGCGCAACTGGCTGACCGCCTGGGCGTCGACGCCCGGGGCACGCAGCGACACGCCGATGCGATAGATGGCGAAGATGAAGAGCGTGAAGAGCACCTTGTTGCGCAGGTCGGCAACCGTGAACAGGCTCTTTACTCGCGAAAACATCGTCGTTCTCCCGGCTTTCTGTGAGCGAAAACTAGCGGTTCGTGAACTGGCTGCCACGAGCCGGCGGACGCACGCCACGGAACGGCTTGGGCAGCAACGTGATCGTGCCGCCCGCCGCGGTGATGGCCTCTTGCGCGGTCTTTGACACCGCGTGCACCGACACGTTGAGCGCCTTGCCGACCTTGCCGCGACCGAGCACCTTCACGAGGTTGCCCTTGCGGATGAGACCCTTTTCCACGAGCAACGCCGCGGTGATGTCTTTCGTGCCGAGCGAGTCGAGCGTGTCGAGGTTGATCGCCTGGTACTCCACGCGGAACGGGTTGTTGAAGCCCTTCAACTTCGGCACGCGCTGCTTGAGCGGCATCTGTCCACCTTCGAAGCCGCGTGCGACAGTGTTGCGGGCGTACTGACCCTTCGTACCGCGACCGGCAGTCTTGCCGCCCTTGCCGCCGATACCGCGACCGACGCGCTTGCGCGACTTCTTGGCTCCGTGCTTAGGGCCCACTTGGTCGACGCGCATGATCAGCTTCCCTTCTTCTCGACGACGATCTCGATGAGGTGCGGCACGCGCGCGATCATCCCGCGAATTTCCGGACGATCGGGCAGCACGTTGGTGTCGCCGATCTTGCGCAAGCCCAGCGCGCGCATCGTGGCGCGGGTCTTGGGCATGCTGCCGATCTGCGACTTCTTCTGTCGCACGGTGATGTTCTTTTCAGCCATGACGGTTCCTAGTTGCTCCCCTGCGATTTCTTCGACTCGTTGAACGCGCGCAGCAGGCCGCGCGGCACGAACTCATCGGCCGACAGACCGCGACGCTTGGCGACGTCGTCCGGGCGCATCAGCGAACGCAAGCCATTGATCGTGGCGCGCGCGACGTTGATCGAGTTCGGCGAACCGAGCGACTTGGCGAGCACGTCTTTGATGCCGGCTTCTTCGAGAATGATACGTGCGGCACCACCGGCGATGACGCCGGTACCCGGCGCGGCCGGCTTCAAGAGCACGCGCGCAGCACCGTTGATGCCTTCGATCGTGTGCGTGATGGTCGGGCCGGCGAGCGCGACGCGGAACACGTTGCGCTTGGCGTCTTCGGTGCCCTTCTGGATTGCGAGCGGAACTTCGCGGGCCTTGCCGTAGCCGAGTCCGACGCGGCCGGCCTTGTCGCCGATCACGACGATGGCGGCGAATTGGAATCGACGACCACCCTTCACCACTTTGGCGACGCGGTTCACGTGCACCACGCGCGACTCGCCGAACTCGCCGGGCTTGGCCTCGGGGCGCGGCTCGCGACGCTCGCGCGGCTTGCGGTCGCGCGAACGGTTGCGACGATCGCCGGTGTCGGTCGTCTCGGGTTGCTGTACGTCAGTCACTTAGAACTCCAATCCTGCGGCGCGAGCCGCGTCGGCGATTGCCGCGATGCGGCCGTGATAGAGGAATCCGCCGCGGTCGAACACCACCGTGGTGATGCCGGCTTGCTTTGCGCGCTGCGCGACGAGCGTGCCGATCGCCGAGGCAGCCGCGACGTTGCCGCCGCCCTGCTGCTTGCGGAAGTCGGCCTCGAGCGACGATGCCGACACGAGCGTGCGGCCCGTCTCGTCGTCGATCACCTGCGCGGAGAGATGCTTGTTGCTGCGGTACACGGCGAGGCGCGGTCGAGCCGCGGTGCCGTGCACCTTCTTGCGGACGCGACGGTGGCGACGCAGACGGTCGTCGTGGCGTTTCTTGGCGGTGGCGGTCATCGTGATGTCTCCTACTTCTTGCCCGTCTTGCCGGCTTTGCGCAGCACGCGCTCGTTCACGTAGCGCACGCCCTTGCCCTTGTCCGGCTCAGGCGAGCGGAATGAACGGATTTCGGCGGCGACCTGACCGACGAGTTCTTTGTCGGCACCCTTCACGATGATGCGCGTGGGCTGGGGCACCTCGAAGGTGATGCCCTTCGGTGCTGCGTACGGCACCGGGTGCGAGAAGCCGAGCGCCAGCTCGAGCTTGTCGGCACCCTTGGCCGCGGCGCGGTAACCGACGCCGATGATCTCGAGTTCTTTCACGTAACCCTGCGTGACACCATCAACCATGTTGCGCACCATCGCGCGCACCATTCCGTGGCGCGAGCGCAACGCGCGGTCGTCGCTTTCGCGCTCGACGACGAGCGTCGACTCCACTTTCTTCACCGAGACGCCGGCGGGAATCTCGCGCACGAGCGAGCCCTTCGAGCCCTTCACCGTGAGGTTGGCGCCCGAGATGGTGATCTCGACACCGCTCGGGATGGCGACTGCTGCTTTTCCTACGCGCGACATGTCGAGCTCCTCACCACACGTAGCACATGACTTCGCCACCGACGTTGCGCTTGCGCGCCTCGCGGTCGGTCATGAGCCCGTGACTCGTGGACAATACGGCGACGCCGAGGCCGCCGAGAACTCGCGGCACGTCGGCAGCCGGACGATAGATGCGCAGGCCTGGGGTGGACACGCGCTTGATACCAGAGATGGTGCGACGGCGGTCGGCGTCGTACTTCATCGTGATCTTCAAGACCTTGCTGTTCTTGGCCTCACCGTCGGCGACGGCGAAGTCAGCGATGTAGCCCTCTTTCTTCAGCACTTCGGCGAGCGCCACCTTCTGCTTCGACGAGGGCATCGCCACCTCGTCGCGCATGGCGACGTTGGCGTTGCGGATGCGCGTGAGCATGTCGGAGATCGGATCGGTCACCATGGCGCCTACCAGCTCGACTTTCGAAGCCCGGGAATCTCGCCGGCGTGGGCGAGCGCGCGCGGGCAGATGCGGCAGAGGGCGCACATGCGGTACACCGCGCGCGCCCGGCCACAGCGCTGGCAGCGCGTGTAGCCGCGGACTTTGAACTTGGGTGTCGCCGCTTGCTTGTTACGGAGTGACTTCTTGGCCATTGATGTGGTGTCTTTCCTTTGTTACGAATTGCCCTGGACTACTGACTTCTTCTTCAACTGCTTCTTCACGCGCTTGGTCGACGCCGGCATCTCGCCCTTGCGGAACGGGAATCCGAACGCGTCGAGCAACGCCTTGCCGGTGAGGTCGTCCTTCGCCGAAGTAACGATGGTGATGTCCATGCCGCGCGGCGCGTCGATCTTGTCGTAGTTGACTTCCATGAACACGAGCTGTTCGGTGAGACCGAAGGTGTAGTTGCCGTGCCCATCCCACGAACGCCCCGGCAAGCCGCGGAAGTCACGGATGCGCGGAATCGCGACGGAGAGCAGACGGTCGAAGAACTCCCACATGCGGTCGCCGCGCAGCGTGACCTTGGCACCGATGGCCTGGTTCTCGCGCAGCTTGAACGACGCGATGGCGATGCGCGAGGTGGTGACGATCGGCTTCTGGCCGGTGATGGCGGTCAGGTCGGCCACCGCCCCGTCGAGCAGCGAGGCCTGCTGGGTCGCCTTGCCGACGCCCATGTTGATGACGATCTTCTCGATGGTCGGCACCTGCATCGGGTTGCTGACACCGAGCTGCTTCTGCAAGTCGGCGCGCACAGCGTCGCGGTAGTGCGCCTTCAGTCGCGGAACGTAGGTGGTGGTCATCAGATTTCGTCTCCGTTCGAGCGCGCGACGCGCACTTTGTTGCCCTTCGAATCGACCTTGAAGCCGACGCGGGTGGTCTCGCCCTTGTGCACGAGCATCACGTTCGACGCCGAGATCGGCATCTCGATTTTCTTGATCTCGCTCTGCTGCTTTTCGTTGCGGCGGATGGTGTGGCGCATGGCGATGTTCACGCCCGCCACAACCACCTTGTTCGACGCCGGCAGCACGCGCAGCACTTCGCCCTGCGTACCGCGGTCTTTGCCGCTGATGACCTTCACGGTGTCACCTTTGCGAATCTTCATGTCAGAGCACCTCCGGTGCAAGCGAGATGATGCGCATGAACTTCTTGTCGCGAAGTTCGCGGCCGACCGGTCCGAAGATACGGGTGCCGCGCGGGGTGAGGTCTTCTTTGATGAGAACGGCGGCGTTCTCGTCGAAGCGGATGTAGCTGCCGTCGGGGCGGCGCTTTTCTTTCGCCACTCGCACGACGACGCAACGCACCACTTCGCCCTGCTTCACGCCGGCGCCCGGAATCGCGTCTTTGACGGTGCCGATGAACACGTCGCCGATCGAGGCGTAGCGACGGCGCGTGCCGCCGAGCACCTTGATCACGAGCACCTCGCGGGCACCGCTGTTGTCGGCCACCTTGAGGCGGCTCTCCTGCTGGATCATTTCGCACGCTCCAGCACTTCGACCACGCGCCAGCGCTTGGTCTTGCTCATCGGGCGCGTCTCGACGATGCGCACCTTGTCGCCGACCTTGGCGTCGTTGTTCTCGTCGTGGGCGTAGAACTTCTTCGTGCGCACGACGAACTTGTCATACTTCGGGTGCCGCACGCGCTCGACGAGCGCGACGACGACGGTCTTGGCCATCTTGTTCGACACCACGATGCCCTCGCGCGTCTTGCGCACGGTACGTACCTGAGTCTCTGACATCAGCGGCTCGCTTTCTTGTTGCTCAACGCCTCGGCGGCCTCGATCTCGCGGTTGCGGATGACGAGGTTGATGCGGGCGATCTGCTTGCGGATCTTGCCGATGCGCGACGTGTCGGTGAGCTGACCGGTCGCCAACTTGAAACGCGAATCGAGCGCGTCTTGCTTTGCGTTCTCCAGCTCTTCCACGAGTGCCGCGAGGTCGAGCTCGTTCAGCTCTTTCTGCGATTTGCCGTACTTGTCAGCCATGGTCAGATGCCCTCCTCGCGATGGATGATGCGGCACTTGATCGGCAGCTTCTGCGCCGCGCGGCTGAGCGCCTGCGTGGCGACGTCGGCGGTCGGGTACGACAACTCGAACAAGATGCGGCCCGGCTTCACGACGGCCACCCACAACTCGGGGTTGCCTTTGCCCGAACCCATTCGGGTTTCGGCCGGCTTCTTCGTCACCCACTTGTCGGGGAACACGTTGATCCTCACCTTTCCGCCGCGCTTGATGTGGCGAGTCATGGCGATACGAGCAGCCTCGATCTGGCGGGCGGTCACCCAGCCGGGTTCGAGCGCCTGGATGCCGTACTCACCGAATGCGAGCTCACGGGCGCCCTTGGCGACGCCCTTCATGCGACCGCGGTGGTGCTTGCGGTGCTTTACTTTCTTGGGCTGCAGCATGGTCAGTCTTTCTTGAAGTGCGGTGATTGTTCGTCGTCGTGAATGCGACGCTCGATGTCTTCTTCTTCGGCGAGCAGACGCTCGTAGTCGGCGTCGGCGTCTTTGATCAGCGGTGCGTTCTCATCGCGCGGGCCAGCCGAGGTGATCACACCGGCGCGCGGCGCGGCGGCAGCGGCCAGCGTGTCGCCGGCTGCCATCTGTGCCTCGCGTGCCACGCGGTCGGCGTTCTCGGTGGAGTACGGCAAGATCTCGCCCTTGTACAGCCACACCTTCACGCCGACTCGCCCGGCAGAGGTGATCGCCTCGCGGAATCCGTAGTCGATATTGGCGCGCAGCGTGTGC
>SXGQ01776657.1_pt1 | contig 11034 bp, 8 predicted proteins | sample 3178371 | NCBI WGS metagenome assembly SXGQ01 (sample SAMN11356859, study PRJNA531348) | freshwater metagenome | isolation source: freshwater sample F1-20 | place: China: Fuxian Lake, Yuxi | collected 2017-12-25 | reverse complement strand
GTTGCTCAGGAAGATGCCGTCCGGCTTCCACGCCATCACTGCGGACGCGGGAGTGGACGCGGGAAACACCCGCACCTGGCAACCGTGGGCGGCCAGCCGGCGCAAGATATTGGTCTTGATGCCGTAGTCGTACGCCGCCACGCGCAGCGTGCGCCGGGCGCGGCGCAGCGGTTCCACGCCGAAGCTGGCGTCGGTCACCGCGTCGGCCAGCGAGGTTTCGAAATCGTAGGCCTCGGGCGTGGTGACATCCTTGACCAGGTCGCTGCCTTCCATGTGCGGCACTTTGCGGGCGCGTTCAACCAGCACCGCCGGATCCGCGGAGCCGGTCGCGATAATGCCGCGCATGACGCCCGACGAACGCAGCGCCTTGGTGAGCGCGCGCGTGTCGACGTCGCCGATGGCGACGATGTTGTGGCGGACCAGGTAGTCGCGCAGCGTGCCGGTGGCGCGCCAGTTGCTGGACACCGGCGAGGCGTCGCGCATGACGAAACCGGCCACCTGCGGCCTGGCCGACTCGGTGTCGGCCCCGGCCACCCCGTAGTTGCCGATCTGCGGCGCGGTCATGGTGACAATCTGCCCGGCGTACGAGGGGTCCGTGAGGATCTCCTGGTACCCGGTCATGCTCGTGTTGAACACCACTTCGCCCGTAGTCTCGCCCGTGGCGCCCGCCGAGACCCCCTGAAACCAGGTGCCGTTTTCCAGTGCCAGAATCGCGTTCATCCCTACTCCTGTACGCTCAACGAAGCGGCAGCGCGCGTGCGCTCGCCGGCCACCACGCGTACGGTGGTGGTAAAACTCCGATAGCCCGCCAATGACAGGCCGACACGGTAACTCCCCGGAGCCAGGGCCTCGATCGTCAACGGCGTGGTGCCCCGGTTGGTGCCGTTCACCGTCACGGTGGCCCCCGGCGGGCGCGACTCGACCAACAAGCCGCCGGCGGTCGCGGGCGTACCGGTGGGCGTCGGCGAGGCGACGCCGGAACGGCCTGGGGCCGCGGACTGCGTCAACCGGACTTCCAGCGTCCGCGAGGGACGGGCCGGCGTCAGCACGACGCGTTGCTCGTCGGCAATATAGCCGCGACGGGAGATGGTAATCGTGCGCGCGCCCAACTCGAGATCGCGCAGCGCCAACGGCGTGACCCCGCGGGCGACCCCGTCCACCTCGACGCTGGCCCCGCTTGGCGTCGAACGAATCAGCAGGCGGCCCGCATTCACTTCAGCGGGTGGAGGCAACCCCTTCTTGGGGCTGCCTGGCGGTGCCGCCTCAGCTGGCCCGTCGACCGGCGCTGGGGCGACCGGCGCACTCACCGCGGCCTCGGTGCCGTTCGCGGGCGCCGCCATCGTCTGAACCGGGCCCGTCTGCAGCGCGCGCGGCCGCGCCATGTAGCCGGCGGCGAAACCCACCACCATGCCGACCAGGCAGGCCGCGATCAACATGCCGCCGCTGAACCGCTCGGCCGGCTTCGCCGGCGTGTACGCGGAACTCGGCTGCCAGGAGGTCACCGGCTCAACGGGTAGTGCCAGGCGAGGCTCGAACGATTCCAGTCGCCCTGCGTCCTGCGCCAGGACGGGAGCGGCGGCCGGCGCGGGCTCGATCTCGTCGAGGTCAATCGGCTGGCTCGGCACCGGTTCCGGCAGAAACCCGGTTTCGAGGACGTCTTCTTCTTCAGCGCCGCCGCCAAGAGGCAGCACGGGAATGACGGCGGCATCGAGCGCCTGACAAAAGGCCATGCACGACGCGAATCGATCCGCCGGCTGCGGCGCCAGGGCGCGCGTGAACGCCCGTGCCAACGCGTCGCGATCGACGCCGGGCAGCGCGCGCACCTCGATCGGCCGGACGGCGGGCCCGGAAACTCTTCGGCCGAACATCCACTCGAACGCGATTGCGGCCAGTGAAAACTGGTCGGCGGCCGGTTGCGCCGGCCCACCGGCGGCGATTTCCGGCGCTGAATAGGGCGGACGCGGCGGCGGCTCGCCCTCCGTCGTCGCCTCGTCTAGGCCGCGAACCCGTGTCTGGTCGGCCGAGACGAAAATATTTTGGGGATGAAGGCGGCCGTGAACCTGGCCGGAAGCGTGTGCGGCGTCGAGGATCTCCGCGATCGCCCGAAGGCGCGGCAATAGGTCTTCCATCGCCGCGGGACCATAGTCGCGCAAGGCCGCTTCGAGGGAGTCGCCGTCCACTACGTCTGTAACCAAAGACCGAGTCTGCTCATCGAACCTCGGTGAGCCTTTTCGTCCATTTCTCGAGTCGCAATGTTATCACCAACGGTTGACAGTGTTGGTGACCGTTTGAGACAGTACGTGGCGGTGCCTTCCGACGTCTCGCCCGTCTCTGCCTCAACGGCAGTGGACATTCGTACTTTTCCGTGGATTCGGCGGCTGGCGTCCGACTACGCGTTCGCGTACGCCAACGTGGCCCCGTTCTTCGCCGGCGATCCCGCCACCGCCTCGGCGTGGGCCGACACCATCAAGCGGTCCCAGGCCCTGGCCCGTCAACCGGCGGAGATTGCGCGCATTCTGGCGGCTCAGCAGCAATCGCGCGGTGCCCCCGCGGCGGCGCGCGCGTCGGCCGCGCGGCTGGCCGACCCGGCCACCCGCGTCGTGATCACGGGCCAGCAAGCCGGTTTGTTTGGCGGTCCCCTCTTCACGCTGCTGAAGGCCCTGACGGCCATGAAGCTGGCGGCCAAGGTGGAACGCGAGCACAAGGTGCCGGTCGTTCCGGTGTTCTGGATTGACGCCGAGGACCACGATTGGCTCGAGGTCAGCGGCTGTACGGTGCTCGACTCCGACCTGGCGCCCTCCACCATTCGCCTGGCCGACCTCGACGGCGCCGGCCACCTCCCCATCGCCAAGCTGACACTCAAGCCCGACAGCACGGCCGCCGTGGACGAACTCGAGGCCGCGCTCCCCGACTCGGAGTTCAAGGCGGCGATCATCAGTTCGCTTCGCAAGACCTATGCGCCGGGTGAGGGCATGGCGACGGCGTTCGGCGCGTGGCTCGAAGAGGTCCTCGGGCCGCATGGCCTGGTGGTCTACGACTCGTCCGACCCGGCCGCCAAGGTGCTGGCCCGCGACGTGTTCGTCAGGGAAGTGAGCGAACCGGGCAACACGGCGCGCCTTGCCGCGTGCGCCGGCGAGGCGCTGGTCGCCAAGGGGTATCACGCGCAAGCGACGCTGGCCGATGGCACCGTGTCGGTGTTTCACCTGAATCCCGAACGCGCCGCCGTGCACGTCAATGGCAGCCAGGCGCTGATCGGCGAGCGCGAGTTCACCCTGCCGCAACTGGTGGCCGAGGCGACCGAGCACCCCGAGCACTTCAGCCCGAACGTGCTGCTGCGCCCGCTCGTGCAAGACACCGTGTTTCCGACGATCTGCTACGTCGCCGGCCCCAACGAGCTGGCGTACCTGGGCCAGCTGAAGGATGTCTACGCGCACTTCGGCGTGCCCATGCCGCTGATGTATCAGCGCGCGACGGTGACCCTCGCCGACTCGGCGACCGTCCGGTTCCTCAAGAAGTACGACCTGCCGCTAACAGCGCTGCGGGCGCAAGACGAAGCGGCGTTGAACCAGTTGCTCGAAAGCCAGCTGCCGCCCACGGTCGAGCAATCGCTCACGGCGGCCTCGGCCGCGATCGTCGAGCGCATGGCCGCGGTGGCGGCGGCGGTGCCGCTGATCGATCCGACCCTGGCCGGCACGGTCAAGTCCACCCTCGGCAAGCTCGAGCATGAAGTGCATTCGTTGCACAACAAGGTGATTCACGCGGCCAAGCGAAAAGACGAGACGCTCCGCCGCCAGTTCCAGCGCGCGCAGGCCCTCTCCTTCCCCCAGGGCCACCCGCAGGAACGTGAAGTCGGCTTCGTGTGGTTCCTGAACCGCTACGGACCCGCCCTGGTGGACCGGCTGATCGACGAGCTGCCGCTCGAGATGGGCCACCACTGGGTCCTGACGATTTGAAGAAGCGAACGAAGAAATCGGGCTGGCGCGCGCGGCTCTCGCGGCTGCGCTGGCCGAAGTGGCTGGCGCCGTACCGCCGGCACATCCTGATCGGCCTCGGCGTGAGCGTGCTGGTCATGCTGGGCTCGCTCGGCTACCTGTACGTCTCGTACGGCCGCCTCATCGATGCGCGCCTCGATGGCGAACGCGATCGCGCCGTGCCGCGGGTGTTCGGCCGCCCGCTGACGCTGCAGGCCGGACAGAACATCACCCAAGGCGAGTTGATCGCACGCCTCAACGACGTCGGCTACGCGCAGCGCTCGCGCGTCGAGCTGCCCGGCGAGTTCGCAATCGACCGCCACACCGTCGTGCTGATCTCCCGCGGCGGCGACCAGGCCGGCAAGCCCCTGACCGTGTCGTTCCCCGAACCGCCAGTCCTCAAGAAGAAGTCGGCCACGCCGCCACCAGTGGCGCAACGCATTGCCCGCCTGCAGCTGGCGGCCACGGCGGTCGACCGGGTCACGCTCGACGCGCCGCTGCTGACGGGGCTGATGACCGGCACGCGTGAAAAGCGGCGCCGCGTCGCGCTCGACGCGATTCCCGCCCGCATGCAGGGGGCGGTACTGGCCATCGAGGACCGCCGCTTCTACTACCACCCGGGCATCGACCCGATCCGGATCGTCGGCGCGATCGTCACCAATGTGTTCGGCGACAAGCCCTATCTCTCCGGCGCCAGCACCATCACGCAGCAGCTGGCCCGCAACTTCTTCCTGACCGAGGAAATGGCCCTCGAGCAGCAGACCGGACAGCGCTCGCCGCTGCGCAAGCTCCGCGAGCAGTTCATGGCCCTCATCCTCGAGACCAAGGCCACCAAGGACGAGATCCTCGAGCTGTACCTCAACGACGTCTACCTGGGCCACCGCGGTTCGTTTGCCCTGCACGGCGTCGCCGAAGCCTCGAAGATCTTCTTCGGCAAGGACGTTCGCAACCTGACGCTGAGCGAGGCGGCGCTGATTGCCGGCGTGATCCAGTCGCCGCAGATCCACTCGCCGTTCAACAATCCCGAGCGCGCCCGCGAGCGCCGCAACGTGGTGCTCCGCTCGATGGCCGACGGCGACTACATCACGCCGGACGCCGCCGAACGCGCCACCAATGAACCGATCGCGGTGGTGGCCCGCGCCGTCGACAACGAGGCGCCCTACTTCGTCGATTACCTCGGCGAGGCGCTTGACGAGTCGTTTCCGGGCGTGACCGCCCAGCCTGGCGCGCTCGACATCTACACGACCCTGGATCTCAATCTGCAGCGCCACGCCCAGGGAGCCGTTCGCGAAGGCATTGCCAGGGTGGATGCCGCCCTCGCCCGCCGCAAACGCGGCCCGCGCCGCGTGGCGCAGGCCGCCCTGGTCGCCATCGATCCGCGCACCGGCGAGATCCTGTCGTTCATCGGCGGCCGCTCCTACAATCAGTCGCAGTTCAATCGCGCCGCCAACGCCCGGCGCCAGATGGGGTCGACGTTCAAGCCATTCGTTTACCTCGCCGCCTTCGAGAAGGCGGCCGATGACGGCACTGGCGACATCACGCCGGCGACCATGGTGTACGACGAGCCAACGACCTGGAGTTTCGACAACCAGGAGTGGTCGCCGCGCAATTACGACGGCGAGTACGACGGCAGCATCACGCTGCGCCGCGCGTTGGCCATGTCGCGTAACATCGCTACCGTCAAGGTCGCCGAGCAGACCGGCTACGACCAGGTGGTCGCGCTGTGGCGCCGGACGAAGATCGGCGCGCAGGACCAGGTGAAGGCGTATCCGTCGGTCGCCCTCGGCGTCGTCGAGTTGACGCCGCTCGAAGTCGCCGAGGCGTACACGGTGTTCCCGAACAACGGCACCATCAAGAAGCTCCGCCCGATCATCAACGTGCAGAGCGGCGAGCAGAACGCCCGGCCGAAGGTCGTGGCGGGGCCGAGCGTGGCGCGGCCGGCGGCCGCGTTCCTGGTCACGCACATGATGCGAAGCGTCCTCAACGAGGGCACCGGCGCCAGCGCCCGCAGCATGGGGTTCACCCACGATGCGGCCGGCAAGTTGGGCACCACCAACGACCTGCGCGACGCCTGGTTCGTCGGCTTCACGCCCGAATTGCTCACGGTCGTGTGGGTCGGCCTCGACGACAACCAGCCGCTCGGCCTCAGCGGCTCGCAGGCGGCGCTGCCGATCTGGACGTCGTTCATGATGAAGGCCCTCGCCGGCCGCGCCAATACCGGCTTCGACCCGCCGGGCGGCGTCAGCTTCGTCGAAGTGGACCGCGACACCGGCAAGATTGCGACGCCGGCCTGCCCCCGCGTCACGAACGAGGCCTTCCTCTCGGGCACCGAGCCGCTCGCCGGTTGCGAGCTGCATCGGTTCCAGTAGACTCCCGACTCCCGACTGCCGGCTGCCGGTTCCCGGCTACAATCACCTAGACATGAATCACGAAGTCTTTGCGGCGCTCGGAGAGGCGCTGTCACGCGGTGAGGAGGCCGCCCTGGTGACGATCGTCTCGTCCAACGGCTCCACGCCGCAGCGGGTCGGCGCGAAGATGCTGGTGTTCGGCGATGGCCGCATCGTCGGCACGGTCGGGGGCGGCTGTTACGAGCACGACGCCATCGGCAAGGCGCGCCAGGTGTTGCAGACGCGCAAGCCCGCCACCGTCAAGTACGACTTGAACGACGACTTCGCCGAGGACACGGGACTGGTGTGCGGCGGGCAGATGGAAGTGTTCATCGAGCCGATCGAAGCGTCGCCCGCGGTCTACATTTTCGGGGCCGGCCACGTCGGCTATTACCTGGCGAAGATGGCGCACGAGGCCGGGTTCGGCGTGCACGTGATCGATGACCGGGCCGCCTTTGCCAACCACGAACGCTTCCCATTTGCCGCGTCGGTCGTCGTCGATGACATTCCCGAGTGGCTGGCGCGCACGACCCTGCCGGCCACGGCCTATGCCGTGGTCGTCACGCGCGGCCATCGCAACGACCTCGATGCCCTGCGCGCGCTCGCGCCGCGCGACTTGCGCTACATGGGCCTGATCGGCAGCCGCGCCAAGGTGGCCCGGCTCTACGAGCAGCTGATGACCGAGGGCGGCGTGGCTCCCGATCGCCTCGCGCGCATTCACGCCCCGATCGGCCTCGACCTCGGTGCGGTCACGCCCCAGGAAATCGCCGTCAGCATCACGGCCGAATTGGTTGCCGTGCGGCGCGGCAAGGCCGAGGCGCTGAAGGCCGCCTCGCTGCAATGGTTTCCCAACCTCAAGGCGCTTCGCTAACCGGGCCCCACGCGCGGCCGCCGCGCGCGGCTGGTTTAAGAATTAACGGCGCGCGCATCGTCACCATGAACGATGCCTGCGACGTGGTCGACGGCGACGTGCTGGTGCGCGACGGGCGCTTCGTCTCGGTCGGCCAGGTGCCGGCCGGCGAACGGGCGGACCGCGTCATCGAGGCGAACGGGGCCTTCCTGCTGCCCGGCTTCATCCAGACCCACATCCACTTGTGCCAGACGCTGTTTCGCGGCTACGCCGACGACCTGGCGCTGCTCGACTGGCTGCAGCAGCGGGTCTGGCCGATGGAAGCCGCGCATACGCCGGCGTCGCTGGCCGCCGCGGCCCGACAGGCGGCTTCCGAGCTGCTGCTGAGCGGTACCACGACCGTCTTGACCATGGAGACGGTGCACGACACGGATGCCGTGTTCGCCGCGCTCGAGCCCATGGGCCTGCGCGCCGTGGTCGGCAAGTGCATGATGGATGCGGACGACGCGGTGCCGGCGCGGTTGCTGGAACAGACCGCCCGTTCGCTCGACGAGAGCGTGGCGATTGCGCAGCGCTGGCATGGCCGTGCCAACGGCCGCCTGCGGGCCGCGTTCGCGCCGCGCTTTGCGGTGTCGTGTTCGCAGGCACTGCTCGAAGCGGTGGCAGCGCTGTCGCGGGAACACGGACTGGTGGTCCACACCCACGCCTCTGAGAACCGCGACGAGGTGGCGCTTATTCGCCAGCGGACCGGCCGCTCGAACATCGCCTACCTGGCGCACACCGGACTGGCGTCGCCGCGCCTGTGCCTGGCCCACTGCGTCTGGGTGGACGATCACGAGCAGTCGGTGATGGCTGAACATGACGTCAAGGTGCTGCACTGTCCCGGCTCGAACCTGAAGCTCGGCTCGGGCCTCGCGCCGATCGTCGAGATGCGGGCCAAGGGCCTGTCCGTGTCGCTCGGCGCCGACGGCGCGGCCTGTAACAACCACCTCGACATGTTCGAGGAGATGCGACTGGCGGCCGTGCTGCAATCGGTCCGCAAAGGCCCGGGGGCCCTGACCGCCCGCGACGCGCTCTGGATGGCCACTCGCGAAGGCGCCCGCGCGCTGGGCCTCGACCACGAACTCGGCAGCATTGAGACCGGCAAGCGTGCCGACTGCCTGCTGGTGGATCGCGACCGGCCGCAGTTCATGACCAGCCAGGACCCCTATTCGGCGATCGTCTATTCAACCCGTGGCAGCGACGTCCGCACCACCGTCGTTGACGGCGAAGTCCTGGTCGATGCGTTTCGCCCGGTCCGGTGGGATCCGGCCGAAATTGCCACCGAAGCCAGGCTCCAGGCGGCCCGGCTGGCGGCCCGGGCCGGCTTCTAGTGTTACAATTCCTAGCAGTCCACGTATACGACTGCTAATGAGTAGCCCTGCCCTTTCGGATCGCACGCGGCGCATTCTCGCAACCCTGGTTCGCTCCTATATCGAGACGGGCGAACCGGTGGCGTCGGCGGCGCTTGCCCAGAAAGCCGGCTTGAACCTGTCGTCCGCGACGGTGCGCAACGTGCTCGCCCAGCTCGAGGAAATGGGCTACGTGTGGCAGCCACACACCTCGGCCGGCCGCGTGCCGACCGACACCGGGTATCGCTGCTACGTCGACATGTTGATCGAGGGCCGGCGCGCCACCAAGGACGTCTCGGTCGTGGAGGCGCGGTTGCGGCAAGAGGCCGGCGACGCCCCGCTCATGGACGACCTGCTGTCGTCCACCTCGCACGTCCTGTCGGAGGCGAGCAAGAGCGTCGGGTTCGCCATTGCCCCACCCAATGCCGGCGCGCTGTTCCAGCGCATTGAGTTCGTGCCGCTCAGCGGCAATCGCATTCTGGTGGTGGTGGTGGCCAGCGGCAACCAGGTGTCGCAGAAGACCGTCGACATCGGCGAGTCAGTCACGGCTTCGGAACTGACCCAGGCCGCCAACTTCCTGAACTCCGAGTTTGCCGGCCGCACCCTGCAGCAAGTGCGCGACGGCGTCGTTGACCGGCTGAAGCAGGAGCGGTCGCTGTACGACCAGTTGCTGGGCCTCGCGCTGCGCCTGGCCAGCAGTTCGTTCTCGAACCTCGAGCGGCCCACGGCCGTCTACATTGACGGTGCGTCGAGTTTGCTGGAGGAAGTCGTCCAGGCGAGCGGCATTTCGGCGGCGACGCTGCGCGGACTGTTGCGCATGGTCGAAGAAAAGCAACGGCTGGTCGGCATCCTGACCGAGTACATCGACGGTCCCGGGCTCACGGTGGTGATCGGCGCGGAACACAGCGACCCTGAGTTGCGGCCGTTCAGCCTGATTGCCGCCACCTACTTCGACGGCCGCAGCACCGGCACGGTCGGGATCATCGGCCCGACGCGCATGCGCTACTCGAAGGCCATCAGCGTCGTCGACATTGCCGCGCTGGCGGTCGCGCGGGTCTTGCGCGACGTGAATTGATCAGACGGCGGCACCCCTGTGCCCTACAATCCTGCACGGACTCATGAGCGACGAAATCAACGATCCACCAACCCCTGACATCCCTGCGACCGAAGCCGGGCCGCTGGACCCGCCCGATGCGGGGACGCCGGCCGAGGCCATCAAGCGCGAGCGTGATGACTTGTACGATCGCCTGCTGCGCAAGACCGCGGAGTTCGACAACTTCCGCAAGCGCGTCGATCGCGACCGCAAGGAGATGATCGAGTGGGCGGCTGCCGACGTCTTGAACGACGTGCTGGCGATTGCCGACGACTTCGACCGCGCGCTGGCCGCCGACGCACCGCCCGAGGCACAGCAGTACAAGGCCGGCCTGGAACTGATCCAGCGCCAGCTCGCCGACCTGCTCAAGAAGCGCGGCGTGACGGTCATTGAGGCACAGGGCGCCGACTTCGATCCGCACGTCCACCAGGCTGTGGCGTACGAGGAAGTGCCCGGCGCTCGCGACGGCGAAGTGGTTGACGTGCTGGCCAGGGGCTACAAGCTCGGGGAGCGGTTGTTGCGCCCAGCCATCGTGAAGGTCGCGAAAGCATCGTGAGCAAGCGCGACTACTACGAGATCCTCGAAGTCTCGAAAACGTCCACGGACCAGGAAATCAAGAGCTCCTACCGGCGCCTGGCGCTCAAGTTCCATCCCGACCGCAACCCCGGCGACAATCGTGCCGAGGAGCAGTTCAAGGAAGCGGCCGAGGCCTACGCCATCCTCAGCGACGGCGAGAAGCGCGCCCGCTACGACCGGTTCGGTCACGCCGGCGTCGGCGGCGGCCCGCAGGGGTTCGACCCCTCGCAGTTCTCCGGCTTCGAAGACATCTTCGGCGGGCTGGGCGACATCTTCGGGTTTGGCGGCTCACGCCGCGGCGGGCCGCAGCGCGGCTCGGACCTGCGCTACGACCTCGAGATCAAGTTCGAGCAGGCCGCCAAGGGCGTCGAAACCAACATCCAGATTCCGCGCCAGGAAACCTGCGACAGCTGCAAGGGGTCGGGCGCGGCGCCAGGCACCTCGCCCACGACCTGCCCCGGCTGCCGCGGCGCGGGCCAGGTTCGCTTTCAGCAGGGCTTCTTCACCATGGCCCGCACCTGCAGCCAGTGCCGGGGCGCCGGCAAGGTGATCGCCAAGCCGTGCCAGACCTGCCGCGGCACGGGCACGACCGAGCAGACCCGCAAGCTGACCGTGAAGATCCCGGCCGGCATTGCCACCGGGCAGCGGCTGCGCCTGACCGGCGAAGGCGAATCGGGCACGCAAGGCGGACCGACCGGCGATCTCTACGTGGTGATCTTCGTGTAGGAGCACGAGTTCTTCCAGCGCGACGGCAACGACCTGCACT
>SXGQ01446803.1_pt1 | contig 11034 bp, 5 predicted proteins | sample 3178371 | NCBI WGS metagenome assembly SXGQ01 (sample SAMN11356859, study PRJNA531348) | freshwater metagenome | isolation source: freshwater sample F1-20 | place: China: Fuxian Lake, Yuxi | collected 2017-12-25 | reverse complement strand
GCGGAGCGTCAGGCCCAGCGAGATATCGACGAGTGCCGTGAAGAACCAGTGGCCCGCATTGAGCAAGAAGGCATGAAAAACTTGCTCATCAAATTTTCGGATAAACCAGCGATTGGCGGCATGGCGGGAACCTAAGACAAAATGGTGGGTGCCGGCTTGGAGCGGAGCGAGGAGCACTTCGTAGTCACCGACATCATATTCGAGGTCGGCATCTTGTATCAGGAGGACATCACCCGATGCGTGATTAAAACCATTGCGGACCGCATGACCTTTGCCGCGCGGGACATCTTCAAGGATGATTTTGACATGGGGCAGAGATTCATAGCTCAGGACAATCGCTCGCGAGCCATCGGTGGAGTTGCTCTCGACGATGATAATCTCGATCTCCCAGCCCTCGATTTTTTTAGCGGTGACCGCGTCGAGGGAGGCCTTGGCCGTCGATTGTTCGTTAAAGACTGGGACGACGACCGATAATTTTGGTCGGAGTGGTAGCGGGCCTAAGCTGGGCGCAGAAAATTTCATGCGGCGGTCAATCCTGTTGCGGGCTGGTTGGGCCGGCGCCACAGCCAAAGCGCGCCGAGGCCAAGGCCTAACGCACCAGCAAAACATAGCCAAAGGGAGAGCGTGAAATACTGCGGCCAGTAGGAGTAGGTGATGGCGTAGGTGCCGGCCGACGGCAGGGCAATGCCGCGGAAGGCGTGGTTAACTCGAAAATAACTGGCCGGCTGGCCGTTTACGGTCACTTGAAAATCATCCAGATAATAAGTTTCAGCCAATACGGCTATGCCAGGTGCTGGCGCTTCGACGACGAATGAGGTCCGATTGGCGGTAAAGAGGTAGTCGCGGGCTGGGCGAATAATTCGGCCGGCGGTAGCAGTGGCGATGGGCAGTGGCAAGGATTCTCCCTCTTGGATAGCCGCAAAAGGGCGGCCGTCACCAGTCAACAGCAGGTGGGCGAAGTCATTCGGCGAATTATAGCCCACTACTCGGTCGCAGAAAAAAGCCCGAGGCCAGGCGGTCGGGCTCGTATACACATCGAGGTCCGCTTGGCCTAGTTGCTTGAGGCCAGCAATGTCATGGGCGCCCTCTTGATGGGTCGCGACATAATGAGTAGTATTATATAAATCGTATTTGGTAATCAGGGCGCGAGAATCTGTTTCGCGATTAGGCCAATCCCAGTCCCATACCCGTTGTAGACCGAGGGCATCAGCTAAGTCGTGGTAGTAACGGCTCCGTACGGCATCGACGCCGTAGAGGCCTTCCCAGCGCAACACGGTATTGTAGGACGCGTACAAGCTTGAGCCCCAGCCGACGACTCGGCCGGGCTGCGTGCGATCGGCATTGATGATGGCGACGGCTGGCGAGGGCGCGTGGAGATTGGAGCGAGGACCGGGGACGAAGGTATAGCGATCAAAGTGCGAGGCTCCGTATTGGGCGTGGCGCCAGCAGAGCAAGGGAAGGCCGAGGGCCAGCACGACCCAAAGCGATCCGGGGGCTTGAGGTCTCGTTAAGCCCCAGTGCAGCCCGAGCGGCAGAAGCAGGGCGACCAATCCGAGGGCCGCCGCATAGCCAGTAAAAAATGGGCTCTTTGGAAACTCGGTGGTCGTGAAAAAATATAATGCTGCGAGCGCTAGGCCAGCGAGCCAGAGTCGTATGATGATTCTGCCAGCGGAGGGGTCGCTGAGTTTTGCCCAGGCATCACGAAAACCAAAACCGGCGAGCACGGTGAATAAAGTTAAGAGGGCGCAGGAGAAAGTGTTCCCCACGTGGCCGATATTTCCTACGAAGGGAATTTTTTCGATCATGGCCGGAGGAATTAAACCAAACGCCAGAGCCAAGGGCGGCACCGCCGCCAGCAGAAGTGCTCCGCCGACTCGATCGCTGCGCCACAAACGCGGTTGGACCATCCACCAAAGAAACCCGAGCAGAAAAATAAAATTCAGGGCAGGCGCGACCACGTTTTCGCCTTTCTGGGTTTGGCGGTAGAAAATATCATCAAAGAAACCAATAAAATGAGACCACGGTAAAGTATAGGCGTGCGGGGTGTCATAGCCGGTCATGGAATGATGCCAGGCGCTTAAAAAAGAGAGCCAGGCGGGCGCTGCCAATAACACGAAGCCCAGGCCCGCGGCACTGGCAAGACCGAGCAGAAAGCCGCGCCGCCCCACTGTTTCAGGCTGACGAAATAGAAGTACCGTTCCGGCAAAATTGAGGCAAACGATCAGCATATACGCTTCTTTGACTGTGCCGCTAGTCAGGACGAGCCAGTTGGCTCCCACGAGCGCGAGTAACCAAGTCATGATCCGACGCGGTGACGCGGCTGAGAGAAGGCCAGTCCAAGCCAAAAGGATCAGCGGTGAATAGCAGACGCTAAAATTAGCTGGATGCGTGAGGCGGTAAGTAAAGAAGCCTAGAAAGGCTGCCCCGATGGTTGTGAGTACCGCGGCGCCTAGGTGGCGAGTGAGCTGCCAAACAATTCCGCCGAGAGCAGCCGCTAAGATAAAACGGGCAAGCAAGAAGCGGACATCCCAAGCCCAGGCGGCGCCATCGGCTGCAATGGTGAGAAAATTAAATGGGTCTCCAAACATGGATTGGCCTTGGCCGAGCAAGGGTTCACCGCTGAGCGAATAACGATTCCAAAGGGGCAACTCGCCTTGGAGGAGCGCATCACGCTGCACCATGGGATAATAGAGATGCTGGAAAAGAAGCGCGCCGGTATCGGAGCTTCCGGTGTTGGAGCACATCCGGTCGGTATCGCCGGGAAGGGTGGGCCACCCTTCATAAAGCATGTGCCCGCCGTTGTTTGGAGAAGCAAAGCTACGACCGAGAAACAGCACAGGATAACACTGCAAGGCCACGGCGGCCACCGCCACAGCGATGATTGTGGAAGCTGGCCGGCTGCGGCCAGCCGTGGCCAGCGCGCCAGCGATACGTGAGAGCCGCCGCGCCACCGCCGGCAGACCTAAGAAGCAGCCCGCGAGAAAAACTGGCAGAGCTATCGGCCAACCGAGCTCCCACCATATTTTTGGCGTGCTGCCCAACACCAGTGGTGACTCAAGGCGCAAATTAATAATGGGATCATTGGAGGCGGGATTGGTTTCAACGAGGAGCTCCGGACCTTGTTGATTGGCGTAAAGAATATTAGCGGCGGGGAGTAAATCAGGCGGACCAAAGCGACGCACGACGTGACCCTCTAAATCTACGATTTGGGCGTGGGAAAATGTGAAGCGACCGATGCCATCAATGGGATCAAAACGAAAAGCGCGGAACTCGCCCATCGGCATCATGAAACGATAGACCACCGGGTTGGGTTCTATTTTGATGGGCTGGCGCGACGAATCATACTCGGTGAAGCCGTTGCCAAGATCCCAGAAAAATTGGGTAGTTCCTGGCGAAGTAGAGGTCAGGGTGATATCGAAAAAATAATAATCACGCCGGTTCACGCTGTTGGTGATCCAAGGGAGCGCGGCTGCAACTGAGAGGACTAGAGCTACCAGAATTGCTCGTGGATCGAGCTGCAGAGCTCTGGGCTCGAAAAGCGCTTTCATCAGGCGGAGTGGGTGCGCGTACGCCAAGCAGCTACAATTTGCCGAATAGTTTCCTCGAGGGACTGGGTGATGTCCCATTGCGGATAGTGGGCGCGCATCTTGCGGAGGTCAGAATAATAGCAGATGTGGTCCCCGGCGCGATTTTGATCCACGTAGGTGTGAATTTGGGCCTTACCCGTAAATTTTTCCGTGATTTTAAAGGCTTCGAGAATGGAGGTGCTGTTCGCCTTGCCGCCGCCTAAATTATAGACCTCGCCGGCGCGCGGATTAGCAACGAAGGCGGCCATAAAGCGAGCGACATCAAGCGAGTGAATATTATCGCGCACCTGTTTACCTTGATAACCAAACACGCGATATTCGCGACCCTCGAGATTGCATTTTACCAGATAAGAAAGGAACCCGTGGAGTTCGACTCCCGTGTGATTGGGTCCGGTGAGGCAGCCGCCGCGCAGCGCGCAAGTGGGCATATTAAAATAGCGCCCGTATTCTTGCACCATCACATCAGCGGCAACCTTGGAAGCGCCAAAGAGGGAGTGCTTCGATTGGTCGATAGTGAACGTTTCTGGAATACCGTGGGCGTAGGCCGGATCAGCGTAATCCCAGCGCGTCGCTTGCTCCACCAACTTGATGCGGTTGGGGGCATCACCATAAACTTTATTCGTGCTCATGTGCACAAAGGGCGACTCGGGACAGGCTTGGCGGGCGGCTTCGAGAAAGTTAAGCGTCCCGACGGCATTCGTATCAAAATCGTCGAAAGGAATCGCCGCGGCGCGATCGTGGGAGGGTTGGGCAGCGGTGTGGACGATTACGGCCGGTTGCACCGATTTAACGAGGGCGAGGGCGCCGGCTCGGTCCCGGATATCGAGTTCGTGGTGAACAAAGCCTTTCAGCTCCGAGGCGAGTCGGCTCTGATTCCAGCGCGTGTCGCCTTGTGGGCCGAAAAACACCGCGCGCTGGTTGTTATCCACGCCATGAACAGTGTAGCCCTGCCCCGCGAAATAAACGCAGACCTCGGAGCCAATTAAACCTGAGGAACCGGTGACTAAAATTGTCTTAGGCATCAGATTAGATTAAGGGAGCCAGTCGAAAATCGGGCAATCTTTTTGCGGAAGATTCTGTGACGAAGCGAAAGCCCTGAGGCCCTAATTAGCCTACGCTGCTTGGCTCGCGGTTATTTTCAATGCCGCTGGTGGATTTACTCCAGTGGGCCGCGTGAAATGATAGGCTTATTTGATCTCGATGCCGGTCCAGCCCGTCCAATCCCAGCCCGTATCATTATATAGACCTGGCAGAATTTTAAAATAAAGCCTGCCGCCGGGGCGATTTTTTAGATCAAGTTCGAACGAAATCAGGCCGCGATCTTCTGGCACGCTTAAGGGATTGAGGTATTTACGATAAAGCTCAGCCGAATCCTTGCCGTCGGACCAGACGATCACAAATTCAGCTCCATTGGTGTGATTATTATTGTCGTAAGCTGAAGCAATGAAGCCATGTTGGCCTTTTACTAGCAGTGCACCGCGGGGAACATCGAAAACCATTTCGCTCGGGGCATGCATGATCATGACATCGTGATGATCGATTTGCTCGGGGCTGGCAAAAACGGGGACATTGTAAGAGACGGGTGGCGTCTTAAACATATAGAATTTATCGCGTAAATTTTGGGCAAAAAATCCTGCCCCCGCCGTGGAGGGTTGTAGGCTGGAGAGGGTCGCGGTGGCGCTCGCTGCGAAATATTTCTGATCACTGGCCTCCAGGGAGAGGCTAATCTGGCGAATCAGGCGATCGGGTTTCCCGCCGGTGAATCGAATATAGGCCATGAGGTCATCGATAATCGGGTTAATGATAAATCCGGCCCGACCCATTGGGGCCGGCATACGGTAGCGGCTGATATTATTATTGGTGTCTTGAACCACTAATTGAATGAAGGGTGGCTTGTAAAAAAAAGTGCGCAGACGCCCGAGTAGTGACGGCCGCAAATCGATGGTCAGCCAAAGGGGTTGGGGGTTGTAATTTTGAATCGTCCAAGGTTCGCCGATCGATAATTTTTGACTGATTAAAAAGCGAGGTGCGGCGGCGGCGGAATTGAAGGCCCCCGGTTTTTTCTGCCAGAGCTGAAAGCCATTTTCAGAAAGCAGGTAGGCATAGCGTTGGGCCAAAATATTGAGCACGGCCGAATCGTCCATGGCCGCTAGGCGTTGATCGATCGAGTTTACTTTTAGCAGAACGAAATCGGGGGCGCGCTCGGAGGCATAAAAATTGGCGTTAAGCTGAGCCAGTTCGGGGGTGTAAACGGAATAGCTTTGGAAGACCGGGCGGGCGTGGTAGTTGAATTTATTATAAATCGCGGTGGCCTGATCATGCCCCAACACATCAACCGAATGCTGGCCGACGGTTTTTTTGATTTGAGGTAAACTGTAGAGAGCTAATTCGCGCGTGAGGGCGGTATCATATTCAGCGCGGATTGAGCTGGGCTGGACGGCGGATCCGATATTCTTCCAAATCCGGCGTTGGCAAATATCGAAGGCTGAATCGACGACTCCGGGTAGCGTGTCGCGTATTCCGATCAGGCAAAGTAAGCCTGCGCCAACGAGTGCCCAGCGTGGCCAGTGGGCCGTGGGCTGGTTATCCCCTAATAAAATCGGGTAAGTTACGATCGCCAGCAGTCCGCTGTAGAAAAACCCGATCATGTGACCATCGGCTCGGATGAAGCCATGCTTCCAGCCGAGATAAAGTAAGGCGACTATGATGGCGCTGTAAGCGGTGGCGCGGGGACGTTCTTTTTGCGTTAGCCAGTAGTGGGTTAAATAAATCAGGAGAATGGCGACCACCGCGAGTCCCGTCCAAAAGGGTTTATCGGGCCCGGTAATGCCCATGGCCTCTTGATAACCTTGGCTAATGAACCAAGAGTTGGCGAGGTAAGCGGGGATATTGAGAGGGTTCTGACGACAAAGCATCCAAACCACGAGAAAAGCCCCTACATACCACGCCGTGATTCGGAGGGCTTCTCCTCGGCGGTGATGCCAGAGAGCCAGAGCGGTCGTTACGACTACAATGCAGCTGGCTAAGGTGAGATGAGTAAATTTCAGGGTGCTCAACAGCGCGAGCCAGGCAACGAGTAGGGCCGAACTGCCGCGCCAGGGTTGGCCGCTGCGTCGCACGAGTTCTAAGCCCATGAGTGCGATCATCAGCATGTAGAGCGCATCATCATAGCCCGCCGCAAATAATACAAAGAAGGCGTAAAATAAAATACGCGGCCAGCCGGCGAGTCGTTCCCCCCATAGCATCAAGAGCGCCGCAAAAGAAAGCGCGGCAAAAAGCTGCCAAGTGAGCAAGCTCCAGAACAGTAACCCCGAGTAGGTCTTGCCCATCACAAATCCGAGTGGGCCATAAGTGAATACGACATCTCGACCAAATTGGAGGCCATCAATAAAAAATTGGCTGAGCGCCATGCGCCACGAAGCATCGAGATCAAAGCTGGGCTTGTTCGGGAAACTAAAAATAACCGTGGTGAGCAGAAGAAATAGTAGGCCGCGATCGAGTCGTGAGCGGGGCGGGGTCTTGCTTGAAGTGATCGACTGATTCTGCATAAAGGAAGTGAGCGTAAGAAATCTTCGATTTAGGTCTAGCGGGATTTTCATACCTGCGTAGGCGGAGATACCCGCTTGCTCGGGTATATTTAGAGTTACTACACGCCAAGAGCGCGGGGCTTAAGCTAAGGCCGATCAGCGCGGCGACTCAGCAAGCCACTCCAGGCAAAGGTGACGAGTGCGAGGGCTAGAAGTATTAAGCGGGCCGCCGTCCAACGCTCAAGTTGCCAATGCCGTTCGCGCTGAGCAGCCTCTTGCTCGTTGGAGGTAAAATGGGGCGGGGCAACCGCTACCCATCCTTCGTTCTGGGTGCGTTGATCGTGTAAGATCAGTTTGGCCGATTGAAAAGGATAAGCCCGGACATCGATCTGCCAGAAGCTGAGGTCGCGTGGATTGGGGGTGGGGCAGATAATTTCCTGAAGCATCGCGCCAGACACATCCTCTATCCGAAGAATCAGCGCATTGCCCGCTGCTTGGGGAAAGCCGGCAAATGGGACGACAAGATAGGGCCCCGTAATAGTAATAGGATCGCTCTGGATATTGGTGATGGTTTGCGGTCCTTCGACATGGGTGCCGTAAAAAGTATTGCGCAAATTTTCTGAGGGAATGCCGGCTGCCCCCATCAGGCGGCCATCGGGTAAAGCTGAGGCGGTGGTAAAATGAAATTTAAGATCAATCAGGGTTCCTGCAGGGCGCAGAATATTTTTCCAACGCTGGTCTCGATTGAATTCTAAGGGGGACGACCAAAAAAAAGTGAGCCCGCCTAGCGTTAAACTGAGCAAGGCCAGAGCCCATCCGCTCCGGTGATGGGGTGTCGGGGTGGCGGTGGGTCGAGGCCGAGCTAATCTTAGACCGATGAGCAAAATGAATACCGCCGCCGTACTCAGGCCAGCGGCGGTTCCCGCTAGGTTGCGCAATAGCCAGCTCACGACCAGCAACAAACTGGTGGTGAGAAAAGCCCAACCCCAGTGCCGCAGATCTGCTTTAGCTTCTGTGGTGAAGTGCAAACTTGACCCAAGGATTCGCCGGAAGATCGGGCCCCACGCGTCATTAAGATCTAACGCCACAAAAACTATAAACAGCGGTAGAAATGAATAAGCTGCGGCCACGACGGCAGGGTACTGATTTATAAAAGAGGTTACCTGCACGAGTAAATTGACCGCAAAGGCCCCCATGAACGCCGCCCACATTCCTAGTGCCAGCCAGAGGGTATTTGGCATTCGGCGCTGCCAGAGGCATTGTCCTAGGCGCAGCGTTGTCGCCGCTAAAGCGAGCAATGTTATATAATACATGATCGCACTGACGGGCCGGCCAATCAGCTGCAGCCACTCCAGCTTGCGCAAATTAAGTTGGTCGCGTTTGGGTTGCTCGATAAAAATAGCGGTGAGCGACGGGCTAATTTCATCCCGGGTCAGATCGCGAAATAATCTCAGCTCATCATCAGTGCCGATGCTGTAAGGTGGGCGCGTCGTGAAATGGTCGAGGTAAGTGAAATAGCTGAAGTGGGCGCTGAACTGGTTAATTAAGCCGGCGGTATAAGCCGGTCGCCAGGGGGGCAGAAAGCCTGAGTGCGGTGGACCGGCTGGTATGCGTCCATCATTGCACGCCTGATTTACTTCGGTGGCGATCCGTCGGTAAAAACTTAAGGCTTCTTTTGCGCTCGTGGCATGGCCGGCGTGAGCGACGGCGTCACGCAAAGCCCACATGAACCAACCACCCAGAATTTGGGGTTCTGCTGGTTTAAAAAATTCTCGATCGGCCCAAGGCAGATCGGGCCCTTCAAAATAGGTCCGCAGTTCCGCAAAGGCTGGGCTGACCTGGTAGAGGGCTTCTCGCGCTTGCCGGGACACCGGCACATTAGGGTACATCGGTCCCACCTGCACGCGGGTCAGCGCTCCATAGGCATCTTTAAAATCACTGCTGCGAAATTCAACCGTCCCAAACCAGCCGTAATAATGTAAATTGAGCGCGCAGATGATAAATAAAGGCAGGAGAAATCCGGTTGCGGCGATGCCTAGAAGCCAAGCCATCGCACGACGGGCCGCGGCGCCGTCCCGCCAAGCGTCGATCATTATTTTACTACCGATGACAATGATGATAGAGAAAATCCAGATCGTCTCTTCGCGCGTGAGCCACACGCCCCCTAAAGCTAAGCCCAGTAAGATCGTCCAAGGTAGGCGCGAGCGCAGCGATGCGGTTCGGCGGAGCAACAATGCGATTAGTCCGGCGGCTACCATTAGGCCGAGGGGTACCAGCAAGTGCTGACGCAAGAGGCGCGTCATGCTCTCGCCTTCGTAGGTCAGGGGGTTGACCAGTAGAAGAGTATAAGCAAAAAAGTAGCTCCGCGACGAAGTCAGGATAGGCCTGGCAGCCCGCAATACGAGCACCCCTGCGCCTAGATAGAGAAGTTGTTGGGCAAAAGCCAAGGGTAGCCCCGCGAGAAAGGTGCCCGCAATGAAGAGAGAGTAGAGGGGCCCTTTGGCGAGGGTAAGGTGATCGTAGGGTCCGAGCCACTCCCCTTGCAGAATGTGCGCAGTGAGTTCTAGGAATAAGCGATCGTCATGTTTCGCATTGCCGATCGCGTAGATCCACTGACCGCGGAGCAACCAAAGCTTAGCCACTGTGAGGATAACGGCGGCCCAAAACCAAGAATTTTTATGCCAAGCGGGTTTCATCAGGAGTCGCGGCAATTTTACTTAATGGCGATGCCTGTCCAGCCCGTCCAATCCCAAGCCGTACTATTTTGCGGTCCATTATTAACTCGGAGAAAAATTTTCCCACCAACTCGAGACGGTAACTGCAGCGCAAAATGTTGTAGGCCCTGATCATTTTTCTTCTGCAAGGGATCGAGGCGGCGGCGATAGAGCTCAACTGCTTCTTTCCCATCTGACCAGCTGATCACAAATTCAGCACCGTCAGTTTGTCCGCCTTTGGTGTAGGTGGCTTCGAGTAAGCCGAAGCCACCGCTGATTGTTTTGGCATTTAGGGGGATATTAAAAACCATTTCACTGGGGGCATGCATAATCATCACCTTGGATTCACCAATAGAGGCGACCGAAATGGGGGTCAGCGCTTGATAGGAAACGGGGATACTATCAAACATGTAGAATCGTCGTTTCTCTACTTGTTCAAAATATGCACCGGTGGCTGTGCTGGGGCGGAGGGTGCCGATCGAAATATGAGCTTGGGGGCTAACATATTTTTGGTCTGCGGGATTGATGAGCAAGCTCAGGCTATGCACGCGGCGAGCTGGCCTGCCTCCTGAAAAAATCATGAGCGTATCGGTGTTCTCAATTATGGGGCTGAGAATAAATCCAGTCCGCCCTTGCGGTTGGGGTAACCGAAAGCTTGTGATCGTGCCGTGATCATCTTGCAACTGCAGGCGAATAGCTGGGGGCTTGTAAAAAAAATTCCGAATGCGCCCGAGCGGGCTGGTAGGTAGATCAATGGTGGCCCAAAGGGGCTCGGTTGCGAGGTCTGCTATATTTAAAGATTGTCCTATAGCCAGGTCGGTGGCGCGTCGAGGCGTGGGCGTGACCGTCTGAGGGTCGAATATACCTGGCTCGCGCCGCCAGAGTAAAAAGCCATTTTCAGAATCAAGAAAGCGGTAGCGCTGCGTAATAAGATTAAGGCAAAGCGAATCGTCTAGGCTGGGATAGCGCTCATCGATCGTCTCTATTCTTAGTAAAAGATAATCAGGCGCCACCGCCGAGGCGTAATAGGCAAAGTTTAGTGCAGCGAGCTTTGGGGTGTAAGCAGAATAGCTTTGGAAGACGGGGCGGGGTCGATAATTGAAGTTATTATAAAGTGCTACGGCTTGTGTGTAGCCAAATACATCGAGCGAGGCGCGACCTACAATGGCTCGTATGCGTGGGAGATCGTAGGATTTTTTTTCAGTG
>SXGQ01101602.1_pt1 | contig 11034 bp, 6 predicted proteins | sample 3178371 | NCBI WGS metagenome assembly SXGQ01 (sample SAMN11356859, study PRJNA531348) | freshwater metagenome | isolation source: freshwater sample F1-20 | place: China: Fuxian Lake, Yuxi | collected 2017-12-25 | reverse complement strand
CTGTTGACGGCCGCAGGCCGTCACTTCAAGCAAGCATCATGACCCTGTTGACGGCCGCAGGCCGTCACTTCAAGCAAGCATCATGACCCTGTTGACGGCCGCAGGCCGTCACTTCAAGCAAGCATCGTGACCCTGCTGACGGCCTTTGGCCGTCACTTCAAGCAAGCATCATGACCCTGCTGACGGTCGCACCCGTTCCAGAAAAAACCAGCCAGTGCCGCGAGGTGCTGGCTGGTTTTTTCTTTGCCGGCACCACCGCCGCGAGAGCGGCGCCGCGACGAGCATGCCCTGTCAGCCCGCCAGTTTCCCGGGGGGATCGCCGCCCTCATCGGTCGCTCCTTCCGGCTCACCGTATTCGAGCGCCGTCACCAGCAGCAGATCGATCACGTGCCAACCGCCATTGGGCTGGATCACGACGGTCGTCCGCCCGGTCGGGTGGAGCGCCACCATCTCGGGGTGTCGCACCGCGACGGTGCCACCGTCGGCGAGGCGGACGGAGAACGGCCTGAAGGGTGCCATGCGGATCGCGGTGCGAAACTGTTCGACGGTCATCGAGAGGGGCTCCGCTGGGAAATGCCTGCCCATCGCCGAAGTGTACCGGTGTCCATCGGGCGGTCAACCGCGGCGGGCAGCGCGCAAAAAACCGGCGGGCCCTTTGCAGGTGCCCGCCGGTCGTTGGATCGTCGCAGGGATCAGCCCCGGAATCACTTCAGGTCGGCATCGTTGAGCGGCGGAGTGTTGTACCACTGGCCGGGAACGATCTGCCAATCTCTGAACAACGGGTCACCCGACGTTGAGGCGGCAGGATTGTCGGCATAGGCGAGTGAGTTCGGGGTGATCAACTGGTAGAAGGTCCGCGGGTCGATGCCGTCGGAGAGGAAGATCGTCCGGCTGTCGCACATGCCCGCCACGATGCCGCCGACGTGCCGCGAGGAGGGGAGGGCCCAGAAGCCGTCGTTGGCGGGGTTGGCACTGGTGATCACCTTGCCGTTGAGGACGCTGCCGAACGTGGTGCCGGTGGGATCGGCCGCCGGCACGCCGAAGCCAGGGATCGGGGCCGACATCGGCACGCCGCTGTAGCCGGCGAAGCCCTGCATCGAGGTCGCGGGTCCGAAGAAGTAGGGGCCGGTGGTCGCCGCCCGCGGCATCACGTCGTAGAAGTCCTGCTGCTTGTAGAGCGGGCCGCAGGCCTCGCTGAAGAGGAGCGTGGTGCCGGTGCCGTCGCCGGAGCTGATGTAGTCCATGCTGTTGCGGGCGGCGGCGTAGTTGCCCGTGTTGGCCCCGACCACCATCTTGCCGGCGGTGTCCATCATCACGCTGTGGTCGCGCCACTGCCGGCCGCCGACCACACCCACGCCGATGTTGCCCGAGTAGGCGAGCGTCGGCTGACCCTCGGTTTCGGGGGTCGAGGTGGGGCAGATGAAGAGTTGCACGGCCGGGGCCGCGCTGGGGGTCGGCATGCCGAGGCTGCGGCTGGTGCCGGTGGGATTCTCCCAGAGCTTGTAGATCTCGCGCTTCTCGATGTTGGGGAGGATCATCACCGGCCACGACACGGCGCCATACATCAGACTGTCGTCGGTATTCCGCGCCGCGATCGCAGCGTTGGGATGCTTGTTGCGCCAGCCGGGGATGAACTGCTTCTGGTTGTCGAAGGCCTGCACGGCGATGCCGAGCTGCTTGACGTTGTTGGTGCAGGTGTTGCGCCGGCCGGCCTCGCGGGCCGCCTGCACGGCCGGCAGGAGCATGCCGACGAGCGTGCCGATGATGGCGATGACGACGAGGAGCTCCACGAGCGTGAAGCCGTGGCGGAGATGCCGTTTCATGGGGTGCATTCCTTGGAGCCTGGTGTGCCGCGCCCGGGGGGAGGCCGGAGCGAGGGGGCCGGCCGGTTCCCGCCGGGCCCTGCTGGATTGGTGAAGAGATGCTGGATGCGGTGACGAGGGCGAGGGCGCGACGAGGAGGATACGGACCGGCAGACAGTTGGGTTCAGCACCGGGGTGGTTTCAACACCGGTCTGGTATCGAAAATTGGCCGATTGTCGCGGGTGGCGAGCTGCGATCCACCCCCGAACCCCGATCCGCCGCCCCCTCGGATGGACGGCTCCGACTCACTGCCCCACTGGTTATTTTCGGGTGCCGCCGGGGGTTTGTCCAGCGAACCGCCCAGGAAAACCGGGCGGGGGCGCCGTGCGATTCTCCTGACCCCGATGGGGGGCGACCCGAATCACCGTCACGGGCTCACGAACGAGTGCCGGACGGTGACCTGGCGGACTTGGCGGCTCGAAGGCTCGTAGCAGCGGATCCGGATCTCGATCCCCCGGAGCGGATAGGGGTAAGGCGGCTGGGTCTCGGTCTCGCCGGGATCCTCACCGGAGTCGGCGAAGTCGCCGTCGCCGTTGAGGTCGATCGAGGGATCGGTCTCGTCCACCCGGCCGTTGGTGTTGTCGTCGAGGCCGTTTGTGCCCTGGTCCACGGTGGTGTTGCTGAGCCAGCCGTCGTCGTTGCGGCCGTTGGTCTCGTAGTGGGTGCTCCAGGAGTCCCAGACACGGGGGGTGAGGAGCGACCCACGGAGCACGCTCCTCGGCTGGCCGAACCCGGAGAACCGCGACACCGGAACTTGGTTGTTGGGCGGGTTGCCAGGCTTCATCGTGCCGTTGCCGAGATCGACGTAGGCCCCCTGGGCGAAGGCGGGGGGATTGAGGGCCGCCGAGGTCAGATAGGCACCCACGTAGCCGGGATCCCCCGGGACGAGCGCCGTGGTGGAGCCCGCCAACGGGATCGGCGCCTCCGGATCGAAGACGCGCACGTCGAAGGCGATCACGTTGGTGAGGATCACGTCCTCCCCCTGCCGGTTGCCGGTATAGACCAGGCCGTCGGGGATGACGTTGGGATCGAGGTGCCCGCCGTCGAGGAGCCCGTTGGCCGGGTTCTGGGCGTCTTCGGCCTGCTGGATCGCGCCGTCGTGGTTGTGATCCTCCCAGGCCACGCAGAACCCGCTGCCGTAGTTGGGGGTCCCGGCGGTGTCGCGCGAGAATCGCGCCCCCGACGTGTCACCGACGACATTGTGCATGAACCGGGCCTCACGCCGGGTGAGATCGGCGAGGGTGTTGGGCAGGAGTCGCCCCGGGGAGACGGTGTCGGTCTTGTTGGGGATGAAGGCGCCGGCGTTGCGCTCGAACCGGGCCGAGATGTCGTAGCGGTCGAAGAACGTTCCCCAGGGGAAATAGCCGTGCGGCATCGCCACGGTGTTGGAGGGAACCACGGCGGTGTTGGCGATCGTCGTGTTCGGGCTGCAGACGCCACCGGTGTAGAACGGCTCCACCCCGACGTAGCCGAGGACGAGCAGTTGCTTGCGGTAGAGGGTGAACGTCACCGGGTTCGACGTGCCGGGGGTGGGGCGGAGAAACCAGCCCACCTCCGCCACCGGGCTCTCGATCGACGTCGCCTGCGGCGACGTGGCCGACACCGTGAACCGCCCCTGGAAGAGCGGATCGGTGCTCCGCGTGGTGAAGAGGAGGACGTCGTCGTAGTCGCCGACGATCCGGTCGTCGCTGCCGCTGCCGGCGATCAGGGTGAGCAGCGCATTGGTGCCCTTGTTCACCACTCCCGCGGCCGTCGGATGGAAGGCGTCGGACTCCGGCCCCTCGATCAGTTCGAAGTAGCCATCGCCCGTCTCGGGATCGAGGGGCGGCACCGTGTGGGCGGTGGCCCCGGCGAGATCGCTCCGCAGCCGCCAGGCGGCGGTCCGGATCCGCCCGTCGAGCTCGATCATCGCCCGGCTGTCCGACACCGCGGTGCCGAACGCGCCAAACACCTGCGCGATCGCCGCCATGAGCAGCAGCGTCGCCGCGGTGGCGACGAGCATCTCGACGAGCGTCATGCCGGCGCGGGAGGCAGCCTGGCGGGGGAGGAGCGTGCGGCGGGTCATTCGATGATCCTCCGCAGCACGACGGCGTCGCGCACGTTGTGGGGCTTGCCCGGCTCGAAGGCCACCGGGATCGAGCGGTCGACGATGTAAAAGGCGCGGTGGGTGCGGACGCTGTCTGGATCCCCCTCGACCATCTCGCGGAGGGTGATCCAGACGCCGAACAGGTGCGACCGCGTGGTGGCGGTGTTGGCGAGGCGCGTGGCGGTGTAGAGGCCGTGGACGGGATTGAGGTCGACGGCGTCCTTCAACCCCGGCTCCTGGTTCTTGTAGTCGTCGGTCACCGGCTTCGGCCGGTTGGCCTGGGTGGCCGGGAGGGCGGGATCGAGGGCCGGGTTCTTGTCGAGGGCGAGGAGCTGGGCCATCGACCGGGCCGGCTGGCCGGAGACGAAGTCGGCCACCTCGCTCGCCTGCTGGCCCTGGGCCAGTGCCCGCTTCCGCACCGGCGCCGGGAAGGCGGCCTGATTGCCGTTGGCCTTGGTGACCAGCGGCCCGGCCACGACCGCGTCCCAGACGTCGTCGGCGGTGACCGTGTTGAGATTCACGCGGGCCGGCTCGCGGTAGGCGGAGACCTGGTTGACCGGGGTGGTGGTGTTGCTGATGCCGGCGAACGTCCACAGGTTGCCAGACTGCGCCGACGGCACCGTCGTGTGGATCCCCGCGAAGCGCGTCGGCACGTGGACGGCGTCGAAGAGGAGCATCGTCGGCAGGTGGTTGGTGGTGGCGTCGAGGCGGGTGTAGTTCTCGAGCAACTGCCACGGCCCCTTGTCGTGGATCCGGTCACCGGGCACGAAGACGAGCTCGGCCGCCGAGATGAACGGCCGGTTCGGCCAGTGGAACCAGGCGGGGGCGTTGGTCCCGCTGCCGACGGGGTCGAGCGGCGCGAAGGTGAGGGAATTGCCGGCACCGGGGGTGAAGTCGCCCGGCTGATTCCGCCAGAAGGCGGTGGGCCCGGTCGCCACCCGGCTCGACTTCTGCTGCGGCGGCGGCGGAATGAGCCCCCCTCCGGTCGAGCGGTTGACCACCGTGACCTTCACCTTGTCGACCACGCGGTAGAGCGGGGCCTTGAGATCCTTGGGATGGGTGGTCTCGGGATCGGCCTGCCAGATGGCATTGGTGACGGTCGCCGTCGGGTCGGTGAGCCGCTCGAGGTAGATCGTGGCATCGCGGTTGGTGCCGATCTGCCCCGGCATCCCCGGCACCTTGAAGTCCTTGAGGGTGGCGGTGCCGGTGGCGGTGATCGTGTTGCCCTGGGTGTTGGTGCCCTGGAGCATGAGCCAGGAGTCGGTCGCCATCTTCGGCGTGGTCGCCGGCGTGAGCGTCTGCACGGCGACCTCGTTTGCCCCCAGCCCATTCGCCGTGGCGGCGACGTCGAACCGGGCGTAGGTCGTCTGCCCCGAGGCGTCGTCCACGATCCGCAGCCGCCAGACCGGCTTCACGCTCCCGTCGGTGGTGTCGACGGCGGCGTTCTCGCTCTTCTTCGCCAGCTCGATCCGGTTGGTCGGTTTGCCGTTGGCCGTGGCGTCGAGCTTCACGTCGCAGGGCTCGGCCGCGATCGAGTTGTCGTCGGTGGCGTAGGCGAGCGCGTTCCACGGCCGGTGGAGCATGACATACAGCTCGGCCTGGTTCTGGTCGTCCTCCCAGGCGCTGACCTCGGAGATGACGATCTCCGGCCGCTCGCTCCCCCACACGAGCGAACGGTTGGCACCGTTTTCGATGCTGACCGCGTCGCCGTCGGCATCCCAGCCGTCCTCCGGCTCGAGGTCGCACTCGAACGGCGTCATCGTCGAGTCGGCGTCGCGGAAGTCGCAGGCATTGACCACCCACTGGGCGTAGCGCTCGCGCATTGCCTCGTCGGCGGTCGGGTCGAGCGCCACCAAGAGCACGAACAGGTCCTTGCACCACGCCTGCCGCTGCCAGTAGTAGGTGTCGTTGGCCTTGTAGCCGTCGGGCTGGATCCCGGAGAGGGCCCGGTTGAGGTCGAAGCGCTCGCCGCGGGCGGCTTCCCCACCGAGGACCTGCGTGAGGAGCGTGCCGTTGGTCCCGCCGATCTGCGCGCCGTTGGCGGCAGCGGCGAACCACCCGGCCAGCCGCCGACCCGCCTCGCCGGTGACGGCGGTGGTGTCCCAACTGGCGGTCGTCATCCGGAGGCGCGATTCCTCGGCGAGGCTGCCGAGCATCGCCTCGAGGCGCGAGGGGAGCCCGGAGGCGTCGAGGTCGTAGGGGCGGAGGAGCTTCTCGAGCTCGCTCGACGTGAAGGGATTGGCGGTGGTCAGGCTCGTGCCGGTGTTGGAGAGCCAGCCGTTCCGCGGCGAGCGCGACGCGAGCGGGATCTCGTAGGGGTCGTCGGTGGTCTCGACGTTGACCTGCACGGGGTTGCCGGAGTCGTCGCGGGCCACCCACTCGGCCTTCGTGTAGACGAGCCCGGGCACGACGCTCTTGGTGGCGTCGGTGGCCTTCACGTTGGCCGTGCCGGTGGTGAACTTCATCCGCCCGTGGAGGTCGGGAGGGGAGTTGTAGATCCCGCGATAGGCCGGCTTCTGGCCGGCAGGATCGGGTTGCCAGTCGAACGCCGGATCGCCGTCCCACCACAGCGGCGGGATGCCGTAGCAGGTCTTCGGGCTCCCCTGGATGGTGGCCGCATCGACCCGGCGGTCGTTCACCTGGCTGATCGGGTCGTCGATGAACGGCTGGCCGGAGCGCGCGTAGGGATAGTTGGCGACATTCGTCGAATCGGCGATCTGGGCTGAGGTCGAGAACGTCGGCGAGTTCTTGGGGAGGGTGGCCCCGGTCGGCGGCTGGCCGTAGCGGCCCTCACAATTCGGCAACCGCGGCGTTGCAGCCCCGCTCGAGAACCGGCTCCCACTGTTGCCGGGGCGGAGGCCACCGACCTGCTTGGTGGAGTCGGCGAGGAGCGTCCAGTCGATCCCGGTGAGGATCTGGACGGCGGGGTTTTCGTTCGTCTGCTTGCGGTCCTTTTTGTAGCCGTTGCCGTTCTTCGCGCCGGCGAGGTCGAACAGGGCGCGGGGATTGATCTCCGCGGGGCCGTAGCCCATCCCCATCGGGATCGCCTCTTTCGGCGTGCCCATGCGCTGCAATTGGGTGGGGGTGGCGTTGTTCGGCGGATTGGGCCAGTACTGGTGCGACCCGGAATAGGTGAGCTCCATCAGCGAGCCGTGGGCGTTGACGTTGAAGCGGCCGTCGAGATCGACGACGAGCACCGAGGCGTCGAGGCGGAGGGTGTTGCCGTCGGCGTCGGTCGTGCGTGGCAGGCCGAAGTCGAGGAAGAAGCCGTCGTTGGTGCCGTCGTTGTCGTTGTCGGCCACCGGCGACACGCCATAGGCGGCCAGTTGCGACGGCAGCCAAGTGCCGTTCGGGTCGAGCGCGGTCTGGGCGGTGGTGCCGCTGGCGACCGTGACGAACGACGGCTTGAGCACCGCAGACCCGGCCACCGAGGGATTGGCGGAGTTGGCATCGGATTGCGGCTCGACGCGGGCGAGGAACGGGTTGCGGTCGTCGAACCCGTCCCACGGCTCGTGGAGGTCGGTCTGGACGGCCGGGTCGCCGAGGAACTCGCGGCCGTTGATCACCGCCCCCAGCGGCACCGACGTGTCGAGCGGCAGCACGAACGGCTTCGCGCGGGAGATGTTCTCGACGAAGAGTCGGTATTTCGACGACTTGTCCGGCGCTTGGCCGGAGTAGGCGGCCTTCACGATCCGGTGGCTGGTCGCCGCCCGACCCGCCCCGAAGAGGGTGATCACGCGGCCGGGCAGATCCTGCCAGGCGTTCTGATCGGGGGTCGACGGCGAGGAGGCGCCACCAAGAGTCGGATCGAACGTGCGGAAGTCGGGGATCTCGAGGAGCGGCACGTTGGCGACCAGCCCCACGGTCGCGGTGGTGTTGGAATTGGTCTGAAGCACGGCGGGATGGGCCGTGCCGGTGATCGTGGTGGCGACCTGGACGGTACTTGAAAAGCCGTTGTCCCAGAGCTTGATCGACATCCGTCCGACGCCGTACTTGTCGGCCAGAAGCGATTCGAACGGAAATGCGGTGCCGCTGCCGACCGGGCTCGGCGGGTAGGGAGGCGGCGATGTCGTGCCCGAGGCGAACGTGTCGCCGGGCCAGCGGAGGACCACGTTCGTGCCGCCGGCAACGACCGTCATCATCACCCGGTCGAGCATGTCGGCCGGCTGGATCCGCCGCGACTCCGATTCGAGGGCCAGCCGCGAGAAGGCGCGGGCCGTCTCCTTCGCCCGCGTGGCGACGACGAGATACGCCGTGCCGAGCATCATGAACAGCGTCAGCATGCTGAGCACGACCAGAAGCAGCACGCCGCGCCGCGGGTGCGCCGGCAGGCCATGGCCACTGGCCATGGATGGACCGTGGCGACGGACTTTCCAGTCGGGGTGGTCGTCGTGTGTGTTCATGGCCACTGCCTTCGCGTTGTCCGGCCGACCCTTGCCCGGCCTGCCGGCACGTCTTCCCCACCCGAACCCCACTATCGACCGTACGCTCCCGGCCCCTCCAAAACCACCGTCTGTTCCGCGAGGCCGACCGAATCGACGAGGATCTGCACGGCCCCATCGCTCGGCGGCCGGCCGGAGAAGGTCACGTAGACCGTGCTGGATGTCGTGTCGACGCTCGCCATCTTGATCTGGGAAAACCGCTCGTGCTGAGGTCCGTTGTAGAAGTTGGCCGCGTGGACCTTCTTCCCGTCGTAGACCACCACGCCTGGCTTGAGGATCTCCTTCAGCGTGCGGTCGCCAAGCGGGCTCGTGAGCGTGAGCGTGCCGGCCGCGGCGTTGAAGGTGGCGTCGAGGAGCGCCTCGGAGGCGACGCCCGTGCGCCCGTGGAACACCACCACCGAGAGCTTGGCGAGCTCTCCCGCCAGCAGCGGCGGAGAGACCGGGACGGTGCTCGCCGTGTAGAGGCCGGTGTCGACCCGGGCCAGGGCGAGCATGCAGGTCATCCGTCCCTGGAACGACCGCGTGCCGTCGGAGAGGCGGTTGAGCGGCGGATCGTCGGCACCGACGCCATCGACGTTCACGAGCACGTCGTCGCGGCCCTGGGTGAGGAGGCCCATCCGCAGATCGGCCGGTCCCGGGCCCGCCCACCGGAGTGAGCCCGATGTCGCCAGCACCCCGGTCGCCTTGATCCCCACGTGGAGGGCGGCCAGCGTTTTGGCGTTGCCGCCGATCATGAACGTCTCGGTGTACGGGGCGCCCAGGGGATCGCAGACGACGAACCCGAAGCCAGTGTTCGCCGCCCCGTTGCCGTCGCGGTCCTCGATGCCGGTCGACTGGCCGTCGCCGTTGAGGTCCTCGGAGACGAGCGGATAGAGCTGGAGCGCCTGGTCACCGTTGACATCTTCGTTGGGCTGGAAGACGTTGTCGCCGTTGAGGTCCTCGGAGATCGGCGTCAGCGAGTCGAACCGGGTGAACCCGGCCGTGATCGCATCGGCCAGGGCGTTGGTCGCCATGCTCGCCGACCGGTCGAGGGTCACGCTCCGCGCGGCCTGCGATTTGCCGGCCGGCACGAGCGCCACGACGCTCGTGAGGCCCACGGCGAGGATCCCGATCGAGATCAGCACCTCCATCAGGGTGATCCCGCGGCGCGCGGCGGATGGCAAGGGTGCGCGGTCCATGTCAGCGGCCTCCCGCGACGAGCTGCGAGCGGATGAAGGATTGCGACACCTTCAGCCACTCGAGTGTCAGGACGATCGGAGATCCGCCGACGACCACAGGTCCCGGGACCGCGATCTCCGCCACACGGGCGATTCCGCTGGCCGGATCGATCGCGATCCAATACGAGTCGCCGTATTGCCAATTCGTTCCGATGCTGTCGTCGCCGGTGTTCAGGGCGGCTGCGGCCTGTCCGGCGCGATCGGCGCGTCCGACGAGGAGAAAGATCGTGCCCTCCACGTCCAGTCGCGTCCCGCGGTGAACCAACTCGCGCACGCGCCCATTGGCGTCGAACAGGATGCAGACCGGCGCCGCATTCGGCCACGACTGGCCGATTCCACCGAGGGACGCCGGATCAAGGCCGAACGGCCGATACCCCGTGCTCGAATCGTAGCCCGACCAGTAGAGGTCGATGCAGCGGCCGTCGGCGAAGGAATAGGGAGCGCCGGTGCGCACCGGCTGGCGGAGGATTTCGTAGGCGTGGGGCACGGTCTCCAGCGGCCAGGCCGTGTTGAGCGGATTCTGCCCCGACGTGCCCTGGGTCGTGCCGAGGCCACGGAACTTCATCCCGAACGTCAGTGGGCTCGACGTGAGGGCGAGCAGCTCGAACCACGGCCCGCTGCCGTCGAAGCGGATCAGGTCGCCGGCGCTGCCGGGGGTGGTGGTGGTGCCGTGGACCCCCGGCGTGATGCTGCGGCCGGTTCCGAACGAGCCGGCGGGGGTCCAGGCGAGCTCGCGGTAGGCCCAGGCGGGAATGGGCGGGTTGGGGGTGACGTTGCCCGGTGCGGCGACCGTGACCTGCGACTGCAGGCTCTCGCCGCGGTAGACCTCGGGCACGTCGGCGAGTTGGATGTCGATCGCGGCGGCGTAGGGGACCGCGGGATTCACCGGGAGGATCCAGAACCCGGCCCACTCGGTGCGGCCGATCGCCCGGCTCTGCGCCTTGCTCACCCAGGTGGACACCGCCCGGGCGGTCTCACGCGTGCGGCGCGTCTCGGCCGTGTTCGACAGGTTGGGCAGCACCGTCACCGCGAGCAGGCCGATGATCGCCACCACGACGAGCAGCTCGACGAGCGTCATGCCGGCGCGGCGGTGGTCGGGGCGGTGCATGGCGGTCACGTTCGGCAAGGAATCACTTCGTGGTCAGGTCGTGGTTGGTGATGTTGTCGGAAGCTCGGCGCGGATTACTGACGGAGCCCGGCAGTGGCGAAGAGGCGATCGTTGTGCGCACTCCTCGCCCATTTGGAGGAATCCATCCGCCCGTGACGACTTCACTCGCGTTGATGCCGTACCAATCCTCACCGCCATTGGGGTCGTCCACGGCGTTGTCCGGCCCGCCCGAGTAAATCAGCGGAATGAGCCGGTAGTCCGTCGGGGCAACCCGCATCGGGTCGAACGGGTCGGGGTCGGTCGTCGCGTCACCTTGCTG
>SXGQ01849050.1_pt1 | contig 11035 bp, 8 predicted proteins | sample 3178371 | NCBI WGS metagenome assembly SXGQ01 (sample SAMN11356859, study PRJNA531348) | freshwater metagenome | isolation source: freshwater sample F1-20 | place: China: Fuxian Lake, Yuxi | collected 2017-12-25 | reverse complement strand
GTGCAGGCCCACGCCCCAATAGAACATGGTCACGAACGTGATGGCCAGCACCAGCGGGATGGTGATGCCCACGACCAGGCCCGGCCAGATGTCGATGCGCAGCGGCTTCGTGTGCAGCCCCAGCGAGATGAAGCTGACGGCCAGCACGATGACGACAGCCTCGATCAGCACCTTCACGAACTCACCGACCGAGGTCGACACGGCCTTGGGCTGGTCCTGCACCTGCTCCAGATCGATACCGGCCGGCAGGTCGCGCTTGATGGTCTGCAACGCCACGCCCAGCGCCTTGCCCATGGCGATGATGTCGCCACCCTTGGCCATGGACACGCCCAGCGCCAGCACTTCCTTGCCTTGGTGGCGCACCTTGGTGGTCGGCGGGTCGACGTACGCGCGCTTGATCTCGGCGATGTCTCCCAGGCGGAGCTGGCTGGCGACGCCGGTCTGCGGGTTGATGGCGCGGATGGGCACGTTGGCCAGCGCCTGCGGCGTGGTGAACTGTCCTTGCACGCGCACCTGGAAGTTGGCGCTGCCGGCGTTGAGCAGACCGGCGCCCTCCACCGCGTTCTGCGCGCCGATCTGGTTGATGACCTGGTTGAAATCCAGGCCCAGTTGGGCGAGGCGCTTCTGCGAGATCTCGATGAACACCTTCTCAGGCTGTATGCCGAAGATTTCGACCTTGGCGACGTCCTTCACCTGCAGCAGCGCCTGGCGCACGCGGTCGGCGTGCTCACGCAGCTCCTCACGGCTGAAGCCGTCGGCCGACAGCGCGTAGATGGAGCCGTAGACGTCGCCGAACTCGTCGTTGAAGACAGGCCCCAGCACGCCTTGCGGCAGCGTGGAGCGCATGTCGTTGATCTTCTTGCGCGTCTGGTACCAGAGGTCCGACACCTGACCGGGCGGCGTGTTGTCCTTGACCTGGAAGATGGTCAGCGACTCGCCGGGCTTGGTGTACGAGCGGATCTTGTCCGCGTGGTTCACTTCCTGCAGCGTCTTCTCGATCTTGTCGGTGACCTGGTCGGCCATCTGCTGCGCCGTGGCACCGGGCCAGAACGCCTGGATGACCATGGCGCGGAACGTGAATGGCGGGTCCTCATCCTGGCCGAGCTGGAAGTAGGCGGCAAAGCCCATCAGCATCAGCACCACCATCAGGTAGCGCGTCAGCGCCGGGTGCTCCAGCGCCCAGCGGGAGACGTTGAACCCACCGATGTGGGGCTCTTTCGTGATCGGGGAGTTCATGCGCGCCCCAGTTTCAGCGAGACGCCGCAGGCGCCGCGGGCGCGGGGGCTGCACCGGTGCTGCGCGGCGGCACGTAGCGCTTCACCTTCTGGCCTGCGGTGAGCACGTGCACACCTGCGACGACCACCTCCTGGCCCGATGCCAGCCCGCCGGAGATGACCGCCTCGTTGCCCTCCGCGCCGGCCACCTGCACAGCCACCGGCTTGACGGTCATGGACGGGCCGTCGAGCACCCACACCGACGTCTTGCCCGCCTGTTGCAACACGGCCGACAGCGGCAGCTTGATGACGCCGGCCAGTTGCGGCAGGTCCAGCACCACCGTGGCGGACTGGCCCAACCCCACGTCCAACTTGCCGGCATCGGCCTTGATCAGGAAGGTGCGCGTCACCGGGTCGGCGGCGGCCGCCACCTCACGCAGGGTCAGCGGGTAGGTCTTGCTGTCGCCCCACAGGCGCACCTTCAGCGCGCCGGCCTGGCTGGCGGCGGCGCGCACGCGGGCGATCTGGTCTTCAGGCACGGAGAAGACGACGTCGCGCGGGCCGTTCAGCGCCAGGGTCACGACCGGCGTGCCGGCAGCCAGCACCTGGCCAGGCTCGGCATTGATACCCGTGATGACGCCGGCGCCATCAGCCACCAGGTGCGCATAGCCCGCCTGGTTGCCCTGGACGTCCGCCTGGGCCTTCGCCTGATCCAGCTGCGCCTGCGCGGCCTTGAAAGCGGAATCGCGCCGCTCCAGCTCGGCAGCGCTGATGAAGCCCTGGCGCTGCAGGTCGACGAAGCGCTTGTAGTCAGCACCCATCTGGTCGCGGTTGGTGCGCGCGGCGGTCACGCCCGCCGCGGCGGCGGCTTCGGCCAGTCTCAGGTCTTGGCCGTCGATGCGCGCGAGCACCTGGCCCGCCTTCACCGTGTCGCCCAGGTTCACGGCCCGGCTCAGCAACTTGCCGCTGACGCGGAAGGACAGCCGTGATTCGACCCGCGCCCGCACCTCGGCCGCATACTCATGGCTCGCACTTGCCGCACCAGCACTCACCAGCTGGGTGCGCACCGCGCGTTCCGGCTCGGGGGCAGCCGCTTGTTTGCCGCAGGCCGACAGCAGGGCCGCCAGCAGCAGGGGCGGCGCGAGACGCAGAAGATGGGACATGCAGACCTCGGCAGGAGTGGACGGCCGGCTCCTGATGATTTAATGACCGGCGGGTCAATAATGTATGCAGGCCCGGTGACAACTGTCAAACCTCATTGACACATCGGGTATTGCGAGCCGAGCTTGAGCGTCGACCACTACGAAAACTTTCCCGTCGCCTCCTGGCTGTGCCCGCCGGCGTTGCGGCCTGCGGTCGTGGCGATCTACCACTTTGCCCGCACGGCGGACGACCTTGCGGACGAGGGCGAGGCCACCGTGGCCGAGCGGGTCCAGGCGCTGCGCGACTACCGGGTCGACTTGGCCGCCACCGTGGCGGGCCAGACACCATCGCCACGCTGGACCTCCGTGTTCGCTCCACTGGGGCGCGAGATGCATCGCCTGCAACCCCAACTGCTGCACGACCTGCTCGACGCCTTCGAGCAGGACCTGACCCCGCCGCGCTACCGCGATCACGCCCACCTCCTGGACTACTGCCGCCGCTCCGCCAACCCGGTGGGCCGGCTGCTGCTGGGGCTGTACGGCATCGGCGACACCACGTCGCTGCAGCGATCCGACGCCATCTGCTCGGCGCTGCAGCTCATCAACTTCTGGCAGGACTTCACCCGCGACGGCCCCAATGACCGGCTCTACGTGCCGCAGACCGACCTGGACCGCCACGGCGTCAGTGCCGAGGACGTGCTCGCCTGCCGCGACAGCCCCATGGCGCGGGCACTGATCCAGGAGCTGTGCGCCTGGGCGCGCACGCTGATGCTGCAAGGCGCGCCGCTGGCGCTGACGCTGCCCGGCCGCGCGGGCTGGGAGCTGCGCTTCGTCGTGCAGGGCGGGCTGCTCATCCTGGACAAGATCGCTGCCGGTGGCCACGACAGCCTGATGCGCCGCCCGACCGTCTCGGCCTGGGATTCGCCCCGGCTGGTCTGGCGTGCGCTGACAATGCGCGCCACATCATGAGTCCCGAGCAATACGTCCAGGAGAAGGCCGCCGCCAGCGGTTCGAGCTTCTATTACGCCTTCCTGTTCCTGCCGCCGCCCCGGCGCGCGGCCATCACGGCCTTCTATGCCTTCTGCCGCGAGGTGGATGACGTGGTCGACGAAACCCAGGACGCCGGCGTCGCCGCGACCAAGCTCGCCTGGTGGCGCAAGGAAGTGGCCAGCGCCTTCGCCGGCCAGCCGTCGCACCCCTGCATGAAGGCGCTGATGCCGCACACCGCGACGTACGACATCCGCCTGGAACACCTCAACGCCGTCATCGAAGGCTGCGAGATGGACCTCCAGCAAACACGCTACCTCGACTTCCCCGGCCTGCAGCGCTACTGCCACCTCGTGGCCGGCGTGGTGGGCGAGGTGGCCAGCGGCATCTTTGGCCGCACGCAGACGCAGACCGTCGAGTACGCCCACAAGCTGGGCCAGGCGATGCAGCTCACCAACATCATCCGCGACGTGGGCGACGACGCCCGCCGCGGCCGCATCTATCTGCCCGTGAACGAGTTGCAGCAGTTCGGCGTGAAGGCCAACGAGATCCTGCTGCGCAGCAAGCCCTGGGGCTACAGCGACCGCGTCACGGCACTGATGCAGTTCCAGGCCGAGCGGGCGCACCGGCTGTACGACGAAGCCGTGGCGCTGCTGCCGGAGGCTGACCGCGTGGCGCAGAAGCCGGGCTTGATGATGGCCAACATCTACCGCGCGCTGCTGGTGGAGATCCAGCGTGAGAACTTCCAGGTGCTGCACCAGCGCATCGCGCTGACGCCGCTGCGCAAGCTCTGGATTGCCATGCGCACGAATTGGCGCGGCAAGTGAAGGTTGCCGTCGTCGGCGGCGGCTGGGCCGGCATCGCGGCGGCCGTCGAGCTGGCGGATGCGGGGCATGACCTCACGGTCTTCGAGATGGCCCCGCAGCTCGGCGGCAGGGCGCGCAGCGTGGCTGGCAGTCCGCCATACGACAACGGGCAGCACATCCTCATCGGCGCCTACCGGGACAGCCTGGCGCTGATGCGCCGCCTGGGCGTGGATCCCGAGCAGGTGCTCAACCGCCTGCCATTGGCCCTGCCCTATCCGGGCGAGCCGGGCCTGCAGTTGCCTCCAGGCTCACCCCTGATCGCCTTCACGCGCGGCGTGCTGGCGCATCGAGGCTGGCCGTTGAGCGCACGGCTCGGGCTGTTGTCGGCCGCGGCCGGCTGGCTGGCCCGCGGCTTTCGCTGCGACGCAGGACTCAGCGTCGCGATACTGTGTGCCAACCTGCCCGCGGTCGTGAAGCGCGACCTCATCGAACCGCTGTGCGTGGCTGCACTGAACACGCCGGCCCCGCAAGCCAGCGCGCGCGTATTCCTGCGCGTGCTGAAGGATGCGCTGTTCAGCGGCGCCGGCAGTGCCGACCTGCTGCTGCCGCGCCGACCACTGTCTGACGTGCTGGCCGGCCCCGCCGCCGCGTGGCTGGGCAGCCGGCTGCGGCTGGGTTCGCGGGTGCAACGCATCGAACCGGGGTGGCAGGTGGACGGCGAGGCGTTCGACGCCGTGGTCCTTGCCTGCACCAGCGTTGAGGCCGCGCGACTCACGCACGAGTTCGCACCGGCCTGGTCTGCCACGGCCAAGGCCCTGGCGTTCGAGCCCATCATCACCGTCTACTTGAACAGCCCTGGCAGCGCCCTGCCCGCCCCCATGCTGGCGCTGCGCGACGGTCCGAACGCACCGGCCCAGTTCGTCTTCGACCATGGCCAGCTCGATGGCGCCGCTGGTCGCTTCGCCTTCGTCGTCAGCGGCGCCGCGCCTTGGGTCGCCAGTGGCGGGTGCGCCGAGGCGGTGCTGGCGCAGGCACAGCGCGAACTGCGCTGGGCCACGCCGCCTGTCGTGGACAAGGTGTTGACGGAGAAGCGCGCAACCTTCGCCTGCACGCCGGGGCTGGTCCGCCCGCCAGCTCACCTCGCCCCCGGCTTGTGGGCGGCCGGCGACTACATCGACGGCCCCTACCCCGCCACGCTGGAAGGTGCCGTGCGCGCCGGCCGTGCCGCCGCTCAGGGCGTGACGGCCGGCTGGGGCGCGAACGGCGCCGCAAGCGGCTCGCCGACAAAGACGCCCTGACCCGGCCACGCCACGCTGTGCCAGTAGGCCTCCAGCGCGCTGACACCCTGGGCATAGGACTGGATCAGCACCTGCGGATGCGGGAACTTCTGCAGGTGATTGCACGGCTCGCTGACCGAACCATAGGTGGCCGTGGCGCCGGCGTCGATCCAGTCCAGCACGTTCATCTGTCCCTCGCCCACGGGGCGCTCCAACTGCCCGCCGTAAGACGTCAGGTGGTCTGCCAGTGCGCCGGGCAGCCACTCTCCGCCGAGCGGTGCGGGCACGCGAGCCAGACCTGTCTGGTAGATCAGCGTGCGGCGCATCGGCGGCAGCGCGTCGCTCTTCACGCGCGCCACCTCGAAGCCGGCCACGCCCGGAACCGGCCCTGACGGCGGGAACAGGCGCTCGCGGACGTTGCGCGCCGCATCCGGCGTGGCGGCCAGGTAAGCCATCGCCGGCTCTGCAGCGCCGGCCGCCAACGTGTGGTCGGAGGCCATGCCGCGCTCGATCATTGCCATCGCCTCAGGCACGCTGCGCGCCGCCAGTTGCATCGTCGGACGCACGCCCAGCACGATCCACGGCCGGGCACCGAAATAGCTGCCATAGGGGCTGGCCTTCGTTGCCGCGCAGCTGTGGGCACAGAGGTCCGGCTGCAGCCCCATGCCCAGCGCCGACGTCAGCGAATTGCATTCCACGGCATAGGGCTGCACCCAGGCCAGCGCCAGGCCGTTGACGTGCTCGGGCATCTGGCTGCGGATGGTCTGGTCCAGCGCGGTGAACTCCTCGCGCGTCAGGCTGGTGCGCTGCGGCAGCTGCACGCGAACCACCTGCGCTGCCGGGATGCCGCGGCGCTTGGCGTAGTACTCGCCCACAGCCACCGAGTACGGATCGGCGGTGTTGATGACCAAGCCCAACTCGTTGGCCGTGATGCGGCCGTACAGCTTCGGCATGCGAACCCAACGCGGTTCAGCGGCGGACGCAGCGGGGCCAGCGGGCTCTGCCGCGGCGCAGACGTCAACAAGCCCGAGGCATGCGACCCACAACGCCGCCACGGCTTGCCACTTGCTGAACCCTGCTTTCGCCATACAAAACACCCGCAATCTCCCCCACAATGTGGCGCATGAAACCCAAAGAGGCGCAAACCCCGGCGATCCAGGTGCTGGAGCGCATGTTTGCGCTGCTGGACGTGCTGGCCAGCCACCAGGACCCGGTGTCGCTGAAGGCCCTCTCCGAAGCCACCGGCCTGCACCCTTCCACGGCGCACCGCATTCTGAATGACCTGACCCTGGGTCGTTTCGTCGACCGGCCCGAAGCCGGCAGTTATCGACTCGGCATGCGCATGCTGGAGCTCGGCAACCTCGTGAAGGCACGGCTGGACGTGCGTGACGCGGCCCTGCCCGCCATGCGCGAGCTGCACAAGTTCACCCACCAGCCGGTGAACCTGTCGGTGCGCCAGGGTGACGAGATCGTCTACATCGAACGCACCTACTCGGAGCGGTCCGGCATGCAGGTCGTGCGCGCCGTGGGCGGCCGGGCGCCGCTGCACCTCACCTCGGTCGGCAAACTCTTCCTCGCCAGTGACGACAGCCCGCGGGTGCGTGCCTACGCCACGCGCACAGGCCTGTCGGGCCACACCCGCAACAGCCTCACCGACGTCTCGGCACTGGAGCGCGAGCTGGCCATGGTGCGCCAGCGCGGCATCGCGCGAGACGATGAGGAGCTGGAGTTGGGCGTGCGCTGCATGGCCGCCGGCATCTACGACGACCAGGCCAAGCTCGTGGCCGGCCTGTCCATCTCCGCCCCGGCCGACCGGCTGGAGGAAAGCTGGGTGGTGCGGTTGAAGGAAACCGCCGCGCAGATCTCGTCGGCACTGGGCCATCGCGGCTGAAACGCGCCGCTGAAAGCAAAACGCGGCGCCAAGGCGCCGCGTTTTTCATGCAAGTCCAACCGCTCAGAGCTTGGCTGCCACCGGGGACTGATCGCCCGGCTGCGCTGCCAACCACTTGCGCATGCGCTCGGCATCGGCAATCCGCGACGCCTTGCCGCTGGAATCCAGGAACACCATGATCAGCTTGCGGCCGGCCATGCTGGCCTGCATCACCAGGCACTTGCCAGCCTCGTTGATGAAGCCGGTCTTCTGCAGGCCGATCTCCCACAGCGGGTTGGACAGCAGGCCGTTCGTGGAGCGGAACTGCACCATGCGCTTGCCCAGCGCCACGCGGGCTTCACGCGACGTGGACAGGTCGCGCAGCACCGGCACCTGGCTGGTGACGTTGACGAGCTTGGCCAGATCGGCGGCGCTGCTCTGGTTGCGGCTGGACAGGCCGGTCGGCTCGACGTAGTGCGTGTCGCTCATGCCCAGGGCGATGGCCTTGGCGTTCATGGCGGTGACGAAGGCATCCAGGCCGCCGGGGTAGTTCCGCCCGAGCGCATGGGCGGCGCGGTTCTCGCTGGACATCAGCGCCAGATGCAGCATCTCGCCGCGCGTCAGTGTGGTGCCGAACGCCAGGCGCGAGCCGGTGTTCTTCTCGGTGTCCTTGTCTTCCTCGGTCACCGTCAGCTTCTCGTCCATGGACAGGCCGGCCTCGACCACCCCCAGCGCCGTCATCCGCTTGGTGATGGAGGCGATCGGCAGCACGGCCTGCGGGTTCTTGGAGAACAGGACTTCGTTGGTGTCCTGATCCAGCACGTAGGCGACGCTGGACTTCAGCGCCAGCGGGTCGTCCACGTCATGCAGGCCGGCGACCTGGCCGAACGTCGGCACGGCGCGGACCACGGGAATGACGGGCGCCGCCGTCTTGCGCACCACCACGGATTTGACCTTGCGGGTCTGCGTGGCCTTGGCTTTGGACTTGGTGGGGGCGGCAGCGGCCTCGGTGGTGCCCACGAAGGCAATGAGGCTCAAGCTCAGAAGTGCGGCGGCAAATGTCTTCAACGGGGTCCCCAAACAGCTGGGCGGCAGTGTAGCGGCCACCAAAAACACTGACAAGATAAGAACTTAAGTGAAACACCTCAAGTGAACTCTTGCCTCATTTCGGCAGGAGGGTCACCATAGGCCTGTCACGGGCTCTTTCGCTTTGCAGCTGGCTCCAAACGCATGCAAGTAGGCCTGCGCTGACAGGATTGCGATATCGGGGCGGCCCCGAATGCGCAGAATTTCCCACCAGCGGACCTGCACGCTGCCCGCAGGTCACCTTGGGCGCGATTCTGCGGCGGCGACACGCGCCATGGCGGGGGAGCAAGGGGGTGTTTCCGCGCCAGATTGCACGTGCGCTGGAAACGTTTGCGGCTTGCGTGATCGGGGTCACGGCCGTTACGAGCGCATCGGTCGCGGGTGGCCGCCTGAAAGGCGCTATCGGCCGGTCTCGGCCGATGTCGATCGTGACGTTTCAGGCCCGGCGACGACGGGCGAGTCCGAGGCCCACCAGTGCCGCGCCGGCAAGAGCCAGCGAAGCCGGCTCGGGAACCGCGTTCTGCTCGTCGGCGGTGAACACGGCGAAGGCCCAGTTGTTGCTGGAGCGATCGTCAACCTTGCCGTCCACGAAGTTCCCATATCGCCGCCAGGTCGCGCCCGTGCCGTCTTGATATCCCGTCTGGGCGGCTTGGTACAGCGTGGCATCACCGCTGAAGCTGTCCGCATAGACGACCCACAGAACGCCGGAACCCACGGAACCGCCAAGCGCAGCAGCAGACTCGGCGTCCATCACCGCCAGTAGGGCGTTGGCTGCGTCATTGGCCGCGGTGGCATTGCCCAGGAAGGTGGGCGCCGAGGAGGCGAAGACCGTGTCGTAGCGGCCGAACACGAAGGCGACGTCGTAGTTCAGGCCATTCACGACGAGGTCCTGAATGCCGACGGCGAACCCACCCGAGTACGTCACGGTCGGCGCGGCGCCCACGACAGAGCTGACCAACAAGCCCAGCGAGAGTGCCAGAGACTTCAGCGAACGGGTGATCAGCGTCATGTTGCTCTCCGCGGGAACGTGAAGCACGGCCTGACGCACATTCCGGACCAGCTCCGCGTGCGTGCTGATTTCCTCGCCAGATCAACGACTTACCGGCAGCTTCGGTCATGTCCACCGGGGGACTGTCAAGAAAGCCGACGCGCGATCACTGCTAGCCCTGTGCCGCGACACGCTCCGTCTTGCTCTGGAGCTTGTTCAGCGCGCTCAGGTAAGCCTTGGCCGAGGCGACGACGATGTCGGGGTCGGCGCCCACGCCGTTCACCACGCGACCCGCGTGCTGCAGCCGCACCGTCACCTCACCCTGCGACTCCGTGCTGCCACCGGTGATGGCGTTCACCGAATACAGCACCATCTCCGCATGCGACTGCACCACGGCCTCGATGGCGCGCAGCGTGGCGTCCACCGGGCCATTGCCGTCACTTTCCGAGCGATGCTCGTGGGTGCCGACCGCAAAGACGATGGCGGCGTGGGGGCGTTCGCCCGTCTCGCTGCGCTGCGACAGCGACAGCAGCCGGTAGTGCTCCTGCTCGGCGGTGACGGACTCATCCATCACGAGGGCAATGATGTCCTCGTCGAAGATCTCGTTCTTGCGGTCGGCCAGGTCCTTGAAGCGCACGAACGCGGCGTTGACCTCGGCCTCGCTCTCCAGCTCGACGCCCAGCTCTTGCAGGCGCTGCTTGAACGCATTGCGGCCCGACAGCTTGCCCAGCACGATCTTGTTGGCCGCCCAACCCACGTCCTCGGCACGCATGATTTCGTACGTGTCGCGCGCCTTGAGCACACCGTCCTGGTGAATACCGCTGGCGTGCGCGAACGCGTTGGCGCCCACGACGGCCTTGTTGGGCTGCACGACGAAGCCGGTGGTCTGGGACACCAGCTTGGAAGCCGGCACGATCTGCGAGGTCTCGATGCCCACGTCCAGCCCGAAGTAGTCGCGGCGCGTGCGCACCGCCATGACCACCTCTTCGAGCGAACAGTTGCCAGCCCGCTCGCCCAGGCCGTTGATCGTGCACTCGATCTGCCGTGCGCCGCCGATCTTCACGCCGGCCAGCGAGTTGGCAACGGCCATGCCCAGGTCGTAGTGGCAGTGCACGCTCCAGATGGCCTTGTCGCTGTTGGGCACCTTCTCGCGCAGGCGGCGGATGAAGTCGCCGTACAGCTCGGGGATGCCGTAGCCGACGGTGTCGGGGATGTTGATGGTGCCGGCGCCTTCGTGGATGACGGACTCGCAGACGCGGGCCAGGAAGTCGATGTCGGAGCGGTAGCCGTCTTCCGGCGAGAACTCGATGTCGCCGCACAGGTTGCGCGCGAAGCGCACCGCCTGCGTCGCCTGCTCCAGCACCTGCTCGCGGGTCATGCGCAGCTTCTTCTCCATGTGGAGTTCGCTGGTGGCAATGAAGGTGTGGATGCGCGCACGCTGGGCTGGCGCCAAGGCCTCGGCGGCGCGCGCGATGTCGCGGTCGTTGGCGCGAGCCAGTGAGCAGATGGTGCTGTCCCGCACCGCCGCGGCGATGGCCTTCACCGCCTCGAAGTCGCCATTGCTCGACGCCGCGAAGCCGGCCTCGATCACGTCCACCTTCATGCGCTCCAGCTGGCGGGCGATGCGCAGCTTCTCGTCGCGCGTCATCGACGCGCCGGGCGATT
>SXGQ01005814.1_pt1 | contig 11035 bp, 12 predicted proteins | sample 3178371 | NCBI WGS metagenome assembly SXGQ01 (sample SAMN11356859, study PRJNA531348) | freshwater metagenome | isolation source: freshwater sample F1-20 | place: China: Fuxian Lake, Yuxi | collected 2017-12-25 | reverse complement strand
CGGGGCATGACGGGCGATGACCTCCCTCGCCGCGTGCTCATCGGTCAGATCGGCGTCGGGCAGATCGATCCCGACCACGTCCCACCCGCGGGCGGTCGCGTCAGCGACCACGCGCTGTCCGAGCATCCCCGCCGCACCGGTCACAAGCAGCTTCACGAGCGATCACCACGCCCGGAAGCAGGAGCGCCAGCGAGTTCTTGCAGTGGCATCCGAGGGCGCAGCCTGAGCGGTGTCACAGGATGCCGATGTCGGAGTTGTCGCCGATCATGAACCGGTACGCGCGCGGCTGGCTGGGGCCGCGAGAAATCGTCACGTTGCGGCCGAGAAGGCTGGATTCCATACGGCCGTCGAGATCGAGGACCTTGCTGCCGGTCAGCAGGATGCTGTGCTCGATCTCTGCGGACCGAACGATGACTCCCTTGCCGATTGCGCTGTAGGGACCAACGTAGGCGTCAGTGATCTCCGCACCCGCTCCGATAACGGCGGGGCCGCGGACGGTGCTGTTGGTCAACACCGCGCCGGGTTCGACGATGACGCGTCCTTCGACGGTGCTGTCGATCAACTCGCCCTCGATCCGCGGTTCGATGACGTCGAGGATGAGGCGGTTGGCTTCGAGCATGTCGGCCAGGCGGCCGGTGTCCTTCCACCACCCGACGACGACGTGCGGGTCGACGCGGCGGCCGGTGTCGACCAGCCACTGGATCGCGTCGGTGATCTCCAGCTCCCCGCGCGCCGACGGCGTGATCGCGCGCGCGGCCTCGTGGATGAGCGGGGTGAACAGGTACACGCCGACGAGCGCGAGGTTCGACGGGGGGTCCTTGGGCTTCTCGACGAGCTTGACCACCTGGCCGGCGTCGTCGAGCGCCGCGATCCCGAAGCTCTGCGGGTCATCGACCTCGGTCAACAAGATCAACGCGTCCGGTGACCCTTCCTCGAACGCGGTGACGAGGTCGCGGATGCCGCCCTGCAGCAGGTTGTCCCCCAGATACATCACAAACGGCGAGTCACCGAGGAACGGCTCGGCGGTCAGCACCGCATGCGCCAACCCCAACGGTTCGTCCTGCTCGATGTACGTAATCGCCACCCCGAACTGCGACCCGTCACCGCACGCCTCACGGATCTCACCGCCGGTCTCCGGCGCGATGATGATCCCCACCTCGGTGATCCCCGCATCGGCCATCGCCTCGATCCCGAAGAACAACACCGGCTTGTTCGCCACCGGCACCAACTGCTTCGCGCTGGTGTGCGTGATCGGCCGCAGCCGCGTGCCCTTCCCACCGGAGAGAATCAAACCCTTCAGGTCAGACATCGTGGGCGCTCGCGAATTCGAAGGGGAGACCGTCTGCGATGTCGCTCAGGAGCGGAGCGGTGCGATCTCGCTCGGAGACGTCCAGGGTGAGGTCCGGCCAGGTGATGGCGACCTCCGGGTCGTCGAACCGGAAGCCCCGCTCCACCGCCGGGTCGTAGTAGTTGGAGCACTTGTACGCGACATCGGCGACATCGGAGAGCACGCAGAAGCCGTGCGCGAAGCCGATCGGGATGTAGAGCTGGCGGTGGGTGGCATCGTCGAGTTCGAAGCTGCGCCACTGTCCGTAGGTCGGTGATCCGCGCCGGATGTCGACGACGACGTCGAGGATCGCGCCACGGACACAGCGGACGAGCTTCGTCTGGCCGGCGCCGAGCGCGAAGTGCATGCCGCGGACGATGCCCCGCCTGGATCGGCTGTGGTTGTCCTGGACCCAGGCGGTCTCCATCCCTGCCGAGCGTGCGACGTCATCGCGGTAGCTCTCGAGGAAGAACCCTCGATGGTCGCCGTGGACGGCAGGCTCCAGAACCAGGACGCCGGGCAGGTCGGTTTCACTTACGCGCACGAGCGCGGCAGAGTACCCGTCCGCGGGGAAACTGGTGTGCTCGCCGTCACAGCGTCGCGCATGCTCGGTACTGTCCGAGCCCCATGCCCGTCACCACATCTGCCATCGGCAAGAGCTACCCGCCGACGACCTACGCCGTCGGCCGGGAGAAGATCAAGGAATACGCCGCCGCGGTCGGGGAGACCAACCCGATCCACCTCGATGCCGCGGCCGCGAAGGCAGCCGGCTACGCCGACGTCGTCGCCCCGCCCATGTTCGCCGTCGTCTACAAGTCGCCGGCCGTCATCCCCGGGCTGTTCGACCCAGAGGTGGGCATCAACTTCGCGATGATGGTCCACGGCGGCCAGGAGTTCACCTGGAGCGCTCCGGTCGTCGGTGGTGACGAGATCACCACCACCTCGACCGTGAAGGACATCTCCGAGCGTGGCGGGATGGGCTTCTACGTCTTCGAGACGACCTCCACGAACCAGCGCGGCGAGACCGTCTGCGTCGGCGAGTGGACCAACATCGTGAGGGGGGTCTGAGCAATGGCCGAGTTCACCGAGGGGCAGGAGCTCCCCGAGCTGCGCGTCACGCCCGACCGGTTTCTCACCGTGCGGTACGCGGGCGCGTCGGGGGACTTCAACCCGATTCACATCGATGAGGAGTTCGCCAAGAGCGTCGGCCTGCCCGGCAAGATCCTCCACGGCCTCTACACGATGGCTCAGGTCGCGCGCGCGCAAACCGATGCAGGTGGCGGACCCGAGTCACTGAAGCGGCTGAAGGTCCAGTTCCGCGGCATGGGCCTGCCGGAACAGGAGATCGTCGTGACCTCCAAGGTCGTTGAGGTGACTGACGGTGTGGCACGGGTCGAAACGGCCGCCGAGCAGAACGGCAGCCAGATCGTGCGCAATGCGGAAGCCGATATCGCTCTGAGTTGAGCCGTGGACATCCGTCCCGATCAGCTCCCGGTCCACGTCAAGAAGCCCTGGGGGTACGAGATCTGGTGGGCGTGGACCGACCAGTACGTCGGCAAGATCCTGCACGTCAATGCCGGCCATAAGCTGTCGGTGCAGTACCACGAGATCAAAGACGAAACGAGCTACGTCTTGAAGGGGCAGGTGTACCTGCACAAGGGCACCACGCTCGACAACCTCGAGGCGACCGAGATGGGGCCGGGCGAGACATGGCGCAACCGGCCCGGCGAGGTGCACACGATCGAAGCCATCGAGGATGCGGACGTGCTCGAGGTGTCGACCCCGCACCTCGAGGACGTGGTCAGGCTGCAGGACGGGTACGGCCGGGAGGGCACGAACGCGCCGTAGCTCCAGTCGACCCGTGGTCCGGGTCACCGGGGCGTCTGGACCGCTGGTCCCTCGACGCGCTGCCAGATTGGCCCCACGTCCGCGCGCGACTAGGGCATGATGGACGCGACCGCGTGCTGACGGACACCGTCCAGCGCGCAGAGACCAGCCTTCCGCCCCTACTGCCAATCAGGTGGACGAAGACCATGCGTGACCAGCCTCGTCGTAGACGTGCTGTCGGCCCCTTGGCCCTGCGCCTGTTGCGGCCGGCCTTTCGGTATTCCGCCGCGAGGGGGGCGTTCGTGCTGCGCATCGCCGGCGGGCGGTACGGGCCGGTCCTCGTGCGCCGGGGCAAAGCCCCGGTGCACGCTCCCATCCCGCACGTGGTGCGATCCGAGCCCGTGCTTCGGCCGACGGGGCGATTCTCGCGGGCCGATGGAGGCGACGTCGCCGACGGCGCGGACGCCCCCAGCACGCAGAGTCGTCAGCGGTGACGTCAGTCGCTTGGGCCCGACCGGCCACCGAACGCGCCGCCGCGTAGTTCCGCGCGCCGGCGGTCGAGTCCGACCTCGAGCTGCGTCCCCACGGCCGAGCCGCGCAGTCGGAGCCCAGCGATGACCGCCCGCGTGGGAACCATCAGCGCGCTGACGAGCACGTCCGCCGCCAGCCGCCTTCGATCGTCGGCGAGGTGCGGGCGAAGGTAGACCGCAACGGCGGGGGAGGGGATCGCCTGGCGGCGCAGCGAGGGTACGAGCTCAGATGCCGGTGCCAGCAAGTGGTCCGCCAGTCGTCGCTCGGCCTTCCGTTGCTCGTCGGTTGCCGCCAGCGGCAGCGTCGCGAACTGCACGCCCAGGCGCGAACACCCTGGGGAGCGAACATGCAGGCCCAGCACCCGTGCACTGGGCAGTCCGACGGCACGCTCGGCCGCGACCGCTGCGGTGACGAACGCTGGCCGTAGTGAGGGCACGGCGTCGACGGACGCCAGCGCGCCGGCCATCGGCGCATCACCGAAACGGTCCCACCAGCCGGCCACGTCGGCGGCCAGCCGCAGGTTGTTGCACCCCTCCCGGGCGTACAGCAGGAGCAGAAGGGCGAGGAGGTCGCCGGCTGAGGGCTCGCGCTCGCCCGGTCCGGTGTCCGACCGTTCCAGCACGCCTCGCGCCCACGTGCGCTCATGGAAGTGCACGCGCCAATGCAGCTCCACCGGCGGGAGGCCACCCTTGTGGTCCAGTGCGAAGTGGATCATCGGGAGGCCGTCCTTGCCCACCGGGTCGCCGGGGGGAGACCACCCTTCGGCGACGAGCGCGGACACGCCTCGCGCGAGGTCCTCCTCGGCGACGAGCACGTCGATATCCCCGGCACTGCGCAGCGCAAGCGAGCCGTGAACGTCGCGCGCCACGCGGCTGCCCTTCAGCGGCATGGCGGCGACGCCCGCGCGCTTGAGCGCTCCGAGCACCAGAAGCTCGATCAGCTCATGGCGCTCGCCCCATGCCTGTGCCGCAGCGGTGTGCTGGTCGACCCAGGTGCGCAGCCATTCCGGGGCCATGTCCCCGACGATCGCCACAAGCCGTCCCCCAGCGAGCGGGACCAGCCGGTCGCGCTCGAACGTCTCGCGCAGGAGCGCTGGGTCGGAGCGCGCGAACAGCTCACGCACGAGCGGCTCTTCGCGCGCGCGCCGCGGTGCCACGCCGATGAGGCAGCGCAGCAGACGCTCCTCGTCGCTCATCCGCAGCCGGCCCATTCGATCAGCGGTACGCGCGCGCCTGCAGGTCGAACATCTCTGCGTAGTGGCCGCCCTGGGCCACGAGCTCGTCGTGCGAGCCCTCCTCGATGAGCTCGCCCTCGTGCAGGACGTAGATGCGGTCCGCCTCTTTCACGGTCGAGAACCGGTGAGAGATCAGCAGCAGGCAGCGATCGTCCGCCAGCCGCCGGACATGCTCGAACAGCTCGTGCTCGGAACGAGCGTCCAGTGACGCTGTCGGCTCGTCGAGCACCAAGAAGCTCGCGTCGCGAAAGAACGCCCGTGACAGCGCGATCCGCTGCCACTGACCCAGTGACAGGTCCTGACCACCCAGGTACTCCTTGCCCAGGTTGGTGTCGTACCCCTCGGGCAGGGCGGACAGCAGGTCGTGCGCCCCGCCTCGCCGCGCGGCTTCCACGATCGCGTCGTCGTCACCCAGGAGATCGGCGCGGCCGAAGCCGATGTTGTCTCGCGCCGAGAGCTGGAAGCGCACGAAGTCCTGAAAGATCACGCCGACATGCGTGCGCAGGCGGTCGGCGTCAAGCGTTTCCGCGTCGACGCCGTCCCACAGGATCCGACCCTCGGTCGGGGTGAAGACGTGGCCCAGGAGCTTGGCCAGCGTCGTCTTGCCCGACCCGTTCTCACCGACGAGCGCCACCACTTCACCCGCGCGCAGGGTCAACGACACGTCGCGCAGCGCGATGCGGTCGGTACCCGGGTACCGGAACGAGACATGCTCGACCTGCAACTCGTCGAACGGCGCCACCACCGGTGCGGTCGGATCGTGTTGTTCGGGTGCGGGTGCGCGGTCGGTGAACTCCTCGAAGTCGTTGAGGAACAGCGCGGACTCGAACAGGTCGGTCACACCGTTGAACGTCTGCTGCAGCCGCCCGGCGAGCAGGCGGATTGCGATCAGTGCCGCACCGGCGCTCGCCAGCGCCACTGTGCCGTCTACGACGAACCACACCAGCAGGCCGACCGAGACGCTCATGACCACCGTGGTCACCGCGGCTCCGACGGTGGCGAGCCCGAGGCGGCGGCGGACATGGCGGCGGTAGTCGTCGAGGTACTCGTCGTAGTTGCTGCGCCAGCGGTCGTACAGGACCGGGCCCAGATTGAACGCACGAACCTCCTTGGCCTCATTGCGTCCCGACAACAGCTCGGTGAGGTACGCCCGCAAGCGCAGCAGCGGTGTCTGGCCCGCGCGGAAGCGGAACTCCAGCCGGCCGGTCGTGCGCGACAGCAGCCACAACGGCACGCCGCCCAGCAGGAAGACGATGATCAGCGCGGGGTGGATGACTGTCAGCGCGACGATCAGCCCGGCCACGCTCACGGCGCCGCCGAACAGCTGAACGAGTCCTTGGGACATCGTCAGGGGGCGCAGCACCGCGTTGGCCCGGACGCGCTGCAGCGCGTCGAAGAACTCCGGGCTCTCGAACGTCTCCAATCGGACGCTCGTCGTGACGTCGAGGATCCGTGTCCACGTGAGGAGCTGGACCTCCTCGCCCAGAAGTCGCTGCAGCTGGACCTGGGCGCTACCGGCCAGACCACTGATCGCCGTCACCGCCGCCAGACCGATGAGGGGTGCGAGGACCGGACCGAGGCTCCCGCCGTCCTGTTGCTCGAGCACGGCTTCGATCGCCAAGCCGCCGAGGAGCACCTGTAACCCCAGCATCGCTGCGGTCGCCAGCTGCAGCACCGTCGTCAGCCAGAACAGACGCGGGCTCGCGCGGTGGGCGAGGATGACCGCGCGATGTGCGAGCTCGGGCAGGCGCTTGAACGAGCGTGGCTGCGTGACGCTGGACTGCAGGTACGCCAGGCGGTCGAACGACGGTGCGGGCTGCGTCATCGGCGCGAGCCCGCGGTGGCGCCGGCCAGCTCTGCCTCGATGGCGGTGCTCAGCGCATCGGCGATGCGGGGCGGGAATGGGGGACCCCACGGGATCTCTGCGCGCAGGACGGGCACCCGTGCGGCGAGATCGACCGACTGATCGAAGACGCGGCGGATGTCCTCCGGGCGCCGCCACCCCTCAATGCGCGGTGCGGCGATGAGTTCGGACGTCGCGGTGGCGACATCGAGCCTTTCCACCCGGACGCGCGTGCTCCGGCGGGTGGGGTTCGGCACCACCACCGCTGCGAGCTCCGGCGCCGGGCAGGGCTCGACGGACGGGCGGACGGCGATGCGGTCGTCGGCCGTCGCGCGCCTGATGGCACGGTCGCCGAACGCGTCGGCGAGATGGATCTGCTGGGGGCGCAGTCGCAGCTCGGTGCCTCCTGGCCCGCAGCGCGGGACGCCGTCGTCCATGTCGACCACGAGCACATCGTCGGTCACCAGCGCGCGTCCGGAGGCGCACAGCAAGGCGGCCGACGTGGTCTTCCCGCGGGCAGAGAACCCGGCAAACGCGATGGCGTGGCCCGGGCTGAGCTCGACGGCACTCGCGTGCAGGACGCAGGCCCCGCGCTCCATGAGCACGAACGCCGCGACGGTTCCCGCCAGGAGGATGGCGACGATCTCCTTATCGACATCGGTCGCCGGGTGCGCGACGACCTCGCTGCGGTCGGCATTCAGCTCGAAGTCCGCCAGGCTGTAGACCCGCGCGGTGACGCCCCCACCCTCGCGCGCGCAGAACGAGTAGCGCGCCCAGCCTTCGGGGCCGATCAGCTCGGCGATGACCTCCGGCGCCGGCCGCTGCCATGGGATCTCCCGGTACGAGCCCAGGGTGACGCTCAGGTCGGGCGGCCCGACCGACGTTGGGGCCGACAACGGAAGCAGGCCGCTGATGTGCAGACCGTGGGCGTTGAAGCACGGTACGGGCTCAGTCATGCGCCGCGGTGACGAGACGGTGGTAGCCGGGGAGCGACAACAGGGTCACGTCGCCTGCCTCGACCCAGGCGTGGGCGACGATCGTTCCTTCGTGCGCGCGGCCGCCTGCTTCCACCGCGTCGCTGTCGGCGACGCCGAGATGCAGCACGGCGCCGCGAGCGCGCAACTGGCGGCCGATGACGAGCGCGCGGCGCAGGCACGTATCGTCAAATGGCCAGTACCGGAAGACCCGCTCGGTGGCCAGGAGGTCACTCTGCTCACGGGCCGTCAGGTCCGCGACGGTGGACGACGGGGTGGCCCGTGCGGGTTCGGGCTCCGCCGCAAGACGCACGCCGAGCGCCGCGGCGAGGCGAGGGAGCGGGAGGACACGCAAGCCGACTTCGACGATGGTCGCGAGCGCGGCGGTACGCGCGACGGCGCAGACGTCACGGCGGTCGGCGATCAGCGCGCGTCGCCAAGGCAGCGGAGGGCGGTGGACGCGCTGCAGATCGCTGCGTGCGCGCAACGTCGTGACCTCGTGCAGGAGGCGATCGAGGTCCGTGCGGATCTGCGCGGCCGGGACGCCGAAGCGGCTACTGGCAGCGTCAACCGCCCCGTCGTAGCCCTGCGTCGCGTACAGCCGCCACAGCTCGCCTCCGGAGCCCGAGACCGCGAGATACGTGCCCGTGGCGAGGTTGAGCAACACGGTGGTGTCCCCGATCTCACGGGACACGATGTGACGCCCGGGCCCCTCGGTGGGCGAGCCCGGCACGTCGGCTGGCACCGTCGTGTCAGGAGGTACCCGGCGTGCCCGGGGGCGGGACACGCGTCTCGCCCTGCTCGGCGCCGGGGCTGTCGAAGTAGATGCCCGGCTTGGACTGGGTGACCTTCGAGACCTCGCCGATGACCTTGACGACGGGCGGTGTGTATTCAGGCTTCGTGCTCACGTGCGCTCCCTCAACCCCTGAGTGACTCGAAATGCTCAAGCGAACGTACCACCAACATCGGGTCGATTCCACCGATCGAAAGCGGTCTAGTTATTGGTGTGTTGTTCGAGCCATGCGGCCTGTAGCAACGTCGCCGACGTGGTCCACGGAAGCTCGGAAAACCAGTGTGCTCTGAGGGCGTCGCGATCCACTACCTGTGTTCCCGGGAGCACACCGTCCCAGTTCTCCGCGAAGCGCCGGGTCGGCTCTCCGAAATAGGCGCGGGAGAACCGTGCCTTCGAGCGGCGGGCCAGGATCTCGTCCGGAAGCAGGTCTCCGAACAGTGCCCGCATGAGCTGGGTCCGCGATCCGCGGCCGAACCGTCCGCCCCACGTACCGAGCGACCGGAGGAAGACGGGATCCCAGAACGGGGTGGCGTGCGCAGTGTTGCGCTCGGCAGCCAGTAGCTCCCAGGTCTCCAGCATGAGGACTGCGGGGCGCTCGCGGCGGGTCCAGCGCAGGAACGCGGGCCACGTTGCCGGTTCGTGGGCGCGCGCGGTGCCCTGATGGCGTGCCCACTCCGCGCGCACCCACGGGGCGAGCCACGGGGCGGGGGTCGGGCTACGGCGTGTCTCCGCCACGGCGCGCAGGGCGACGGGAGCGGCGGCGTTTGCGAGCGTGACGAGGTCGCGCGCGCGAGGGCGCTGCCGGCGTACGAGGACATCTCCCACGCGTGAGCGCCGCCAACCGGCGAAGACCTGGTCCCCGCCGTCACCCATGACGAGGGTGCCGCCCGCCGCACGCTCGTACATCGGGATGTGCGCGTGCGACGCGGGCGGGTAGCGCAGGCCGTGGGTGCGCAGAACCTCGGTCGCGATCGGGCCGACGAGGTCGAGCTCGGCGCCGCTCTCGAACAGCTCCCACTCCTTCAGAGCGAGATGGCGGACCACGAGCTCCTGCCACGCCGTCTCGTCGGTCTCCGGCACTGTGGAGAAGCGCTGCGTCAGCGGGACGGGGTCAGGCAAACCCTCACGTCGGGCGGCGCGTGTGGCGACTGCCAGCAGGACCGACGAGTCCCGGCCGCCCGAGAACGCGACGTAGACCGGCGGGCGCTTCAGACAGCGTAGGAGCGCGGCGTCGAGTGCCGCGACCGGGTCGGCCAGCGGGTCGACGAGGTCGATGTCCGGCGCGCGGAGGTCGATGCCCGTCGTCCAGCCGGTGAGCAGCTCGAGCCACGTCAGGCCCGACGCGTTGTGCCGCGAATCCCACCGCTCGTGCAGCCAGCCGACGTCGTGCTTGCCGCGCGTCACGACGAGGTGGCCAGGAGCCCGCCGTCGCGCAGGGAGCGCAGGAATGCGTCCACGTCCGCGCTCGCCTGAGCCTCGTCGATCTCGTAGGTGGTGCGCAGGAGGGCTTCGAGCTCTTCGGTCGTCGCCCCTTCGACGACCGCATCCCACAACACCCCGGCGGTGGCATTGAGCTGGAGATAGCGGGAGCTCGGGAGGTGCAGGACGAGCAGTTCGTCTCCCGCCCGGCGCCAGTGGACCTGGTGGGCGTCGATCTGGTGCCGCATCGGGGCGCCAGCCTACAATCCGGGGCGTGCTGACCCCGCGCCAGGAGCAGGTTCTCCGCAAGGTGATCCTCACCTACCAGCAGACCGGGCAACCGGTCGGCTCGAAGGCGCTCGCGCAGGATGAGGACCTCGGGGTGCGCGCGTCGACGATCCGCAACGACCTCGCGCAGCTCGAGGAGCACGGGCTGCTCGCCCATCCGCACACCTCGGCTGGTCGGGTGCCGACCGACGCCGGGTACCGGTACTTCGTCGACCGGCTGCTGCCCGAGCCGGCCGCGCATCAGCACAGCGTCGAGCTGTCGCTGGTGCGGCTGCAGATCGACGAGGCGATGCAGACCGCGTCGGAGACCCTGTCGCAGGTCACCGATCTGCTCGCCATCGTCAGCGCGCCGCCGATCGACACGTCGACCGTCCGCCACGTCGAGGTCCTGAGCCTGCAGCCGCAGGTCCTCATGGTGGTCGTCATCACGTCGACCGGCGGAGTGACCAAGCGCGTCTTCACGTACGAGACGCCGGTCGACCCCGGGCTGGTCAGCTGGGCGGGGGAGTACCTCAACGAGCAGCTCGTCGGGCTCGGCCTCGGCGCCCGGGCGCTGCGGTCGCGGCTGAGTGACCCGTCGCTCGACCACCGCGAGCAGGCGTTCCTCGCGTCGCTGTCGCCCGCGTTCACCGAGCTGGCCGAGACGTCCGAGGACACGCTGTACGTCGACGGCGCCGCGCGGCTGCTGTCCGAGCACCGGGTGCAGGACGTCACGCAGATCAACGAGCTGATGACCATGCTCGAGCGGCGCGTCTCGCTGCTGGAGTTCCTGCGCGTGGCGCTCGGGCACCGCGACGTG
>SXGQ01877636.1_pt1 | contig 11036 bp, 7 predicted proteins | sample 3178371 | NCBI WGS metagenome assembly SXGQ01 (sample SAMN11356859, study PRJNA531348) | freshwater metagenome | isolation source: freshwater sample F1-20 | place: China: Fuxian Lake, Yuxi | collected 2017-12-25 | reverse complement strand
TTTGATCGGGTGATTTTGCATTGGCACGCGGTCGGGCTGGGAGCCTGGCTGGAAAGCGAATCTTGGTTTTGGGAACGGTGGCTGGCTCGGGTCTGTTTGGGCCGGGTGCAGCAAGCCATCGTGTTGGCTGCCAGCAACCGGGCTGATGCCGAAGTTCTCCGTCCGCGATCTGTGACCGTGGTGAGCAATGGCATCCCAGATCCTTGCCCGGATTTTGCCCAGACCCTGGAAGCGCGGCGCGCGGGCGGTGGTCTGGACCGATTGGAAACGCAGGTTCTCTTCATGGCCCATTGCACACGAGACAAAGGCCTTTTTGGGGCAGTCGAGGCGGTGGTGATGGCGAATCGGATGGGCGATTCGGGGCGTCGATTCCGACTCACCGTGGCCGGGAGTTTTTTGTCGGAGTCCGAAGAGGCGGAGTTTCGGGAGCGTGTCGGACGCTCAGATGTAGCCGGATGCGTGGAGATCGCGGGTTTTGTCTCAGGCGCGGAGAAGGATCGGTTGTTTCGGCAGGCCGATGTGTTCCTATTTCCCACGTATTTTGCCAATGAAGGGCAACCCTTGAACCTGATCGAGGCCTTGGCCTATGGGTTGCCGTGCGTCACGACCCGGTGGCGTTCCATCCCTGAGTATTTTCCAGCAGACTATCCTGGGGTGTGCATTCCAAGGGATGTTCCGGCCTTGGCCCGCGCCCTTCACACGGTCGTGGAATGTGTGGATGGCAGGAGTCTTCGACGTGACTATGACAATCGCTTCGCGGTTGGCCCCCACTTGAGCGCTCTGGCTGCGGCCATCCGGGCAGGCTCTTTGTAATGAGCGGGTGCAGTGTTCGAGACCTGTGTCGCGAAATTGCGCAGAAACTGCTGCACTTGGGTGTTGCCCCATGTTGCTGGGTGCCCTCGTGGGATCCTTTGGAGGCCCCATGGACTCCGCTGAGGCTCAGGCTGTGAGGGGATTTTGAAGATCGGGGAGGTTTTTAAAAAAAGCAGCGCCGCTTTCCAAGGAAAGCGGCGCTGCTTGAATTTTTTGGAGGGGGCTTACTTCGCGGCGGCGTACAACGCTCCGACCTTGTTCCAGTCGATGACGTTCCACAGGGCCTTGAGATAAGCCGCACGCAGGTTCTGATACTTCAAGTAATACGCGTGCTCCCAGACATCGACGCCCAGGATGGCCTTGCCTTCGCATCCGGCGATGGCTTTGCCCATCAGCGGATTGTCTTGGTTGGCCGTTGAGACGATCTCCAACTTGCCACCGTTGACCACCAGCCAAGCCCAACCGGAACCGAAGCGGCCAATGCCGGCGGCCTCGAACTTGGCTTGGAATTCGGCAAAGGATCCGAAGGTCGCGTCGATGGCGGTGGCGAGATCGCCGGAGGGCGTACCGCCCTTGCCGGGTGCCATGAGGTTCCAGAAGAAGGTGTGGTTCCAGTGGCCTCCGCCGTTGTTGCGGACCGGGGTTCGGATGGCGTCAGGGACACCTGCCAGATTGCCGATCAGGGCCTCCAGCGAGAGAGCCTCGACCGGAGTTCCGGCGATCGCTTTGTTGAGGTTGTCCACGTAGGCCTTGTGGTGACGGCCGTGGTGGATCTCCATGGTCAGTGCGTCGATATGGGGTTCGAGCGCGTCCTTAGAGTAGGGGAGGGGGGCAAGTTCGTGGGCCATAAATGAGATTCGCTTTGCCGGACTAGCAGTTGAGCACGCCGGAAGGCTCCGCACGGTAGCAAGCTTCGATCGCGGCGCAAGCAGCAGGGCGGCTGGCGCCTCCGATCTTGAAATTCCCTCTCGCCTGCTGTTCGAGCCGACCGATACGGTGGCTGCCTCAACGAGACTGCACGCATGAGCAACCCCACTGGAGACATCGCATTGATCGGCCTGGCGGTCATGGGCCAGAACCTGATTCTCAACATGAACGACCACGGCTTCACCGTCGTGGCATACAATCGAACGACCTCCAAGGTGGATGAATTCCTAGCCGGTGAGGCCAAGGGAACCCAGGTCCAGGGAGCCCACTCGATTGCCGAGTTGGTATCCAAGCTCAAGACGCCGCGCCGGATCATGATGTTGGTCAAGGCCGGCCAGGCTGTGGATGACTTCATTGAGCAGTTGGTGCCGCACTTATCGGCCGGGGACATCCTCATTGATGGCGGCAACTCGCTCTATGGCGACACGGAGCGACGGGTGAAGTATTGCGAGTCCAAGGGGTTGCTCTTCATCGGAACCGGTGTGTCTGGTGGCGAAGAGGGTGCCCGACGTGGACCCAGCATCATGCCGGGCGGATCGGCCAAAGCATGGTCCGCCGTGAAGGACATCTTTCAGGGCGTCTCCGCCAAGGTGGATGGAGGCGCGCCCTGTTGCGATTGGGTGGGCGATGGCGGGTCGGGCCACTACGTGAAGATGGTCCACAATGGCATCGAGTACGGTGACATGCAGCTCATCTGCGAGGCCTACAACATTCTCAAGAACGGCTTGGGTCTCAGCGCCGACGAGATGCACCAGGTCTTCGCCGACTGGAACCAGGGAGAGTTGGACAGCTTTCTCGTGGAAATCACCCGCGACATCCTGGCGTTCAAGGACGCCGATGGTGGGCCGCTGGTGGACAAGATTCTCGACACCGCCGGTCAGAAGGGCACTGGCAAATGGACGGTCATCGATTCGGCCAATTTGGCCCAGCCCGTCACGTTGATTGCCGAGGCCGTTTTCAGCCGCTGTGTCAGCGCCATGAAGGACGAGCGGGTGAAGGCATCGCGCAAACTCAAGGGACCGAAGCCATTGCTGAGTGCGGCCAAGAATCCCAAGGCGCGGCAGGCGTTCATCGAAGACATCAAGAGCGCCCTCTATGCCTCCAAGATCGTCAGCTATGCTCAGGGTTACATGCTGATGCGTGCGGCGGCCGCGGAATACGGCTGGAAGCTCAACTACGGCGGCATCGCCTTGATGTGGCGGGGTGGCTGCATCATCCGTTCCCGTTTCCTGGGCAAGATCAAGGAGGCCTACGACAAGAATCCGAAGTTGGCCAACCTGCTGCTTGACGACTACTTCCGGGCCGAGATCAAGAAGAGCCAGAAGGGTTGGCGCAACGTGGTGGCCTCCGCGGCCAAGAAGGGCATCCCGGTGCCGGCCTTCAGCACGGCGCTGGCCTTCTTCGACCAGTACCGTTCGGCCACGCTGCCGGCCAACCTGCTCCAGGCGCAGCGGGACTACTTCGGGGCCCACACCTACGAGCGCGTGGACAAGCCTCGTGGGCAATTCTTCCACACCAATTGGACTGGGCGTGGGGGCAATGTCAGCTCCAGCACTTACAACGCCTGAGCTGCTGCAGGAAGCGGGTCATCTTTCGAACCTTGTGAGCAACGATTTTTCACCGGATGCCGAGCGAACTCTGAAGAAGTTCTTCGGCATCTTTATCGCCACGTTGTTTCTCTATGTGACGATCTACGGAGGTTGTGAGGCCTATCGGGTGCGCCATGGAGCCTGGCACCTGACCTTCGATAAGCAGCCGGACGGAACTCCGGTCCTCCGGATCGATCACCCGCGGCTGCTGACCGGTGGGCCGGTGTCGATCCGGTTCCCGGGCGAGAATGCGCCACGGGTGACCAATGGTCCGATCACCTACATCTACAGTCGTCCGGACACCAATTCGACTCCGTTTGGTCCGGTGTACTTCGTGGATACGACGCAATTGCCCGGAACGGTGGCGCTGGGTGCTTTTGGTCACGTGGTGGAGATGGTGCCGCGGACATTGTTCGTCGACTTCAGGGAGGTGGCGTGGGGCTCTGAGACCAACATGACCTTGCTGCCCGAGGGCAAGCCCTCACCGGAACGATTGAAGGTCAAGAACCAGCAGTGGAACGGCCGTTGAGTGTCGGTGGATCCTCGGGTGCGGCTCTTTGAGAGGTCGCTTCCGGACTTTTCAACCGATGCTCGGGCCGGCAGCGTTCGGACATGTTCCGTGCTTTCCGCCCCCTCTGGCCCGCAGCCACGCCGGTTCTGGCCTCACTCCTCCTCATGGCACTGCCTGTGGCGGGAGCGGAGCCTGTCTTCAGGCCGATCTTCAATGGCCGGGATCTGCGGGGGTGGGTCAACGTCAACTGCGCCCCGGAGACGTTCTCTGTCCGGGAGGGCATGATCCACTGCGATGGCATTCCGACCGGAGCCCTGCGCACCGAGCGCCAGTACGAGAATTTCGTCCTGGAGTTGGAGTGGCGGCACCTCAAGGCGGGCGGCAATGCAGGGGTGTTTATCTGGTCGGGCCCGATGCCGGCGCTGGGTCAACCGTTCCTGAGAGCCATTGAGGTTCAGGTCCTCGACCACGGGTATGGCAAATCGGACTGGTTCACGACCCATGGCGACATCTTTCCGATCCACGGATCGACCATGAAACCGTTTTCCCCCAGTCGCGGTGATCGTAGTTTCCCCAAGGAATCCCGAAGCCTGGGTGCCCCGGAATGGAACCACTACCGGATCGTGGCCACCAATGGGGTCATCCGACTCTCCGTCAACGGCGTTGAAGTCTCCGGTGGCACTGGTTGCAATTGGCGGCGTGGGTACATCGCCCTGGAGTCGGAGGGGGGCATCGTGGACTGGCGCAACTTGCGTCTGCAGGAGTTGCCCTCCACGAAGGTTCCGCCTGGGCAGTCGGCCCCTGATGCTCAACCGTGGAAGAGCCTCTATGACGGCCGCTCCTTGCGTGGGTGGCGAGTCCCTGCCGCATCTGAGGTGTGGAAGGCCAGCGACTGGACCCTGAGGGGGCTGCCCGGGCTCGGGGGTGAGGCGTCGATCCTCTGGTCGGAGACCCCGTTTCATCGCGATGAGGTGATCTTCGACTGGCGCTGGGAAGGGAAGGTCGCCGACCGGGTGCCTCCGCTGGTCTTCCGCCCGATCCGCGGTGGGGCGATTATCCGGATCCCAGAACTGGCGTCGCTTCGAGGCGACGGATGGAATCGTCTCCGGGTTCGCCGGTCCGGCGGGGTGCTGAAGGTTTCGGCCAATGACGCGGACGAGGTTTCGGTGGAGGTCCCGCGCGGCCGGTTGGACATCGGATTCTCGCCCCCTCCGGTGCCGATTCAGATTTCGAGCATCTTCCGGCGCTAGGCCGTGGAGGTCTGGGCTGAAGGGAGGGGCCCCGACTGCGCTACCGGAAACAGATTCGGCTCACGGCATCATCAAAGCCCTGGGCCCCGGCGATGATCTTGATCTCCACCCGCATGAAGTAGACGGGTAGGTCCCGGCGGTCGAGCTTGGGAAAGCGGACCGCGTCCTTTTGTGTCGTGACCAGCATGTCAGCGCGGCGCTTCTTGCCGCGGTTCACGGCATCCAGCACCTCCTGCTGCGTGAATCGGTGGTGGTCGGCGTAGCGCCGGGCCAAAACGATTTCGGCTCCGAGTTCCGAGAGTTTCGACTCGAAGCTCTCCGGCTGGGCGATTCCGCTGAGACTGGCCACCCGGCGACCTTGCAACAGTTCGAGGCCGCGGCGTTCGCCGGTGAAGACATCCTCGAAATAAAGGGGGTGATGCACGCACTCGATGATCCCGGCACGTGGGTTGAGTTGGGCGATGCGTTCGCGCAGTGCGGCCGTCTTGCCGTCGCTCTTGGTCAGGAAGATGACGCTGGCTCGGGCCAGATGGGAGGGAGGCTCTCGCAGGGTTCCGCGTGGCAGCAGGTGTTCATTGCCGAAGGGTTGCTGGCAGTCGATCAGGACCACGTCGGTGCGGCGGCCGGCGAGCTTCCAGTATTGGAAGCCGTCGTCGAGCAGCAGGGTGTCACAGCCGAAGTGCTCCACGGCATAGCGACCGGCTTTGACCCGGTCCTTGTCGACCAGTACCACCACATCTCTGAGGTTGGATGCCAGCATGTAGGGCTCATCGCCGGCCGTCTCGGAGTCGAGTAGCAGTGATTGGCCGTCTGAGACGATGCGGGGCGGGGTGGTGTCTTCTCGGAGCAGGATCTTGTCGAGGAGTCGCTCCGACACGGGCTTGGGTTTGGATCGGTATCCGCGGGAGAGGATGGCCACCTTGCGACCGGCATCTTGGAGCGCGCGGGCGAACTTCTCGACAACCGGAGTCTTTCCGGTGCCGCCCACCGTCAGATTTCCCACCGCGATGACCTGAACGCCCAGGGTTGAGTCGCGCAGGATGCGAACGCTGTAGAGCAGGCGGCGCAGTTTCACGATGCCTGCGAAAACATGAGAAAGCCCCGAGAGCACAGCCCTGATCATCGAGGCCTTTCGCCCCGGTAGGTTCTCGAGGATCACCGCCAGGAGGTAGGTTTCGGCGGTCTCTGTGAATTTTTGCCAACGCTCTCGCACTGGCTTCGAAGCATGTCACCCGGCGACGACTTCGGAAAGATTTCGTGCAAATCAGTGGAATCCGATTGTCAAGAGCCGGCTCGGGGCATTATCTCAAACAGCGTTCCCCGGTCGGATACCTCATGAATCCATATCAGGTTTCAGCGATTCTGGCACCGCCCTCTCGGTCAGCAGGCGTCACGGGTCAATCCCGCAGCGGCCAAGGCCGCCTGAGGATGGCGCTGCCCTCGCTGAGAGTTTCCGATCGAGCCTTTCGCGTTCAGCGGCTTCTCTTTTTCCAAGTTCTGATGCACCGGGCCGGTGAGGCCTCCTAGTTGGGGAGTCAACGGTTCCAGTAAGTCGGACCTACAAACACAACAACAACAAACTCCGAGTGAAACCAACCCAATCCAATAACGAAACCCGGCTTGCCCGGACCTGCGCCCTGGCCGCCACAAAGGCGCCCGTCAAGAAGGCTGCTCCTGCCAAGGCAGCCGCTCCTGCCAAGCCTGCAGCCCCGGCCAAGAAGGCGGCTCCTGCCAAGCCTGCGGCGCCGGCCAAGAAGGCGGCTCCTGCCAAGCCTGCAGCCCCGGCCAAGAAGGCGGCTCCTGCCAAGCCTGCGGCCCCGGCCAAGAAGGCCGCTCCTGCTAAGCCTGCGGCCCCGGCCAAGAAGGCCGCTCCTGCTAAGAAGTAATTGAGGCGACCAATCCGGCGGTTTTGCTTGTCAAATCCGCCGGATTTTGGGTGTTTCTGCGAGTTGTTAACAACTTGGGAACAACACCCAAAAACTTGTTCTCGCGGAGCTCGATGGTTTGCCATAGAAGCCTCGCCCGACGTGAAAGAAATCACGGTGGCTCCGAGAAGAAACTGCACCGAATTATGTCCCACCAGATGCCTGCAAATGTGCTAAAACTCCAATGTTTTCAGCGCTTTCACACCATTTCAGAGGCTGCTGGTGAGGGTTTGGTGGTCATGGGCCGTGCGCGGAACTGCATGAACGTGTCACTAAATCAGGAAGACTCGAATAGCCTGTGAGTGATGGTAGTGAATAAATCCGCAAATTGCCCGTTTTAGGTCCCTTTGAATTATCCCATGTCCGATCAACCCCAAGCACTGTGGCTGGCCGCCCAGCAAACCCTCCGCGGAATGCTCAAGACGGAGTTGTACAATCTATGGTTTGCCCCGGTCACTGCCCGCTGTCTGGACGGAGATACTCTGACTCTGGAAGTTGCCGACGAGTTCTGTGAGTTTTGGTTGAAGGATAATTATTTGGATGTTCTTCGATCGGTGGTTAGCCGCGCAGCCATTCGGCCGATCCAGGTGGATTTCGCCATCCGCCCGGCCGAGTCCGCAGTGGCTGCCACGGCTGAATCGGCGACTGAGCGCCCCATGACTCCCGAGACGTTGATGGAGCGGGTCGCTCCGACCGAGGTTCGGGCCGCTGAGCCGGCGGTTCGAGACATTCCCCGGAAGTCGGAGCCCTTGTTCAATCCGAACAACACCTTCGAAACCTTTGTTGTGGGTTCCAACAACCATCACGCTCATGCAGCGTGCATGGGCGTGGCTCAAAAGCCGGGACACACCTACAATCCGTTGTTTCTGTTTGGCGGCGTGGGCTTGGGCAAGACGCACCTGCTTCAGGCAATCGGTCATCACGTCTTGGCCAACAAGAAGAATGCTCGGATCGGATACTTGTCGTGTGAGCGCTTCACCAATGAGTTCATTGAGGCTCTGCAGAACAGTCAGTTGCCTAAGTTTCGCAAGAAGCACCGGGAGTTGGATGTTCTGTTGATCGACGATATCCAGTTCCTGCAGGGCAAGGAGCGCATCCAGGAGGAGTTTTTCCATACTTTCAACGCCCTCCACGACGCCCATAAGCAAATCGTCCTGACCTGCGATCGGCCCGCCAGTGAGATCCAGGGTCTGGAACAACGTCTGATTTCTCGCTTCGAGTGGGGAATGACGGCCGACCTGAAGGCGCCGGATGTCGAGACTCGGCTGGCGATTCTCAACAAGAAGGCGGCCGCTCTGAGCGTGCGGTTGCCCGATCCGATCATCATGTTTCTGGCCAACCGCATCCGGACCAACGTCCGGCGCTTGGAGGGGGCCCTGGTCCGAGTGGCCGCCTATGTCCAGCTTTCGGGCAAGGCCCTCGACCTAGAAACGGTTGAGACGTTGCTGCGTGAAATCCTCCAGGAGGAGGGCAAGGTGGCCATTTCTGTGAGTGAGATCCAGAAGCGGGTGGCTGACTACTTCGACATCCGTCTGGCCGACATGACCAGCAAGCGGCGGCCAGAGAACATCGCCTTCCCAAGGCAAATCGCTATGTACCTGACCCGTCAGCTCACCGAGCATTCCCTGAGTGCCATCGGTGAATCCTTCGGCGGACGCGACCACGGCACGGTGCTGCACGCCTGCCGGCAGGTGCGAGACCGCATGGAGGTCGAAGCCAAAGTCCGGCAGGACGTGGGTTACCTCGAGAAACAGCTCACCCGTTGAGTCGGTCCTCCGGGTGTCGGCTCGGAGGCGCAGCGGGGGATGCACTCTCCATTCCGGATACGGAGTTCTCGGCTGGAATCTCCGATGAGAACGCTCCAACATCGATGCGTGCCTCCCCGCAGTTTCAATTGGCTCTTGCTGCTAGTGTCGATGGTGGTTTGGGCCCCAAGACAGGTCTTGGGTAAGGTTTCGGTGGGTTTTGAACGGATGCAGCCTGAGGCTATTGGGTTGGCCTTCACCAATTCGGTTTCCCCCAATCGGTACCTGACCAATCAGGTCCCCCTGAATGGTTCTGGAGTCGCCCTCGGTGATGTGGATGGCGATGGTCGAACCGATGTGTTTCTGGCTGCCTATTCTGGTGGGAGCGCCTTGTTTCGTAATCTGGGACAATGGAAGTTCCAGTCGATCACGGAGACCGCATTCGGGACCGGTGCACTCTCTTCTCTGGATGGAACCGGTGTTGTTTTGGTGGATATCGACGGGGATGGCGATTTGGATCTGTTGTTGAATACCCTGGGGCAAGGGACACGAATCTATCACAACGACGGTAAAGGGGGCTTCACGGCGGGTGCAGTGCTCAATCTCAAACGGGCTGGATCCAGTCTCTCATTGGCGGATGCGGATGGGGATGGGGACTTGGATCTTTATGTGGCCAACTACCGTACTGTGACGGTACGCGATGATCCTCAGGCCAAGTATTCCATCCGCGAAGAGAATGGGCGGCAGCGGATCGTGGCTTACAACGGCCGGTCCACCGATGAACCTGATTTGGTTGGCCGGTTTACCATGACTCCGGCAGGTCCGCGGGAGAATGGAGAGGCCGATGGGTTTTACCTCAATGATGGCCGGGGCGGCTTTACCGAGGTGTCCTGGACGGAGGGGGCTTTTTTGAACCTCGCCGGCCGCTCGCTCGACTCGGCTCCTCAGGATTGGGGGTTGAGTGTTTTGTTTCGGGATCTCACCGGGGATGGCCGACCGGATTTGTATGTCTGCAATGATTTTCACTCGGAAGACCGTTTCTGGATCAATGAAACGCCTCCCGGGGGGCCGCTTCGCTTCCGCGCCGCTCCATCTTTGGCGTTGCGACACACCAGTGCCTTTTCCATGGGAGTGGACGCTGCCGACATCGACCGGGACGGTGTGGATGACTTTCTGGTGCTGGACATGCTCAGCCGGGATCACCAGCGACGGAATGTTCAGATGGATGGAGTCCCGCCGGGTTTCTACCAACCGGGCATTTGGGACGATCGCCCGCAATTCTCGCACAACACCCTGTTCCTGGGACGGGGCGACGGGACCTTCGCCGAGATCGGTCGACTGGCGGGTCTCAGCGCCAGCGAGTGGTCCTGGACGCCTGTTTTCCTCGATGTCGATCTGGATGGGTATGAAGACTTGCTGATTTCCAATGGCCACGAGATGGACATGTTGGATGTGGACGTGGCGGCCCGAGCCGAGGCTCGAAAATCAGGGCGGCGATTGGGATCTCGGGAAATGTTGGAAATGCGGCGGATGTTCTCGAGGCTGGATACCGCCAACGTCGCCTTCCGCAATCGAGGGGATTTGACCTTCGAAGCGGTGACCCATGCCTGGGGATTTGATGCCCCGGGAGTTGAGCACGGCATGGCTGTGGCCGATCTGGATGGGGATGGGGATCTGGACCTGGTGCTCAACGCCTTGAATGGCCCCGCCCAACTCTACCGCAACAAGGCCTCCGCACCCCGAGTCGCCGTGCGGTTGCGGGGAAGTGCCGGCAATTCCCGAGGTGTCGGAGCCAAGGTTCGAGTGATGGCCAAAGGTATCCCCGCCCAATCCCAGGAAATGATTTCGGGGGGGCGCTATTTGTCGAGCGATGAGGCTATTCGGTGTTTTGCACTGGGGGATTCAGCGGCGGCAGACATCGAGGTCACCTGGCGTTCGGGGCGGGTGACGCGACGAGCAGGCGTAGGCCCCGGGGTCTTGGAAATCGGAGAGCAGGAAACGGTGCTGGCGGTCGTGCCGCCACCTGCTTCGCCCTTGTTTGAATCCATCTCCGATCGGTTGCCTCACATTCACACGGACACGCCCTTTGATGAATTTGGCCGGCAACCCCTCAAGCCCTTCGACCTCACCCTGACGGGCCCCGGGGTCACCTGGGCGGATCTCAACGGGGATGGATGGGACGACCTCTTGGTTTCGGCGGGGCAGGGAGGAACCCTCGGCGTTTTCACCAATGACGGGCGGGGCGGGTTTTCTGCCGTAGCGAGCCCCGCGTTGCT
>SXGQ01453056.1_pt1 | contig 11036 bp, 11 predicted proteins | sample 3178371 | NCBI WGS metagenome assembly SXGQ01 (sample SAMN11356859, study PRJNA531348) | freshwater metagenome | isolation source: freshwater sample F1-20 | place: China: Fuxian Lake, Yuxi | collected 2017-12-25 | reverse complement strand
TTTGGTGCGTTCAATTTAAGTTAAACGCATTAAGCCTAATTAGCCCACTCGAAAGCCGCTCTTAGGAGCGGCTTTTCTTTTGATTTCCCCAAGAAACGCACTAGTTATCCACAGCTTTATCCTCAGACTATGAGCTTGTCAGGGCTTAGGATGTACGTTTTACGAAAACACCATGTCAGCTGTTCTATCCAACTTCGACGAGGGCTTCCCAGCCGACCAGCAAATTGCGCAACTGCGAATTCCACCGCATTCGATGGAGGCGGAGTCGAGTGTTTTGGGCGGATTGCTACTGGATAACAAGTCATGGGAGCAGGTCGCTGACTTGTTGTCTGAAGGCGTGTTTTATCGCTACGAGCATCGGCAAGTGTATTTGGCGATCCAAGCACTTATCAACGCTACGCGTCCTGCAGATGTCATTACTGTTTACGAGCACTTGCAGTCCATTGGCAAGGCCGAAGAAGTGGGTGGCTTGGGGTATTTGAATGCGCTGGCGCAATATGTGCCCAGTGCAAGCAATATCCGCCGCTACGCCGAAATCGTGCGCGAGCGCGCTATTTTGCGCAAACTCGTCACTGCGAGTGACGAAATAGCGACCAACGCATTCAATACACAAGGCAAACCCGTTCCGCAAATCTTGGACGAGGCAGAGCAAAAAATCTTCCAAATTGGTGAAGAAGGCTCTCGATTGAAGCAGGGCTTTCAAAGCATGGACCAATTGGCCGTGATTTTGTTGGACCGCGTCAATCAGATGGCGGATAGTCCCAACGACATTACCGGCGTGCCTTCAGGTTTTGTTGACTTTGACAAGATGACCTCAGGCATGCAAGCGGGCGACTTGATCGTGCTGGCCGCGCGTCCATCGATGGGTAAAACAGCTTTGGCCATCAATATTGCTGAGCACGTTGCTTTGAACGAAGGTCTTCCAGTTGCCGTGTTTTCTATGGAAATGGGCGCATCGCAATTGGCTATTCGTATCGTGGGCTCCATTGGACGCATTGACCAACAACGTCTACGTACCGGTAAATTGAACCAAGAAGAATGGCCGCGTTTGGCCGAGGCTATTGAGAAGTTGCGCAATGTCTCTTTGCATATTGACGAGACGCCAAGTCTCACACCCATGGAACTGCGTGCGAATGCGCGCCGGTTGGCCCGCACCTGTGGCAAATTAGGTTTGATCGTCGTCGATTATTTGCAATTGATGAGTGGCAACACCAGCAGCAATAACGGAGACAACCGTGCAACTGAAATTGGTGAAATTTCGCGCGGATTAAAAATGTTGGCGAAAGAATTGCAGTGCCCTGTGATCGCCTTGTCGCAATTGAACCGAAGCGTGGAAACACGGACCGATAAACGCCCCATGATAAGCGATCTACGCGAATCTGGTGCGATCGAACAAGACGCAGACGTCATCATGTTCATCTACCGTGATGATTACTACAACAAAGATTCCAAAGAGCCTGGCGTGGCCGAGATCATCATCGGTAAACACCGTAATGGCCCGACGGGTACGGTGAAACTAGCGTTCTTGAAACCGCTTACCCGCTTTGAGAGCTTGGCAAGCGGCTACAGCAACGGCGACTATTAATTTTTCGCGGGCTACTAAATTTACAACACGTCGCTGGCAAAGTCTGCCAAGCGAGAGCGTTCACCACGCGCGAGCGTGATGTGTCCGCCATGTGGCCAACCTTTGAAGCGATCGACTGCAAAGGTCAAACCGGATGAGCCTTCAGTCAAGTAAGGCGTATCGATCTGTGCCAAGTTACCCATACAAATGATTTTGGTACCTGGGCCCGCACGGGTGATCAAGGTTTTCATTTGCTTGGGCGTCAAGTTTTGCGCTTCGTCAATGATTAAATATTTATTGAGGAAAGTGCGGCCACGCATGAAGTTCAAGCTCTTGATCTTGATGCGGCTGCGGATCAACTCATTGGTAGCTGCACGACCCCATTCGCCTGCGCTGGTTTCGGTTTTGGCGAGCACTTCTAAGTTGTCGTCCAAAGCGCCCATCCAAGGGCCCATTTTTTCTTCTTCGGTGCCAGGCAAGAAACCAATGTCTTCGCCAACACTGACCGTTGCGCGCGTCATGATGATTTCGGTGTAACGGCGATCGTCCAATACCTGCGTCAAACCGGCAGCCAGAGCCATCAAAGTTTTACCTGTACCTGCCGTGCCGGTCAGTGTGACGAAGTCAATCTCTGGATCGGTCAGCAAATTCATTGCAAAGTTTTGTTCACGGTTGCGCGTGGTGACGCCCCACACTGCATTTTTGAGATGCGTGAAATCTTTCAATGTTTTCAGCACCACGGTTTTGCCACGGATCTCGGTCACGCGAGCATACAAACTCGGTTCACCAGGAGACTCAAAATACACAAACTGGTTGATGTGCAATTCAGGAACGATAGGGCCGCTCAAACGGTAAAACGTTTGGCTGCCGCTTTGCCAACTCTCGACCGACTTAGCGTGTTTGATCCAAAAATCGTGGGGCAAAGCTAAAGCGCCTGAATACAGCAAGTCGCCGTCTTCCAGCGTTTTGTCGTTTTGGTAATCCTCTGCCAACAGACCGAGAGCGCGCGCTTTGACGCGCATATTGATGTCTTTAGACACCAACACCACAGGGCGCGGCGCATATTGCTCGCGTAAGGCTTCGACCACGCCCAAAATTTGGTTGTCCGCTTTGCCTTGGGGCAAGCTAGGCGGTAGCGTGAAATTCAGCGGCTGGGTTTGGAAGAACAGACGACCACCAACTTCGCGGTGTCCGGTGCCACTGAGTTGGATACCAGTCGTGATGTCAGCTTCTTGGTGGTGTGCAACCAAGGCATCGAGCGAGCGACTGGTTTGGCGCGCATTGCGCGCAACTTCTGTCATGCCTTTTTTATTACTGTCTAACTCTTCCAGCACGATCATGGGTAAGAAAACATCGTGCTCTTCAAAACGGTAGAGGCACATGGGGTCGTGCATCAACACATTGGTATCGAGCACGAACAACTTAGTAGGCCCTGTACTTTTTGCTTTTTTGGGTTTTGTTGCTACGCGCGCTGTTGGAGCTGTTTTACGCGAGGCGGTTTGTGCGTTACCTTGCGATATCTCAGGCGCCATCAATTCTTGGACTAATTCGCCACCACCTGAACGATCAAAGCCTTCCACCGAAGGACTGTGGGCTTGTCTTTCGATTAACTCGTCTTGTTCACTGGGACGACGTGCTTGTCGGGTTTTGGCAGGGGCATCAAATGCTTCGGTATTGAGGAGGGCGGCGCGTTTGGAGGGTGCTGGTGGCAAGGGCATGGGTGAATAGACTAGGGAGTTGAAACATGATGCAGGCACACAAGAAGTGAAAAAGCCGCCTGGAGGCCAAGGCGGCTTTTGATGGAAGAATCATTCACAACTTGCAGTGTCATAGAAACACTATAACCTATGAATTTGGCTGATTCGTGTCAGTTACCCACCCGATTTCTTAAGGGCTTTTACTGCTTTTAGCACTTCGTCTACGTGACCTGGAACTTTCAGTCCACGCCATTCTTGTTTCAACGTGCCATCAGAGCCAACTAAAAAGGTGCTGCGCTCAATACCTTTGACTTTTTTGCCGTACATGATTTTGTTTTTGACGACACCAAACATGTGGCACATTTTTTCTTCTGTGTCGGCAATTAACTCGAAAGGTAATTCGAGTTTGGTTTTGAAGTCATCATGCGATTTCATGTTGTCGCGTGATACGCCGAAAACAACGGCTCCAGCTTTGGCGAAGTCTTTGTATTTGTCGCGGAACTGCATGGCTTCAGTGGTGCAACCAGGCGTGTTGTCTTTGGGGTAAAAGTACAAAACCACCATTTGACCGTTGTGGGAGGAATTTGACACCTTGATGCCACCTGTGGCGTTGGCTTCAAATTCAGGGAGGGGTTTGTTGACAACAATTGCCATAGCGCTCAATCAGGTGTGACAGTGGGAAAGGCCAAGTGAGTAGGGCGACTGTCTAGACCGCGCCCACTAACGGCAACCCGCAATTTTAACTGGAAAATCCAGTCTCAGCTTGTGCATGTGTTCCCTATTTGACAAACGCAACGTCAAGCCAATCTAACAGCCGTTAATGCGCCTCAATCAGCAAGGCCGCAGCCACTTTGCGGCCCTCGCCAGCCAAAATATTAAAGGTGCGACAGGCGGCGAAAGTGTCCATGGTTTCCATGCCTATCCCCCGCAGCATCAAGGGTGAAACCCAAGCGGGTTGGACAAAGCGAAGTTGAGCGCCGCTACCAAAAATCACAAGTTCAGCGGATAAATCTGCCAGACGCGCAAAGTGGGCAGGGCTGAGTTCGGAAAAGTCAGCGCAACCCCAGTCAAATTGCTCTCCCTGCGAGGTGATTACCACGCTGCGCATGACTTTTTCACCAGATACGCCGATCCAACCTGGGCCATACCCGGTGACGGAGAGTGTGTCGATGCGATCGGGTTGGAGTTTCATAGGGTGAGGAGAGGGAATTGTGGTCAAATTATATGTTTTCACCCTACAAAAGAGCCCTCGGAGGGACTTTGCGAACCATTCAAAAATCCAACAAGCTGTCCAACGTCTGTTACGACATACGCGGTCCCATCATGGACCGCGCGCGTCAAATGGAAGAGGACGGTCAAAAAATCATCAAACTCAACATCGGAAATTTGGCCGTATTTGGCTTTGATGCGCCCGAGGAAATCCAACAAGACATGATCCGTAATCTGCCCAATTCGGCAGGTTACTCGGATAGCAAGGGCATTTTTGGTGCACGCAAAGCGGTGATGCACGAAACCCAACGCCAAGCCATCAAAGGCGTGGGACTAGAAGATATTTATTTAGGTAACGGTGCTAGCGAATTGATTGTGATGGCGACCAACGGTCTTCTTGATGATGGCGATGAGTTGCTACTCCCCGCGCCTGACTATCCGCTTTGGACTGCTGCAGTGAGTTTGTCTGGCGGTACGCCCATCCATTACATGTGTGATGAAGCCAATGGTTGGATGCCAAACATCGACGACATTCGCAAGAAAATAACACCCCACACCAAAGGGATCGTGGTGATCAATCCCAACAACCCAACTGGTGCGCTGTATTCAGACAACTTGTTGCTTGAAATCATTGCCTTGGCACGTGCGCATGGCTTGGTCATTTTTGCGGACGAGGTCTATGACAAAGTTTTGTACGACGGCGTCAAACACACGCCGATTGCCAGCTTGAGCTCAGACGTGCTGACTTTGACATTCAACTCGCTCTCTAAGAGTTATCGCTCGTGCGGTTACCGCGCAGGTTGGTTGATAGTTTCTGGCGACAAAAAGCCAGCAGCCGATTACATCGAGGGCTTAGATATGCTCTCGAATATGCGTTTGTGCGCCAACGTGCCTGGCCAATGGGCGATTCAAACTGCGCTAGGCGGTTACCAAAGCATCAACGATTTGGTGGGCGAGGGTGGTCGTTTGCGCAAGCAACGCGATATGGCCTATGAACTTATTACCGCTATTCCAGGTGTGACCTGCGTCAAACCGCAAACTGCTTTGTATTTATTTCCTCGCTTAGACCCTAAGGTGTATCCGATTGAAGACGACCAACAGTTTTTCTTGGAAATGCTGCAAGACACCAAAGTGATGTTGGTGCAAGGCACTGGATTTAATTGGCCTAACCCAGACCATTTCCGAGTGGTCTTCTTGCCGCATGAAGACGAGTTGCGCGAAGCTATCTCACGCATGGCTAGATTTTTAGAAAACTACCGAAAAACCCGAGCAGCATGAAACCGATACAAGTTGGCCTTTTAGGCATTGGCACCGTAGGCAGTGGCACTTTTGAAGTGCTCAAACGCAACCAAGAAGAAATACAACGCCGCGCGGGCCGCCCTATACAAGTCTCGATGGTCGCTGACCTCGACACCACCCGTGCCAAAGCGATTGTGGGCAGCGCTGTGAAAGTGGTGAATGACGCGCGACAAGTGATCTCTAATCCAGACATCGACATCGTGGTCGAACTCATCGGTGGTTATGGCATCGCCAAGCAATTGGTGCTGGAAGCGATTGCTGCCGGCAAGCATGTGGTCACGGCCAACAAAGCTTTGTTGGCGGTGCATGGCACAGAGATTTTTGCTGCAGCGCACAAAAAAGGTGTGATGGTGGCGTTTGAAGCGGCTGTTGCTGGTGGCATACCGATCATCAAAGCTTTGCGCGAGGGGTTAAGTGCCAACCGAATCCATTGGGTGGCGGGCATCATCAACGGCACAACCAATTTCATATTGTCTGAAATGCGCGACAAAGGCTTGGCCTTTGGTGACGTGCTTAAACAAGCGCAGGCTTTGGGTTATGCAGAGGCAGACCCTACGTTCGATATCGAAGGTGTTGATGCCGCGCACAAAGCCACCATCATGGCTGCGATTGCCTTTGGCGTGCCTGTACAGTTTGATAAAGCGTATATCGAAGGCATCACCAAACTCGAAGCGCAAGATATCCGCTACGCCGAGCAACTCGGTTATCGCATCAAGCTCTTGGGTATTTCTAAGCGAACTGACATCGGCATTGAATTGCGTGTGCATCCTTGCTTAGTGCCTTCTAAACGTTTGATCGCCAACGTAGAAGGCGCCATGAATGCAGTGATGGTGCAGGCCGATGCAGTCGGCACCACCCTGTATTACGGTAAAGGTGCTGGAAGCGAGCCCACAGCAAGTGCAGTGATTGCAGACTTGGTGGACGTCACACGTTTACTCACGGCGGACCCATTGAACCGCGTGCCCCATCTGGCATTCCAACCGGAAACCTTTGACCAAGCCATGAGCAATTTGCCAGTGTTGCCTATGGAACAGGTGGTCACCAGTTATTACTTGCGTTTGCGTGTAGCCGACCAAGCTGGTGTGTTGGCACAAATCACCGGCATCTTTGCGCAAGCCGCTATCAGCATTGATGCCGTGTTGCAACGTGAGGCCGGTGAGGGCGAGAACCAAACCGACTTGATCATCCTGACCCACGACTGTGTGGAGGCCAAGATGAACCAAGCCTTAGCGCAGATGCAACAACTCAGCACAGTGCTGGCGCCCATCACCCGTATTCGCAAAGAAGAGTTGAACTGATGTTGTATTTGTCGACGCGCGGACATCCTGAGCGTAAAAAGTTTTGTGACATCTTGCTGGAAGGTTTGGCGCCCGATGGCGGTTTGTATTTGCCCGAGCAATATCCGCAAATCGACGATGCACATTTAGGACGCCTGCGTACGATTTTGCAAACCCAAGGCTATGCCGCTTTGGCTTTTGAAGTGTTGTCATTGTTTATCGATGACATTCCTGCGGACGACTTGAAGGCGCTTTGCAACAAGACTTACACAGAGGCAGTGTTTGGTACAAAAGAAATCGTGCCATTGCGCCCCTTGGGTGAGGGCTTGCTAGTCGAGGCTTTGTCCAACGGGCCTACCTTGGCTTTTAAAGACATGGCCATGCAGTTGCTGGGTAATTTGTTTGAGTACGAATTGGCCCGCCGCGGTGAAGAACTCAATATCTTTGGCGCCACCAGTGGGGACACCGGTAGCGCAGCGGAATACGCGATGCGTGGCAAGCGTAGTGTGCGCGTTTTCATGACCAGTCCACATGGACGCATGAGCCCCTTCCAGCAGGCGCAAATGTTTAGCTTGATGGACGAGAACATCCACAACATCGCGATCGAGGGCGTATTTGACGACTGCCAAGATTTGGTGAAAGCCGTCTCCAATGATTTGGAGTTCAAAGCCAAATACAAAATTGGAACGGTTAACTCCATCAACTGGGCGCGCCTGCTGGCGCAAGTGGTGTATTACTTCGCGGGCTATTTACAAGCCACAACCAGCAACTCACAAAAAGTCAGCTTCACTGTGCCGAGTGGAAATTTTGGCAATATTTGTGCAGGCCATGTGGCGCGCATGATGGGCTTGCCTATTGATACCTTGGTTGTGGCAACCAATGAAAACGATGTCTTAGACGAGTTTTTCAAAACCGGTGTGTACCGTGTGCGTGGCAGTGCTGACACACACGAAACCTCTAGTCCATCGATGGACATTTCTAAGGCCAGTAATTTTGAACGTTTTGTATTTGATTTATTAGGGCGTGATGCAAATACGACCCGTGATTTGTTCTCCACCCAGATCTCTAAGAACGGTCGTTTTGATTTAAGCCAACATCCTCGCTTTGCATTGGCTGCCAAGCAGTTTGGATTCATCAGCGGCAAGAGCACCCATGCCAATCGCTTGAGCACGATTCAATCTGTGTATGCGCAGCACCATGAAATGATTGATACCCACACTGCTGATGGCGTGAAGGTGGCGCGTGAGTATGTGAAGCCTGGCGTTCCTATGGTTGTTTTGGAAACTGCTTTGCCGATCAAATTTGCCGAAACTATTCAAGAAGCTCTAGGGCAATCTCCAACGTGTCCTCCCAAGTTTGTAGGCATCGAACTTTTGCCAAAACGTGTGCATGTGATGCAAGCGGACGTTTCGCAAATCAAAAGCTATATCGCCTTGCATTGCGAGAACGCATGAAGGTCGTTGCGTTTGCAGGTTTCTCAGGATCTGGCAAAACCACTTTGGTGGAACAACTGATTGGTGCATTTCATTTGAGGGGATTACGGGTGTCGGTGGTCAAGCATGCACACCATAACTTCGACATTGACCAACCAGGTAAAGACAGCTGGCAGCACCGAGAGGCTGGAGCTTTTGAATTGGTCGTAGCCTCTGACCAGCGCTTGGTGTTGCAACGGCAGTTTGAAAAACCGACGCAACTGGCCAATGCCGACCGTTTTGAATGCAACCGAATTTAGTTTATGAGCAGACCACCTCTTTTGACGTTGGACGAAGCGCTTCCGCAATTGCTGGCGCATGCGCAGGTTCTGTCGGAAACGCAAACGGTATCTACCTTTGATGCCGATGGCCGTGTGCTCTCGCAAGACGTCGTTTCTGCATTGCAGGTACCGCCACAAGACAACAGTTCGATGGATGGTTATGCGTTGCGTTTTGCTGACTGCGCCAAAGCGGATGCTGTTTTAAAAGTGACGCAACGTATTCCTGCCGGTTCCCACGGTACAACTTTGCATGCAGGTGAAGCCGCGCGTATTTTTACTGGAGCACCTATTCCAGAGGGTGCAGACGCAGTCGTGATGCAAGAAGACTGCGAACCACTCGATGACAACCAAATGCGGGTCAAATCTGCAGTCGCTTTGGGCCAATGGATTCGTCGCTCAGGTGAAGATGTGATGCGCGGCGCCAAGGTTTTGCAAAAAGGCGATCGGCTCACACCTGCATCCTTAGGAATGGCTGCTAGCGTGGGATTGGCGCAATTGCAAGTGACGCGAGCCCCACGAGTCGCTTTGTTTTCCACGGGTGATGAATTGGTAATGCCGGGCGACATCGCGCCAGACAAGATGCCCGTGGGCTCCATTTACAACTCCAACCGATTTTTCTTGCGCGCCATGTTGCAACGTTTAGGTTGCGAGGTAACAGATTTAGGCGTCGTGCCAGATCAACGAGAAGCCACGGTGGCCGCGTTACAAAGCACAGCCAAGCAGCACGATTTGATCTTGACCAGCGGTGGTGTCTCGGTGGGTGAGGAAGACCATATCAAGCCAGCGGTAGAACGTTTGGGTAGTTTGAATTTATGGCAATTGGCGATCAAACCTGGAAAGCCGTTTGCCTATGGAAGCATCCATTCAGAAGGTGGACCATGCCACTTCATGGGCTTGCCCGGTAACCCAGTATCAAGCTTCATCACCTTCTTGTTATTGGTGCGGCCTTTTTTGTTGGCCTTGCAAGGCGCACGGCACACAGATATTCAACGCTCTACGCGCATTGCCCATTTCGATTGGCCACGTGCTGACAAGCGACGTGAATTTTTGCGCGTGAAACACAACGCGCAAGGTGGCTTGGATTTATTTGCTAATCAAAGTTCAGGTGTGTTGACCTCTGCTGTGTGGGGCGATGGTGTGGTGGACAACCCCGCTGGCCAATCTATCAAGCCAGGCGACACGGTGCAATTTATTTCTTTTGCGGAGTGGATGGCATGAAGGTAACAGTGCGCTACTTTGCTTCTATTCGGGAAGCGATAGGACACGGCAGTGAAGTGATTGAGGCCGATGTCAAAACCGTTGAGACACTACGTGACTTGCTTCTTACGCGAGGCGCTAAATATCAAGAAGCTTTGTCCGCAGAGCGTGCCGTGCGTATGGCTTTGAATCAATCCGTATGCGACGGAACAGCACTTTTACAAGACAACTGCGAAGTGGCTTTTTTCCCACCCGTAACCGGCGGCTGATATGCGGTTGAGCGTTTCAATCCAAACCGAAGACTTCGATGTGAGCCATGAACTGGCGCAACTGCGTGCCAACGATGCAAGAGTCGGTGCCGTGTGTAGTTTTGTTGGTACGGTGCGCGAGCGCAATGAAGGTAGTAATGTCTCCAGTATGGAGCTAGAACACTACCCAGGCATGACGGAGAAGTCCATCACCGCGATGATGGAAGAGGCCTCCAAGCGTTTTGATATTCACGGGGCGCGTGTGATTCACCGCATTGGATTGTTGCAACCCCAAGACCAAATTGTGTTGGTGGCCGTGACCTCGGCGCACCGCGGCATGAGCTTTCAAGCATGTGAATTTTTGATGGATTACCTCAAGACACAAGCGCCTTTTTGGAAAAAAGAAGTCACACCTGATGGCGCGCGTTGGGTCGATGCCCGCGTGTGTGACGATGCTGCGTTAGCGCGTTGGGGCGCTTGAAATGAGCCAAATGAACCTCAGTTATCAGGTAGTTTATTTTCCCAATTTGGAGCTTTCATGCGTCTTGACAAACTGACCACCAAATTCCAAGAAGCCCTGTCTGAGGCACAAACCTTGGCTATTGGTAACGACCACGCGTATATCGAACCATCCCATTTGCTGGTGGCCATGATGCGCCAAGATGACGGCCCAAAGTCATTGCTCGAGCGCGCCGGTGCCAATGTGCACGGTTTGCAATCTGCAGCTGAAACTGCGATGCACCGTTTGCCCAAAGTTGAGGGCCAAGAGCAAGTACAAGTGGGGCGTGATTT
>SXGQ01624473.1_pt1 | contig 11037 bp, 3 predicted proteins | sample 3178371 | NCBI WGS metagenome assembly SXGQ01 (sample SAMN11356859, study PRJNA531348) | freshwater metagenome | isolation source: freshwater sample F1-20 | place: China: Fuxian Lake, Yuxi | collected 2017-12-25 | reverse complement strand
TGCAATTGGACTTGGTTCGATTCGCGCAATTGAAATTAAAAACTTTGGTATCGATTATAGCACTGCTACTATCAATGCTTCTGGTTCTGGAGATGGCAACGCTAATGTGCAATCTGTCATTTCTGGTCTAGCCATTAGTGACGGAGTTTTCTTGACTGACGATGGTAAGATCAGCGTCAAAATTCTACAAGACTCTCTCTTTTATCAAGACTTCTCATATGTTATTCGAAGCGGTTTGGTGTTCAATGCTTATAAAGAACTTGTTAAGCAATCAATTCACCCCGCCGGTTTGCAGTTCTTTGGTGAAATTCTTATCTCTTCTTACATTCTTGCTTCAGCACAATTCAATAGCGTTGTATCTGTTGAACGTGAAGAGATGGAAGTTATCATTAAACAAATTCTATCTTTCTTCCCTGGTTCAATTAATCCAATTGAAGTTGAAACAGAAAAGAATTTTGAACTTGAGATTGCTACTACAACAAATCAATATCGTGAAATCAATGTTGAGATTGCTCCATTGGTTATCGATCAAAAGATTATAGTCGATTATACTTCTAGCAGAATTAAAACTACGTTAGAGATTTATCTTGATTCTACATTAGGTATATACACTGATGTTATAGTTATGGAGTCCATTGCTACAGTTGAAATTGATGTTGTTACAGAACTTCAGACAGTCATTACAGACAGAAGAGAAATTAATGTTGAGATTTCTCCTCTGAAAATTAATCAGATAGCAGAATTCTTACCACCTCAAGGAATTGATCGTTACATCATCAAAGAACTTGATCTTGCAATCGATGCTCCGATTACAGAACGTCAGATTCATATCACGCTTGGTGAACAGCACGGCACAGCAAGAATTGACACTCGACTTGAATTTAGACTTGATCAGGACACTCCGTTTGAAGTACCAGACCAAACTGACACGTTTGAATCTTTCTCACCTCTTGTCATGGCTCCGTTGTTTCTTGGTAGACAGCAATACGATGATGAAGTCTTGCAGAATAAGATTGACGTAAAAATCAAGTCACAAGCAAACGAAACACTAAGCGTTCAGTCAAGCAGTTCAAGATACGATAGAGTTCTTGAATTGTTCCTTGATGCAACAATGGGCTTCTATAGCCAGATTACACTAGAGAGTCACAGCGCAGTCTCTGAAGTTGATATTGTCACAACTGTTGCAACAACTTCAAGCACAGACAGAGAGATTGAAGTTGAATACTCATCTGGCAGTTCAGTTTCTTACACTGGCACAAGTTCAGTTATTGTCAAGAGATTTGAGATTCTAGTAGACGCTACAATGGCGTTCTACTCACAAGTTGCCGCTGAAGCAAGTGGAATTCAAGTTACCGAGATTGATATTGTAACTTCAGTAGCGACAACAACATCTGTTGGCAGAGAAATTGAGTTAGATGTTGTGCCAGAAAAGGCTTCAGTGCAGTCTTCATTAGTCGCGCCGTCTTACAATAATATCATCACAATAACAAAAGATATTGGCATTACAAGTGTTACGGAGTATGAAGCCGATATCACGTTGTTTCAGACAGTTACCAATGCATACTCAACTGCATTGGAAGTTGAACTGGTTCCAACGTCAATAAATACTCCAGTAGTTTCATCTGCAACTGAGATTGTTAATCGAATTGAATCTGGTAATCATGTAGTTTTTGTCAACTCTTCAACTTCAGCGAAGATTGATCTGACTCCACAACTACAAATAAATAACTTTAATCAATTTGACGTAAATGAAGTCACTTTTGCAGAATTGAACGAATACACATTGTCAAGTTTTCCGATATCCATATACTCATCTAATGCAATTTCGGACACTTGGGAGTCTTACGGAACAGTAAAAAAGAATCTAAAAGTTTCTGGTACCGTTACTTTATCAGGAAATACTGTGATTGGAACGGGTACTAGTTTTGATGTTGACTTTGGAACTGACAAATTTATCATCGTAAATGGTGAAAAGTTCAAAGTTGCAAATGTCGCAAATTCGACATTTTTGATCGTTAATGTAAATCCCGTCGGAACATATATAAATGTTTCGGCTTATAAGGAAGTTTTTGTATAAATAGAAGAAGTCGCAATAAGACTTAACAAAGGAGAATTAATATGGCAGCCATTGCAACAAGCAAGTTTAGAGTGCATAATGCGGAACAGTTCGTTGAACAGTTCTCAGAAGCCTCTAACACAATCATTTATCTTTACATCGGTGGTGTAGCACCATTTGCCGATGATTTCACCCCACCAACACCACTAAACGACACCGCAAATATCGAATTTACCCCATGGCGTGATTCTATCGGCGCAAAACGTGTTCAAACAACTGACGTTGTTCATGTGGTGGATCGTTATGACTGGACTTCCAGTACAGTTTATGACATGTATGATGACACCGACACCAATATTCTTGATGACGATTTCTACGTCATGACAGATGACTATAATGTATATAAGTGTCTATTCAACAACAACGGTGGCGCATCAACAACTAAGCCAACTGGCACAAGCACTTCTTCATTCACAGCCGCTGACGGTTATGTTTGGAAGTACATGTACACAGTTACAACTTCAGACGCATTGAAGTTTTTGACTAACGAATATATGCCAGTTCGCACTAATGCAACCGTTCAGGCAGCGGCTGTTGCAGGCGCACTAGATATTGTTAAACTTACCGCTGGCGGTTCATCTTACGCAACTGCACCTAGTGTTACCATTACTGGTGACGGCACTGGCGCAACTGCAACTGCAACTGTCGGCGCGGGCGCAGTTACTGGTGTTACAATCACCAACGCAGGTTCAGGTTACACTTTCGTAACTGTTGGCTTCTCTGGCGGCGGCGGTTCGGGCGCAGTTGCAAGAGCAATCATTCCTCCAAAAGATGGGCACGGGTACAATGCAGTTGAAGAACTTGGCGGTAAATTCGTCATGGTTAATGTCCGTTTGGATGGTACTGAGTCTGGCACACTAAGCACAGAAAACGACTTCCGTAAGATCGGTTTGATTCGTGATCCATATGAGTATGGCACAAGCAACCGTGCGTTGTCTTCTAACTATCGTCAGACATATCGTTACACCGTTCCTGCGGCTAACGCAAACTTCTCTTTAGACGAAACAGTTACGGTTGGTTCAAACACCGCCACAGTTGTTGAGTGGGATAATAGTAATAAATATCTGTACACAACCAAGCCTCTTCCAAAAGATTTTGCTAACGCCGTGAGTATCACAGGCGGCACTTCAGCCGCTACTGGTACAATTACCGCAATAAGCAATCCAGGTTTGGCTTCATACAGCGGAGACATTCTCTACGTTGAGAACCGTAGCCCAATCTCTAGAGCGACAGATCAGATCGAGGACGTGAAACTTATTATTGAGTTCTAATTGAGTTTTATAGCATTATATACTAATCTCGGATAAAGAAAAAAACATGTCGAATCCTGGCGGAATAAATCTTAATGTAAGCCCGTACTTTGATGATTATGATGAGAATAAAAAGTTTGTAAGAGTTCTCTACCGTCCTGGGCGTGCTGTTCAGGCTAGAGAACTCAGTCAAGCCCAAACTTATCAACAGAAACAAATCGAAAGATTTGCGGGCTACTTCTTCAAGCAAGGCGCTCTTATCGATGGATGCGAAACATCCCTCGATTTGAGAATGGATTACGTCAAACTTCAGACCAATTTTTCTGGTACTGAAGTTGATGTGACTGATTTTGAAGAAGTCGAAATTGTCGGTGGTACGACAGGCATTCGTGCGTATGTTGGATTGGTGTCTGATATCGAAGATGATGATCCTAAGACATTATACATTAATTATCTTTCATCTGGTGCATTAGTTTTAACAGTTAATGCCGCTTCTAGTTTGATGACTGTTGGCAACAACGTAAATATTGTTGCCAACAGTATCAATTATACTGCCACACTACAAGCGTTTTGGCAAGATCCAGTTACCAACTCATATAAGATTGCAGTTACTGGTTCTGGTACTGTTCCTCTTATTACAGTTGAAGACCCTCCAGTAACAGCAAACACTATCGTATCTGACGGCAGTACTGTTACAATGAACATTACTGCATTTGACGATCAGCGTGAAACAAAGACTTTTGCAAACTCAGAGTTGATTTTCACTAAGACATATGCAGGCAGAGTTTATGCTAATACTGCATCTACAAACTCAGTTCGATATGTTGTAGATGAAGGTTTGGCTACAGAAAAAATTTACACAAAAGGTTCAAAAGTAACCATCGGTGATGGTACTGTTTATATTTCAGAACACTTTACAAAGAATACTTCACAGACTATTGTTTTAGACAAATACAGCAACGAACCATCATACAAAGTTGGTTTGGTGCCATCTAAAACATTTATTGATTCTATTGAAGATACATCTCTTGTTGACAATGCAGCCGGCACGCCTAATTTTCAAGCGCCAGGCGCAGATCGACTAAAGATTGATACTGTTCTCACAAAAATTGCTTTGAATGAAAATACTGATGAGACAGAATTTGTTTCATTGATTGAAGTTCAAGATGGCGTTTTGAAGAAACGCAAAACAAAAGAACTTGAAGGTAAGATTGAAGAAGCAATTGCAAAACGTACCTATGAAGAATCTGGAGACTACACGGTTTCTGATCCTAAAGTTTCTATTCGTGAACATTTGAATCAAGGCGACAACAATGGTCGATTCAGCATAAACGAAGGCGGCAACAATGAGTTGTTGCTTGTTGAAGTTGATCCATTTGTTTCTTATGTACAAGGTTTTAGAAATGAACTTCTAGCAAGAAGTGGCGTAAATCTACGCAAAGGTTTGGACACACAATACGTTGAGCAAGTACAAACTCAATTGAGTTTTGGTAGTTCCGTATATGTTAAAGAATTAGTTGGCGCATGGGACTTTATGGAAAGTTCTATTGTTGATTTGTATAATACACCACAACAAGCAATTAGTAATAATACATTTAGTTCAACCTCAGTCACCGGTTCTAAGATTGGTGAAGCAAGAATTAAAGCCGTTGAGTACATCAGCGGCACACCAGGCACGGCTACGGCAGTTTATAATTTGTATCTGTATAATCTTGCCATGAGTAGCGGTAATTTGTTTGAAGACGTTCGTGCAATTTATGACTCAGCATCACCATCACGTTTTGCTGACGTTGTTCTTGATTCTCTTGGTCGTTCAATACTCAAAGAAACTGCATACGACAAGATGCTTTGGAAACTACCATATGATGGTATCAAAACTCTTCGTGATGATTTCAATAATGTAGAAACAGGATTTGAATTCCGTAAAGAATTTACAGTTACTTTTACTTCTGGCGTTGCTACGATTTCTACGACCGATGTGACAGAGACATTCTCTGGTACTGGTGCATTGACAGAAATTCAAAAGAATCGTAACTACATTGTTATTCCTACGGCTACTGCAAATACAGCGGGATTGACTGGCACAGTCAGTGTGACGGCCGGCACAAAAGCTGTTACCGGTGTTTCTACATCATTTTTATCAGGCTTCAATGCGGGCGACATTATTCGTATTGGCAGTCAAGATGTTATCATTGACAGCATTACAAACAATACATCACTAACTCTAAAAAGCAATCATACCGCAGGCGCAAGCACAGCCGCATACTACAAAGTATTGCCAGCAGGTCTACCAATTGGTCTAGGTGGTGTTGGTTCTACTCTCGCATCGAGAAGCGTTAACGTCACAACACCAACATCTATTCAGATCGATCTGAAAGAAAATATTACATTTAGTGCAAAAGTTGTTGCAACAATGAATCGTGCTAATGCTAGAGAAAAAGCGAAAATTCTAAATTATCAGCAACAGACTACGATTAATGCCAATACTCATCCAAATGGGCTTGGAGGTCCGTACAGTCTTGGACATGCTGATGGTTATCAAATACATGCAATTTATCAATCGTCTGGCTTTGGTGTCGCTCCATCAACAAGCAATACCAACGTAACTACAAACTATGTTTTTGATAATGGTCAACGTGATAACACTTATGAGCATGTAACAATTACTCCTAAAGTTGGTGTAGTGCCAACCGGACAACTTCTTGTTGTTTATGATTATTTTTCTCATGACACTACGCAAGGTGTTGGATATGCATCTATCAATTCTTATCCAATCAATGATAGTGCAACTTCAAACACAACAATTAATACCATTGATGTTGCAACATATACGAGTATAAAAACTGGCACTGTGTTTGGATTGAAAGATTGTGTTGACTTTAGATTAATTAAGTCAGCAAATACAACGGCTACGAACCCAATTGATATTGGTACATATCAAGTACCTACTGGTGGATTGCACATTCCAACACCGTCATCAAACTTTACCGCAGACTTGATTTACTACAAAGGTAGAATTGCAAGACTGTTTGTTAACAGCAATGGCGACTTGGGCATAAACGATGGCACGCCAGGTAATCCGACTGCATTTCCTCCACCACAAATTCCTGACACACTTGAACTAGCGGAGTTTAGCGTTCCGCCATATCCATCTAGACCTTCAGAGGTTGCAATTAGTTCATTCAAGAATCGTAGATTCACAATGAAAGACATTGGTAAGATTCAAGAACGTGTTAACAAACTAGAATACTATACCGCTCTGAACTTACTTGAAAGAGAAGCAAGAGATAAAGTTGTCATTGACGATGAAGGGCTTGATCGTTTCAAGAACGGTCTTCTAGTTGATCCATTTACCGGTCATAATGTTGCAGACGTTCTCTCAGATTATTACAGAGCGGCTATCGACAGACAAGAAAAATATGTAACATCATATTCAAATAATGATCTTCAAGTTGCACTAAGTTATACCAGCACTGGATCTTCTGGAGTCACAATAACTCCAGGCAAGAAGTTGATGCTATCATACTCAGAATCAACTTTCGCCGATCAGCCATACGCATCAACTGGTCTAAATCTTGCACAAGATTTGACATATACATGGGTTGGCGAAATGGAAATATTGCCAGCAACAGACAACTGGCTGAATACTATCCGTGATCCAAGCAAAGACTTTGTTGTTGACTTGACTGGTCAAGCAGACAACTGGAAAAAACTTACCGATGCATGGAACACAGAAGTTGCTCCGCTAAATCGCCATTGGGTTGGTGTTGACACAAGAGTATCTTCGACATTCTCAACAAATGAATTCTGGCGTGCCAATGCATTTCAAACTCCTTGGGGTGATTGGAGACAACGTGATACGGTTCGCCGTGACGTTGTTCAGCAGACTCAAGCTGAAGTTCAGCAAAACGCAGTCATTGATATTGCACAGCAAGACGTTAAGCAAGCCGTAGATCGTGTGGCAGATATTTCTATTCCACACATCATGCGTTCAAGAGACTTTATCTTTGAAGCACGAAGTTTGAAAGAAGGTTCACCACTTTACGCATTCTTTGACGGAATCAACGTCACTGCTAACTGTACACAAATTGCATTAGTTGGTAGTACAACAATTGATGATGTTTACACTTTGTTTAATAATGATGGTATTCTTGCAACAGACAATACCAAGTATGTCACATTGAACAAAAACGATGACGGTTCAATGCGTGTTGTTAACAACAAAATTTTTGGTAAGTTTAGAATTCCGGCAGATACATTTTATGTTGGTCAGAGAGAATTCAAACTAATCGATGATTCTCAAAATCGTGACAGTTCAGCAACAACTTATGCAAAAATGTCTATCTTTGCGCAAGGCTTGTCTATTGTTAAGAGTCAAGACGTTCTGAACACTCGACCATTCAAAGTATCGTTTGACGATTCAAAAGCAAAAGAAACTGTTTCACGCAGAACAATTACTTCTGTAGCAGATGCGGTTATCAATACAATTATTTGGGATCCTGTGTCTCAAAGTTTCTATGTTGACGATAGCAGTCATCCAGATGGTATCTTTATGACTTCGATTGACTTGTACTTCAAGCAGAAGTCTAGCAATCCAAATCTAGGCGCTACAGTAGAACTTCGTGAAATGTCTAATGGATTCCCAACACGCAAGATTGTTGGTGGTGAAGTTGCAAGAAGAGAAAACTCTCAAATCAATGTGAGTGCAACGGCTGCCACCGCTACAACATTTACGTTCAAAAATCCAATTTATTTGTTACCAGGCACGGAGTATTGTTTCACAGTAAGACCTGATGGTAACTCTACAGACTTTGTGATCTGGACCGCAGAACTTGGGCAGATTGACATTACCAACTCTCAAATTGCAGTCAAGATTGATAAGCAACCTGCGGCAGGTGTTGTCTTTACTTCTTCCAATGACTTTACATGGAGCGTGAGACAGAATCAAGACATTAAATTCAAAATGAAGATTGCGCAGTTTAATACAGCATCTGCTGGTGTTGCGGTTCTACAAAACTTGCCAATAGCAAACAATATCACATATACGTCATTGATTCCTAACGTAGAGAATTTGACTCTTTCTAAGACAAACATCTCTTACGAATTACGTCAAGGAGATGCCGCATATCAATTGACAGATTTTATTCCAATTAAAAACTTAGAACGCATTATTGAGTCTTCGTCTAAGCAGATTTCAAATACCACAAATGAAACTGCACAAAGCATCAAGTCATTAAATCTTCGTTCAACTTTGACAACACAAAACAAAGACATATCACCATACATTGATTTGCAACGAGTAAACGTAGCATTGTCAAAAAACATTATTAACAATGAAACATTCAACACATTGTCTGGTACTGTTGCATACACTTCTGGCACAAATGTAGTGACTGGTACAAGCACATCGTTTAATACTCAAGTCAGCGCAGGCGAATACATTTTGTTCGGCGAAGAATATCGTCAAGTCACTCAGGTAACAAATGCGACACATATGCTTGTGTCTTCGAATTTCTCTACAACCGGATCTAGCGTAACCGTATACAGTCAAAATGAAGAAAATCCAACTGGACCATATGCATCAGAGACTAGATACATTACACGCAGAGTTGCGTTGAATGACGGATTTGAAGCATCAGATTTAACAGTCTATCTTGACATTAATCGTCCAGCAGGCACTTCAATCAAAATCTATTACAAGATTTTGAACGAAAACGATACAGACACATTTGACAGTAAATTCTACAATGAACTTGCATTAGATGGCACTGAGACATTTTCTCAGAACATGAATTCGTTTGTTGAAGAAAAGTATATTGTACCAGCGCCAACAAAGACCGGCGGAACTCAGATTCTAAACGGGTCTGTAGCAATTGTCAATGCTTCAGTTGACGTTGTAGGTACTGGAACTCGCTTCTTTGAAGAAGTTAAAATTGGCGATACGATTGCCGTAGGAACTTCAAGAATTGAAAGAGTTGTCGCATCAATTTCAAACAACAACTTTTTGACAGTTTCTTCAGCATTTGCCAGCACCGCGTCTACACAAGACATATACACCGTGCTAAATAATGTAGTTGGATACACTACTCCAGACGGCAGAAACTACAATGGATTCAAGTATTTTGCCATTAAGATTGTATTCTTGTCTGAGAATATTGCTTATGTACCAAAAGTTAAGAATCTTCGTGTAATCGCACTAGCATAAATAGAGTAAACATGGAACGAATCGAACTCAAAGAAAAAGTCTTAGGTTTCACGGAAAGAGACCTACATTCTAAAGCTATTTTGAATACTGATTCCGCAGGGCTTTTGCGATACAAGATTCAAAGACAAAAAAGCACTCGACTAAATGAAGGAGTTGCAGAGGTTCAACGTGTTCGTGAGGAACTTTCGGCTCTAAAGGGTGAAATGACCGAAATCAAACAACTTCTTCTAAAAATAACGAATAGAGAGTAAAGAAACATGGCAATTGTAACCGTATCAACCTCAAATACATTCAACGAATGGAGAGTTGCCACCAATCAGCTTGTGACTGAGGTCAACAAAACTGAAAGTGGCACCGCTGTCTTATCCGTTGATACGCTAACCGCCAATACGATTACTGCCAATGGTGACATTGCGGTGAATGGTGGTGATCTTACTACTACTCAAACAACCGCAAATGTATTCAACACTACAGCGACTACGCTGAATCTTGGTGGTGCGGCTACTATTGTTGAAATTGGTGCGGCATCGGGCACCACAAATATCAATAACACTCTTGATGTTGACGGTGATGTAAACATTGATGGCGGCGACTTAACAGTAAGTACCGCATCATTCAATCTTGCGAACACTAATGCAACCACACTTAATGTTGGTGGTGCGGCTACAGCGTTGAATCTTGGTGCCGCAACAGGAACTACGACTATTCGTAACGATGCATCAGTTTCAGGCAACACATCAATTACCGGCACACTAGGCGTCACTGGTAACGTAACACTCTCAGGCGAACTAAGAGGACCTTCTACATTCACAATTGATCCCGCAGTTGTTGGTGATGACACAGGCACAGTTGTCATTAAAGGTAACCTACAAGTTGACGGCACTACAACTACGATCAATTCAACAACACTTACAGTTGATGATCTAAACATTGTTCTAGCATCTGGCGCAGCCAACGCAGCCGCGGCCAACGGTGCAGGCATTACAATCGATGGTGCAAACGCAACAATCACCTATCTATCAAGCGGTGACAAGTTCAGCATTAACAAAGCGGTTGACTTATCAAGCACACTTACAATCTCTGGTGATGTGACTCTCTCCGGCGGCACAGCCAACGGCGTTGCCTACCTCAACGGCTCCAAAGCCCTGACCACGGGGAGTGCGCTGACTTTTGATGGTTTCGGGTCTTTAGCACTTTCTAACGGCAATAGCGGTGGGACAAATGAGTTTAGTGTGACCAACACTAATACAACTGGTTATGCGGCTTTAGCAATAAAAAACACAGGCGCAAGTGGTAAAACCTATGAGGCTGGTGTTGGTGGCAACGGCACAGCGGGTAACTATCAGAACAATTTTTACATCAGGGATGTAACAGGCAACGCAACATTTGCGCTAAACCTAAATAACATTATCTTTATTCCGGGTGGCACAACTGAGGTGGCTCGCTTCACCTCCACAGGTCTGAAG
>SXGQ01466521.1_pt1 | contig 11038 bp, 12 predicted proteins | sample 3178371 | NCBI WGS metagenome assembly SXGQ01 (sample SAMN11356859, study PRJNA531348) | freshwater metagenome | isolation source: freshwater sample F1-20 | place: China: Fuxian Lake, Yuxi | collected 2017-12-25 | reverse complement strand
GCCCGCCTTCTTCACCCGCTTGATGACGATGGGCTGGAGCTTCTTTCCATCACCCGCCATGACTCATCCTCACGCTTTCTTCCCTTTGACATGGCCTTCGAGTTCGGTGAACGTCGGGCGCACATCGCTGAACAGCACCTTGCGGCCGAACTCAACCGCCGTGGCGGGGGCGTAGCCCTGCATGCTGGCCAGCAGCGTCGTCTTCACGCACTGCAGCTCCTTGCCGCTCTCTTCCACTTTCTGGTCCATCAGGCCGCCCAGGGGTTCGAACACGCCGTAGGCCAGCAGGATGCCGAGGAAGGTGCCGACCAGGGCCGAGCCGATCATGGCGCCCAGCACGGCGGGCGGCTGGCCCACCGAGCCCATGGTGTTCACCACGCCCAGCACGGCGGCCACGATGCCGAAGGCCGGCAGGCCGCCCGCCAGGCGCTGCAGCGCGGCCACGGCGGCGTGCTCTTCCTGGTGGTGGGTCTCGATCTCACTGTCCATCAGCGACTCGATCTCGTGCGCGTTCAGGTTGCCCGACACCATCATGCGCAGGTCGTCGGTGATGAATTCGGTGACGTGGTGGTCGTTGCCCACCACGGGGTACTTCTGGAACAGGGGGCTGCTGTGCGGGTCCTCGACGTCCTTTTCGATGGACATCAGGCCTTCCTTGCGTGCCTTCTGCAGGATGTCATACATCAGCGCCAGCAGCTCCATGTAGCGGGCCTTGCTGTACTTGCTGCCCTTGAAGCACAGGCCCAGGCCCTTGGCCGTGGCCTTGACGACCTTCATCTGGTTGTTGGCCAGGAAGGCGCCGATGGCGGCGCCGAAGATGGTGATCATTTCCCACGGCAGCGCGTGCAGGATCACGCTGATGTTCCCGCCGTGGGCGATGAACACGCCGAAGATACAGGCCATCGAAACGGCCCAGCCAATGATGACGAACATGGGTGTCGGGGTTGGGGGTGTTCAGGCCATATCGGCCCGATGCCGGGGGGCTTGAGAAAGTATGCCGCGCTGAACCCGGCCGTAAACGGTCAATTGGCGGGCTTTGACGTCGCTTTCCGCCCAGGGCGGTAAAGCCACACGAACTGTCCGTTGGGCAGTTGCCAGCTCGCCACCGGGGTCACGTCCGGCACCGCGAAGTCCAGGCTGGCCAGCCAGGCGTCCGGTGCCAACTCTGCACGCGCCTTGGCCCACACGCGTGGCATGGATTCGGGGCGCTGGAACACGTAGACCAGCGCAAAGGGCGTCCAGTCGTCGCCCCACAGGTCCCCCTGGCGCACGGTGGCACCACGCACGCGCCAGCGCGCCAGCAGCGCGAGCGGGCGGCTCCATTCCACGCCTTCCACGCGCGCCTGGGGGTAGGCGGCCAACAGTTCGCGCAGGCCGTCGCCCACGCCACAGCCGGCGTCCAGCACACGGGCGCCGAGTGGCAGCGGCGCGAGCTGCGTCAGCCGGTCCAGCGCACCGCGCGGGGTGGGGAACAACGGGGCCTCGCCCCATGTGCGCCGGGGGTACAGCCACCACAGGATCAGCAGCGGCACCAGCCAGGCCACGCCCGGGAATCCGCCCTGCCCGCCCTGCCACCCGAGGGCCAGGGCCGAGACCGGGAAGCCCAGGGCCACGATGAGGCGCCGCCAGCGGTGGCGGTGCAGCAGCGCCAGGGCGCCGCCCAGCAGCGCGCCGCCCGCGAAGGCCACGCCCGCGCCCCAGTTCCCCAACGCGGCATGGCTGACCCAGGCGGCCAGCCACACGAGCAGCGCCGAAAGCGGCCAGGCGGTGAACAGCCGTTTCAGCACGGCCAGGGATGGGCGGCGCGCAGGGCCGCGGCGTCGGCTTCACGCCCGGTGCCTTCCAGCACCACGGCCAGGTTGTGCGCGGCCAGGTGGCTGCCGCGGCCGGCCACGGCGCCGACCTGGTCGGGCCGCTCGCCGATCTCCAGGCAGCGCCGCCAGGCGGCCTCGGCCATGGGCAGCGCGTCGCCGGCCTGCTCGGGGCGCGAGGCGGCCAGATCCAGCAGCAGGTCGCCGATGGCGAAGAAAAAGTCGGGCGAGTCCGCGCCGGCGGCCATCTGCGCCTGCGCGATGTCCATCGCATCGGCATGCCGCCCCAGGCACTTCAAGGCGAAGAGGCGGCGCGAGACCAGGTCCATCCACCAGGGTGCCTGCGCGGCGCCGGGCAGCGCGCCGGCACGCGCGAAGGCGGCTTCGGCGTCGGCATGCTCGTCGTAGACGGCGAAATCCTTGCCCAGTTGGTACTGGAGGTAGGCGTCGCCAGGAGCTTCGGTCACGGCCTGCAGCAGCAGGCGGCGGTTGCGGCCGCGCTTGTCCACCAGGCGGCTGGCGGCATAGCCGTCGTGCCCCACGAGCACCGGCAGCCGCTGCATCGGCAGGCGGTGTACGGGCTGCTCATGCACCCGGCCGGTGTAGCGCACGGTGCCGGGCAGCACGCGGCTGAGCCAGGCGCTGGCAGCGGCGGACTGGCCGGGCGCGAGGTCGAATTGGTCTTGCAGCTGCACCACGCCGACGAAATCCGGCGCCGACTGGCGCAGTGCCTGCAGCGCATCGCCGCCGGAGATCAGCCATTCGTCGGCATCCAGCACCAGGTGCCAGTCGCCGCCGGCCAACGCCAGCGCGTGGTTGCGTGCCGCCGCGAAGTCGTCACGCCAGTCGACATGCGCCACGCGCGCGCCATGCGCCGCGGCGATGGCGGGCGTGTCATCGCGGGAGCCGGTGTCCAGCACCAGCATGGCGTCCACCCAGGGCCTCACGCTGTCCAGCAGGCGCGCGATGCGCGGTGCTTCGTCCCGGGCGATGGTGACCAGGACGAGGGAGTGCGGAGCCGCTGCGGTCATGGACAGCCGTCAGTGCATCTGGATGGCACCCTGGGCACGGCCCTTGCCCGCACGGGCCGGGGGGTTGCACAGGCCGCAGACGAAGTGGCGGGAAATCTCGTGCGGGTGCGTCACGAACTGACCGTTGCACTTGGAACATTTGGTCAACGTGAGCATGCCGTTGTCCACGAACTTCACCAGGCGCCAGGCGCGGGTGACGGACAGCATGGCCTCCAGGCCCTGGGCCTGCGTCTGCTCCTGGTACAGCTGGTAGGCCTTGATGACGGTGTCGATCTCGTCCATCTCGGCGGCCTTGTTCAGGTACTCGTGGATGTTCAGGAACAGGCTGGCATGGATGTTGGGCTGCCAGGTCATGAACCAGTCGGTCGAGAACGGGAGCTGGCCCTTGGACGGCGACTTGCCGCTCACTTCCTTGTACAGGCGCAGCAGGCGCTCGTAGGACAGGTCGGTCTCCGACTCCAGCACCTGCAGGCGGGCACCCAGATGAATCAGCTGAACGGCACGTTCGATCTGCTTGGCTTCAGTGAGGATGCTCTTGACGCGCATGATGGGCTTTCGAAAGGTGGGGCGGGTGGTCGGCGGATCGGGGACGGCTCAGGCGTGCTCGTGGCGGCCGGCCATCAGGATGGAGGCGTGCAGGCGGCTGACGCTCTCGTTGGTGCCCGGCTTGCTGTGGTTGGTCAGCAGGCCCCACACCAGATCGTCGCTCATGCGGAAGGCGCACAGCAGCGTGTTGCCGGAGGCGATCTTCATGATCTGGGCCGGGCTCAGCGTGCCGATCAGCGTGGCGGTGTCTTCGCTGATGCCCAGGCGGTACAGGGCCTGCTCGCGGTCCGCGCGGATCAGGCTCTGGGCCAGCATCAGGTAGGACAGGTTGGCTTCGCGGATTTCGGTGAGGATCTGGTCGGTGTTCATCGTCGGGCTCCTTGCAGGTACACGTCTGGGTGCAGCGTGGAACGAATTCTGAACAGTCGAGATGCGGTGCAACATCATCCCAATTCCGCGCGCAGCGTCAGGGTTGCCGTCCGGGCTTGTCAGGCAAATTCCTACAGCGCTGCTGCGCGGGCGGCATGACGCCACCGTCGGCAGGAAACAGACGTGCAAAACCGGGCCAAGACCCGCTTTAGCCGCAGGTCGCACCGACTATCCTCGTGAGCGTTGTCAACCGGCATGGTGCCGGCGCACACCTGGACGGCGCGTGAACCGGTCATGCCCCGCACCGAGACGATGCCCCTGAAGGAGTGAGTTGCCGATGTCGCAAGGCCCTGCATCCCCGGCGCTTTCCCCCGCCGAGTCGTTGGCGCAGCAGATCGCCGCGGCCCTGGCGCCGCCCAGCGCGCCCGAGGCGGCCGGGCTGGAGGCGCGCGTGGCCGAGCTGGAGGCGACCAACGCCCAGCTCGTGGCCTCGATCGGCGAGCTGGTGGACAACATCGTGCAGCTGCGCAACGAGGATGTCCACGCGCTGGACCAGCGGGCCCAGGCGCAGGCCAAGCAGCTCGAGGAGCTCCAGGCCCTGCTGAACCTGGAGCGCAGCAGCCGCGACCTGGCCGAGGTGTCGCGCATGCATCCCAAGGAGCGCATCGTCGTCTTCGTGGGCGGCACCTACTTCGGCAACAACGTGAAATATGCGTGGCTGTCAGCGCTGGCCCAGGCCGAGGCGCTGCAGGCCGAGTGCTGGTTCCTGCCGATGGATGCGAAGCAGGCCGAGCTGGTGGCGCAGACCGGCGGCCGCTGCTTCCCTGCCAACCCGGCCGACTGGACCGCGGCCCACCTGCACACCGCGCTCGCCGCGGCCGTGGCGGTCATCGACGACCACCTGCTCAACAGCAACCCCTATGCCGCCTCGCTGCTCGCGGGCGCCCGCCAAGTGCAGCTGTGGCACGGCGTGTCGATCAAGGAGATCGGCTTTCGCAACCTCGCCGGCCTGGCGAACATGTCCCCGCACTTCGCGCGCGTGCTGCGCACGTGCGGCGAGTTCAGCCACTTCATCGGCACCTCGGCGGCGCAGGAGGACGAGTTCCGCCGCTGGTTCGGGTTCCGGGACTACGCCCCGATCGGCTATCCGCGCAACGACGTGCTGTTGCGCGCGCCCACGCCGAACGACCTGCTCAACGTGGACATGGACGTGTATCACCGCGCGGCGGGCTACCGCCAGCGCGGCAAGCGCGTCTACCTGTATGCCCCGACCTTCCGCGACAACAACCACGGCTGGATGATGAGCGCCGGCCTGGCGGACCTGGCCGCCGGCATCAGCGCCGCGGGTGATCTGCTGATCGTCAACCTGCACCCGGTGGAGCAGCCACTGGTGCCGCAACTCGCCCAGGCCCTGCCGCTCGTCAGCTTCGTGCGCTCGCGCAGCGATGCCTACCCGCTGCTGCGCCAGGCCACGACGCTGATCACGGACTACTCGTCCATCATGTTCGACTACCTGCTGCTGGACCGCCCGGTGCTGCTGTTCCGCCCCGACCACGAGGCCTACACCACCCGGTCGCGCCAGCTGTTCGACGCCAAGCTGGCCAACCCGCCAGGCCCCGTGGCCACCACCGCGAACGAACTGCTGCAGCTCATCAAGGCCCGCAAGGAACCCGCAGGTGCCGTGCAGGCGCGACACACGTTGCGGGATGCGCTGCACGACCGCACGGATGGCGACGCCGGCCAGCGCCTGGTGGCGCTGATCGGGCAGACCCTGGATACCGTGCTGGAGGCCCGGTGATGCAGGTCGCCCCCGCACCGAGCACGACCTCCGGCGCCGACGGCACGGGGACGGCCATCACCTACGGCACGTTCGACCTCTTCCATATCGGCCACGTCAACCTCTTCCGCCGCATCAAGGAGCGCTGGGGCCGGCTGGTCGTGGCCGTCTCCACCGACGAGTTCAATGCGCTCAAGGGCAAGCGCTCGGCCGTGCCGTTCGCCGACCGCATCGAGCTGGTCCGCGCCTGCCGCTACGTGGATCTCGCCATCCCCGAAACCTGCTGGGAGCAGAAGACCGACGACATCCGCCGCCTGGGTGCCCAGGCGTTCGTGATGGGCGACGACTGGGTGGGCAAGTTCGATGAGCTCAAGGCCTTGTGCGAGGTGGTGTACCTGCCACGCACCGAAGGGGTGTCCAGCTCCGAACTCAAACAATACATCCGGGAGTAGGCATGACTTTGACGGCACGAGCTCGCTTCTGATGGATCACTCCTTGTTTGCCCCCATCGACCCCGACCTGCCCGGCCTGCTGCGGCAGCTGCACGAGCAGCTGAGCCGCGGCGGCCCCGGCGCGCTGCGGGACGACACGCTGCAGGCCATCGGCCCGGCCCGCTGGATTGCCGCCCCCGTCCTGGTGGGCGCCGTGGCGGTCGGCGGCGTCGATCTGGCCCACGTGCTGATGGCAGCGAAGGCACCGCATGCCACGCTGGCGCAACGCGTGGAAGCCCTGCGACTGGCGATGACCGGCCTGCTGGATGCGGCTGACGCCGACGAGGCGTCTCGCTGGCTCATCGAGGGATTCGGCCTGGCCGACCGGGCCGAGACGCTGCAGGAGCGCCTGCGGGCGGAGTTCCTCGTAGCCCACGGCCCGGTCGAGCAACTGACGGAAGCGATTCGCGTGGCCCTGCACCAGCAACGCTGGGCGGCGGCGCTGCGGGGGCTGGAGCGCCTGCGCGAGGACATGCCCGGCACGCTGCCCCGCAACGCCTATGGGCTGGCGTCGATCTGCCTGCATCACCTGGGCCGCTACGCCGAAGCGGATCGCTGGGTGAATGAGGGCCTGGGCGCCGATGCCGCACTGCTCGCCGTGCCTCCTGTGAAGACCGAGGCCGAGCTGCTGCGCCGATGGGGAGACCGGGCGGCCCAGCCGGTGGTCACCATCATGTGCCTCACCTACAACCACGAGCGCTACGTCGACACCGCGATCCGCAGCTTCCTTGCCCAGGACTGCGACTTCCCGTTCGAGATCGTCATCCACGACGACGCCTCGACCGACGGCACGGCCGACATCATCCGCGCCTGGCATCAGCGCTACCCCACCATCATCCGCCCCATCCTGCAGACGACGAACCAGATGTCGCAGGAGTCCCGGCGCCCCTTCGACCTGACCCTGTCGGCCACCCGCGGCGAGTACATCGCCTGCTGCGAGGGCGACGACTACTGGATCGAGCCGCTCAAGCTGCAACGCCAGGTCTCGGTGCTGATGGACAACCCCGATCTCTCGTGCAGCGCGCACAACTACTACCTGTTCCACGAGGCAGGTGCCGCGGTGCGGCTGTGGTCGGCCGGGGAGCGCGACTTCCGCCTCTCCCGCCAGCAGATGATGTCCGTGGAAATGCTGGTGTGGGGCCTCACGCTGGTGTTCCGCAAGACGTTCAGCAAGCTCCCGCCCGAACGCAGCCTGAGTGCCTTCGGCGACCAGTTCCTCATCTCCTACCTGGGCACCTTCGGTGGCTGCGCCTACCTGGACACGATGGTCGGCGCGGTGCGCCGCGTCAACGAGTTCAGCGCCTGGATGCCGCTGCCGGATGCCGAGAAGGAGCGGCGGCGCGTCAAGACCTGGGTGGCCATGCTGCGCATGCAGGAGCGGCTGGGCAACGCCTCGGCCGTGGCCGCCATGCAGGCCAAGATCGACGGCTCCACATTGGACGCCGGCACCAAGCAGGCCCTGCTGGAGGCATCCCGGCCCGCTCACGCCCAAGCCCAAGCCCAAGCCCAAGCCAGCCTGGAGGCCTGAACATGAAACCGATCACCGTCACCCGCCCGGACCTGCCGCCGCTGGAGGATTTCCTGCCCTACCTGCAGCAGATCTGGGACAGCCGTGTGCTGACCAACAGCGGCAGCTTCCACCAGCGCTTCGAGGCCGCCCTCGCCGACTACCTGGGCGTGAGCCACGTGTCGCTGTTCGCCAACGCGACGCTCGCGCTGGTCACCGCGCTGCAGTCGCTGCGCATCACCGGCGAAGTGATCACGACGCCCTACTCCTTCGTCGCCACCGCGCATTCGCTGATGTGGAACGGCATCCGGCCCGTCTTCGCGGACGTCGACCCGGTGACGCTGAACATCGACCCGGCCAAGATCGAGGCGTTGATCACGCCGCAGACGACGGCCATCATGCCGGTGCACTGCTACGGCACCCCGTGCGACGTGGCGGCGCTCCAGCGCATCGCCGACGACTACAACCTCAAGGTCATCTACGACGCCGCCCATTCCTTCGGCGTGCGCTGCCAGGACGGCAGCAGCGTGCTGACGCATGGGGACCTGTCGGTGCTGAGCTTCCACGCCACCAAGGTGTTCAACACCTTCGAGGGCGGCGCCATCATCAGCCCGGATGCCCGCACCAAGCAGCGCATCGACCACCTCAAGAACTTCGGTTTCGTCAACGAGACCACGGTGGTGGCCACCGGCATCAACGGCAAGATGAGCGAGTTCAATGCCGCGCTGGGCCTGCTGCAGCTGCAGCACGTGGGCCGGGCCATCGAGCGCCGGGGCGAGGTGGAGCGTCACTATCGCGAGCGGCTGGCCGGCGTGCCCGGCCTGGACCTGCTGGAGGAGCCGAGCGGCGTGACCCGCAACCACTCCTATTTCCCCATCATGGTGGGGCCGAAGTTCCGGATCTCGCGCGACGACCTGTACCAGCACCTTCGCGACGCCGGCATCCTGGCGCGCCGCTACTTCTACCCGCTGATCTCGGAGTTCCCGATGTACCGCGGCCTGCCCTCGGCACGGCCCGACCTGCTCCCCGTCGCCCAGGAAGCGGCGCGCCGGGTGCTGTGCCTGCCCATCTACCCGTCGCTGTCGCAGGCCGACCAGGACCGCATCATCGACCTCATCAAGGGCTGACCCGCATGGCCTGCACCTCGAAGATCGCCGACATGGCTGGGTACCTCCCGGCGCGCACTCTCGGCAACGAGGAACTGGCCGCGCTGTATCCCGCGTGGCCCGCGGACAAGATCCTCGAGAAGACCGGCATCCGCACACGCCACATCGCTGCCGACGACGAGACCGCGGGCGACTTGGCCTGTGCGGCCGCGCGCCAGCTGTTCGCGCAGGGCAAGGTGGCCGCCGCCGATGTCGACTTCGTCATCCTGTGCACGCAGGCGCCGGACCACCTGCTGCCCACCACCGCCTGCCTGCTGCAGCACCGGCTCGGCATCCCGACCCACGCCGGCGCCCTCGACGTGAACCTCGGCTGCTCCGGCTTCGTGTACTGCCTCTCGCTCGCCAAGGGCTTGGTGGAAACCGGTGCCGCGCGGTGCGTGCTGGTGCTGACCGCCGACACCTACTCCAAGATCATCCACCCGCTGGACAAGAGCGTGCGCACGCTGTTCGGCGACGCCGCCGCGGCCACGGCCGTCGTCGCATCGGACGATCCCACTCCCGCCATCGGCCCCTTCGTCTTCGGCACGGACGGCAGCGGCGGCGACCACCTCATCGTGCCCGCGGGAGGCTTTCGCCGCCCGCGCGACGCCGGGACGGCGCAGGACGTGTGCGACGACTCGGGCAACACCCGCACCGCGGAACACCTGGCCATGGACGGTGCCGAAGTCATGGCCTTCACGCTGCGGGAGGTGCCCCGCGCCGTGGAAGCCTTGCTGCAGAAATCAGGGCTCGCCGCCGACGCCATCGACTACTTCGTCATGCACCAGGCCAACCAGTTCATCCTGAACGCCCTGCGCAAGAAGCTGCGCGTCGAACCGGAGCGCGTCCCCATCGTCATGCAGGAGACCGGCAACACCGTCTCGTCGACGATCCCGCTGGCGCTGCTGGCTTTGCGCGCGCGGGGCCAGCTCGACTCGCCCCGGCGGCTGATGCTGGTTGGCTTCGGGGTGGGGCTGTCCTGGGCCGCCTGTGTTCTAACCTTATGAAAGACGCCGCATGAACCCGTTCCACGAAGGCCTGGCCGAGATCCTGGAAGTCGCCCCGGCCAGCATCCACCCGCAGTTCGTGCTGACCAGTGGCGAGGCCGACTGGGACTCGCTGGCGATCGTCTCGACGATCGCGCTGATCGACGACTGCTACAACGTCATGCTCAACGGCAAGAAGCTCGCCGCCTGCGAGACGGTTGCCGACATCGAAACCCTCATCGAAGCCGCCAGGAATGCCTGAAGCCACCGCCAGCATCGGTCGCGAGACACGCACGACGGGCGGGCGCATCGCCGGCGTGGTCTCCTGCGTGCCCGCCCACGTGCGCCGCAACGAGGAGTTCCACGCGACCTTTGGCGAGGAAGCGGTCGGCGACGTGGTCAAGATGATCGGCGTGCAGACGCGGCGCCAGGTCCAGGGCGACACCACCACGCGCGACCTGTGCCGCCTCGCCGCCGAGCGCCTGCTCGCCGGCCTGGCCTGGGCGCCCGACAGCATCGACGCCTTGATCTTCGTGTCGCAGACGCCGGACTACCGCCTGCCCGCCACGGCCTGCGTCCTGCAGGCGGACCTCGGCCTGGGCACCGCGTGCATCGGCTTCGACGTGAACCTCGGCTGCTCGGGCTACCCCTATGCACTGTGGCTGGGCATGACGATGCTGCAGACCGGCGCCGCGCGCCGCGTGCTGCTGGCCGTGGGAGACACGGTCAGCCGGATCGTCGACCCGGCCGACCGCGCCACGGCCCTGCTGTTCGGCGATGCCGGCACCGTGACTGCACTCGAGGCCGACGACGGCGCCGGCAGTGCCCGCTTCGTGCTCGGCACCGACGGGCGCGGCGCCACGAACCTGATCGTGCCCGCCGGCGGCTTCCGCGACCACATGGCCAGCGGCGACCCGCGGCTGGCGGGCCGCCCCTCGTGTGCGCTGTACATGGATGGCGGCGAGATCTTCAATTTCACGTTGCGTGCCGTGCCGGCCCTGGTGGCCCGCACGGTCGAACTCGCGGCTGCCGACGGTGCCGTGCACGACTTCCACCTGTTCCACCAGGCCAACCAGTTCATGCTGAAACACCTCATCAAGAAGGCCAAGCTGTCGCCGGAGCAGGCGCCGCTGAACATCGAGGAGTTCGGCAACACCAGCTGCGCCTCCATCCCGCTGCTGATGACCACGCGGCTGCAGGACGTGCTGCGCACGTCGACCCGGCGCCTGGGCCTGTTCGGCTTCGGCGTGGGCTACTCCTGGGCCTCGGCGTCGCTGGACGTCGGGCCGCTGCGCGTCGTGGAGACCATCGAGGCATGAACACCTTCTCGCCGGATTACGTCGCAGGCAAGCGTTTCCTCGTGACAGGCGCCTCG
>SXGQ01291359.1_pt1 | contig 11038 bp, 11 predicted proteins | sample 3178371 | NCBI WGS metagenome assembly SXGQ01 (sample SAMN11356859, study PRJNA531348) | freshwater metagenome | isolation source: freshwater sample F1-20 | place: China: Fuxian Lake, Yuxi | collected 2017-12-25 | reverse complement strand
ATTAGAATTATTGAGCACTAGTTGGTGAAGTCCAGTACTGGTATGCAAATGTTACTTGATATTCTTCGATCGTATCATTTGATCCCCAATCAAGTTCGATTGGAGAAATATCAGTTGGGAACATACCCTTGAACTCGTAAGTCTTGATGATATCACCAACCTTTGAGTACTGCTTCACGAGTGCATCGAACTGATAACCGTCAGCGAGAACAGCAGCCAAGTTTTCTTCATGGCTGTTAATGTCTTGCATTAGAATTTCGAAAGCGTTGCGTACTGCGAAGTCTTCGTCGTTTAGAACTGTTACAGTCCATTCGGCGAAGGTTCTGTTACCAGCATATTTTACATTACGACCGAAGTATGGTACTTCTACAAGACCAACCGTTGATCCTGGTAACTGTGCTGCTTTACAGAGAAAACTGAAGTTCTGACCGATTCGAGTAATGTCTACTTCGAACAGATTAGGACGTGCACCATCACCAGCAAAGTTAGAGGTAAAGTTTGAAATATTAAAAGCCATTTGTATTATCTCCTGAGAGTAACTTTATTTATTAGACTCTACCTACGATTTCATCGAACGCAACACCAGTGCGGACAGCAACAAAGTTCAATTGAATGAAGTTAATGCTGCGTGCTGGCTTAACGTAGATGTCTCCAACAAACTCATTACGATCAATTACATCTGGCGTATTATTTGATGCGTCACATACGACACGGTAATCAAAGATACCGCGACGACCCTTTACTGTTCTTAAGAATGGCTCTACGAGTGAGACAAACTGTGCTCTTGTGAACTCATCGTTGAATTCAAAGAGGCTTGAGCGAGCAGCAATTGCAATTGCCTTTTCAAGAACAATAAACAAGCGACGAACATTGATACGATCAAATGCGCTTGGCTTACCGAGCATTGTCTTATCGCCGAAGAGGATAGTACCCTCTCCTGGGAAAGATACAATTGGGTTAATGCTGTTCTTGTATAGTGTATCGCGGTCTGAAGACGTTGGATAGTATGCAAGTTTGACGAGGTTTTGAATCTGACCACGTGACAATCCTGCTGGTGAGTACCATGGATCGCGTACTTGGTCGGTGCGAGCGCAGAGACCTGCGATGTCACCGTTTAATGGGATCCAACGATAGACATCATTGTACTTGTCGTACTGATACTTCCAACCTGAATCCATTACAGCGTACGAAGAACTGACGTTTGCCAATGCATTCTTACGATAGTTGACGATTGCATCTACTGGAGTTGCTGATTGTACATTTGCTAATGTTGGTGATACGAACGCAATTGCGTCCTTACGACCAGCGGCAACCGTATTGATTGCGTATAACTGAGTTACAGAGTCGTGCCCACCAGTCATGACGAGTGATATGTCAATTTCTTCTGGGTTTACGAAGTAACTGTAAGCCGTTTGAACATTACCAGAAGTTGGACCACCGTCTGTACCGTTTACAAGTGAGATTGTGTGTAGAGAAGTGACATTTGGCACTTCAGCAAAAGTACGTCCAGCCGACACCTTGCCCCAAGTGTTTGATGTATTTGCAGCGTCAACGAAGTCTGTCCAGTGAACATACTTCGAATTGCGATAGATAACATCTTTGTAATAGTTTGAGTTACCAACACTGTCCTTGGAGTCTGAAGCCTTAGATAAGAATGGGTAAACTTCAAGAACCGTATTTGATGTTCCAGTGATCAAACCGTCTTCATCAACAACGATAACGTGAATTTCGTCATTTGCGCCACTTACAGCAGAAGCATACGTTGATGTTCCAGGTGCTGATGAGAAGTATGGAGCATATGCCCATGAAGCGAATAGCGTTGTGTTGACATTCGCCCAAACAGAGACCTTCAATGAGTTTCCAAGAGCGCCAGCATAACGTGCTGCCCAAGGACCAATTGATGCTGTGTTTGAGTTATAGTAAGTGTTGAAGTATGTTTCATCGTTCTTGATGAGAACGTTCGAACTTGAATTTGAAATTGCGGTGTTGGTATTTAAACCGTTACCAGCACGAACAACTCTCAAATCACTACCGTATGCAAGAAAGTTTGCAGCAGTAAAGAAAGAAACCGCAGTGTTGTTATCTGGTTTCCCGAAAGTTGCGACGAGTTTTGTTTCATCAGAGATAGCAATTGCACGTTCGATTGGACCAAAATTAAATACACCAGCAAATGCACCAGTCGTTGTTGCCACTGCTGGAACGACTGTTGTTAAATCAACTTCGGAAGTAACAACACCAGGAGATACTTGAAAAGCCATGTTTATGCTCCTATGAATGGAGAATTAAGAAATCTACCAGTTATTTAGTAAAATAGAGGTTCTAACGATTTACAACACTCCATACTGCACCATCTTCAACATACCGATGTTCCCCCTGATCTACATCGACATGACCTGCCAAGAAATCTGGAAGTTGTTCTTCCTCAATCTGGCGCATTTGTTCTTCGTGGAGTTTACTTTTGATGTTCACATTGCTCAAATCGCCAAAAAATTGTTGATTTGTACACCATGCAAAAAGAACTAGGCACATAACCATGTCGTCATGGCTACCTTCTTCGGCTTCAAAACTAGTTCCCTTTGCGATAAACGTTGAAAATTCAGCGATCGTATCAAAATCTTGTACTAATAACTTCTGTTGTTCAATCAAATTCTTTAAAATTGAACATCCAAGACGTTTAACAGACTTCGTAGTTCGAATTCCACGCTGAGATTTGTTTCCATAACCCCAAGTGAGCGCTATTTTACCTTTCATTTCGACTGTAGACAAAATATTTTCATATTCAAAGTCATCAAACAATGAATCTACAACCTGCTGACCGTTGTCATTGATTTCTACGAGAACATATGACTGATTATAATACTCTGACATCTTTTTAATTATGCCAGGATAGACTAGAGGACTTATATTATTGTCACGATACGTTGCGACGAGTTTATAAGGGATCTCAGAGACGTCTATAATAGCAATTGCCGAGTAATCTAACCCCTTTCCTCTAGATGTATCAGCCACTGCAAGGTATACATGATGTTTTTCAGGTTGATGATAGATCTTTATTCCTGCTTCAGAGACGTGAAGAGGCTTTACGAAGGCTAAAGATTTCAGTGCTTGCGCCGAGAGCATGGTTCCTGATGATCCCATGAACTCACATTCCATTTCTTGAAGAAATTTCTGCTCGCCAAGAACTCGTCGCTGCTCATCAGCCCACTGTTGCGTTCTTCCTGGAACCTGACGCCAGTTTGCTTCAACATGAGTGAATCCATTTAGACCTTCTACTGCTTCAGTCCACATTTTATAGAAGTGATTCATGCCATTCGGTGTTGATGACATGAGAATTTTAGAGGTTTCGCCAGAAGAAATCGTTGGATACACGGATGTGAAGAAGTCTTCCGCAATATTACTTGGCACGAATGCAAACTCGTCAAGATATAGTAATGAGATAGAGAAACCACGGATCGTGCTTGAAGCAGTAGAGTTGGCGAGAACACGGCATCCGTTTTCCAATTCAATGTCACCTTTGTTCCAAACTTTTACACCCTGCTGAATCCACATTGGCAATGCTTCATATGCCAACTTAATACGAGCAAGAATTTCTCTAGAAGTGCTGGCTTTGTTAGCAAGAATGGCGACGGTTTTATCTTGATTGAAAAGAATGTACCAAAGAATATATCCGACGATGATCGTGGTCTTACCAACCTGACGACCTGCTTTTACGATTACACGGCGATTCTCATTGATATCATTGACAACTTGTCTTTGAAACGGATAAAGTTCAATTTGAACAAATCCTTTGTCCAATGTAATGATCTTCACATAGTTTTCAATAAAGTATGTTGGATCTTTTGCACACTTCACAAACTCACGGACTTGATCTTCCGTAAGTTGCATTGGCATATTCACACGCTTTAAACGTGGATTACCAAGATAATTTTTGAGTCTACTAGTTAGATTCATTCTTAAGTTGTTTCAATAATTCTGCAGTTGATCCAACGAACACTGCTTTGTCAACATTAATATTAGTTGGTCCTGCTTGCTGTTCTTCTTTCGGTTTTAATTCTTGCTGTTGCTTTTGAAGAATCATAAGTTTCTCTGTAACGTCAGAGAGATTCTTGATCATGTTTGCAGCAACTTCATATGCACGTGGATGCTGCGATTCCTTCGCAACTTCTAAGATACCGTCAAGTGCTTCGTTGCCTTTCTCTATTAAATTATAGTAGTTTGCGCGTGAGTAATGCGCATCTGGATTTTCTTCTTCGGATTGATGAATCGTTATTGGCTTGTCGGACTTATCACTCACAACAGGCACATAATCAGTATTCAAAATTTCTGAAAGATTTTTATTTACTTCACTCATAAATTAGGGGCAACAGTAATTATTTCTGTAAATCCAAATGCATTATTTGCATTTGCTCCTGATGGATCAGGTGTGACAACAAGTTTAGACAATTGATAATCTGCTGTTTCAAATGATATAATGTTATATGATGCGTTTGTAACAGCACCTTTTATTTGTTTTCCTGTCTGCACAATACCAGATGCATCAGATATAATAAGAATTTTTGCAGTATTATCCCACGAAGCGACAAATCCAGTTGAATTGGCTTCAGCAATAGTTCTTCCTTCATAAACAAGTTCACCAATCTTGAACTCTGTGTTTGATGCAGGATTACCAAGATTGAGTTGTTTTGTTGTGCCTTCTGTATTATAGAAGAATGTATTTGCTGTAACTTGACGAATTATTTTACTGTTTGTCGTTGGACCATACAAATAACCTTTCATCGTAAATGTAAGTGTCCAAACAATTGTTCTTAATTGATCTGCTTCACCAGTGTCATTTGTAATGTCTTGACTAACAGACTGAAGAATAATTGGAATATCTGTTTTTAATCCTTCAACTAATGTTGCCGTTAATGTGTAATCTGGAGCAAAGTATGGAAGTAATTGCTCAACAATTTGTGTGCCATCTTCTACATTACGCACAAAGATATACAATGAGAATTCAAAGTTGTATGGTGTTCTTGTAACACGACTTATCTCATCATTATCTTTTGTAGTAAATTGTTCAACAAATGTGCTATTTTTACGCAAAGGGTCATATGTGATTGCAGTCAATTCAAAAGCCATTCTTGGCAAAACAATTTGAATTTCTCTTGACAGATCTGGATCTTGCGTAATACGAACATAAAATTTTTCTTTACTAGAATATGTGAGCGGAACAGTGATTCTTTCAATCTCAGTTGTTCCTGCTTTATTGTATCTTTTGAGTTTGACATTATTGAACATTGTGCCAAATAGCACAACCATCTTGCGTGTGATGCGATGATAATAATGTGTACTATTTAACATGATTAGGTCTCGTCAGGAGAACCGAATGGATTTGTTTCAGTCCAATCTAAAATATTATCTGCTTCAGTTTCAATACGGACATTGTCGTCAAACGTAGTTGATGCATCTTCTTGAGTATTACCACTGTTCAATGACCATAATGCACCACTGCTTGCGCCATTGACATTAGTATTTGACGCAAAAGCACCATAGATGTTACGAAGACGCAATGTTCTTGTCACTGCATTCCATTCAGACACATAAGCGCGTGCAGTTGCAGCAGTAACTGATGCGCCTTGATATACAATTTCATCAACTGTGAATGATCCAGTACCACCAGCATTCATTGTGTAATCAACGCTTGGTGCTCTATTATCAGCAATCACATCAATTTCAGCAAAACCTGTTTTGATAAGTTCGCCATTGTAACGGAATGTTTCAAGACTGATTTCATACATGTAGCCAATCTTTGCTTGACCAACAGCAGAAACTGAACCACTTCTAAATCCTGGGCGACCTAACTGGAAGAATGATTTTTCTTGTTCAACGAATTTAATTTCCATCAACTTCAACTGAGTTGGTAAATAAATTAAATCGCCTTCTTTTGGAACATTACGATCAACAACCGTTGAAACGTAAGTATCAAAAGACTTACGACTCATTGCTACTTTGACACCCTTCGAAACTTCAAGACCAAATTTAGAGAAGAATTCTTCGTTGCCTTCGAAGTTATTGTAAGTCTCAAGATAAACTTCAATCTTAATGGCTTGCGTGAATGACTTAACAGGATCTTCACCATAGATTTCGTCTAGTGAAGATTGAGAATCACGAGGGATGTAGTAAACATCAATTCCATGATTCTTAATTGATTCATTTATCAGATCTTCGACAAGAAATCTTTCTTGTGATCCAAATCCATTATTGTTAAAATAAACTGATGTTGCCATCAGAATGATTCTAACTGGAATGGCGGTTCTTCATATACGTCACGAAGTTTTTCTTCAAGACGACCAAGTTCAACTGTGGCTTCATCATAAATTGTTTGCGCATTGATTACAAGACCGCCAGGAAGAACATAGTTACCGTACTTCTTCATGTTCTCGCCCCATTGGCGTTTGAATAATTGTGTAGTATATTCTTTCACCCAAATATCGTTGTACACGCCATAGTAGGACTCTGGATCTACGATACGACGGCACTGAAAGCAAATATAATTGCCTGGATCATAACGTCCAGACCAGTTTGTGGTGATGTATAATCTGTGAACTTTCTTGTTAAACTGGAATGGCTGGACACCTGTCACGACCATGTCTAACATCGCCAAATGTTCACGAGCGATAACGTAGTAAGTGTAAGATGATGCTGTGAGATTGTAAAAATCATTTAGACGTAACTGATAGTTAATGTCAAAGATATTAAACCCAGCGGATGAGGTTGAAGACGTCGTTGATCCGTTTAAAGGAAAAACTCTAGAAACTGCAATAATAGAATCAGCGAGTGTAATGTACTCGTTGTTAATATCTGCTTGTGTTAATTTATAAGCAAGATATTCATCTTCTGTACCATCATAATGATAGTTATTAAACAATTGTAAAGCATCGTCGATACGATCATCTAACTGATCGTCATCAACGTTGATTTCGATTACTGGGAAGCCTAGTTTACGGAGGCAATAATCTTTAAGTTCGGATCTAGATTGTGGGGAAGCCATTGTAACCTCATAGAAACTTACTCTCTATTTAGTTTCTATTCGATCAGGACTCCAGTTCGTGAAGAATAGACTTTCTCAGGATCCATATGAGCGAAGTATTCGTAACGAGGCTCATTCGGAAGAATACGTTTTCCAGTTGTCTCCTCTCCAATATGCTCTATGATATGTTTTCCTTCTGAATTTTTTAACATTCCAGCATACATCTGGTGAAAATGGTCAAGATAAACCATCGCCATTCCTTCGTTCATGTTAAATCCCCAATGTTCTCTGAATGGGAATTCTACGATGTTTTTACGATATAAACTGAAGATGATTGGAAAAGTTTTGTTGTTTTTATAAAGATAATAATTGCCAATTTGAAAGTCTTCAGGTTCTATTTCAGATTCTTTTTCAAGGAAGTACCAAGGTTGACGTTGTAGAACTACCGAAGCCATTTTAGGATCAGATTCAAGGATCGAAATCAGATCATCGATCTTTATTGGCTCAAGTAGAACTACATCGTCTTCCTGGTGAAGGACATAATCATAGTCCGTGCTCTTCAAATAGTCAAAAAACTGCGACCAAGTTACAGATAATCCATAATTTTGATCATGCAGCCACAATAAAGTGTTATGCGTTTTTGCAAGTAACTGAAATATTCCGTCGTTTCTTGTTCGTGGATAATCATCAACGATCAAACGAGTCACCTCATGATTGCCATAATCTAATTTATCCCACGATTCTAACGTTTTCGTGAGATATTTTAGACGATTACATGAGAAAACGGCGTGAAGTATCTTCATTAGTATTCGGTATTAAAAAAGAATGTCTGGAATAAACGACTGTTTAGATGATTATCGCCGAAGTAATCTAGAGATGCGTGATAGAAATTGCCGCGATACAGTACAATACGATTGTATTTGTTTGCAACGTAGTCTGTTTTATCCCATTTAGTATAATCATAACCATCGTAGTAAGGAGCATTATTGTCCCAACGCGCATCTTCTTTGGTTTCTTTCCAGCGATATAATGCAGTTCCAGAGGAAAGAGGGGCGTCAGGTGTTAGATAACACACAGCAGCCCAACCGTTGTAACTATCAGCGTGAATCCAAGTGCGATCTTTGGCAGTGCAAATCTGAAATGCGCCAGTGTATCCTGAATCTTCAAACCAATGAGTCACTCTACCACCAGCAGTTCCGACAATATATTGAATAGATGCTTTTAAATCATCTGGAAGCCATGGTTTTGTTCTTGTTCCTGGATAGTTACCAGATACTTCAAATGGTTGTGAAAGAGCAAATGCTCGAACTTCATCTGGATTTTGATAGAAATCGTCAGTTACGATTAGATTGATCTTCATACTCGCCTCAATAAAACATAAACCGTCCAGATGTTCCGTCCCATCCGCAAACTCGCCAATCTGTTTCAATTATACTCTCTTTATACTGTCTCGTCAAATAATATGACAATGTTTCAATGTCATAGTGTACCATATCTGGCTGCTTGATCAAATGAATCGCTGCTTCATTGATGTCAATAAATTTATCTAGGTGCATTGTGCCGAAGGCATAGAGTACAGTGCAATATTGCCTTAAAGAATCTTCACCTTGTTCTTGGCGAATATCGACATGATGATATCGCCAAGACGGATCCCACGGAAATTTCAATGGACGTTTAAAGAAAATTTTATCTTTGTTTTCTTCAGTAAACAAATCGTTGTTCAGATCCCAATAGAAATAACGACCGCATGCATGAATATGATAATCATAAGTCAAAATTTCTTTTCTATAATTAGTGTAAAACGTATTCAATAAAATCGATTCACACAAACTTTTATTTGGATGTGTGTTTACGATTTCAAATGCATCATAATTTAATTCTTTGAGTGGAACAAACTCAGTATTCTTAAAATATTTAAAGTTATCCAAGTATTCTTTATATTCATCTGATGAATCAATCACAACAATTTTTGCGTCAGGAAAACTGTTGCGCAATGAATTGACTGTGAAGATAGTCTGACGGAATCTTTCATCCGCAGGAAAAATAGATCTAGTTGGACTGTATGTGAATCTTCCTGGTCTTGGTTGAATGGAAGAACCGACAACGATTATTTTGCTAGTCATAAAAACTATTACGAATTACTTTTTGTAAATATTGATGATGTTTTTCATGAATCTTTTCATCAGAGAAATTTAATCCCCAGTTTCTGCAATCGATTGGATTGATTTGATTCACACGTTCCATCGCATCTAAAAGAGTCCTGAAGTCTCTCGCGCGATATCCTGTAACATCTTGCCGTACAATTTCGGGGAATGCGCCCCAATCAGTTGTGATCACTGGTGTGCCACATAGATTTGCTTCAATGACCATGTTACCGAATGGCTCAACATAATATGTTAATCCGAGCAATGCTTTTGCACCACCCATGAGTTTATTTCTTTTTTCTGGATCACAATAACCAGCAAGTTCAACATGATTAGGAACAGTATTATATCCAAGGTGTTTTAGATCTTGTGCTGGACCAGCAATAATTAATTTTGCACCAAACTTTTCAGTTGCTTGAATCGCTAGTTGCACACCTTTATCTTCTTGAACGCGACCAAAGTATAGAAAATAATCTTCTTTATTTTCTTGATATTCAAATTCAGAAATGGTAAACGGATTATAGATAACCTCATCAAACCATGATGGTGTCATAAGCATCCCACGCTCACCATAAAAGAAATGCATTTGTGCATATGAAGTAAATGCGCGATATGGAGCAAAGACTCCACTGGTTCTATATCCGATTGAAGGTTCTACCCACTTACAATCAGGATTCATCTCACATGCTTTTTTATTTTCTAATCCAAAAAAGCAAACAATGATATCACCTGCTTCTTTTCTTTTTTGAATTTCTTCACCAGCAAGAGTATTGAAAGTGTTTATGTCACCTGGATTTGAGAAAATATTTACATGTTCGCATTCTACTTTTGCACCTGGAATGCCATAGTGAATAATCTCATAATGATCTTTGAGATGTTTAATGTACTTGTACGCATGAACCGCAAAGGGATCAATGCGGTTCATGAGTCCAGTCGTATTGCGTGGATTGACTAAAATGTGCAATTTCATAACAAATTCACCAAATAAAGAATACTATTATACTATCTAGCGTCCTTAATAGCAAGCGTGCCCCAATATGTTGTACCACCGTCGTAAGTGATAAATGTCCACAAATCACGAGCATTTGCATTTGTTGTTGCAGGAGGTGTTGTACCACCAGCCCAATATATTGTATTTGCCCATGTTGGATTTCTTCCACCAGTTCCATCCTGCAATAACAATAGCGAGAATGATTGACCAGTGCCAGATGCTGGAGCATTAGTAAACGTAAATTGCACGTTTGCGCTCATGACTCTACGGAAATAATTTGAAATTGTCAAGTCGCAAGTATTTGCGCCATTAGTATTGGTATTTGCTTCAATAAAGTCTTTAACACTCTTCAATGTTGTGGTCAAATTTGCTGTAATATTAGCATTACCAGTTACATGCAGATTTGATGTTGGGTTAGTTGTTGAAATACCAACATTACCACTTGGAACAACTCTGATTTTTTCAGTGCTATTTGTTCCAATGATTAAATTTTGAGAATCAACAGTAGCAATACTTAACGGTGCAGCAGTTTCTGTAATAATAAATGTACCGTTAGGACCGATATCAAACAATGAACCACTAGCATAAGCACTAGCATAGATACCAATCTTCAATCCTTTATTCACATCATTATGGAACAGTGATGATGACAATCCTTCATTTGTACTCTTGACTCTGAACACAGCCTCAAGTTCATTGCCTAAAAGATCAAACGCATATGATGGGCTATTTGTGCCAACACCAACTTTACGGCTAGTAGCATTAGCAAATAGTGTGTTCGTTCCAACCGCAAATAGATTTTGGTTTAGATTGAACGTGAGATTTGCTGAACCACCAGTTGATCCATTATTGTTGAACAGGATTTGAGTATTTGAACCACCGATTGGTCCT
>SXGQ01574964.1_pt1 | contig 11040 bp, 7 predicted proteins | sample 3178371 | NCBI WGS metagenome assembly SXGQ01 (sample SAMN11356859, study PRJNA531348) | freshwater metagenome | isolation source: freshwater sample F1-20 | place: China: Fuxian Lake, Yuxi | collected 2017-12-25 | reverse complement strand
GAAGGCCTCGGCGCCGAGCGCGCGGTCGAGATGCGCGACGACGCGCGCGACGACCCGCGTGCGCTGGTAGTCGAGGAAGGCCAGCAGGCTGATGCCGGCGAGGGCCATCAGCGTGAGGTAGAGCAGCGTCTGAAAGACGCGCTGCACTATGACCGTGCCCGCGTCCAGATGGGCAAGATCAGCCGCTTTGGCCTGATGGAGCTGTCGCGCCAGCGTCTGCGCCCCGCCCTGTCCGAAGGCAGCCATACCACTTGCCCGCGTTGTAACGGTACCGGCGTCATCCGCGACACGGAAAGCTCAGCGCTGCATGTGCTGCGCATCATGCAGGAAGAGGCCATGAAAGAAGGCACGGCTGCCGTGCATGTTCAGGTGCCGGTCGACGTGGCCACTTTCCTGCTGAACGAAAAGCGTTCAGAGATTCACAAGCTTGAGGCCCGGCTGAAGGTCAACGTGCTGTTGATCCCCAACAAATATCTGGAGACGCCGCATTACAACCTGCAGCGTCTGCGCGGCGACGATGAACGACTCGACAACCCCAAGCCCAGCTTCGAGCAGGCCGAGGTCGTCGAGGAACAGGGCTACTACGAGCGCAAGATCGAAGAAGAGAAAAAGCCCCGCCAGGAGCCCATGATCAAGGGCATCGTGCCGGCGCAGCCAGCGCCCGTGGTCAACCGCGAACCTGTTCGCGTGGTGGCAACTCCGGCGGCAGTGCCCGTGGCGGCACCCGTCGCCGTGAAGCGTTCTCTGTTGCAACGCATTCTTGACTGGTTCCGCCCGCGGCGTGTTCCCGAGAAGGTTATCCCGCTGGAAGTCAAGCCTGTCGAGACTGCCGCACCTCAGGCAAGCCCCGAAGGCGCCCGCGAGGGCCGCGAGCGTCGGGGACGCGATGGTCGCGGGCGTGACGGTCGTGGAGAGGGGCGTCGATCCGGTGAGGGTCGTGGTCGCGCAGAGCGCGGCGAGCGTAGCGATCAGCGCAATGCCGCCGCTGCAGGCGCTGCCGACGCGGGTACGGGTGGCACAGTTGCCAATAAACCCGAACGCGGTGAGCGTGGCGAGCGTCAAGGTCGACGCGGTGGTCGTCGTGGTGAAGGAGGCGCTGAACGCAGCGCATCGGCATCTGCAGACTCAACCGCAGTTGTAGCCAACGCAGATGCTGTAGCCGGTGTCGATAATGCATCCACCGCCGTGAGTTCCGGAGCAGATGCAGAAGGCGGTTCACCGGGCCGCAACGGTCGTGGTCAGCGCGGCCGCCGCCGTGGTGAACGCACAGAGCGTGGCGACCGTGCTGAAAACCGGGGCGAGCAAGCTGCCGTGGCTGACGTCAGCGCGGCTGGTCAGCCTGTCGATACAAACGCAACAATGGCTTCGCTGGGAGCGCAGGCAGGTATTGCTGTCGGCGCAGCCGTGGGGGCGGTCGCGGAATCGAGCGCTTTAGCCGCCGCCGCATCCAGTGCCGAGCCGCTTGCAGCAACTGCTGATGCCGCATCGGCAGATCAGGCAGGTGTTGCCGATGCGCTTGCCCAGGCCATGACATACGGAGATGCGGGTGGGGATGATCAACCGCGTCGCCGCCGTCGTCGTCGCGGTCGTGGTGGCCGTGAAGGTGCCGAGGGCGCAGAGGCAATGGATGCAGGCGCTGTGGACGGTTCTGTCGCACGCGATGATCTGGACACGGATGACGAAGACACTGCCGAAGGCCATGCATCAACAGGTGCAGGTGTGTCAGATCACCAGTCAACGGTTTCGGCTGCGACGGCTGATTCAGGTAATGCAACTGAACAGGCTGGTGAGAGCGTTCCGGCTGCTGTCGCTGCTGAAACGGTCACCCCGCCTGAGGCCGTCAGCGCACCTGTGGTCGTCACAACAGCTGCAGCAGAGCCATCACCGGTTCAAGCGGTTGCCGAAGCTGCGGTACCCGTCGCTCCTGACACGAGGGCTGTACCCGCTCCGGCCATCACGTTTTCCCGCGAGCAGTTGCAGGCATCGCTGGACAGCGTTGGCCTGACCTGGGTTGAAACCGACAGGTCGAAGTGGACTTCTGTGCAGAGTCTGTTGGAGCAGACACCCCAGCCTATCCGCATTCCGCGGGTTCGCAAGCCGTCCGCCCCCGCATCCACCGAGCCGCTGATTCAGGTGAAGACCCGCTCTGACCTGCGCTCAGGTGCCGGTGATGCAGGTCACGCCTGAACTGATTGCATGGCTGGATTCCCAGCGCCAAGCGGGCTTCGGTGACGAAGCCCTGCTCAAGGCGCTGGTGAATGCTGGATACACAGAGGCTTTTTCGCTCGGTCTGTTGTCAGAAAAAAAGGGGGCAGCAGTGCAACCGGATGCGGTGCGTCAGTCTGCACAGCCTGTACAAACATCATCGACGCTTCCGGTCACTTCGCTGGCCTGGTTCGGGCAGCAGTCGACGTACCCAGTGCTGGATGTCGACGTCCAGGTGCTGGTGCAGATGAAGCATCCTCAGCTTGCCGTGTTCGAAGGTCTCCTGACGGATGCGGAATGTGATGCGCTTATTGAACAGGCGCGCTCCCGATTGTCGTCTTCCCTTACTGTCGACAGCGACAGTGGCGATAGTGTCGCCCATCAGGCCCGCGTCAGCAGCGGTATGTTCTTTCAACGGGGCGAGACTGAATTGGTCGGCCTTCTTGAGCGGCGCATGAGTACCCTACTCGGCTTTCCGGAAAATCACGGAGAGGGCTTGCAAATATTGAATTACAAGCCCGGTGGCAAATATGATCCGCATCAGGATTATTTTGACCCCGCGCAATCCGGCAGCCACGTGCATTTGAAGCGTGGCGGCCAGCGCATCGGAACCCTCATCTGCTACCTGAATACACCGCAATCGGGTGGCGGAACCGTCTTCCCGGATGTGGGGCTGACTGTGTCGGCCGTGCGGGGTCGTGCCGTCTATTTCGCCTACCCGGTGGCCCATGTGTCCAGTGCCTGCCTTCATGGCGGTAATCCGGTCATTGAGGGTGAAAAATGGATTGCGACCAAATGGATACGCGAATCCGTCTTTCAGTGAAAACCCTCGGCCAACACCGGTACTTATTGTCATTTCCCTCCCCTGTCGGCACAATGTATCGATGATGATTCATTGGCAGGCGCAAGCCCGCCATGCTGCATCCTCACTCACAAGTGCACGGTAGAAATGCACAGGAATGTAGCCGGGAGACGAAGCGAATGACTGACAGGGTTGTACAGCTGGTAGACACCCGCAAGCGCAACAGCGTGCCCTCAATGCTCATGCCCGCTGCCTTGGCGGCCTCGTCTGCTTCGTCGCCCTCCCTGTTGAAAGACCAGCGCGGTCGGGCCCTGCACGATCTGCGCATTTCAGTGACGGATCGGTGCAATTTCCGATGCGTTTACTGCATGCCCAAACACGTGTTTGGTTCTGATTATCCCTATCTCAAGCAACCTGAACTTCTTTCCTTTGAAGAAGTTCGCCGCATTGCCGGACAATTCGTTGCGCTCGGCGTGGAAAAGATACGTCTGACGGGCGGTGAACCACTCCTGCGTCGGCACCTGGAGAATCTCATCGAGTTGTTGGCTGATCTGCGAACACCTGCGGGCAAAGCGCTGGACCTGACGCTGACCACCAACGGTTCCCTGTTACGCAAGAAAGCGGTCGCACTCAAACAAGCGGGGCTCAAGCGTCTGACAGTCAGTCTGGATGCCATTGACGATGCAGTGTTCAGGCGCATGAACGATGTCGACTTTTCGGTTGGTGATGTACTTGACGGCATTCAAGCGGCGCACGAGGCCGGCTTTGATGACATCAAGGTCAATATGGTCGTCAAGAAAGGTTGGAATGATGACCAGATCATCCCGATGGCGCGGCATTTTCATGACACGCCTCATACGGTGCGTTTTATTGAATACATGGATGTGGGCGCATCCAATGGTTGGAAAATGGAAGAGGTTTTGCCCAGTCGTGACGTGATTGAACGCATCGCTGATGGTGTTGCTCCGCTTCGCACGCTGGAGCCCAACTATCCGGGTGAGGTCGCGCAACGTTGGCAATATGAGGACAACGGCCATGAGGTAGGTGTCATCTCTTCTGTCACCCAGGCGTTTTGTTCGACCTGTACGCGGGCGCGCCTGTCCACGGAAGGGCAACTTTATACGTGTCTGTTTGCGAGTCGGGGTCATGATCTGCGCACGCTGCTGCGGGGCAATGGACCCGGCATGAAGGGGCCCGCCAGCGACGAGCAGTTGCGCGCTGCAATTGCCAACATCTGGCTGCCGCGCGGTGATCGATATTCCGAGATTCGTACCGCTGAAACACAGGCGCGCGAACGCATCGAAATGTCGTATATCGGCGGATGAGCATGCCCTCCTTAAGTGCAGATGCTCCCGTGGATGTTTCTGACGTCACAGGCCTGGTTCTGGCCGGTGGTCAAGGCTCGCGGATGGACCATGCGGACAAGGGTCTTGTGCTGTTTCGCGGCAAGCCGATGGTACTGCATGCACTGGAACGACTGGCTCCTCATGCCTGCCGGTTGTTGATCAGTGCCAACCGCAATGCGGGTGTGTATGCCGGTTTTGGATGCGAGGTACTGCCTGATCTGAACGACACGTTTTCCGGTCCCTTGGCCGGTTTGCAAGCCGCGCTTCGCAAATGCGAAACAGATTGGCTGGTGATGGTTCCGTGTGATGTGCCTTTGTTTCCGTCAGAGTTGGTGCCGATGATGAAACGCGCGGCAGTGGCCGCAGACGCCGATGTTGCCGTAGCGTGTGCGCAAGGCGAACGACAGGCTGTTTTCATGTTGATCAAGCGCTCTGCAGCCCAGGAATTGGATGACTATCTGCAGACGCAGCGCAGGTCAGTACTGGGTTTTATCGAGTATCTGTTCGGAAAGAACCGCAAGCTGGTCGAGGTGCCCTTCTCCGACGCTAACCACGCATTTGCCAACATCAATACGCTTGCTCAGTTAAATGAGCTGGACGCAAACTAGCTCATCCTGCTCAATGACCGGCCGCACTGCCGCGCACCCATTTCATTTCACACCCGTCGGTCAGGCGGCGATGTCTGACTCCAGCAAGGATAATTGCAGCGCAATGCGACTCTGCCACGGCGTGAGCCTGCCAGAAGCCAGCATGCGCCCCTCAAACGAGCTCTGGTTCCAGGGGTTTTCTCCAGATACAAACACCGGGCCTTCGGGCGTCCGGGAAGCCCTCATGATCCAGCAGCCCTGCTGCAGCAGTTTGTTGACCAATGGATGCAACATCGCGGGAACCGCACCATGCCCCACACCGGCAATGACCCAGCCGCGGGGGACTGGTTTGAGCATGGCTGCCACCCGTTTGGGATTGATGTCCTGATGGCAGACGAACACCGGAACCTCGGGAAGCAGACCGTCGAAGTCATCTTGGGACGCACCCTTGCCGGATGCCCAGTTGACCATGGCTTTGTCCAGCACAGAGGCGAACCGCCCTGCCGGCCATGCACCCTCCACCGGAGCACTGATCCATTCCAGATGTTCGTCCAGCAAGAAAGCGCAGTGACGCTGGTTGTGGAAAGCATCTGGCGCCAATGCATTGCGCTTGCTGGTCTCAATGGCACCGTAAAGGCGGTTAGCCATCAGTACCCAGATATTCGGTGTCTTGACCGGGCGGCTGGCGCACAGCGAACGCAGGGCATGCAAGGCATCGCGCAGGTTTCCGCTGCCATCTGCCGAGGCTGCGCTGGCAGGCCGCATCGCAGCGGTCAACAAAACCGGCTTTGACTGCACAGGTACGGTGAGATGCAGGAAAAAAGCGGTTTCTTCAAGCGTGTCAGTCCCATGGGTCACCAAAACCGCATCGGTCTGTCGGTCGTTCAAGGCGTCCATCACAGCCTGCCGCAGCAGCATGCTGTGTGTCTCGGTGAAGTCCTGGCTGCCGATGGAAAACAGCGGAACGATACGCAGTGAGGCCAGCCCATGGACGCCCGGAATGGCATCCAGCAGTGTCTGCGCATCCACAGCGCCTGCCGTGTAGCCAGTGCTGTGGCCGACCTGACCCAGGCCTGCAATCGTACCGCCGGTTGATATCAGCGTGATGCGGGTTTTACGCGGCATGGTTCATTTTCCGGTTTTTCTGTTGTTGGCAGAGACCGCCGTTGCTGTAGTTAGAGATGAAGCATCCGCGGTCGAGTCGGCGATGGTGGCACCCTCAGCGACTGCCTCTTCATCAGTAACCGTATCCGGCTCAAGCCCCAGCAAGGCACCCGCCTCGCTGGGTGCCAACGCTTCAACGGACCGTAACTTGCGCTCCATGGCTCGTGTACGGGTTTCGGCGCCTTCGATGTTGCGGGCGGCTTTCTCCAGCGTGTCGCGTGTCTTGGCCAACACGTCGCCGAATTTTCCGAACTCTGTCTTGACGGCGCCCAGCACTTTCCAGACTTCGCTGGAGCGCTTTTCGAGTGCGAGTGTACGGAAGCCCAATTGCAAAGCGTTGAGCAGCGTGGTGAGGGTCACCGGACCTGCTACCGTGACGCGGTGTTCGCGTTGAAGTGTGTCGACCAAACCGGCCCGCTTGACCACCTCGGCATACAAACCCTCGGTTGGCAAAAACAGGATACCGAAATCAGTTGTGTGGGGAGGCGACAGGTATTTTTCCGAGAAGCTTTTTGCTTCGCCCCGCATCGCGGTTTCAAGGGCCTTGCCAGATGCGGCAACCGCCTCTGCATCGGCCGCGTCAAATGCGTCGAGCAGGCGCTCGTACTGCTCTTTGGGAAATTTGGCGTCGATGGGCAACCAGACCGGCGCTTCGTTCTCTTCGCGACCGGGCAGGCGGATCGCAAACTCCACGATGGCATTGCTGCCCGGTATCGGTTTGACATTGCGGGCATACTGCTCCGGCGTCAGCATCTGTTCGAGCAGGCTATCAAGGCGCAATTCGCCCCACGTGCCGCGTGTTTTGACATTGGTCAGCACGCGCTTCAAATCCCCCACTCCGGCAGCGAGATTTTGCATTTCGCCCAGGCCACGATACACCTGTTCGAGGCGGTCACTGACCTGTTTGAAAGACTCGCCCAGACGTGCCTCGAGTGTGGACTGGAGCTTCTCGTCGACGGTCTGACGCATTTCATCGAGCTTGCGGGTATTGTCGTCCTGCAATGACTTGAGCCGCCCCTCCACGCCCGTTCTAAGCTGGTCCAACTGGTTGTTCAACAAACCCTGCAGACGGTGCAGTGTGTCGGAAAACTGTCGCAGTTGTTCGGACTGCTGGTTGGCCGCCTGGGCAATGGCTGTGCTGGTGAGCGCAATCGATTTGTCCTGCCCTTGCAAACCCTGCGTCAGTGCCTGTCCGAGCAATGCCATCTGCTTGTCCAGATTCTGAAAACCCGCAGCCGACTGGTTGGGTATGCCGGCGAGGGACTGCAGTTGCGCGGTAATGGCGTCGAGCTGCAGGCGGGCTGTTTCGAGTTCGGCGGCCTGCCGACGCAGACTGCTCCAGGAAAAAACACCCAGCAGCGCCGACAGTCCGGCGAGCAGCACAATGACGAGCGTCATACTTTCAGTCATTCAGTTGTGTCCTTCAGCCCGGTTGCGCATGAAATCCGCCGTGCGATAGAAAGCAACCAGCAGGCGCTCTGACAGGCTCTCTTCGATGTTGCAGGCTTTCAGTGCGCGTGCCATGCAGACCAGCCATTGATCGCGCTCGCGAGTCGCTATCGGAAAACTGATGTGGCGTGCGCGCAGCCGGGGATGCCCGTATTCGCGGATGTAAAGGTCGGGGCCACCCAACCAGCCAGCAAGAAATTTGTAGAGTTTGTTGCGCGAGTCGGTCAGGTCTGAAGGATGCAGTTTGCGGATGACATCGAACTCGGGATTGCGATCCATTTCATCATAAAAATGATCGACCATTTTCCGCACAATACCCAAGCGCGCTTCGGGGTCCGCGGACAGCAATTCAAATGCCGTGTGCTCGGGTACCTCATTGCTTTTAACGTCGATGTTGCCGTCACTCACTTTGCTGTCCACTCTTTCGTTTGTATGACTTCAGCCTTCTGCCCGCAGCACCTGTCCGGGCGGTGTTGCAATGATACGCCGTATCGACCAGGCACCCCCCGACAGAGCGACGGCGCACGCCACCAAAATCGCAATCACCACTATCCCGGGTGATGGGACATACACAAACTCAAATGCATGGCGTGCTACCAGCCAACCGATGCCCTGCGCGGAGAGGCCTGCCATCAATCCGCCCAGCAAACCCACCAGCATCAATTCAAGCAGGATGGATCCCCGAATCTGCGCCCTGCTGGCACCCATGGCACGCAACAGCGCTGCTTCGCGCAAGCGCTGTTGCTGGTTGGACATCAGGCTGGCTACCAGCACCAGCGCACCCGCGGCAACGGTAAACAGGAAAATGAACTCAACCGCCCGACTGATCTTGGCCAGCGTGTTGCGCACCTGCGAAATGATCAGACCCGTATCAATGATGGTCAGGTTCGGATAGCGGTCGAGCAGTTCGCGCGCCAATGCCGATCGGTCGCTCGGCAAGTGAAAGGCTGTGATCCAGCTGGTGGGTTGGTCCTGCAGCAGACGTGTGGGAAAAATGATGAAAAAATTAACCTGCATCGAGTCCCACTTCACGGAGCGGACATTGCCGATGCGTGCAGATACCGGACTGCCTGCGATATCGAACTGCAGCTCATCCCCGGGCTTGAGCTTCAGTGTCTTCATCAGTCCCTCTTCAATGGACAGTTCGGCCGCGTCGGGTTTGAACCATTGCCCTTGAACCAGTTCATTGTTGGCCGGTAGCGTGTCGGAGAAGCTCAGATTGAATTCACGGTCCAGCAAGCGCTTGGCGCGGTCGTCGTCGTAACCGTCCGGCCCCACTGCCCTGCCGTTGATGCCCACCAGCCTGCCCCGCACCATGGGGTATAGCACCGGCGCGCTGCCGGATGCTTTCTCCAGTGTGGCGATCACCGTGTCTTTTTGTTGCGGCTGTATGTTCAATGCAAAGCGGTTGGGGGCATCGGGCGGCACCGCCGCTTGCCAGCTGTCTACCAGGTCTCCACGCAGCACGGCCAGCAGCATGAGCGCTGTCAGTCCGAGGGTGAGCGCAACTCCCTGCACCAACGTCACCAAGGTGCGACGCGACAGTGAGAGCCACGCAAAGCGGAGGGTCGGGGCAGCCTGTTGCCGCTTGCTGATCCATTCAAATAGCGCAAGCCCTGTCCGAATGGCCGCCCATGCCAGTAGGCCAAACACGAGCGTCACGAGACTGACGGCCAACAACATCAGCACGCCCTGTTTCGCACTGCCTGCTGCCAGTGAACACGCAAGCCCCAACGCTGATAGTCCGACAATGGTCTGTTCAAGAATGGCGCGCTTGTGACCCTGCGCTGCGGGTCGCAAGACAGCGACCGGCGGTACTCTCAGGGCAGAAATCAGCGGCGGTGCTGCAAAGCCGACCGTCAGCAGCAGACCCATGGCAAGCGCCTTGAGCCATGGCAGCATGCCGGCCTGCGGTAAGTGTGTAGCCACCAGCGAGTCGAGCATCTGAACCAGACCCAGATGCGTCAGCCACCCCAACATCGCGCCCAACGCGGCCCCGCACAGTGCCAGCAATAACAGTCCGGTGATCCAGATGCGCAGCAACTGCGAGGGGCGTTGCCCCAGCGCCTTGAGCAGCGCAACCCGCGTGCGCTGCCTCGCACCGAAATGCCGGGCGGCCAGTGCCAGACCAACGCTGGATACGAGCGTGGCCAGCAATGCGGACAAGGTCAAAAACTGCGTCGCCCGATCCAGTGTGTTGCGGATTTCGGGCCGGCCACTGCGAACGTCTTCGATACGCTGACCCGCCTGCAGTTTGCTTTGCATTTGGATGCGAAGCGCATCAAGCTGCTTTTGCTGTTCTTGCGTGCCTGCAATCAGTAGCTTCCAGTTGACCCGGCTACCGGGTTGTATGAGCGAAGAGCGTTGCAGACCCGTCGGGCTGATCATGACGCGGGGCGCAAAGTTGGCAAATGCCATGGGGCGGTCAGGCTCCTGCAGAATCACCCGGGTGATACGGAAATGTGCGTCGCCCAACTGTATGCGGCTGCCGACCTGTGCAGACAGTCCGGACAGCAGCGCTTCATCAACCCAGACTTCGTCGTCTTTCAGGTCTGCCGCACGGGTTGCTGCACCGGACTCAAGCCGGTCAGCGGCTGTGCTCAACTGTCCGCGCAAGGGATAGGCTGAATCAACCACCTTGAGGCTGACCAAGAGCGAGCGCTCGTCGAGCAGCGCCATACTGGGGAAAGAAAGCACCTGGCTGGCTGCCAACCCGCGCTGCCGTGCATCCTCTGCCAGCGCAGGCGGGATTTCGCGGTCAGCTACCATCACAATGTCGCCGCCGATGAGGGCAGCGGCATCCCGTTCGAATGCGCGATCGAGTCGTTCGGAAAACAGACCGACGGCCGTGACGCTGGCAACCGCCAGTGCGAGCGTCAGCAGCAAAAGCCGCAGTGCGGGTGTGCGGAACTCACGTATCCAGAATCTGAAACTCACGGCTTTTCCACTGCTTTCTGTCTTCCACCGACCACCGAAACGCTGCATTATGTGCCACAATTGGGTCAAGAAATAAAACGATCGTTCATTTTTCGGAGACTGAACGCATGAGCATCGCTTTCCCCCATTTGACCGCCCCACTTGACCTTGGTTTCACGACCCTTCGCAACCGCATGATGATGGGTTCGATGCATACCGGCCTGGAAGACAAGGCGCGGGATTTTGATGCGCTGGCCGCCTATTTCGAGGAACGTTCCAAGGGTGGCATCGGCTTGATTGTTACCGGTGGCTTTGGTGTGAACATGGAAGGTTGGCTCTACCCTTTTGCTGGTCGCATGACAAAAAGCATGGTGCCGCACCACCAGAAGGTCACCCAGGCCGTGCAACGTCACGGTGGTCGTATCTGTCTGCAACTGTTGCATGCAGGCCGTTACGCCTACCATCCCCTGTCGGTGTCGGTGTCGGCTTCGGCGGTCAAGTCCCCCAGTAATCCCTTCAAGCCCCGCTCGCTGGGCGAATTCGGCATCTGGCGCACCATCGTCGCCTGTGG
>SXGQ01499950.1_pt1 | contig 11040 bp, 8 predicted proteins | sample 3178371 | NCBI WGS metagenome assembly SXGQ01 (sample SAMN11356859, study PRJNA531348) | freshwater metagenome | isolation source: freshwater sample F1-20 | place: China: Fuxian Lake, Yuxi | collected 2017-12-25 | reverse complement strand
CGTCGAGCTGCCGATCACCGGCATGACGTGCGCGTCGTGCGCGAACCGCATCGAGCGCAAGCTCAACAAGCTCGACGGCGTCACCGCCACCGTGAACTACGCGACCGAGAAGGCCACGGTCGACTACGACGCGGACGCGGTGGACCCTGAGGAGCTCGTCGCGGCCGTGCAGGCCGCGGGCTACGACACCGCGCTGCCGTCCCAGGACGGCGGCGCGGGGCCCGATGAAGACGACGCCCACGACGAGACGGCGCCGCTGCGGCGGCGGCTCGTCGCCAGCGCGCTGCTGTCCGTGCCGGTGCTGTTCATCGCCATGATCCCGGCGCTGCAGTTCGACAACTGGCAGTGGCTGTCGCTGCAGATCGCCACACCCGTCGTGCTATGGGGCGCTTGGCCGTTCCACCGCGCGGCGTGGGCGAACGCCAAGCACGCCACGGCGACCATGGACACGCTGATCAGCGTCGGCGTCCTCGCGGCGTGGCTGTGGTCGCTCTACGCGCTGTTCCTCGGCGACGCCGGGATGAACGACATGCGCATGTCCTTCGACCTCATCCCCGAGCGCGGGGCCGGCGAGGACGAGATCTATCTCGAGACCGCCGCCATCGTCACGACGTTCATCCTCGCGGGCCGGTACTTCGAGGCGAAGGCCAAGCGGCGGGCGGGCGCGGCGCTCCAGGCGCTGCTCGAGCTCGGCGCCAAGGAGGTCTCGATCCTCGACGAGGACGGCACCGAGCGGCGCATCCCCGCCGACCAGCTCGCCGTGGGCGACCGCTTCGTGGTGCGCCCGGGCGAGAAGGTCGCCACCGACGGCGTCGTCGAGGAGGGCACGTCGGCCGTCGACCAGTCCCTGCTCACCGGCGAGTCCGTGCCGGTCGAGAAGCAGCCCGGCGACGAGGTCGCGGGCGCGACCGTGAACGCCGGCGGCCGGCTCGTCGTCCGCGCGACGAAGGTCGGCGCGGACACCGCACTGGCGCAGATCGCCAAGCTCGTCACCGACGCGCAGACGGGCAAGGCGCCCGTCCAGCGGCTGGCCGACCGGGTCTCCGGCGTGTTCGTCCCGATCGTCATCGGCCTCGCGTTCGCGACCCTCGGGTTCTGGATCGGCGCCGGCGAGACGACGACCTTCGCGTTCACCGCGGCCGTCGCCGTCCTGATCATCGCCTGCCCGTGCGCGCTGGGCCTGGCCACGCCGACGGCGCTCCTCGTGGGCACCGGCCGCGGCGCCCAGCTCGGCCTGCTCATCAAGGGCCCGGAGATCCTGGAGTCCACCCGCAAGGTCGACACGATCGTCCTCGACAAGACCGGCACGGTGACGACCGGCAAGATGGCGCTCGCCGACGTCGTGCTCGCCGAGGGCGAGACGACCCGCGCGGACGTCCTGCGGATCGCCGGCGCGCTCGAGGACGCCTCCGAGCACCCGATCGCCCAGGCGATCGCCCGCGGCGCCCGCGAGGAGCTCGGCACGCTGCCGGCGGCCGAGGGCTTCGCCAACCGCGAGGGCCTCGGCGTGGAGGGCGTCGTCGACGGTCACGGCGTGCAGGTCGGGCGCCCGTCGCTCATGGCCGACTGGGGCCTGCGGCTCCCGGACGCGCTGCTCGACGCCAAGCAGGCCGCCGAGGCCCAGGGCCGCACCGCGGTCGTGGCGGCGTGGGACGGCGAGGTCCGTGCCGTGCTCGTCGTGGCCGACACGGTCAAGCCGACGTCGGCCGAGGCGGTCGCGTCGCTGCAGGCGCTCGGGCTGCGGCCGGTGCTCCTGACCGGCGACAACAAGACGACGGCGCGCGCCGTCGCGGCGGAGGTCGGCATCGACGAGGTCATCGCGGAGGTCATGCCGGCCGACAAGGCCGATGTCATCCGCCGGCTGCAGGGCGAAGGCCGGGTGGTCGCGATGGTCGGAGACGGCGTCAACGACGCGCCGGCGCTGGCCCAGGCCGACCTCGGCCTGGCGATCGGCACGGGCACCGACGTGGCGATCGAGGCGTCGGACTTGACGCTGGTCACCGGCGACCTGCGGGCCGCGGCGGACGCCATCCGCCTGTCGCGGGCGACGCTGCGCACGATCAAGCAGAACCTGGCGTGGGCGTTCGGCTACAACGTCGCCGCGATCCCGCTGGCGGCGATCGGCCTGCTCAACCCGGGGATCGCCGGGGCGGCGATGGCGTTCTCGAGCGTCAGCGTCGTGGCCAACGCCCTGCGACTGCGGAGGTTCCGGTCGGCGCACGCGGCAGCGCCGGCCGGCTCCGCCGCCACACATCGAATCTCGTCCTACGATGCGTAAGACTTTGGCCATGCCAACCTCATCCGGCACACGCGTCGAGATTCAGGTCGAGGGGCTGCACTGCATCTCGTGCCGCGACCGGCTCGAGCATGCGCTCCTGCACATCGCTGGGGTTGCGAGCGTCCACGTCGATGACGACCGCGTCCTGGTCGAAGGCCCCGACCTCGACCAGGAGGCCCTGCGCGCGGCGATCGAGGACGTCGGCCTGCGCTGCACCGACGACGGGAATCCGACGTGGGCGCAGCTGGCGCACCACGCGGAGACGCTGCCGATCACGTGCTGCACCACCACCGACCGCATGCAGTACGAGCTCCCACATGTCCCGGCGGGCGCCGATCACGACGACCGGCATCACGACATGGGCCACGACATGTCCGACCCGGCGATGGCCGCGGACATGGAGCGCGACATGCGCACGCGGTTCTTCGTCGCCCTGCTGTTCACGATCCCGGTCGTCCTGATCTCCCCGGTGGCGGTCAACACGTTCGGCCTCGAGCTCATCGAGTCCATGACCGTCGCGAACCTGCTGATGCTCGTGCTCACGGTCCCGGTGGTGTGGTGGGCCGGCTGGATCTTCATCGGCGGCGCCTGGACCTCGCTCAGGCACCGCGCGCTGAACATGTCCGTCCTCGTCGCGACCGGCGTGCTGGCGGCTTGGGGCTCGAGCGTGCTGCTGACCGTCGTCGGCGAGGAGACGTTCTTCGAAGCCGCCGCGATGCTCGTGACCTTCGTGCTGTTCGGCCACTGGATGGAGATGAAGAGCCGGAAGGGCACGAGCGACAGCCTGCGCGCGCTGTTCGACATCGTCCCGCCGACCGCGACCGTGATCCGCGACGGGCAGGAGACGGAAGTGCCCACCGCCGAGATCGTCGTCGGTGACGAGATCCGCCTGCGGCCGGGCGACCGGGTGCCGGTCGACGGACAGGTCGTCTCGGGAGCGGGCGCGGTGGACGAGAGCCTGGTGACCGGCGAGTCCATCCCGGTGGAGAAGGGCCCGGGCGACGACCTCGTCGGCGGGTCGATCAACGGCAGCGGCGCCATGACGATGCGCGCCACCGCCGTCGGCGCGGACACCGCGCTCGGCCGGATCATCGAGCTCGTCGAGCACGCCCAGAACTCGAAGGCCCCAGGCCAGCGGCTGGCCGACCGGGCTGCCGGCGTGCTGGTGGTCGTCGCCCTGTCCTCCGGGCTCCTGACGTTCGCCGCCTGGACGCTGTTCTCCAGCGAGGACCTGCTCACTGCGCTGACGTTCACCATCAGCGCCGTGGTCATCGCCTGCCCCGACGCGCTGGGCCTCGCGACCCCGACCGCGGTGGCCGTCGGCACCGGCCTCGGCGCACGGCACGGGATCCTCATCAAGGACGCTGCAACCCTGGAGGCGATCGGCGGCCTCGACGCGATCGCCCTGGACAAGACGGGGACGCTGACGGTCGGCCAGCCCGCGCTCACCACGGTCGTGTCGACCGGCGATCTCCCCGAGCAGGACCTGCTGCGGCTCGTCGCGAGCGCCGAGCAGTCGTCCGAGCACCCGCTCGCGGGCGCCATCGTCCGGGGCGCGGAGGAGCGCGGGATCGCACTCGCCGAACCCGAGGCGTTCGAGTCGGTCGCCGGCCATGGCCTGGTCGCGACGATCGCCGGACGGCGCGTCGCCGTGGGAAATCGCCGCATGATGGAGCGGGAGGCGACGACCGACGACACCCTGGAGGCGCGCGCCGAGGAGCTTGCAGCTCGAGGCAACACGGTCATGTACGTGGCCGTCGACGGTGAGCCCGCCGGGCTTGTCGCCGCCGCCGACCAGGTGCGTGCAAGCGCGCTCGAGGCGGTCCTGGCCCTCCGCCGCGCCGGCCTGGAGGTGGCCATGATCTCCGGCGACAACGAACGCACCGCGCACGCCGTCGCGGAACGCCTCGGGATCGAGCGCGTCTTCGCCGACGTGCTTCCCGAGCAGAAGGCCGACTTCGTCCGCCGGCTCCAGGCGGAGGGCAAGCGAACGGCCATGGTCGGCGACGGGGTCAACGACGCCCCGGCACTCGCCCAGGCGGATGTCGGGATCGCCATCGGCGCGGGCACGGATGTCGCCGTCGAGACCGCGAACGTCGTCCTGATGCGCTCCGATCCGCTCGACATCGCCGGCGCGATCACGCTCTCCCGCGCCACCGAGCGCAAGATGAAGCAGAACCTCGGCTGGGCTTCGATCTACAACCTCCTCGCGATCCCCATCGCGGCGGGGGTGCTCTACCCCGCGTACGGCATCGAGCTGCGTCCAGAGTGGGCGGCGCTGCTCATGAGCGCGAGCTCGATCATCGTCGCGACGAATGCCGTGCTGTTGCGCCGTGTCGAACGAGACCTTCCGCCAAGGAGCACGAACGCCGCCATGGCGAGCGCGTCCGCGGCATGAGCGGGTCACCCGCCGCCACCCCGCCGGCACGCGGACGCCGGTCGTTCGACCGGGCTCGGGCTGCGCTCGCCACCGTCGGCGCCACCGTCCTCGGCGCCGCCCCGCATGTCCTGCACCACGCCGGACCGGTCGCGGGCGCGGCGCTGCTGGCGGGAACGACGGGCCGACTCGTCTTCGGCGTGCTCGGCTTCCTCCTGGTCATCCCCCTCCTGCGCCGACTGCACCGGCGAACCGGATCCTGGGTGGCCCCCGCGGGTGTGGCCGCACTGATGGCGGCGGCGTTCACGTTCTCGACTCTCGTCATCGGGCCTGCGCTCACGTCGGGCGAGGACGGGCGCGCGCCGCAGGCCGCGCCGGAGGGGGTCCCGCTCGACCACGAGACCCACCACCCGTAGCCCGCGCCAGATCGGACGTTGCCGGGGAGCGGAATGCGCGGACCAAATCCTACATGCTGTAGGTTTTGCCGTGTGTTCGGGAGCGAGGATGAGCGGCGGACAGCGCGACTCATCGCGGGCACGTCCGCGCCGCTCGACGTGATCCCGCCAAGCCTGCGCGCGGCCGCTCGCCGCCGCCGCACGGGCCCCAAGGCCGTCCGCGCAGCCCAGCGCGTCGCAATGCGTCGCGGGAGGGTGACGTTCGAGGACACGATCATCGCCCGCGAACGGGCGCGAGCGGAAACCGTCGGCGCGGCCAAGCCCCAATCCCCGCGCTTTCTCGTCCGCGTCGACGAGTATCCACACTGGCTGGCCGACGACGACCCTCGGCGGTTTGGCACCCAAGCGTTCAGGCGCTTCCACACGATCATGGCCGACGCCGAGGTGCCGTACCTCCTCGCGGCGGTTTCGCGGCCGTCGCAGCGGCCCTTGGACCCACGGCACGTCGGTGACCGCCCGCTGTCCGACACGGAATTGCAGACGCTCTCGGATGTCCAGACGCAAGGCGTCGAGATCGGCGTCCACGGCCTCGATCACCGGACACGAGACACCCACCCACGCCGCCAGTCCGAACTCCTCGGTCGTTCGCCCGAGGAACTGCGCGAGCGCCTGTCACTCGCGGACGACGCCCTCCGCCCCGCCTGCGAACCGGCACGTGTGTTCGTGCCGCCGTGGAATCGCTTCGAAGCCCGGCAGTGGCCCGTCCTCGCCCAGCGCTTCGACATCGTCTGCGGCGGACCGGAGAGCGTCATGCAGATCGGATTCCACGGAGCCCCGACATGGTGGGGCGACGCGGTGTATCTCCCGAGCTATGCCCCCTACTACGACCACGCGGCAGTGGTTGAGCCCGCTGCGAAGCGCGCATGCGACCGCCGCGGGGGAGGCTGGATCCCCATCGTCCTGCACTGGGGGTGGGAGGCCGAGGACGGCTGGGAACACCTCCGCAGACTCGCGCAGACGCTGTCGGGGCACGCCGCACGGTGGTCGGAACTCCATGCCGAGATCGACATCATCCGCGGCGAGGACGCGGCGCGGCGCCATCCGTCCGAAGCCATGTGAGCTTCCAGTTCCATGGACGGACGGAAGCGCCGACGAGCTGGTACCCGGCGTGAGCGAGCCGGCGCATGGTGGTGTGCACATCGGGCACGGGGCCGGGCTGCGCGAACTCGATGCAGAACACCCGCGGACGCACGCCGTCCGCCAGCGCCCCCTGGACGATCGCGTGCTCTGAGCCCTCGGCGCTGATCTTGAGGAGGTCGATCTCGTCATGGCCGAGTTCCTGCATGACCGACCGCACCGAACGACCGGCCGCGGAGAACGCCACAGGCGTGTCATGAAGGTTCACGGCCGAGTGCGAGACGAACCCTGCTTCGCGCGGGGCATGGAACTGCAACTCCTCGTCGGCACACCACAACGCCATCGGATGGAAGGAGAGACGCGGCTCGTGGCGCGCGGCGACCTCGACGTACCGCGCCGCCGCCGGCACCGGGTCGAAGGCGTGGACCTGACAGCCGAACCTGGCGATCAGAAGGAGATCGAACGTGATGTCCGTCCCGGTCCCGGCCAGATAACAGACGCCCGACGACGACAGCGCGTCCGTCGGGAGCAGGTACCCCCCGTAGGACAGATCGCCGACCGCCTCGAGATCCGGGGTTGCCACGGGCCGGAGTTCGGCCCGGAACGCGCGGGCGCGGCGCCGGACCCGGGCGTGATCGGCAGCACGGCGGCCAATCGCTCCGAGGCGGCCGGGAGCAAGGGAAACCATGCCTCATATCCTACGCCCTGTCGGAGCTGGGCGGCGTGACGCCGGCGAGCGCCGCATCCGCGACGGCCGCGCGACCGATACCCTCCACCGATGGACGTCACGCCGCTGCAGGGAGAGCTCCAGGCCGAGGTCATGGCCACGACGTGGCGTATCGCGGGCGGAACGGTCGAGGATGTCCGCCGAGCGCTGCCGAAGCGCTACAACGGCGCGTACACGACGATCCAGACGGTGCTCAACCGCCTCGCCGAGCGCGGCCTCCTCGAGCGGACGCGCGAGGGCAAGTCGATCCGATACACCCCGCGGATCACGGAGGCGGAGTTCGTTCGGCGCTCGATCGAGCAGACGCTCGCGTCTGCCTCCCGTGACGCACGGACCGCTGCGCTGGCGCAGCTCATCGGCGGGCTGGACGACCAGCTCGAGGATCTCCAGCGCCTGGCCGCTGAAGCAGACCAGCGCAGCCGCCGATGACGGCCGCGCTCGGCGCCGCAGTCGGGCTGATCGGACTGGCGACGCTCCCGGCGTTGCTCCCGCTCGACAAGGCCGCGCCGCTCGCGGCGGCCGGTGCGTGGCTGTCCGCGGTCGCCGCACGGGCGATCCTCGTGCTCATCCTGGCCCTCGTCGTCATGTTCTACGCCCCGGCGCCGCTCATCGGGGCGATCGGCCACTGGTGCGTCACCGTCCCACTCCCGTTTGCAGGCCTCGAGTTCGCCGCCACCGGGCACCTGCTCGCCCAGGTCGTCGTCGTCACCCCGACCGTGATCGCAACGGCCTCGCTGTGCCTCGCGCTCGCCGGCGCGTGGCGGGAAGCGCGGCACGTCAGGCGCCGCCTCGAGAGCGACCTTCTGTGGATCGCACCCGGGGACGCCGCCGTCATCGCGGGCGACGGTGTCTTCGTCGCCACCGCGGGCATCTCGAAGCCCCGCCTCGTGCTCTCGACAGGTGCACTCGTCACGCTGGACGATGACGAGTTGGCCGCGAGCCTCGCCCATGAGCGTGGACACATCCGCCGCGGGCACCGCTTCGTCCTGCTCGCGTCCGATGTGCTCATGGGACTCGCCCGCTTCGTACCCAGGGCGAGAAGCGCCAGGCCCGAAATCGTGTACCACCTCGAACGGGACGCCGACCAATGGGCACTGCGGCGCAACCACGATCCTGTCGTACTGGCTCGCGCGATCTGCAAGGCAGCCCTGACCCCGGCGGCAGCCCCCGCCCTGACGGGACTGGCCACGGGACGAACGGTCCGCCGGGTCGAGACGCTGCTGCGGGCCGATCGCGGCCTCGCACCGCGCAGGCAAGCGATCACGGGCATGTCCGTCGGCCTCGCACTGACGTGCCTCCTCGCGCTGTCCACCCTCCCCGCGACTGCCGCGGCCGGGGTCCACGAGTGGCGCCACCATCAGCCCGAACGACACTGCATCGAGTGACCGTCGCCTCCTACTTACCGTAGGATCAGGCTGATGGCGCCCATGCATCGCACGCCCCTTGGCGCTCGGGCGCGGCATGTCCTTCGCCGAACCAGCCGCCTCCGGTGGCTCACGAAGCGGAGCATTCTCGCCAAGTACGGCGTGGTCTTGCGCGAGCAGCCGAAGATGTACCTGCGATACCTGCTGTGGGACCCGGAGGTCGAGAGCTACAGCTACGAGATCGCAAACGACGACGAGCTGTGCGCCTTCGGGGCAGCGCACTTCGGCATCACCTTGGAAGCAGCGCGCGGCTATGTCGCCGAGGCGCGGACCGACCCCGAACTCACCGTGCGACTCACCCGGCGCCTGCGGTGGAGATTCGACGTCAAGCACCGCCTGCCCGTCGGCAACAGATTGCTCTGGTACTTGGCAGTCAGAGCGACGAAGCCGGCGCTCGTCGTGGAGACCGGCATCTACGAGGGGCTCGGGTCGCTCGTGCTCCTGCGCGCGCTGGCGCGCAACGCCGACGACGGCGTGGACGGGCGCCTCATCTCCGTCGACATCGATCCGAAGTCCGGCTTCCTCGTCGCACCTCGCCTTCGCGATCGCTGGACCAAGCTCACCGGCTTCTCCCACCACGAGCTCGAACGGGCCATCGGCCCCGCCGAACGCGTGGGGCTCCTGCTGCAGGACACGCCGCACACGGAAGCGAACCAGCGCTGGGAGTTCGACTTCGCGCTGCGCCACGCCGCCCCTCGACTCGTGCTCGTCGAGGGCAGCGGCGGGTATTGCCCAACCATGGGCGACCTGGCCGAGCGACTGGGAGTCGAGCTGTTGCACTTCCGCGAGCAGCCGCTTGACCACTTCTACCCAGCCCCTGGACAACAGGTCGTGGTGGTCAGCGATGACCTGTCGGCCGGATGGTCGGGGTGGGATGCGGGGTCCACGGGCCCAGCAACACGCTGAGCGGCACACCCGCGCAGTCGCCCCTTGATACCCCCCATGGGTATCTGATACGGTGCATGCACATACCCCACATGGGTATGCACTCCGCTGCTGCGCACGCGCACACTCATTCTCGGGGGCAGGCATGAGCACCACGGCACACGCACACCACCACCACGAGCTGCCGACGTCCGGGCGCGAGCTCAACGGCGTCGCGCTGAGCGCCACGCTGCACTGCCTGACCGGTTGCGCCATCGGTGAGGTCCTCGGCATGGTCATCGGGACCGCGCTGGGGTTCTCCGACCTGGGCACGATCGCCCTGGCCGTCGCCCTCGCGTTCTTCTTCGGCTACCTGCTCACGAGCCTTCCGCTCCTGCGGGCCGGCCTGGCGCTGGGCGTGGTCATCCCGATCGCGCTGGCGTCGGACACGCTGAGCATCGCCGTGATGGAGGTCGTCGACAACGCGATCATGGTGGCCGTCCCGGGCGCGATGGAGTCCGGCGTGGGCGATGTCCTCTTCTGGGGCGCCCTGTCGTTCGCGCTCGTCGTTGCGGGGCTCGTCGCGTACCCGGTCAACCGATGGCTCATCGCCCGCGGCAAGGGGCATGCGGCCGTCCACGCGACCGGGATCCACGGCGGGCCGTCGCCGCGGCTGGTGGGGACCATCGCCATCGCGGCGTTCGCCTTCGGCGTCGCCGTCCTCGGCACCGAGCTCCTGGGCGAGGACGAGCCGGCCCACGGCGATGACGCGCCCCACGCGGCGCTCACCCAGGGGGCGGACCGATGACCGCAGCCCTGCAGACCGCAGCCGGCACCCGCCGGCGATGTGCCACCGCGCGCAGCCGCACCGCCTGACGCGGCCGCGCGCCTCCGCACCTCACCTCTGATCCTTCACCGACCGGGACCGACCGGCCCCCAAGGAGCACACCATGCAACCCCAAGCCGATCCGCGGCGCTGGATGGCCCTTGCCGTCATCGCGCTCGCGCAGTTCATCGTCATCATGGACACGTCGATCATCGGCGTGGCCCTCCCCGACATCCAGGCCGAGCTCGGGTTCGACCCCGAGAACCTGTCCTGGGTGTTCAACGCCTACGTCATCGCGTTCGGCGGCCTGCTGCTGCTGGGCGGCCGGCTCTCTGATCTCCTCGGCGCGAAGCGCGTCTTCGCCGCCGGATGGACCGTCCTCGCGGGCGGCTCGCTCCTCGCGGGGCTCGCCGGCTCCGTGGAGGTGGAGATCGCCGCCCGCGCACTGCAGGGCGTCGGCGCGGCGTTCATCGCCCCCGCGGCACTGACGCTCCTCATGATGCTCTTCGGGCACAACCCGAAGGAGCTGACGACGGCGTTCGCCGTGTACGGCGCGGCCGCCCCCGCCGGTGGCACGGCCGGGGTGTTCCTCGGCGGCGTCATCACCGAGTGGGCGTCGTGGCCGTGGGTGTTCTGGATCAACATCCCGCTCGCCGTCGCCGCGCTGGCCCTGACCCCGCGGCTCATGCCGTCGGCCCCGGCTCGCCGCGGCTCGGTCGACATCCTCGGCGCCACGCTGGCGACCACCGGCCTGGCGGGGATCGTGTTCGCCATCGTCCGCGCCCCCGAGCAGGGCTGGGGCTCGGCGGAGACGCTGCTCGTCCTCGGCGGCGGCCTGACCGCCCTCGCGGCGTTCGTCTCCGTGCAGTCCATCCGCAGCGAGCCGCTCATGCGCCTGGGGATCTTCCGGGCGCCGAACCTCGCGGCGGCGAACGTCGCGCAGGTGCTGCTGGGCGCCGCGTGGGTCCCGATGTGGTTCTTCCTGAACCTCTACCTCCAGCAGGTGCTGGGG
>SXGQ01324020.1_pt1 | contig 11040 bp, 12 predicted proteins | sample 3178371 | NCBI WGS metagenome assembly SXGQ01 (sample SAMN11356859, study PRJNA531348) | freshwater metagenome | isolation source: freshwater sample F1-20 | place: China: Fuxian Lake, Yuxi | collected 2017-12-25 | reverse complement strand
GGTGTCGAGGCGACGCGGGCCGATTCCTTGGATGCTTTCTTGGCCATGCGTTGAGTCTAGAGCTTGGGATGCGGACCGATGAGTGTCAAAAGTGCTTCGTCACACTCGGGGAAGCGATCGGTGGCGGGGCTGAGCTGGTGGCCGGTGATGATGAAGCCGCACTTCTGCAGGACGCGGATGGAGGCGGTGTTGGTGACGGCGGCGCGGGCGTGGAGGGGGCGGGTGGGGATGAGGTCGAGGAACATCGTGAGGGCGCGGGTGGCGATGCCCTGGCCCCAGTGGTCTTTGGCGATCCAGTAGCCGATCGCGTTCTGGCCGTCGAGGTTGAAGCAGGAGATCTGGCCGACCACGATGTCGTCGGCGAGGATTGCTTTGGCGACGATGGTCGGGTCGGCGCGGATCCTGGCCCAATGGGCGTCGAATGCCGCGGCGTCGCGGGGGTGGACGACGGCCATGCGGTTGGCTTCGGGGTCGAGTTGCTGGTGGAAGAGGGCCGGGAGGTCTTCTGAGGTGATGTCGCGGAGGTGGATGGTTGGGTGCGGCATGTAGGAGAGATTGCGAGTGGGGGAGGGGGGGCGCGATCAGCTCCAGAACTTCCAGCGGGGGCGGGGTTTGGGTTGTGTGCGCTGGAAGCGCATGAGCGGGATTGTCTGGGGATCAAACTGGCTGACGACGGGCCCGCCTTCGAGCACGTAGCCGAACAAGGTCGCGAGGGCGGCTTCGGCGAGTTCGAGTGGATGGAACGGGAAAGGGTAGTCGTCGTCTTCTTCGTCGCCGTCGGTTGCGGGGTGCTCGCCAGCCCAGAACGGCAGTTCGAAGTGGAGTCGCGGGCCGATGTCTTCCATGATTCCGAACTCCGGCGAGAGGCTGAGCGACCGAATCAGCTTGCCGTTGGTCCATTGGGCATAGGCGAACCAGTCCACGACGCTGTGCATGCAGTGGACCCAGACGGAACCGCGGCCGCCCGCCTTGATGAATCGGGGGGCGAGCATGGAGGGATTGTCGAGGGCGACCTCCGACGCCGAGATGATGGAGACTTCCGGGAAGCACCCGACGATGAGTTCGTCGTCGTCCGCGCGGGTGTCGGACAGGTCGACGTCGTCGAGTGGGGTGAGCGTCTCGCCGGGGAAGAGCCGCTGGGCGAACTTGAGGGTGGCGTCGCGGTCGAGGGTTGGCTGGCGGCGGAGGGCTTCTCGGGGATCACCTTCGGCGTAGACCAGCATCCAGTTGTGGGTGCCCATCGGTTGCTCCGGGGATGGAGGGTGGCGGCTCGACTGTGAGCCGGCGGCTGGTCAGTGGAACTGGCGAACCTCAACGGGGGCGCGGCAGGCGATGACGGCCTTGCGGCCCCACGCCAGGGCTTCGTCCAGATTGGCGGTTCTGAGTACCCAGAAGCCGCCCACGTGCTCGTTGGTTTTGAGGTACGGCCCGTCGGTGGTGAGCACCTTGCCGTCGGGCGTTGCCCGGAGCGAGGTTGCGCGGCGGGCGGGGTGAAGGCCGCCGACGAAGACTCTGACACCGGCGGCGACCATTTCGTCGTTGAGAACGTCGATCGCGCGGGTCATGGCGTCGTCTTCGGCGACGGCCGGGTCGTAGTCGTCGGGGTGGTGGATCGCGACCAGGTACTCCGGCATGGCTGCTCCGGTTGGGGGGTTCGGGCGGGCGATCGTCAGGAGTTTACTGTATCGAAGGATGGCCTGGCCGTGAAACGTGCCTCCGCGGCATCGCGACTCAGGCCGGGGCTGCTACGCGGCATCGAGTTCGGCGATGGCCGCGCTGGCGGTTGTCGTGACGGGGGCGGCATCGTCCGAACAGGGGACGGAATCGCGGGCGAGTATCGCGATCAGATTGGCGTGCCGCGAGAGGGTGCGGCGGCGGGCGTAGTCCGATGTCTGTCGGCCCGCGGCCTGGATCGCGCGGAGTAGTGCGAGCATCACGGCGGTGTTGCCCGACGCCGATTGGCGGATCTGGTTCAGGCAGAGCCCGGTGAGCACGTCGAACGATCGGCCGCTTGCGATCAGGCGGACCGTGCCGTCCTCTGCCCGGAATCGGTCCGGGATGGATCTCGCTGCCAGCGTTTCGAGCACCGCGGCGAGATGCTCTACGCACATCACGCCGGTCGTCGTGTCGTTGATCCCTGGCGAGAGCGCCTTGAGGGCGATATCGACGATCTGGCGGATCCCGAAGGCCGCATCCTGTTCGATTGTCCGGGCGGCGCCGATGTCGAACGTTTCCCGCAACTCGGCGACGAGTTCATCGCCTGGTGGAGCCGCCATCGCGATCTCACAGATTGACCCCGCGGGAGTGACGAACGAGCCGATGTCGGCGGACATGCGTACGACGGCATCATTCTCTGCAGCCTTCGCGAGCAATCCCTTGGCGTCCAAGGACTGGACGTACCCGAACTGCTGAGCGGGAATCGCGTGCCAGCGATGTCCGCCATGAGCATCATCATCGGGAGACGCGGCGATCGCGCCGGGACGGGGCCCCGGTGCGGCACGGGTTGCGGTCGCGGGCTCGCCCTCATCGGCGGGGAACAGGTCGTCGATCGCGTTGAGCGTCTCGTTCGTCACTCGTCGAAGGATGATGCCGACCTGAATGGACTCGGCGACATGGTGAATGAAGTAGATCAGCACTCCGATGCTCAAGAGTGCGAGGAGCAGCCCGCCCATGACGGCGAGGGCCGGAACAAACGCCGTCTCATCGCCTGAGCGGATGGTTCTGAGCACGACAAGGCAGTACGCAAAGAGTCCGACGAAGTACCCAAGCACGAACTGGTTGACCCGATCCCGCATGAAGTTGCGGATGACTCGTGAGGTGTATTGCGAGGATGCGGCGGCGAGCGTGGAGATCGTCAGCGAAAATGTCAGGCTCGCGACGGTGATCATGGAACCAGCGATGGCGGCGAGCATCCCACGCGCTCCCGCGGCGCCTACCCCGAAGATGAGCGAGTGGTTCGTGATCCAATCGGTGCCGATGGCCAGGTCTGTGGCGACGAGCAGCACCGCGAGGGTGATCGCACCAAAGACCATGCCCAGTGGCACGAACCACAGGCTGGAGCTGACGCGGATCCACAGTTGATGCAGGTGGTGCAACACGAGGGATGATACCGACGGCCGGGCGCCGCGGGTCGGCCGTTGCGCACGGCCGCTTCAAACTGCGGGCTTGGCGGCTGGACCGCCGCGGAGGAGGTCTTCCTTTTCGTCGGGCTGTGCCTGTCGAGCTTGCTCGTCGAGCGTGTCCGCCTCGCTGGAGAGGCCGCCCTCTGCGGGCGTGGCGATGGCCTCGGGGGTGCGGAGTGGTCGTTCGGGCGGGGGCGGGGCGGTTGCTTGTTCCTTTGCCGGGGTCGGCAACTCCGAGAGCATGGTGATGGGCACGCCGCGGGGGAAGATGACTTCTCTGGCCTCGTCGGGAATGGAGATGCCGGCATCCTGAAAGGCTCGCTTGGTGAGTCGGATCACCGACGAGCGGACCTTGAGCCAGCTGTGCTCGCGGCCGTTCAGCCAGAAGTAGATCCGCAGATTGACCGTGGCCTTTCCCAGCTCCTCCACGAGCACCCACGGTTCGGGGTCCTTGAGAACGGCAGGGTGTCCGGCCAGGACTCGGAGCGCGACTTCCTGCGCTTCATCGATGTGGTCGTCGTAACCGATGCCGAAGATGAAGTCCTCACGCCTGTTGGGGTTGACCGAGAAGTTTCGGATCGTGCTCTTGTAGACTGTCGCGTTTGGCACCTGGGACACTGTTCCGTCCAGCGTCATCAGGACCGTTGTGCGGACGTTGAGCTGCCTTACGTAGCCGGTCACGCCCGCGACCTCGACCAGGTCGCCGGTATGGAAGGGTCGCTGGACGCTCAGGAAGATGCTGGCGAGGTAGTTCTCGGTGATGTCGCGGAAGGCGATACCGACCGCCAGTCCGATGAGGCCCGTGCCGCCGATGATCGTGAGCGCGAGCTGCGTGAGGCCGGATATACGAAGCACGATGTAGAGGCCCGTGAGCAGCACCAGGACTCCGGCGCCGCGGGCGAACAAGCCACGGAGCAGGCGCGAGCTGATGCGGCGGCGGAGCACGGTCCGGATGCCGAGTGTGGTCAGCCAGGCGGCTACCGCGGAGAGTGCGAGGATGATCAGCGCCAGGACGAACAGCGGCATGGCGCGCGCGATGTCACGCTTCAGCGCTGACAGACCCGACTGCGCGCTTCTGAAGTCCCAGATCGAGGACTCCTTGACGGACATCTGATTGGCGACGGCGGCGACGCCCTGCGTGTTGCGGGCGAGGGTGCCGGCCCACTTCTTGAGTTCCTCTGATTCCGCGCGCCCGCGGAGGAACACCACGCCCTCTTCCACGTGGATGCTCGGATCGCTGAACCAGCCCGTTGCGTGCAGGATGCGCTCGAGACGCTCGCGGATCTGGTCGTCGTGCGCCTCGGGCTCAACATCCACTCGGGCGACGACCGGAGACACCTCGTCGTCGGCGGGTGCTGATGGCGCTGGGGGGCGGTTCACGGGCGCTGGCGGCGGCAGTGCCGTGGCCGACGGGGTGAGCAGGGATGCGGCAGCCATCAGCAGCGCTGCGGTGAGCGCATGTCGACAGGCGACGCTGGCCGCAGAGCGTTTCATGGAGGGATCGTAGAGGGTCCGTGGAACAGAGAGGGCACAATCGAGGAGATGATGGCGATTCGGGCATCGCCGGGCGAGCGTTCGGGTTTTGGACTTGACTTGGGAACATCTGATAGAACAGATGAGGTGTGGTGTGTCCATCGAGGAGGCGGCATGGGACTTTCAAGACGCGGATTTCTTGCGGCGGCCCCGGGCGTGTGCGGTGTGGTGGGGGGGCTGGTCGCGGGGTCGACAGGTCGTGCGTCGGTCTCACGCGGTGATGTGGAGGCGGACAGCCTCTGGCCAGAGTTCCCGCGTCAATCGTCCGAGCGGGTGCAGGAGATGGTGGGGGTGTGCCACCGCGACATCGATCGCGTGCGGGCGTTGCTCGACGAGCATCCGGCGTTGGTGAATGCGGCGTGGGACTGGGGCTTTGGAGATTGGGAGACGGCTCTTGGCGCGGCGGCCCACACGGGGCGGCGGAACATCGCCGAGCTGCTGCTGGAACGCGGGGCTAGGCTTGATATCTACGCGGCGGCAATGCTCGGCCAGACGGAGACTGTGAAGGCGATGATCGCCGCGTCGCCGGGGATCCAGCGGAACGCGGGCCCGCACGGCATCACCCTGCTTGCGCACGCACGGGCGGGTGGTCCGGCGGCGGCTGGGACACTTGCGTATCTCGAAGGCCTGGGTGATGCCGATCAGAAGCCCGCGATGCAGGCGCTCACCGACGAGCAACGGCAGTCGTATGTCGGGCGCTTCGTGAGCCCGTCACTCGGTGAGGGCGGGCTGGAGGTCGGCACGAACAGGAACGGAGATCTGACCATCAGCGTGAAGGGTCAGTCGCCCATCGTGCTGCGGCATGCCGGCGACCACAGTTTCTTCCCGGCCGGGGCTCCGGCGGTGCGGATCAGGTTCAGCGATACCGGGCGCGGGATGGATCTGGTTGAGATTGTGGACCGGGTTGTGGTTGTGGCGGCGGTGCGGGGTGTGTGATGGGTGCCGCGCGTTGCGCCGCAGCAGCGCGACTGCGTCCGCCCCCTACCGGCGCGCCAGTTCATACCGCGTGTCAAAGATCCCATAGATCAGCAGGCACGCGAGCACCGCCACCAGGGTGAGTTCCAGCCAGAAATCGAAGATCTCAAGCGTCATGATCGAGGCGAAGAGTACCGCGGCACTCAATCGGTGCAACCAGGTTCCCAGTCACCTGGACTACTGCAGGCGCTCGCGATGTACTGAACACGGGACGACTCGCGCCGATTCGGCGTGACGAGCCCCGCGAACGGCGATAGTCAGCGCGGCCCGTTGGCCTTGGTGCGTTCGAGCGACCGGGCGAGTGACTTCTTGAGAGTGGCGGCCGCGGCATCGATGGCCGCGTAGTAGTCTGCGGCCTGCTCTTCCACGCGCAGCGTGGCCAGCCCGGGCGGAGTCACCACGATCGAGCACTGCTTGTCGATCCCGCCCTTGGGCCCGTTGACGTCCGCAACCCGCACATCGACCGTACATGCCGCACCCTTCAGTCGTCCGGCAGCCGCCCCGACCTTGGTCATGATGTAGTCGTACTGGGCATCGCTGGTCTTGATGCTTCCGTCGAACAGCCTGATTTCCATGAAGAACCTCCGTTTGGTGTTTGAGTTGCCCTATGAACGCCCGAGGGACGCCGTTTGTTCTCCAGATGCAACCGGCTCGAATGGACAGCGCGTGCTCGACGATCTCGCGGCGGCTACCATCTGCCCATGCTTCCGGTTGGGGAGTAGCCGCCCGCCGATGCGGGTGGGACGGGTCGTCAACACGGGTGGAACGGTTTGCGCTCTGCCCCGGCCCGTCTTCGGCATTGGTTTTCGTCGCTTCAGAGCACGGACCGATGCCCTTGGCGAGACCAACATTCATTTTGCTTCGAAGTTGCGACCTGCGCGTCGGCTCTGGGATCAGGTGAACGTCGCCTCTCTAGTTGCGACGAACGACCTCGGATCCCGAACACGCCCAGCACGTCCGACTGTGCTCGCACGCCCGTACGAGCGGAAAGTGGATTATGAACCCTATGGAACAGGATGCGGTTGTGACGGTGTGTCTTCTGGCCGCGTTTGCGGATGGGCGGAAGGACGATGCCGAGCGCGAGGAGGTTCGGCGGATCGTTGAGAATCTCAGGCCTGATTCCGGGGGCGAGGGCGCGTCGAGCGGCTCAGAGCGCGGGCGCGGCTTGTCGGCGCTGTACCAAGATGTTCTGCTGGGGCGGGTGACGGTCGAGAAAGCCGCCGCGCCGTTGAAGAGGCAGGAGCATCGGACGCTGGCGTACGAGATGGCAGTGGCTGTGTGCGACGCGGATGGAAAGGCCGGGGCGGAGGAGAAGTCGTTTCTCGAGAACCTGCGGATCGCGCTGTCGATCGACGAGGCGTCGGCGACGGCGACGCTGCATCAGGCCGACGAGTTTGTAGACTTCGGGATTGAGCAGGTGCCAGCGGTGGGCGGGGCGTTGGCGGCCGGGGTTGGGACGGCTGGTCCGGGGGAGGGCAAGGTTCGGGTAGATGAGGCCGAGATCGAGTCGTCGATCACGCGGTACGCGATCCTGAATGCGGCGATCGAGCTGCTGCCTAAGGGGCTTGCGACAGCCGCAATCATCCCCTTGCAGATGAAGATGGTCTACCGGATCGGATCGCGATACGGGTACACGCTCAACACCGGGCACATCAAGGACTTCCTGGCGACCGTCGGTGTGGGTATGACGTCGCAGGTTCTCGAGAACTACGCCCGCAAGTTTCTCGGCGGGGTGGGACGCCGCATGCTCGGGCGCGTGGCCGGCGCGGTGGCCGATCAGGCGACCAGTTCCGCGTTCTCCTTCGCGTCGACTTATGCGCTCGGGCACGCGGCGAAGGCGTACTACGCTGGCGGCAGGTCGCTGAGCGCGATCGACCTCAAGGGCATCTTCACGACGCAGGCCGAGAAGGCCAAGACCCTGTACACGCAGCACCGCGGCGCGATCGAGTCGCAGAGCACAGGTTTGGACGCGGGCAAGCTGCTGAACATGGTGAGGCAAGGGGTGTAGAGAATACGGGAGTGGCTGCGCGACCAGCGTACGGTTGCCACGTTTCGTACTCAGAGTCTTGCGCCACGTACCGGCGCAACCGCAGCTTGGCACCGGCATACCGCCGGGTCGGCATGTACCGGCCAGAGGATATGAAGTCTCATGAATGATCTGCTCTTTCTCGCGACCGCCGCGACATCCAATCCCGCTGATCTGAAGGTCTGGGCGTATGTCGGATTCATCGGCCTTGTAATCGTGTTCCTGGCGCTGGACCTCGGCGTCTTTCACCGCGAAGCCCACGAAGTCAAGATGAAGGAGGCGGTGACGTGGTCGGTCATTTGGCTGACTTGCGGCATCGCGTTCAGCGGGTTCGTGTACATGGCGTACGAGAACCACTGGCTCGGGCTGGGGTTGAACACCGCTATGTACAGTACGTCGGAAGCGATCAAGGCTGGTGCACCGCTCATCGTGTCGGGCGAGGTGCAGGGGCTTGAAGCCTCAAAGCAGTATCTGGTGGGTTACGTGGTCGAGAAGTCGCTGGCGATGGACAACATCTTTGTCATCGCGCTGATCTTCTCGTTCTTTGCGGTTCCGGCGAAGTACCAGCACCGAGTGCTCTTCTGGGGCATCATCGGCGCGCTGTTGATGCGAGGCGGGATGATCTTCCTTGGCGCTGGGCTGATCATGAAGTACCAGTGGATTCTGATCATCTTTGGCGGGTTCCTGATCCTGACAGCCCTGAAGATGGCCCTGATCAAGGGCAACGACGATGTCTCGCAGAACATCGCGGTACGCCTGTGCAAGAAGTTCTTCCGCGTGACCGAGTTCTACGACGGGCAGAAGTTCTTCACCAAGCGAACGCTCAAGCCGACGTACAGCACGGATGCCAGCGGTAAGGAAGTTATAGACGCGGCACCGGTGGGCTCGCTGAGTGTTAGGTGGGCGATCACGCCCTTGTTCCTGGCGCTCATCCTCGTTGAAATCACCGATCTGGTATTTGCTGTGGACTCGATCCCGGCCATATTCGCGATCACGCCGGACCCGTTCATCGTATTCACGAGCAACATCTTTGCGATCCTGGGACTGCGGGCGCTGTACTTCTGCCTGGCGGCATTGATCCAGAAGTTCCGGTTCTTGAAACCGGCGTTGATTCTGATCCTGGCGTTTGTGGGCGTAAAGCTGCTGCTCTTGAGCGTGCCGCCGTATCTCGATGTGATTGGGATGGCCAAGGCTGATCCGATCAAGATCGACACCACGGTGTCGCTGTTGGTCGTTGTCGGCATGCTGGCGTTGGCAACAGTGCTGAGCGTGATAGTCCCATCAAAGCCTGCGGAAACAAGAGACTCGGACGAGAGGGGCAAGGGTCGCTAACCCCAGAACGCTGAACCTCCGCCGAAACGGAACGCATCGCTCCAACCGCATCCGTTCTCACACAAGGAAACTGCCCGCGACTGCTGGATGGCAGAGCCTCCCACTGACCGAGTAAATGACATGAACATTCGCAAGCTCGTCCAGTCCGCACCCTTTAACAACTTCATCATCGCCGTCATCCTGGGCAATGCGGTTCTAATTGGACTGAGCACCTACATCACCGATACGACTGCTCTCCGTGTCATCGCGGGAATCGAGACGGTCTGCGTCGTCATCTACCTTGTGGAGATCGTACTGAGATTTCTCGCCCGCGACTCGACAAAGTCGTTCTTCCGCGACGGCTGGAACATCTTTGATCTCGTGATCGTCATCGCGGCGCTGATCCCCGCATCAAACAGCATCGGCCCCGTGCTGCGCATCCTTCGAGTGTTCCGCGTGCTGCGGCTGGTCAAGACCATCCCGGAGTTGCGGCTGATCGTCACGGTGCTGCTCCGCTCGGTCGCGAGTATGAAGTACGTGGCGCTGCTGGCGAGCATCCTCTTCTACGTCTATGCGGTCATCGGGGTGAAACTGTTCGGCGGTGATGGCCACCCCATGCAGCCCTACTTCGCCAGCATCCACGAGGCGTGCTTCACACTTTTCCGCATTCTCACCGGAGACGACTGGACCCAGATGCGCTATGAACTTGCTCAGGCTGGCCAACCCCTGGGAGCGTTCACGGCGTTCCAAGTCTCCTGGATCGTGGTCGCGACGTTCCTGCTGGTCAACCTCATCGTCGGTGCCGTCATCAACAACTACCAGAAGGTACAGGACATTGAGGAACACCGTTCGCTCGCGCCCGACACCAGCGAGCGACGCGTGCGGGAGCTTGTCCGTGAACTCGACGCGATCCTCAACTCCCGCCACATCAAACAGCCAGCAGCCGACGGCAAGTCCGAGCCCGCGCCCGCCAGCGCCTGACCTGCCCTCGAGCGCCGACCCCCGAAACGCTGCAACAGCCCGTGCAGTGGATCGAAGCTGCGTTCGCATCAGGCCCCCGCTCGGAACGCCCCTGTTAACTGGACCCCCGCGAGGACCAGAGAGCGAGAGAGTTCGGGTGGCGCGCGTTCCGAAACCGCGGCGTTCGGAGCGGGACCCCTCTCTCCGGATCGAAACCGAGTGCGCCGAACCCCCGCCACGGTACGCTCGCCGAGGGCGTTGTCAGCGGTCCGCGGCCCGTGCGGAGCCATTCGGCGGTGAGTCGGTTGTACGCCTGGCGGGAGGCCGCCGAGCCGTATGGACCGAGGTAGTTCCATTGGCCGTTGAGCACGACCACGGCCTGACCGGAGGCCTTGTGGCGACGGTACGTGGGGAGACGCCCAGGGTTGCTGTGGCGGGGCATGAGCAGGCTCCCGAATCTCGAAAAGAAGTACGTACTTCTTTCGTCGAGTCCTTCAGGGCCGCTCTGCCTCACGCGGGCAGGTACGCTAAATCAAGCGTCCAGCGATACTTCCGACCAAATCGGGGTGAGAGGATTCGAACCTCCGACCTTCTCGTCCCGAACGAGACGCGCTACCAAGCTGCGCTACACCCCGTCAGTGTGGCCGCATGGTAGGGGGGGATCAGGGTGGGGGCAAGGGGAGGGGTGGTGAGGGGGCTTGGCTGGTGTGCGGCGTGGCCGCTTGGAGCTGCGGGTCACGCTTTGCACCCCGAGCGCTGCGGTGGGACGCACTGACCTGCCGCCCAAAGCTGCGGCAGGTCTGTGGCACGGGGTTGGGCGTATTTGCGCTTTTCGTGTGCCTTCGCCCGGCCGCCTTCCATTGGGAGGGGGAGAGTGCGGGCGGTGGCTTTGAGTTCTTGGAGATGGAGACGTGCCCTCACCTGCCTCTCGCTGGCGCGTGAGGCTGTCCTCTCCCCCGAGGGGAGAGGGGTTGGGGGTGCCCGCTCTGTCACTCGCAGGGCCTCGTGACATCTCTCCCGTCGGGGACGGGAGAGATGGGGCGCGTGCGTTTGGGCGTCGAGCTGGTGTTGTTGGGCGCGACTGGTGGGGGGGGGCCCCCCCCCCCCCCCCCC
>SXGQ01238349.1_pt1 | contig 11040 bp, 16 predicted proteins | sample 3178371 | NCBI WGS metagenome assembly SXGQ01 (sample SAMN11356859, study PRJNA531348) | freshwater metagenome | isolation source: freshwater sample F1-20 | place: China: Fuxian Lake, Yuxi | collected 2017-12-25 | reverse complement strand
TCTCCAGCGTGAGCTGGCCGATCTTCGCGTGCAGGGTCTTGATGTCCACGTCCGGCGCATCGGACTTCGCCTTCTCCCCGAAGACGCTGGAGGCTCGCTCCAGCAGCTGGGTCTTCCAGTCCGTGATCTGGTTCGGGTGAATGTCGTACAGCTTCGCCAGCTCGGCCAGGGTCTTGTCCCCCCGGACCGCCGCCAGCGCCACCTGCGCCTTGAAGGCCGCTATGTGGTTACGTCGGGATCGTCTCTTCATGGAGTGCTCCAAACCCCGGCTGCCCGCCGGGACACGGGGCAGATTCTCCACTTATCGGCCTGTCCGAAAATCCGGGACCGGCTCTAACCGCCAACCCTGGTCGGTCCTTTGGAAAATGTCTTCATAGATACCAGAAAAGAGCACTCGGCAAGGAGACCCGTCATAGGGTTGTTGCGTGCAGATCACCATCGTGCGTCCCGTCGCCTGGTCAGGTGAAACTGCCTGGAGCACAGTGTTTGTCTGGATATGCCGGGGTTGACCGGGGCGGTTGAGTTCGCCGGAACGAATCCCTTGCATGACGGTGAGACGTTCATCATTGGTCGATGACGAGACGAGTGGAGAAGCCGACCCCGCGATGTAGTAGGACAGCTCTGCGCCCTCCAGGAACAGCGCCACATAGTCTGAAAGGCGATCTTCGTCGAAGGAGTAGCTGTACTCAGATATCAGCTCGAGAATTTCAGTTCTATCTTCAGGAGATATTGTCGAATTGCGTGCCACAAAGAGCTCCTTCCGCTTTTCCGTCGCAAAGGTCATCGATCGTCGCGAATTGCAAAGCTCATGGGTTGAGCGGCTCGCTACCCTGCGCGGCCTACCGGACGTAATCCTTGCATTGGACTCGTCAATTCGTTCGGAAAGGGACCTAACGTTCGAGCTACGCCGCTGGCCACCGCAGGACGTCTTGGCCGCGCAGCGCAGCACGGACAGCGGGCGCCGCGCGGTCAAGTCTGCGGTGAACGGCGACTACTCGATGCGTACGAACTCGGTACTACCAAACGTCACAGTTCTCGTTGGGCACCCTGAGCAAGATAGGACGCCAAGGGCGGAGATCTGGTGGCCAACGCGCGACTCACTCGCGGCATGGAGAGGCCGGGTACGGCGGCGCGCAGGGCGACAATGCAATTGACGCCCGTAGCGGTGCCGCAGAGTGAGATGGGCCGTCGAGTGGAGAAGCTTGTTGGGCGGTCGTCTGGCCATGGATGGTGACCGCCTGAACTTCCTGACCAACTTACATGTGCGAGCTTCGCACTATCGGTCCTCTGCGGGCAGTGCAATGCGAGACCGACCACCCGCATGAGAACTCGACTTCTCGATGCGAAGTGCCTGTGAACCACGAGCTTCCTGAACTCGACCTGCGCCCTGGCCAATGGCTCGTGCCTCAACACACGTGTTGAAGCGGGAGACCGATGACTACTACGAAAACACGAGCACTCGATGCGAGTGATCCCCGAACCGCTACCGATTCCATCTCCTGCTGCTCGCCGATGCGAGCCTAACCAGGTGCCTAGCACGCTGGCAACGACCGTTGAGGCGAAGTTCAGGCGACGCGTGCACACAAGCGTCTGACTAGACAGGACGGTCGTTGCGCGAACGAGCTATAGCTTCAATCTTCTCGAGAGCCACCGGCACGAAGGCCTCCGCCGACAGCGGAAGCTGAAGGGACCGTAGCCTGGTAAGTGAGACCGATCTCGCTGGCGCGATTGAAGCCACTTCGACGGAGGTGAGGACGTAGAACTCCCATTGAGAAAGATCCATCGCGTTCCACTTGACGATGTCCCTTTCGTGTTGAAACGCGAAGACGTAAAGCTCCGATTTGAGCGCTCGATCCTTTGCCATATCCGTCACGCCGGATGAGTCGCGGGCCCTAAGACCACCAAAGCGGACGCTTGAGTCCGGACCATCTCGGTACTTTCTCTCCGACATCGGCTTCCCGAACTCGTCGAGTACCTTCCACGACTGCCAGTACGCGGAGGCCTTTACCTCGACCCTGACGCCGCTCTCAGTCACGACGTCACTGTTCGACCAGCTGACTCTTCGTCGAGACTCGACGCCGAGGAGCTTAAGGACGAGCCACTCGGCGAACCAACCCTTGACGTCGTCGTCGCAGAGGTCGGCCATTGCCCATTTCCAGAAGTCCGTCAGACTCGCTTGGACGAGCGCAGGGCCATTAGTGACCGTGTCGTTGGGGCTGTTCAAAGCATGGACTGTCATGGGCTTGTGCGGTCTGGCTCAACGTTGAAAGCAGCAAGTAGCGATATCCGGCAGGCCATCCCAGCACACACTCCGCTCCGCCGACTTCCCTCATCCGATCAACTACTTCTCTACTCCTCGGCACTATGGCGGGCGTCCCAATCCGGCGACGCAACCCGGCGAGGACGCTCCTCACTCGCTTCAACGCCGGGACGCCGATTCAACTCCCTTCGCGGAACCAGAGTCCAGCCAATTGACACGAACAGCGATCGCTTCGCGAGCCCGAACGCGGCAAGGCCAGACCTCGCAGTTCTCGTTGGGCACCCTGAGCAAGATAGGACGTGCAGGGGTGGCACTTGGTGCCCAACGTGGGGCTCAAGCGCGGCATGAAGCGGCCGGGACGGCGAAGCGCAGGGCGACAATGAAATTGGCGCCCGTAGCGGAGACCGCCGAGTGAGATTTGCCGTCGCTTGGAGGCACTGGTTGGGCGGTACCTAGGTACGGATGGTGACCGTCTGAACTTCCTGACCGACATTCATGCAAGAGCTGCGCACTATCGGCTCTCCGCGGGCAGTGCAAAGCGAGACCGACCACCCGCTCGGGACCACGACTTCTCGATACAGAGCGCCTGTAGCGCGCGAACTCCCGGAATACAACGTGCGCTCGCGCCAGTGGCTTGCACCCCGACCTGGACGGAGAAGTGCGAGATCGATGCCCAGCGCGCAACGGCTTCAGCTTGGAGGGAACGGCGTGCTCACATTTATCGAGGCGAGCAACGGGTTTGTGCGCCAATGCAAGCGCTACTACCGACACTGGAATACGTAGGAGCGCGTCCTCTTCATGAATCCCATCGCGATCTCCTGATCGAAATTGGGATCGTGAACAAAGTCGAACCCGCTTGGGCACGCTCGAGCCGCGAATCGATTCGCGAAGACATGGATACGCTGTGCAATCGATCCTTCCGTCTCCATCATCCCAGGTGCTGCGGTGACCGTGAGCAGATGCTTCCCGCCGCCCAGGTCCTCATTGGTGTACCTGACGTCGCCCGTGCCTCCAACTTGGGAGCCGGGTTCGGCTGCATCTGGTGGCTTCGTGTACGAGCACGCGAGCAGAGCCACGGACATCAATAGGGGAATGAAGCCACTTCTAGCTTGCATGGTCTGACCTCGATACGGCGAGTCCGAGAATTGTCCGCATCGCAAACAAAGTAAAGAGATGCGGCATTGTCGGCCCTTCGGGCAGCTCAAACGAGGTCGGCCTTCCTCAAGACCGCGTGCCGGTGATGACGTTGCTGCCACACGATTCGTGACCTTGCAGACTCTGAAGCCAGCCTGAACTATCGCGCGCTTACTACGAAAGTAAAGCACAGCCGTGAACAGCGACTACTCGATGTACGCGAACGTGGCACGGCCGGACCTTTCTGCAGTTGTTGGGCACACTGAGCAAGATAGGACGCCAAGGGCGGAGATCTGGCGCCCAACGACGGTATCAGACGCGGCATGGAGCGGCCGGGACGGCGGAGCGAAGGGCGACAATGGAATTGGCGCCCGCAGCGCAGACCGCCGGAAGCTGATGGCCGTCGGCTGCATACAGAGGTTGGGCTGTACCTGGCGACGGATGGTGACCGCCTGAACTTCCTGACCCACATACATGTGCGAGCTTCGCACTATCGGCTCTCCGCGGGCAGTGCAATGCGAGACCGGCCACCCGCTGGAGCAGGAGACCTCTCGATACCAAGCGCGTGCGCATGAACCCATCTGGTTACTCGTGGCTCCATGGCGCTCGACTGCTCGCCACGCGGCAGATAGGACAACGCGCTGTCGCCCAGCCAGGCGAAGTGCGGATTCGTGATTGATCCCCGTTCCAGTGCGACCGCACACGCACACTACAAACTCGCGCCGCGGATAGAATCCTGCTAAAGGGATTCTCTCGCCGGGCGGTAGTTCTCGTTCGCTTGACGGACTGCATAGTCGACGGCTTCCAGACATTGCCTAGAACCGCTCAAGCTGAATCGCAGCACCTCGAACTGATCCCCCTTCGCTGGGAACACGATTCCGATTCGGCTAGCAGCTCTGATCGTGTCATTGATGGATTCGTACGACGCAAAGAAGTACAGAGTCGAACCGTCGTCTAGCGTTCGACCAGAACAAATGATCATCTCGTGGGACGCACCGACGTCTGTATTGACTAGAACGGGATACCGACTGTCTTCAACGCATCCGAGCTGTAGAGAAAACGCATAGAAGCACGCCCGAGAACCGTCCGTGTACGGGCAGCTCATTGATAGTATTGATCCCGCTCCGTTCATGGTGTAAGCGCTGATCCGCTCTGGATCATCTGTGCTCGAAGCCCAATCCCCAACCCGTCTCTCACCCGCAAGGGCGGAGCCGAACGTCAGAGCAAGGAACAACACAGCTACCCTGAAACTACTGGACCGCAGATTCATCGCTGATTCTCCTCGTCGCGAATCCTATCCCATGATCATTCGAGCATTGCCGCATTGTGCGCAAAGCGCAAGAAAACGCTGGCAGATGAAGTGCCCGCCGGGCTTGCCGCAGCTAAGGGACCTCGAGAACCCCCGCAGTTCGGAGTTGGGCACCGCTGAGCAGGATAGGACGCCAAGGGCGGAGATCTGGTGCCCAACGTGGGGCTCAAGCGCGGCATGAAGCGGCCGGGACGGCGAAGCGCAGGGCGACAATGAAATTGGCGCCCGCAGCGGAGGCCGCCGAGTGAGATTTGCCGTCCAGTGGAATAGCTTGTTGGGCGGTCGTCTGGCGACGGATGGTGACCGCCTGAACTTCCTGACCCACATACATGTACGAGCTTCGCACTATCGACTCTCGGCGGGCAGTGCAACACGAGACCGAGCACTCTCTTGAGCATGCGACCTCAGGATCGGTGCTCACACTTGGTCGGATCGTAATCAACGCAGCGTTCAACATCCGGACAGGAACTGAGCGTCATCGCGGAGCCTCAGGCTGCAACGAGCGATTGTCATCCACTACTTCGTCATCGGAGGCACGCGTTCGAACCTAAGGTAGAGAAGATCCACTCGAGCAGGGCTGGAAGGCAAGTAGACAGTTGCCTTCTCCGTTGAGTTCGTGACCTGAAGCGAATGGACTACTCCACACGCTTGAACCTCCCAGCATCCTTGACTGATCCTCCTGATGCGCTCCCGATCTCCACCAAGTCGGTCTAAATGAACCCTCACACTATTTTCTACATGAAGTGGATCGCACAACTCGGAATCCGCAAACATGTGCGACCCCTCAAAGCTATGGAAGAGGCTGCCACGGAGATTCACCCGACTACCCTCCCAGCGTTCAGGTACCGCCAGCAGAGCGTAAATTGACACCCACGGTGCGCCGTCGCAGTCACCTGAACGACCGTAGCTTCGCTGATCCGACGCTTCATCAGCCCCTCTTGCACGATCTGGCAGCAGCAGTTGCAGCGCGAGACTTGTGAACAAGACCAGCACGCGAAGCTTCATGGATTGAGTACCCCGAGAGCAAATCGGTTTGCGCCGCTCATGTACCACATCGCAGACGTCGTGCACCACGTCGCACCTCTCCCGAAGAAGGGTCAAGCACACCGCAAAGGCTGAACGGAACGCTGGCACACTCGCCCGGCTGGACTACAGCGACTAGCGACTTTCCGATGCGTACGAGCCTGGGTCGGCCGCACCTTGCATGCGACGTTGGGCGCAGCTGAGAAAGATAGGACGCCAAGGGCGGAGATCTGGTGCCCAACACGCGGCTCAAACGCGGCATGAAGCGGCCGGGACGGCGGAGCGCAGGGCGACAATGAAATTGGCGCCCGTAGCGAAGGCCGCCGAGTGAGATGGGCCGTCGTTTGGAGCAGCTGGTTGGGCGGTACCTAGGTACGGATGGTGACCGTCTGAACTTCCTGACCGACATACATGTGCGAGCTTCGCACTATCGGCTCTCCGCGAGCAGTGCTATGCGAGACCGACCACCCGCAAGAGAACACGACCTCTCACTGCGAAGCACCTGTGGCTCGCGAGCTTCCTGACCACAGCGTGCGCAGTGGCAATTGGCTTGCGGCTCTACACACGTGTTGCAACGCGAGACCGATGACCAGTGCGAGCACGTGAGCATTCGATGCTGGTGACTTCAGCCTCACTACCGGCCCGCTCCCCGACAGCTCGCAGCCGCGAGCCTACCGACGAGCGACGTGCTCTGGCATCGACCCTGGAGGCAAAGCGCGCTTGCGCAGCCCGCTGCTGAAGGTCTTCGACTGCCCCGCTATACGCGAGGCGCGAACACATGGCGACTCCGTGGCAGACCCGACGACGCGCATGCAATGCGAGCGGGTGTTCGCGACCTGGCACACACTCAAGACGGGTGACTGCTGCCTCTCTGCGCGCAACGAGATAGCCGACGACGGCTTGATGCTGGCGAGCGAACCACGGCCGCTGATGAGCACGCGCGGCACGTGCGGCAGCGACAATCACTGACGCTGCCGCGCGTGCCGTCGAGGAAGTAGCCGGCGGGCGATCCTTGACGCTGGCGATACTTAGCTCAGCGCGCAGTGGCACGTGCTCACTACCGTTGTGTAGCACTGTCGTGAACAGCGACTGCTCGATGCGCGCGAACGCGGCACTGCCAGACCTCGCAGCTTTCGTTGGGCACCCTGAGCAAGATAGGATGTGAAGGGGTGGCACTTGGTGCCCAACGCGCGATTCACTGGCGGCGTGAAGAGGCCGGGACGGCGGAGCGAAGGGCGACAATGAAATTGGCGCCCGCAGCGGAGGCCGCCGAGTGAGATTTGCCGTCCAGTGGAATAGCTTGTTGGGCGGTCGTCTGGCGACGGATAGTGCCCGCCTGAACTTCCTGACCAACATACATACGCGAGCTTCGCACTATCGGCTCTCCGTGGGCAGTGCAATGCGCGACCGACCACCCGCGTGAGAACACGACCTCTCGATGCCAAGCGCCTGTGACTAACCAGTTCGCGAACCATAGCACTCGGCTCCACCCGAGCCGTGCGGCTTGCCGATGGCAGTGCCGCCCGAGCTCGACGGCTAACGACTCTCGGCGTACCTACAAGTAGATTCCCGCCTCGATTCCGTTTCTGTCCTCGTCAACGAGGAATGCGGCATACCAGCCGCGATCTCGCATACCCGGACTGCCATTGCTCAGGGCGCCGTACTTCAGTCCAATTGCATGAAACTCATCGACAGCCGCTTTCGACGGAGCCTTGAATGCGAGGTGGATTCCGCTCGCGCCCGGCATCTGATCTGGGCGCCAGTGCTCAGGCTTCCCCTTGGCGATCACCAGAAACGGGGATCGCGGCTCTGAGCCAAACACAACTCGACCAGTTCCATCTGCCTCAACGCCGCGCCACAGAAGACGGACTCCGAGAGGACGTAGCACCGCTTCGTAGAACGAACACCGCTCAGATAGGTCATGGCTTGTGTAGAAGCCCAAGTGATCGATCATGGTCGTCTCGATGAGTGCGTGCCCTGATCCTACTGGTCGACGCTATCGCGACTTGAGCAACATTGCCATGCCACTCGCGTGGACGGTTGTGTATGAGCCGAGGCAGCTGGTGCGCAGCGGCACTGCCTTGAACAGCGACTGCTCGATCCGCACGAGCGAGGCACGGACAGACCTTTCCGTAGCAGTTGGGCACAGCTGACCAAGATAGGACGCCACGGGCGGAGATCTGGTGCCCAACACGCGGGTCACTCGCGGCATGGAGAGGCCGGGTGCGGTGACGCGAAGGGCGACAATGCAATTGACGCCCGTAGCGGCGCCGCGGAGTGAGATTGGCCGTCGAGTGGAGCAGTTGGTTGGGCTGTACCTGGCGACGGATGGTGCCCGCCTGAACTTCCTGACCAACATACATGTGCGAGCTTCGCACTATCGGCTCTCCACAGGCAGTGCAACGCGAGAACGACCACCCGCACGAGAACACGACCTCTCGAGTCGGAGAGCCTGGGACTCGCGAGCTTCCTGAACACAAGCTGCACCGAAGCTATTGGCTTGCAGCTCTACACGCGGGTTGCAACGCGACAGCAACCACCCGCACGAGCATGCGACCCCTCTGTCCGGGCGATCTGTGACCCGCATCACCCGGCGTACCAAGCAATGGATTCCCTAAACGAGCCGAGATAGCGCGTAGATGGCCGCCCACAAGACTATCAGTGGAATCGGCAGGGCCACCCACAGAATCATTGCCATTTCGAATAGCCACGCGACCAGGGCAAGCGCGCGAACGCTCCACGTTCCTGGCGACCAAGCCGTCGTTGCCAGAGTCCGAACGTCGCTCAGCATCGCGATGAGCCACGCAATCGTGCCGTCGTTGATTGGTGGTTCCGGGCGACTTCCAAGCTTCGGGTCGGCCTGCTTCAGCAGATGATTCGACGCGAGACCCAGCACCACCGAGGTGAACATCAGAAGCACCAGCACCCAACCCCAGTCGCTATTGCTCAGCTCGAATTCAAACTTCATCTAATCTGGTTCCCGCCGCCACCGCGCTACAGGACAGCGGATGCCATCAGACATTACCGGCGTGAGCGGCGGCGACAATCACTGATGCTGATGCCCATGCCGCTGATGAAGAAGCCGGCCGGCGATCCTTGATGCTGGCGATACGTAGCTCAGCGCGCAGTGGCAGGCGCTCGCTACCGTTGAGTAGCACTGCCGTGAACAGCGACTGCTCGATGCGCACGTACGCGGCACTGAAAGACCTCGCCGTTCTCGTTGGGCACACTGAGCAAGATAGGACGCCAAGGGCGGAGACCTGGTGCCCAACAGTGAGTGGACGTCGAGTTGATCACTCGACAATGAGTCGAGGCGCGCTGCTGCTCGGACCCCACAGCGGCCCCCCATCGGCCAGCCAAGCAGGCTTGTCCTGTGCGCTTCTCCAATCAGATCAGTGTCTGGTTGATGTCCGCTACGTTGAATCGGCAAGATCTTCTCCGAACATTGAGCAGAAAGCACCACGACGCTTCGACGTGGAACTCTGCGTCACTTCAACGCATTCGTGCCTGTACGAAGCCGCCCTTCCCTGACTACAAGTTACGGATGAAGTCATCCGCCGAGACGTCGGCTTGTCGGAGGACACCCGCAAGCGTCCCTGTCTTCAGCTCGGAATGAAGCGGAACGACGCACCCTGTCGATTCCCGCCGAAGCACCACGTGGCTGCCGTTCTGCCGAAGTCGAACGAACCCCAGACGCTCCAGCGCTCGCACAGCTTCCGCCCCGGAGACTCTAGGCAATCTAGGCACGGACCGGCTCGGGCACGGTGAACACCGTCACCAGGGGGTGGCCGACGCCGACGTGCGGGAACTCCTCGAGATAGAGCGAGGTCGCCTCCTTGAGGTTGGCGATGGCCTCCTCGATCGTCTCGCCCTGCGAAGTCGTCCCTGTCTCCGGGTTGAGGGCCACGAAGCCCCCTTCCTCGGCCGGAGTGAGTACCGCTGTAAGTTGCATGGCAATGCCTGATTTGAACCCCGGGCGATTGTGGACGAGGTATCGGTAAGAACGCCACCAAGCGGCGCGGCGGCTTGTTCGCGGGTTCGTGCCACAAGACTCCCGCCCACTGAGGCAGTCGTCCGACGAGCGTGAACGCGGCACTGTCAGACCCATCCGCTGGGGTTGGGCACCCTGAACAAGATAGGACGCGAAGGGGTGGCACTTGGTGCCCAACACGCAGGTCACACGCGGCATGGAGCGGCCGGGACGGCGAAGCGAAGGGCGACAATGAAATTGGCGCCCGTAGCGGAGACCGCCGAGTGAGATGGGCCGTCGTGTGGAGCAGCTGGTTGGGCGGTCGTCTGGCGATGGATGGTGCCCGCCTGAACTTCCTGACCCACATACATGTGCGAGCTTCGCACTATCGGCTCTCCACGGGCAGTGCAGCTCGAAGTCGACACCCCCTAGAAGCCCACGATTTCCCTGCGGCGCGTCGCACATCGCTGAATGTCCCTGCTCGCACCCCACCACACTACTCGAACAATGCACACAGGATGCAGAACCAGATCGCGTGGCCAAACAGCGCAACGTAGTCCGACTGCCTGAGAAGCAGACCAGAGGGAATCAACCAGACAGCAGCGCAGAAGAAGAGAACAAAGGGCAGAAGGAGTGGGATGCAGTCATGAATGCCTGGAGGGCAGCGATCGAGGTCCAGTAGTTCAATGCGCACGTAGCTGATCGCGGCCACCACAATAGAGGCCGCACCGAGAGCAAGTTCGACTGCACTGACGACTTTTCTGATACGGCCAGCGGCCACTCAGCACGATCCCCGCGTTCTGATCGCTTGCCTTCGCGGCTGCACGTTCGGTGTTCTCCCACGGATCTCTGAGAATCAGCGCATGCAGCACGGGCGCATGACTGACCAGCCTATCGATCCAATCTCAATTGAAACGCTACGACTAATCGCCGAGCGCACAGGACAGCGGCCGCCAACGGACTATCCCGGCGCGTGCGGCGGCGACAAGCCCGGGCGCTGCCGCACACGCCGCTGATGCGGTAGCCGGTTGACGACTCCCGACGATGGCGAAGCGCAACCCAGCGTGCAGTGGAACATGCTCGCTACCGTTGAGTAGCACTGCCGAGAACAGCGACCGCCCGATGCTCACGAACGCGGCACTGCCAGACCTCGCCGTTCTCGTTGGGCACCCTGAGCAAGATAGGACGTGAAGGGGTGGCACTTGGTGCCCAACGTGGGGCTCAAGCGCGGCATGGAGAGGCCGGGACGGCGGAGCGAAGGGCGACAATGAAATTGGCGCCCGTAGCGGAGGCCGCCGAGTGAGATTTGCCGTCGCTTGGAGGCACTGGTTGGGCGGTACCTAG
>SXGQ01582029.1_pt1 | contig 11041 bp, 8 predicted proteins | sample 3178371 | NCBI WGS metagenome assembly SXGQ01 (sample SAMN11356859, study PRJNA531348) | freshwater metagenome | isolation source: freshwater sample F1-20 | place: China: Fuxian Lake, Yuxi | collected 2017-12-25 | reverse complement strand
TCCTCCGGGTCGAAGCTGTCGCGCGCGTACACGCGCGGCGTGACCGGCTCCACCGCCTCGTGTCCGTCCGAGGAGCCGCCGCCGCCCGGCCAGGGATACACGCCCATGTGGGAGTGCAGGTCGATCAGCCCCGGCATCAGGTACTGGCCCGACGCATCCACGCTGGGCAGGCCGGTTGGGACGACGCCGCCCACCTGCGAGATCAGCCCGTTCTCCACGATCACGGGCGTGTCGGGGAGAACGGGTCCGCTCACGGTGATCACCGTGGCGTGGAGGATGGCGAAGGCGGCGGGTAGGGGGCTCGGCACGGTCGCGGAGGGTACCACGTCGGCCCCGTTGCGCGCGCGCTCAGTGGGCCCGTAGAAAGTCGTCGATGACGGAGGCCACCGCCTCCGGCGCTTCGAGCGGGAGCATGTGTCCAACGCCCGCAACGGTTGCCACGCGCAAGTCGGGGATGCAGGCCTCCACCCGCGCCACATCCTCCGCTGCGAAGGGACTGTGCTCGGGGTGGATGGACAGAACCGGGCACACGATGGCCTCCAGGAAACGCTGGTGCTGGTCCTGCCGGTAGGGCACCGCCGAGCGGGACCGGTGACGCGGATCATAGGCCCACGCCAGACCACCCGGAACGGGCCGCGTGCCTCGTCGGGCCAGCTCCCGGGCGAACTCCGCGTTCAGCCCCGGGTAGGCCCGGGTGAGCCGGGTGGCCGCCTCCGCCTCGTCCACCATCACGCGCTCCGGTTGGGGAGCCCGGGACCCGTCGAGGAACTCCACCATCCGGGTGCGGGCGCCCGCGCCCCCGTCGGGGAGCCCGAGACCGTCGAGCACCACCAGCGCCGCAACCCGCTCCGGCCGCGCGCCGGCATACACCGAGGCCACGGTTCCGCCCATGGAGTGCCCGACGAGGCGCACGCGACCGCCGAGCGCGTCGACCAGCGCATCGAGGTCGGCCACGTACTCGGCGAAGTGGTAGGTCTCCCCCTCCCCCACCCAGGCGCTCCGCCCGTGCCCCCGGTGATCCAGCGCCATCGAACCGCGCCCCAGTCGACGGGCCACGCGGTCCCAACCACCGGCGTGGTCGAGAAACCCGTGGAGGAGAACGAGGGGCTCGGTGGGCGTACCCCACTGCAGGCCGCCGAACGCCTTCCCCCGCAAGCTCCACCCGCACTCGGTGGGGGCGGGAAGACCGGGCGGGAGGTGCGGAGAGACCATCGCCGCGCCCTATCCCCGGCCCGGAGGGCCGTCGCGGAGGTGTCGGATTGCCGTCAACTCGCCATTCCCACGTTCCAACTTGCGGAGGCCGGGCATTAGCGCACGCATACTTGGAACGGCCGGGCGCATCAGTCTCCTGACCCTCCTCGCTTGCGACGCCGAACCGGACGATTCGGGTGGGGACACGTCATCGCCGAGCGCCTCCGATTGCATCGTCGCGGACGAGGACGTGGAGTCCATTGACGTGTCGGTCACCGGCAGGCCCACGGTGCTCCAGGCCATCTGGTGGATCGCCGGAGCGCCCAGTGCCCGCGTCCGTTTCGTAGACAGCACCGGCCGCTGGGTCGAAAACGCGCCCGACGATGGCCTCATGGTCGGTCTGCGGCCCTCGAACGACGTAGAGTGCCAGCTCGTGTGGGAGTCCGACGGCGAGACACGATGCTCCTCAGGTCTCCTCCACCGCCACGGGCCCGCTCGATACCCCTTCGGTTCCCGTCGAGGGGGCCCTCGCCGCCGGCTACCTCGTGGTCCCGAAAATCGACGTCGCCAGCGCCGCGATCATCCTCGACGCGAACGGCAACGTCGTCGGGGCGCTCACCGTCCCGTCCACCAGCGACACGGCGATGATCCGCGCCCGCCTCGGTCGCGACCGACGAAGCGTGCTCTACCACACGCACGGGGTGGCACGGGTCGGGGTGCACGGCCGCACCGAGTAGGTGCTCGGCGCCCAACCGTCGGACTTCTCACTTCGGGACGAGGACATCGTGGCGCCGCACAGCGCCATGTCCGTCGATGGCGGGGTGTTCGTCTACAACCGCGGCCGCGAGGGCGACGGCGAGAACCTCTGCGCCAACGCCACCGAGTTCTCGCTCGACACCGGCGCGAAGACCGCTACGTTCCGTTCGAAGGTCGAGTCCGACCCCTGCCTCGTCACGCCCTTCCTCGGTCATGCGCAGCGGCTGACCACTGGGGAAACGCTGGTGGACTACTCCTCGGCCGCGTTGCTCCAGCAGGTGGACAGGGACGGTGGCGCCGGAGGCCGAGCCGGTCTCCGCTCCGCGGCGCGTCCTTCTCGTGGTCGTCGACGACATGTCGGCGATGTCGAGTCCCATGTACGCGGAGGACTTTCCGGAGCTGTCGTTCCGGAGCACCCCGCTCCCCAACGTCGAGGCCATCTGCGACGCGGGACGGTGACGGGGTGACCGAAACCTCCACCACCTACGCCACCACGCAGACGGTCGACGACACGATCCGCTGGCGCGGCGAGCAGGAGGCGGCCGCTTCCTGGATGGTGTGGCTGGCCTTCAACGCCCCACACGCCCCCTTCCACGCGCCCCCCGCCGATCTGCACGATCAGGACCTGCCTAGCGGCGCTGGCCCAGACACGTCGGCCACCGATCCCGAGCTGTTGCGCCCGTACTACCTGGCCGCGGCGCAGGCGATGGACACGGAGCTCGGCTGTCTGCTGCGCTGGATGGAAGCGAACGGACACGGGGACACCGACATCCTCTTCATCGCCGACAACGGCGCGCCTCCGGAGCTGTACGAGGCGACGATGGACCCCAAGCGCGGCAAGGGCACGCTCTTCGAGGCCGGCGTTCACGTGCCCTTCTGTGTCTCCGGTCCGAGCGTGGCGGAGGCCGGTCGCGTGGAGGACCACGACGCCGCCGCCCGACGCGCGGAGGAGCGGGCCAGGAAGGCTGCGGACCCCTGAGCCGCAGGCAAAATCGCCGGAATCGCCTCAAGCTCTGGAGGGGGTGACCGAAAAGCGATCATGCTCCTGCTCGTCAGCCTCGCTGCCGCCGACACGTCGGCGAGTTCGTTTTCGTCGGATGCCGGCGACTGGGAAGGCGGGGTAGTCGAAAACGGTGTGCTGCGCCTCGACGACACCACGGCCACACTCGAGGTCGGAGAGCTCACCAGCTTCGAGTTCTCCGCCCGCATGCGCCTCGCCGCCGGGGAGGGCTTCACCGTGAGCCTCGGCGACAGCTGCACCTTCAGCGCCGACTACGCGGGCAAGGAGAGCCTCGGCTTCGGCGGCGGCAGCCAGCCCTTCCCCGTCTCCGAGCTCACCTTCATGCCCGGCGCGAGCCCGGCGCTCTCCAACTCCGGCGGCGCCGAGGCGCTCGGGGTGAGCGACCCCGACGTGGTCTACTTCAACGGCGAATGGTGGCTCTTCTACACCGCCACCGACGCCAGCAACGTCACCTCGGTCCGCGCCGCCACCTCCCCCGACCTCACCACCTGGACGCGCAAGTCCAGCACCGTGCTGAGCGGCGCCTCGCAGCCCGCAGCCGTAGTCGTGTCGGGTGAGCTCATCGTGTTCTACGCCTCCGGAGGGCAGCTCTGGCGCACGACCTCCGGCGATGGCGTCAGCTTCGACTTCCCCAGCGTCGTACTCTCCCCGGGCACGGGTTTCGACGCGGGCGGCCTCGGCCACCCCTCCGTGCTGCTGGATGATGCAACCTGGCGGCTTTGGTACAGCGTGCCCGGCACCGGCGCGAGCGGCAGCGCCACCAGCTCCGACGGCACCACCTTCACCCGGGAGGCCCAGCTCAGCACCGACAACTCGCGGCTGTACGGCGTGGATGTGGGGGACGACGAGTTCGGCTTCGAGGGGGTCTACACTCTCCTCGACAGCTTGGGGTTTGCACAGGGCGGCAACGACATGAATTTCTCCGACGCCAGCCGCGACCTGCGCCCCATCCTCGGGATGAATGACCCGAGCTGGAGTGGGGGCGGCTTCGGCACGGCGAGCGCGGTGCGCAACGGACAGGCGCTGACCCTCTTCGTCGACGCCTCCCACGACGGCAGCCGACTGATCGGTCAGGTCGACAGCAACCCTCTCCCCGGCACCTTCGGCATCCTCACGCTGGACTGGGACGGCGCACGCGTCGAGGCGGCGTGGAGCGATGGCCCCACGATGACGTGCGCCATGACCTCTTTCGAACGTCTGACGGTGACCGCCGATGGCCGCGCGGAGCTCGACGAGACGATCCTCAGCTATGCCGGCAATGGGACCGGCGACAGCGGCGACACCGGCTCCGACGAGGAGACAGACAGCGCCGGGGGCGACACCGAGGTCGGCAGTCTCGACTCCGGCGAGCCCGGCCTCAACGCGGGCGAGTGGCTCGGGGAGCCGGGGGGTTGCGGCTGCTCAGCGACGACGCTCACGCGCAGTGTAGCGCTTCTCCTGCTGCCCATCCTGTTTGTGGTGGCACGTCGGCGCTCCACCAGTGTCGTATGATATCTTCCGGCATATTTCTATGCCCTTCCTGCTTCTTGTGGCCCATCGGCACAACGCGAGTACCGCATGATCCCGCTGTTGCTAGCCCGTAGCGTCTCAGCCGCGACCCTCACCGTAGGGGTGGACGCCGACTCCATCCAAGCGGCCATCGACCTCGCCGCCGACGGCGACGTCATCGAGGTGCCCGCCGGCACCTGGGGAGAGGCGATCGACTTCGGGTCGAAATCCCTCACCGTGCGTGGCGCCGGCACCGGGGTGACCATCCTCTCGCCAGGCTCCGCCGACGATGTGGTCACGATGAGCAGCGGGCGCTCCTGCCGGCTCGAGGACCTCGACATCCAGCCCTACGCCGCCCGCGGCCTCGCGCTCGAGCGCGGCGAGCTGAGCCTCACCCGGGTGAACGTGGTGTCGGCCGGCAACAGCACCTCGCGCGGCGGCGCCTTCTACGTGGACGGCGGGGAGCTCATCCTCGACGATGTGACCGTGACCGGCGCCACCGCCGCCTACGGCGCGGCCATGTACGTGACCGGCGGCGGCGTGGTGGAAGCCTCCACGCTCCGCATCGAGAGCGGCAGCGCCTCCTACGGCGGCGCCATCTACGCCGAGGATGGTTCCAGCCTCGACTTCCTCGACGTGACCGCGAACGGCCCCTCGGCCACCTCCCACGGCGGTTTTGCCTACCTCGACAGCGCGAGCTTCACCGGCGACACCGTGGAGGTGAACAGCCCCACCGGGCGCAACACCTCCGGCGTTGGCTTCTACCTCGTGGACCACGCCAGCCTCACGCTCAGCGGCGGCAGCATCCAGGGCGGTGCGGCCAGCGGCCGGAGCGCCGGCTACAGTGGCGGCGCCATCGCGGCCTCAGATGGCAGCACGGTCGAGCTGCTGAGCGTAGGGCTCAGCGACAACCTCGCCTACCAGGGTGGGGCCCTGAGCCTCGGCGACGGCGCCTCGGCCACGCTCACCAGCGTGCGCTTCCGCAACAACGAGGCCTCGGAGAGTGGCGGCGCGATCGGCCTGAGCGGCAGCGCCAGCGTGGACTGTGACGCCTGCGTCTTCACCCGCAACCGCGCCGCCGAAGGCGGCGGCATCGATGTCGGCACCGGCGCCCGCTTCACCGACCTCTCGGGCACGTACACCGACAACGAGGCCACCGGGGCCGGCGGTGCGGTTCGGGTGGCCGGGACGGGCAGTTACCGCGCCGACACCACCAGCTTCAGTGGGAACTCGGCCGTCGCCGACGGCGGCGCCGTGTCCGGCGAGGGCACCCAGGCCTTCGTCGACTGCAGCTTTACCAGCAACTTCACGAGCACCGGCGACGGCGGTGCCATTGGCGGCGCCTCCACCCTCACGGTGAGCGGCACGACCTTCTCCGGCAACGAAGCGCGCCTCGGCAACGGCGGCGCAATCTGGAACGCGCTGACCGCCCTGATCGAGGAGAGTCGCTTCACCGACAACAGCGCCGACGAGTCCGGCGGCGCGGTGTGGTCCCTCGGGGGCACGGAGCTGCGCATCTCCGACCTCACCGCCTTCAACAACACCGCTGGCAGCTACGGGGGCGCCATCGGCGCGAGCAGCGTGCCCACCGTCGAGGTGGCCCGCGCCTACCTTCACGGTAACCAAGCCCGCTACGGGGGGGGTGCGTCGCTCTACGATGTGAGCACCATCGCCACGCTGACATACAACCGCGTCACCGACAATGCCGCCAGCCTCGACGGCGGAGGCGTCTGGCTGCACGGCTCGGTGGAGATGGAGGTGTTCAACAACACCTTCGCCGGCAACGATGGAGGGCGGTACGGCGGCCACCTCTACACGGACACCGTCGTCGCGCTGATCAACAACATCTTCGCCTACGCCCTCGACGGCGGCAGCGCCTACGGCACCAGCGCGTCGACCGACCTCTACTACAACCTCGCCTGGGACAACGCGGGCGGCGACTGGGTCGGCTTCACCGATCCCGCGGGCACGAGCGGGGATCTCGACACCGACCCCGAGTTCGTCGCCTACAGCGCCGACGGCGACGAGACCGACGACGTCCTCCACCTCGCCGCGGGCAGTCCGGCCATCGATGCCGGCATGCCTTCCATCACCGATCTGGACGGCAGCCGCTCCGACATCGGCGCCTACGGCGGCCCCGAGGCCGACATCGCCGACAACGACGGCGACGGCTACTACGACAACCTCGACTGCGACGACGACGACGACGCGGTGAACCCCTCGGCCGACGAAACCCCCTACGACGGGGTGGACCAGGACTGCGATGGCAGCGACCTCACCGACGTCGACGGCGACGGATGGGAGGCCACGGCCGCTGGAGGTGAGGACTGCGACGACACCGACGGGAGCATCAGCCCGGGCGCGAGCGAGGTCTGGTACGACGGCATCGACGAGGACTGCTCCGGCGGCAGCGACTTCGACCAGGACCTCGACCACCACGACGCGGCGTTCGTCGACGGAGGGGACGACTGTGACGACGAGGACCACACCGTCCACGGGGGCGCGATCGAAATCTGGTACGACGGCGTCGACCAGAACTGCGACGGCCGCAACGACTACGACCGCGACCGCGACGGTTTCATCTGCTCCTCCTGGGGCGGGAGCGACTGCGACGACTACAACGCGGACCGGTACCCGGGCAACGGCGAGCTTCCTTACGACGACATCGATCAGGACTGCGACGGCAGCGACCTCATCGACGTGGACGGCGACGGCTGGGTGGCGGTCGACGCCGGAGGCTCCGACTGCAACGACGCGCAGGAGACCGTCTTCCCAGGCGCCTACGAGGACCCCACCGACGGCTTCGACAACGACTGCGACGGGTTCTCCGAGTGGGACCGCGACGGCGACGGCTGGGACGACGTCCAGTACGGCGGTGGAGACTGCAGCGACGTCGACGCCGAGATCAACCCCGACGCGGACGAGGTCTGGTACGACGGCGTCGACCAGGACTGCGACGGCCGCGACGACGACCAGGACGCCGACGGATACCGCATCGGCGAGGACTGCGACGACGAGAACCCCGCCAGCTACCCGGGCGCCTACGAGCGGCTCGACGGCGAGGACAACGACTGCGACGGCTTCACCGAGCACGACGACCGCGACGGGGATGGCCTCACGGACCTCCAGGAGTGGATCGTCGGCTGCAACCCGGACGACCCGGACTCCGACGGCGACGATGTCGACGACGGCATCGAGTACCGAGGCGGACCTGACCGCGATAGCGACTTCTCCCCCGACTGTGTCGACAACGACGACGACAACGACGGCATCGCCTCCCGCCTCGAGAACCGCAGCGACGTGAATGGCGACGGCAGCTTCGATCTCGACGTAGACGGCGACGGAACGCCCAACGCCTGGGACATCGACAGCGACGACGATGGCATCCGCGACGCCCAGGAGGGCACCGAGGACCTCGACTACGATGGCGTCGGCGACTGGCTCGACTACCAGGGCGACCTCGCGGGCGGGGGGTGTGGCACCGCCTGGACCGGCGCGGTCCTTCTCCCCGTCCTTCTCGCCCCGCTGCGCCGCCGCCGCTCCCGCAAGGAGGCTCGCTGATGCTGCTGATCCTCGCCGTCCAGTCCGCCTGGGCGCTCAACGCCCACGGCTTTGAGCTCCTCGGCACCTCCGGCAACCCCCACAGCTTCGCCCGCGTCGGCTCCGCCTACGCCGGGCGCGCCGGCTCCTGGGATACCCTGCTCGGCTTCGACTACGCCCAGACACCGCTCGCCGAGAGCTTCCCCTGGGGCCGCGAGGCGGTCATGCCCTCGCTCGGCACCATCTACGCCGCGGGTGGCTACAGCTTCGGAGGCTTGAGGGTGGACGGAGCGCTGCCGATCCACGCCATGGGTGAGGATCAGACCGGCAGCTTCGTCGCCCCCGGCGACGCGCGCGTCGGCGTGCTGGTGCCGACCTTCGGCGAGTCCGGCCTGCGACCCGCGTTGGGGGTGCAGGCAAACATCTGGCTCCCCACCGGTGACGAGACGCACCACGTCGGCGGGCTCGGACCCCGGGCATCCGCCGCGGTCGTTCTCGAGAAGGATCTTGGCCACGTCGGCCTCGTGGCCATGCTCGGCGCCCAGGTCGGAGTTCCCGAGATCGACCGCAATCTTGTCGCGGGGATCGGCCCCATGCTGGGCCTTGGCGCCCGCTACCACATCACCGACGCCGCCAGCGCCGCGCGCGAGTTCTCCTCACAGAGCGACGTGGGAAGCCAAACCTGGCCGGTCGAAGCCACGGTGAGCGGTCGATACCGCCTCCAGCAGGGAGCGTGGGCCTCCGTAGGCGCCGCCGCCGGCCTCACCGATGGCGTCGGCGCCGCCAGCTTCCGCGCGGTCGTCAGCGTGGGTTGGACGTACACCCGGCCCGAGCCGCCTGCGGCCGCCCCTCCTGTCGATCCCAACCTCGACACCGATGGCGACAACATCCCCGACGTCAACGATCAGTGCGACGACATGGCGGAGACCTACGACGGCTTCACCGACAACGACGGCTGCCCCGAGTTCGACGGCGACCAGGACGGCGTGCCTTTCGAGAAGGACGTGTGCCCCCGCGACGCGATCCTCCCCCAACAGGACCCGCGCTACAGCGACGGCTGCCCCAAGGTGGCCGAGTTCGCCGGCGACCGCATCGTCATCACCCAGGCCATCTTCTTCGCCGAGGGCCGCACCGAGCTGATGCCCAGCGCCACGCCCGTGCTCGAGGCGGTGCTCGGGGTCATGCAGGAGCACCCCGAGATCGCCTACTTCCTCGTCGAGGGGCACACCAACCACAACGGCAGCGACGCCTTCAACCTGCGCCTCTCGGACGCCCGCGCCTTCGCGGTCATGACCTGGCTCGGCGAGCGCGGCATTCCCAGCGGGCGGCTCTTGAGCAAGGGCTTCGGCGAAGCCCGGCCGCTGGTGGAGGCCACCGACCCCGGCGCGGAGGCGGTGAACCGCCGCGTCGAGTTCCGGGTCGCCAGCGTGGAGGAACTCCCGGACGACGCACGCCGCCTGGAAATCCCCCGGGACGTGCTCGGCCGCTGAGCGCCGCGGTCAGTTCTTCGCGCGCGCGCCCTTGTTGAGCTTGCGGATCGCGGCGAACTCGCGCTCCATCACCTTCAGGTGGTCGACAACGACCACGAGGTTGCGGGAGTTCTGCCCGTCGGCGCCGCGATCGGCCTGGACGGCCTCCATGGCCCGTGCCACCTCGTGCATGGCCTCGCACAGGTCGGCCAGCGGGTTGAGGTCGCGGCCCTCGCGGGGCTTGCCGGCGTACTCGGCGCGGTAGCGGGCGATGAGTTTGTTCGCGTCGTCGCCCAGCATGCCCACGAGCTGCGTGGTGGAGGTGTTGGTGCGCCCCTCCTCGATGCGCCCAAGCTCCTCGCTGTGGTGGCGCACCCGGTCGCCCACCTTGGTGATGTTCTCGGCGTGGGTCGGCGCGGTGATGCCCGCGGAACGAGCCCCTTCCATCGCCGCCTGCACGCCCTTGAGCTCGCCGATGATGCGGCGGAGCAGGGCCACGCGACGGCTGGCGCGGGGCCGACCCTCGAAGTGAAGGCGCCACAGGGCGAACTGGCGGTTGGCGCGGGTGGCGAGGGGACCGACCCGGTCCGCGGGGGCGAGCCCGGCCTGCGCCTTCTTCACCTCGGCCGCCTCGTTGCGGTACAGGTCGGCGTGCTTGGCCATCTGGGCCACCTGCTCGGTGAGGCGGGCCTCGCCGACGCGCTTCGCCACCGCGCCCGCGGAGGCCGCCCAGGCGGCCTGCTCCGCGGCCATCTCTTCGAGCAGCGACACGTCGCGGGTGAGGCGGGACTGGCCGGCGTACTCCCGCCCGTAGCGGGAGAAGGTGAGGTCGCTCCATTCCACGGCGCGCCAGGCGGCCACGGCTTCCGCGCCGCCGGCCTGGATCTGCGCGATGGCTTCCCGCTCGTTGTGGTAGAGAACGAGGCGCTCCTCCACTTCGGTACGGAGGGAGAGCGACTGGCCCAACTCGGGGAGGAAGGAGGTGGTGTCGGCGATCAGCGCGTCGAGCGAGGCGAGGTCGCGGGTGGCGCGTGACCGGCCAACGAATCCCTTGCGGTAGCGATCGTGGAGGGCGGAGGCCTGGTCGGCGAGGGGGGTAGCCATGGGTCTGTCCGGGTGAGAACGGCCGCCTATCGCCAACCGGGCGCGTGGGCCCGCGCGCGTTAGCAACGCTGGTGATCCGGCTCTCACCGACTGCGGCCGTGCTGATGCTCGCAGGCTGCGCCGAGATCGGCCCGGTCGAGGCGAACGCCGATTCCCGGCTCCCGAACGTCGTGCACCTCACCTGGAGCCTGCTCGCCCCCGCCGGCGACCACTGGGTGGAGTACGGCGTGGACGGCAACTTCGACCAGCACACGCCGCGGGAGGGCACGAGCAACACCGCCAGCCTCGTGGGGCTCAAATCCGGCCGGGACTACACCTTCCGCGTGGTGGTGGAGACGCCCGCCGGCGCGCGTGTGGAGTCCGAGGTCGGCGAGGTCCGGGTGGCCGCGCCGCCGCCCGAGCTCCCCAGCTTCACCATCGGCGAGGACGAGCGCGATGCCCAATCCGCCGACGGCATCCTGCTCACCAGCCT
>SXGQ01147121.1_pt1 | contig 11041 bp, 9 predicted proteins | sample 3178371 | NCBI WGS metagenome assembly SXGQ01 (sample SAMN11356859, study PRJNA531348) | freshwater metagenome | isolation source: freshwater sample F1-20 | place: China: Fuxian Lake, Yuxi | collected 2017-12-25 | reverse complement strand
GGTACTGCAATTTTTTAACAGAAAAATTTTACCCAATATTGAAACCCCCACACTCAAAACTATTTTTGATGAATTAGATATATTTTGGCTAAGAAATGCAACTTTCAAACATTATGAAGATAACCAGATAAGAGTTATTATCTCGATGATAACAAAAGCTACTGTAGACAAAGAGTTTACACGGCAAGAGCTCTTGGCTGTAGTAGACTATATTCAGCGTAAGTGGGTCCCTCAGGAGGCTCTTAAAAAAGTTTTTACTCAAACCGACGAAGTTATAGAGGCCCGTGTAGTTACCACAATAGATGAAGCTATTGAGCTATATGAGAAAAAATATGAGGAAAAACCACTCACCCCAGAAGAATTTGTAGCCAACACCGCCGAGTTCATATTCCACGAGCCGGATGGAAGTAATGCTCAGAGTCTGCTTGGTGGAGAGCTAGAGATTAAAAATAAATTAGTCTACTAGGAGAGTATTAGAGAGACCAAATTGGTGCCATGGTACTCTTAGACGTAGTGTTATTTTGGCGAAGGATTTCAAAACTACCGTCGGATTTAGTTTTAGGCCTCACCCACTGCCTATTACCATCAAGAGCCCGAACTATCTCCTCGATCCAGTCACCTGCAGTGCATGCCGGCACATTTTGGCATATTACATTGCTACTCTTTGTGGGAATGGAGACTTTAGCGGCGTAGTCGTCTGGAAAGCCCATAAGAGCTAGGCCTTCGGCCGTTGTTAGCCACCTATCTTCGTAGGGGTGCTGGAGCATTGGCAACGACTTCCACATAAGTGCCTGTGTGCGTGTCCAGGCAAGTTTCATGCTCCCATCCATGATATTTTTGCCGGCCTTCTTTTTCTCAAGTGTGTAATTGAGCCAGCGATTAGTCTTTTCGTTCTTAACTACTCTACAGGCTTCTTCCAACCACCCGGAGTCATAGATAACATTCCAAACGCTAACCATGCGGGTGGAAGCTACGGCTTTTAAAATATCTTGTTTGGTAGAGCCGGTATACTTCGACTCAATAAATTGCCAGAGAGGGTCTGAAGATGGCACGGGCTTATTACTCACTGAGTCGGATTCGGCAAATGCTCCTTCGTGTAATAGTTGGTGGAAGGGAGTGTAGGATTTTTTAATGGGGTTTAGTATCGGAACTTTGCTTCCTTTCCATAGGAAGAAAAATGAACGAGTTCGTTCTTGGGGGATTCCATGGTTCAACGAGGTGGTCTTTACCAGGCTCATAGTGTAGCCATGGCGTTGGGCCAAGTCGTTAATCCGCTCAGCAAACACCTCCCCCATTTTTGAGTAGAGGGCAGGTGCATTTTCTACCATAATGGCCTTAGGCTCGATCTTAGTCATAGCAAACTCCGAACCATTAAGCATATGAAGGTTGCTAGGCGCACTACATCCGCGGGGGTTGTTAGCTCCAGCCCCTGAGGTGGCATTACCCATACTAAGCCCAGCACATGGAGGAAGGCAAGTTACAATATCTACATGCTGAGTGGGATAGTTTTTATCGTCTAGCTCGAAGTATGATACATTATTAAAATACTTTAGGCAATATTGATCATTAGCACCAAAAACACTTCCCCATGACGCTATCCATTCCGGGGGCCTGCCCAGGGCCATAGTTGCTCCAATAGCGCTCCCACCAACTAGCGGGATTACGTGTCCGTGGGTGTATGTATTGGTCATTATTAAAAACTTGTAATCTAAGGGGTCTTTAGACTAAAACTTCAAAGTTTAAGGTATTATGGTAGAATGTAACTACTTAGGTTTAAAGACTAATACATACTAGTTAGTGTGATATGCCAGATATTGAGCACCCACAGGATTGGGGTATAGCAAATAGAAATGAGTGGGTGACAACAGAGCCCCTCAGTGGTAAGGCTCTAATGCCCACGCTTGAAGGCCGCGATGTTGTAGGGTTTAGTGAGAGTGCAGATTTTGCGGTTACATTAAGCGCAGCAACTAAGCAAGCAGTTGCAGCTAATCCCAAATTAACAATTGGCACGGACGCAAATAATAAGAAAATAGTAAAAGATCCTTCTACTGGTGCATGGCATAAAGACAAGGGAGCCGAAGTTCAAGAGCGAATGGGTAAAGCTATCGACAAAGGAGCAATTCCCGAAAAAAACCAAGATATAAGACTTAAGTCAAAAGTTGAAGAAAAGCCTCAACCTAAACAAGAAGAGAAGCAGGTACGGCCTCCTGCTCCCACCGAGCCTATACAAAAAAAGGAAAAACCAAAACCCCCTCAGTTAGACAGCAAAAGGCCAACTGGCAAAGATTTTTCTCTAGAACTTACAGAAACAAATGAGCAGTTTTTACAAAAAATGCAGGACCGAGGAAGAACAAATGGTTCTAATTTTGTAGATCTCAGGAAGCTTATTGGGGAGCAATCGTCTATCCCACCAAGGCATCTAGATGCTTTGTCAAGAATGTTGGTTACTCAAGGGTCAGACACTACTCCCTGGTCCGATTTTGGTGGGGATGTTCGTGGAGGAGCGGGAAAAATCTATGCACAAGCAGGAGAGTTAATGACACTTGCTTTTTCTTCTTTGCCCCCCGATCAGTCTAAAAAACTCCAGTCAGCCATTTCAGAGATTCTAGCGGCTCAAAGGGCACAAAAAACAAAAAATCAAATTGTAACCGATGACTGGTTCAAAGCTGCTCAAAATAACACTATTGCCATCAACAATGCTATAAAATCTAATAATACTGGAGATGTTTCGATTATTGGTGGAGCATGGGATGTAAAAGGCGAAGTGGAAGAATTGGGTATGAATGACTATGACTCAGAGAAAGGATTTTCTACAGATATCTACTTAAAGCTTTCGGACGGTTCTTTAGCTCAAATATCACTTAAAAAAGACTCGCGAGTAAACTTTTTAAATTCGGGGGCGGGGAGCTATGGTAAGTTTATCATATCTTCCCATGCAACAAATGCTGAGTCTCCACATCATGAACAAGCTAAAGCATACTTCAAAGCAATAGAAACCAGGCAATCTATAATAGATAACTTACCAAGTAAAGTTAATATACCGCGTAAAAAAGATGGCATTGAAATAAATAATGAGTGGAACAACGCCCTGAAGACTATTAGTGAAGTAGAGTCCGAAAAATGGGCTGAAGTAGATGCTACTTATAACAATAAGGTGTATTCTAATAACGAGGAAGACCGCCTTAGAAGCATATTATCATCCCATGGTGATGAAGTGAAGCAATTTGATATATTTTCTATTCCTACAGACGCTGGGTCTATTTTAAAGTCTTCTTATATAAGTGAGGAAATAAACGAAGAAGAAACAAAACTTACCGCAGGTAAAATAAAAAAATTACCAAAAGAAGAGCAGGACAGAATTAATAATATGAAGGATAGAAAGCGTGAACTAAGTATATTAGCCGGAGAGACAGCAAAAGAAAACTCGGAGTTAATTAGAAAAGCAAAATCTGAAATGGAAAAGAGAAAGTTAGATTGGCCACAATTAGTAGATGCAATCTCGTCCGCTAAAGTTCTAAATAGAGATTCGAGGAAGCTTATACATCTTGCTGCTACAAACCAAAATATAGAGGGGTATAAGGCGGATGTTCAAAAAGCACATAAAGATTTTATTTCGGCGGCCATTAACGCTGTAAATAGTAACCCCGACTTAAGCAGAGGAATGCTTGAGGAGTTAAAAGAAAACTTTCCAATAAGAGATGTAGCAGAAGGGAAAGAAATAATGGCTATAGGAGACCTTTCTTTTGATTCTCAAACTTGTAGAAGTATCTTTGGAACCAACGACTTCGACATTATTAAGACGGGATTTAAAGTTACTACGGATGAAAACGGAGTTCCTTATCTAGGATGGATGGGTAAAGCAGGAGGAGGACCAACTCTACCTTTAGCAAAAATTAATATACGCCAGGACGGAGTTGGATATGGGGGAGGGAATATAAAGCACGAGATGGTCTTGCACCAGGACTTCGCTAGCAGACTACGTCAAGCTAATGCTCAAGAGTATGGAGCAGGTAGCGGAAGAACCTTTTCTGAGTACGAATTTGACGAACTCACGATGAAAAAACAACCCACTTACGAAGACTACATGGAGATCCTGAGAGCCAAACAAACAGCCAGCGGGGGTGCCAATTACGCCGATTCTATGGTATTCTATAAGGGCAAGGCATTAGGCCGATGCCCAGCAGGCACTACTAGGGTGGGTAAGACCTGCGCCCCCAGCTCTGCTCCGACCACATCGGCACGGGGTTATTCCCAGCAAGACTTAGGCGGGCTTTCTAGGGCTCAAGTTCAGGCCCTGTCCAAAGCCCAATCCACTCAGGATATAATTAATGCTCACAAAAAATCCAACAAACAATGATAGAAAAAATTTCAAAGCCAATTAGATTTGATAAAGACGTCCCCTGGTTGATAGTAGCACATGACGGAGAAAAATTTTTCGTGGCTAAAGAAACCGTAGTAGCCGAGGACCCATCAATGGAACTCATAGAGATGGGAAGTCGTTCCCTGCTCCAATGGGCGATAGAGTATGACTACCCACTACGCAAATTTGTAAGACTACAAAAAATTCTTGTAGAAAAATATTTTGGAACCTAGACAAACGGGCAAAACTGTGATAGAATGGGATCAAATCCCAACCAAGAGAGCCCATGGCATCCAAATGCCTTCCCTTTGACCATCAGTACATCCAAATTGCTCGGGAGATCCTCGATAATGGTGCTGAGATAGTAGGACGTAATAATCTCCGCTACAAGCAGGTATTTGGCCAGACAATTAAAGTAGATCTTAGGGACGGGTTCCCGGCCCTCACTCTTCGCAAAATGCCCCTCCGCAATCTCTTTAGAGAGTTTATGTGGGATATTAATGGAGACCATCGTGTAAGCGCTCTTGGCCCTGCTAAGCACTTCTGGGACTTTCTTGCGGATTCTGAAGGCCGACTTCCCGGGTCTTATGGCCGATCCTGGCGCTCTTGGCCACAAGTATGCCCGGAGAAAAGCATGAAGTGGGAAAAGTTTCATCCCGGGCCCTTTGACCAACTCAAGTGGATACAAGAGCAACTTCGCTCCAACCCCACCAACAGACAATTAGTTCTTCAGACCTACAACCCAGCATACGACTCACTACATTGCCCGCCATGTCACCCAGGCATGGTATTTTCTAGCACCGGGGAATACTTAGACCTACTAATCACTGCCCGGAGTAACGACATGGCCACTGGGGTGCCTTTGGATATGTTTCGCTATGCACTTCTTACAACCAAGATGGCTCAAGATGCCGAGTTAGTACCTCGGTATGTAATGTTTGCCTCAGCCAACAACCACATCTATTCTCAGAACGAGTTATCCATTCGGTCTATTATCACAAACCAACCAAGGCCTAAATGTACTGTATGGATCAATAACAACAAGCCCCTCTTCGACCTCGACCCAGAAACTGACTTTGAGCTTATTAACTACGATTCTCATGGCTCAGTAAAAATGGAAGTTGCGAACTAATGCAGCACTCACTCCCAAACTATTCCCACACTGCTACTCTACTCGAAGATGTATTTGAGCCCATCCTCGATCCTTATTGCCCGGTGTATGTCATCGATTTCAAGGTCTGTGCGCATTTTATCGCTAATTACTCGGAAGCAGCTGAAGATGCTGCAAGAGGCTCCGAAGAGGAACTTAAAAAAATAATCAAAGCAATGTGGGCCTACAGACTTAATCGAGGCCCAGATATGCTTGCCCCCATGCCCTTTGTGGGGTTGGTGGCTGACGATTTTAAAGGCGAGCTTCCGGCAGATTTTTCTGAGGCGTCGGTAAGTGGTAAAGGGTACTGGAGGCATATTGAAGCGCACAAACTCTCCATGGCTGAGTATAAGGGAGGCCGAGGGCAAAAAACAGACTTTTTTAACCTAATACAAGAAGGCGGGTATGAGTACCTTAACTCACCAGGATCAACTTTTCACTTCTTTTCTAAAGAGTTTTTTGAAGCTGATGATATAGCAGGGCATATATGCCGGCTCAAACGTGCGGCCCCTAAACCCAGCAAACTATCTAAGCGACAAGTCCTTCTCGGTACGGTAGATGGGGACTGGCAAGGCCTAGTATCCGACTCCGATGGGATTATTTGGGCTAACACAGGGCCGTGGTTGCCGCGGTTACGGTCAGAGAGAGAGGTATGTGATTACTACCTTCGTAAAGAAGGCATGCATATTACCTCAGCGAGGGGGTGCTATGACTTTAAGGTAGAGTATGGGGACATGGGAGATAATCTGTACCCAGGCACTCCACTAAGGTTTTTTGATCTGTATAGTGAGGATTCCCATTGGAAGTTTGACGAGCAGGATACTAAAGCCCTTATGGCGATGCTCAGCTCCACTTCACCTTCCAACCGCCCAGATCACATGGAATCGGCACGAACGTTCTTGCTCAGAAAAGGCCTCTTCCTTCCAGAAATCCCACCAACTTGGCATGAAGACCGCGCAGCCTACTTCACCAAAGCTGCGGAGGCCCGAGTAAAAAACTCGCATCCAGATCTAGTAGGCCGAAATAGAACTTTGTGCTTAGAAAAAATAAATCGGCATGAAACCTTTAAGAAATGTAAAGAACTTGCTCTGAAAGACTTAGAAACTCATCAAACAATAAAAGAGGAGACAGAGACCCTTCGCAAATGCCGCGAAGCCGATGACAAAAAATGTGTCAAAGATCTCAGGGGCGTGCTCCGAGGCCTTAAGTCCCTTCGCACGGCAATAAAAGAGCAACTTTTACAACTGGTCTCAGGATCTTGACAAGGGCCTCCTACTGGTCTATAATAAAAACAAACCCACTCAGCTTCTATGGCAGAATCTAAAAACCAAGGCCATTCCTCAGCAAAAGACACTTTAGCTTCGGATGCCATTGGTCCCTCTAGAATGTACAAGAAGATCTTGGCTTGGGCCGAGAATAGAGGCTATTATCTTCGTTTTAACTACGACGCTAAGTTAACCGGCTACCACTCACTCTACGAGGAACATAACCCGGCAAAAGACCCCACCTCCCCCAAGTCTATAAAATTTCCCTCCTGGTTTCAGTTTCTTGTTCCGGCATCAGAAATCCGTCTAGAAACCGCTCAAGAAACCATACTTGATGACGATGTTTTGCACGAGATAAGTTCTGATGAGCAGGAGTTTGCTGTACCTCTCTTTATCTATAGGTCGGGGCGAAGTAGTGACATCACCGACCACGTTCTAGGGGTGGAGAATCTCAAAGCCATGCGGCATAAAAAGCTCGGAGGGGGAAAGTATCCGCTAGGAATTGCGTATTCCCCGGCTACTATGCAGGGAAAAAAAGACGCTGTACGTGAAACCTACGCGTACATCCCCGAAAAAGACTGGTTCTCTGAAGAACTCCAAGAGTTGAGCTTTGAAGATATTATCCGTATATTTCCTTACCATGAGGCTCAGATGATGAAGCTCATCATCGGCCGAGCATGTGTTGGCCGAAGTGGCGCTGTTCATCCAGCCACTCAAAAAGTCTTCGAGCATGGCTTCCGCAAGGCCGGAGTGGTTATCGGTGAGCCGGGAGTGGGTAAAACAATCACTCTTAATGGTATTCTTAATGCTATGAAGTACGTTGGGTATGACGTTTCTTCGATGGGAGACTTCGGCTCTCGATTCAATCAAGGTAGTGTGGTTACTTCTCACTTAGCATATAATGACGACTTGACCCTAGATAGCTTGGAGCGAATGCTAAAAGCCCATAGTTTTAAGTCCGTAGTTACTGGAGGAACAGAAAAAATTGAGAATAAAGGTACAGATGCTATAGAAATTGTCGCCAATACCGTGATCTTAGCTAACTGCAATGAGTGGAAACCAGAGATTACTTACTCTCTAGACTCTGGCGCTATTAGTCGGTTAGCGCCTATCTCCACATACCGGCTCTTTGAACTCGAAGAGATGGAAGAAAAAGAAGGCCATGACATTCACCCCGGCTCGCACATTAAGTGGCTTTGTAACAAACACAACACAGATCCTTTGTCGCTCTACCTGCGTGTTCTCCGTGACTGCACCGACTTCTTTATTAGTAAGTGCCAAGATGCCGAGGATGTCCACTTTTACTCCGAGTCATTACTTCCTTACATGCGTATTCAAATCCATAAAAATTCCCTCGAGTGCTTTATTCGCTTCGGGTTTTTAGCCTACGCAATAAGACAAAGAAAAGCACAAGGTGGCTGGTTGCCTGAGCTTACTTTGGGGTCTTTGGCAGAGATGCTAGAAGCTATTAGGTTTTTAATGATTGATAAAAGGGGAGATAATTTCCGTAATCTGCTCAAAGATGACTGGAATAACCGTAATAGGTCCCAATGGCACCCATACTGGGCCCAACGTAAGCTCCTCATCACATCCATCGACAAAGCCTACGAAATCTTCAACACCTACAAAAACGATAAGGACGTTGCGCTCACAACCGAAAACGTATTCGAGGTACTCCGACTCCGCGATGGTTTCTCCATGGGCAAAAAAATGACACATATCGTTCGCACCTGGGAAACAGTTAAGGGAGAGAAAAATAAAATATACGAACTTGCTCAATCCGTAGTGTCTAAAATGACAGAGGAGGAGCTCGAACCGATTTTCTCTGAGACAACAAAAGCCAATGTGGATTGGATATATGACCCAACCTACGACCCTCAAAAAGTGTGAAGGGGCCCTAAGGATAATTTGTGACAATGAGTGAACAGGCCCCGCCACCTATCTAAGCACCTCCCCCATGAACACATCAGTACTAATCTCACTCGACCATGAGCAATGGGACCACAAGCCCTCCTCAAAGCTCCAATACAAGTCCCAAGTTGATAAGTTTGGCAACCCCAGGAACGAAGTTCGGGTGATCGGAGCGCGCTTGGGTTCTGATATTGAGCAGGTAACGCCAAAGTCTTTGGCCCGAGCAATATCAAGAGGCCAAACCTGGAGCCCATTTGTATTCAAAGAATGCCCGCAATGGCACCGACCAAGGCGAATAGAACCACTTTTTAAAAGTTGTCAAGTGTTTGCTTTAGACTTTGACGACGGGGAGAGTGTAGAGGAGATTACGGAGCAGGCCGAGGGGTTAGGGTTTTGTTTTAATTTAGTTCATCATTCTTTTTCGAGCACAGCGGAGCACGTGAAGCTGAGGGGGATTGTTTTTGTGGAAAAGGAGGTTGTTGATTTTGAGTCGGCGAGATTGTACTCCGCAGCTTTAGCTCATTCATTTGCTGGGGCGGATAAGCAGTGCGTGGATGTTGCTAGGCTTTATTTTGGCTCGCGGGCCGATTCCATCGTCTCCGCGAGTTCCGACTCGGTGATAGAGATAAAGACCCTGGAGAGGATTGCGGAGCAGGTGGGTGCCGAAAAGTTCTTGGTAAGGGGAGAAAGAAATGCTCCCAAGCCCGACAATACCGAGTGGGGAGATGCTAAAACCCAGCGGGCAATTTTGGCAGGATTATCGGCATCTAAGCGGTCATATGTTAAGCGTAAAGCGCTGGGGATCTTAAAAGACATTGAGGAGTTCGATGGGACTAAAGGATCTAGGTATGAGTGCGTTTGGCGAAGTGCCTCGCGGTTGGCAAGAATGCCAGAAGTGGTTGGGAGCGCTGTGTATCAGTGGGTAGTGGAGGCTACAGAAAAAAACTCACACTTTGCTAATTGGGATTGGGATGCTAAAGATGTTATTATGAATGCTATTGAGTGGAGTAGTAATCATGCCGATGATCCTGTTTAAATTAACATATGAGTAATAAATGTTCTAGCCCCGGAGATACTTTAAATAACTGGACCCCTGAATGCGAACATTTAGGAGGTGAAGGAGGTAACAAGCCAATAACAACCGTAGGAGTTACAGGAGCGGGGTTAGAAATATCAAAAGCGCAAGTAATACCCACCTCCAAAGGGCTCGGCTCCCCCACTGCTTTTAATAACGAACCTAATTCTTGGGCTTCAGAACCTGCTAAAGGAGAAAGTTCAACTCTTCGCCCCGTAAATGCAAAAAGTTTGGGCGTAGGTGAATCAAAACCTTTAAAATCCTCTGAATCGGCAGAAACTTCAACCGGATCAAGTGCTCCCTCTTCCCCAACCCCTTCACCCTCCAAACCCTCCTTCAATCCCTACATCTGGAAATATCAATAGCAAGTTTGGGTTTAAAGATTCTATATAATTTATTCCTACATGCCCGAAGAGGACCAATACTTTGAAACTGGGTCAGAAGTAGAAGAGAGCTTCTACACCCAAACTCAGGAGGATGGTCAGGCGCCTCAGCAAAACCCTATTGACAATTCTGATACCCCATCTAGGTCCTTATACTCCGCCCCACGGAGCTTTTTTGGGGGTAATTTTGATGTTTATTCGGCGTTAGATAAAGTTGATTTCCAAGGAGCTGCTGGAGACTTCTCTTTACGTGGAAATGTTGCGTATATCAGAGTGTGGAAACGCGGTGGAACTGCTCAGCAAACGCAATCCTCGGCCCTGGCCCCTAGCATTTTAGAAGGCCAAGATGAGCAAAAGCGCTTAGAAGATGACTTAGAAGCAGCTATTGGCAATAGGGACAATGTTGCAAATAACTATGACCCACGAACCGGAGAATATAACTACAATCCGTATGGGGACGATGTAGATAACCCTATAGAAGTGGCTGAAGCAAATATTCAAATCGCAGCAAATGCTCTTCAAAGACAACAAAACTTAAGAGCACAAACTCCAACCTCTACTCCACTCGATCTAAATAATACAAATACCTGGCCCCTTCCCCCTCCCCTTCCCCCCCTCCCTAAAACTGATGGAGCGGTGGGTGCGGTTAAATCTGCAAATCCCGATGGGGCTATTAATCTTTTTGCTAAAGTTGGCCGGGCAATAGTGGGCATTCCTCAGGGCAAACCAGAATACTCCGGTGGGGCAAATACCGGATCTACTTTGGTAGGAAGTGCCACCCCCCCAAGCGGGGAGATGATGTGGCAGTTCCTATTCAACCCCTCTGAGCTGGAGATTGAGGCCGGGCCAGAGTTTAAAAATGCTGAGACGTGGGGGGTTAGTGATAAAGGGAACTCT